>ENA-ORCU01000021-ORCU01000021.1-marine-metagenome-genome-assembly--contig:-NODE-21-length-317969-cov-6.229655_pt1 | contig 317969 bp, 286 predicted proteins | sample MGYA00248631_ERZ508512 | MGnify/ENA primary metagenome ERZ508512 (study PRJEB26183, sample SAMN06268844) | marine metagenome | isolation source: Tt an P1 anaerobic enrichment on pine from sediment taken...
CCATCACATATGAGGATGGGTACATTTTCTGTAAAAACATATCTCTCAATAGTGGAACATCCCTATATGCCTGTGGTTCACCCGGCGGATACATATACGTTGATGGATCAGCTACATTTTCAGGGGACATTTCACCAGCTCCAAGTGGGAGTTTCCCCAGCAGTTCGATCATTACTGTAAACGGGAATATGAACATTGGTGGTGAATTAAGTGTTGGAGCATCCAATATCTCCAATAACTACACGGTATATGGTTCAATAAATCTGCAGACCGGTAGCCTTGTTCAATACATCGCAAACGGTAACCAAGTTATCGATGCTAGCAAGAACTACTATTCAATAAGACTCGGTGGATCCGGAACGAAGAGTCTGTCTGCACATCTGAGTGTTGCGAATGTATTTACGATCGATGGTTCTGCAACCTTTTCTAATTCCAACAATAGCGTCACCTGCGGCAGCAGCTTCATCAATAACAGTACCGCGTCGCATTCGCTGGGAGGCGGCACGTACACCTTTACCGGAACGACGATCGGTGGAACGGGAACAACCGATTTCACCGGTTCTACCGTGAATTTCAGCGGCAGTTCGATTATCATCGGTGACGGCAATGAAGGCGACGGTGCGATTTCGTTCGGCAATGTGAATTTCACGAATACGAACAGCGCGGTGACGATCGGTGCCGACGGTTATGCGGGCACCGTGCAGTTCGGCACCCTTTCGCTGTCGGGCGACAATGCCACACTCGCAGTGAAGAACGGTACCGTCGGCATGAATGCCCTGACCATCAGCGGATCCAATTCGCTCACGTCTTTCGACGGTGGAAGCGTCAGCATTGCAGGCAATCTTACATCCGGCAACTGGGTCGTTGTCAGCACGCCGGTAACCGTGGGGGGCGATGTCACCACGCACGGAAATCTCTCGATAGAAGATGAGTTCGATGTGACCGGTGCCACGGATGTCGGCGGTGCGTTCAGGATCACCTCGAGCGGAACCGGACAGAATGATTTCAGTGAGCTTGTGACTGTCACCGGTGCCGTCGTTAATCTCTCGGCCGGAACGAATGTGTTCAACGGCGGCCTTACGCACAGCAGCACTGCCATCGGGTCGGTCTGCACGATCGGAGGCACATACAGTGTCGGCAGTGCGGGAACACCCTCCACGATCATCAACGCGGAGAACGTCACAATCCAGGATACACCGGATTTCTATTCGCTCAGCCTCAGCAATCCTTCGGGATCCGCTGCTTCATCCGCCTCGTTTACCATCCGGAGGACACTGAATCTCGCCAAGGATCTCGACATGGGCAGTTCGGTGCTGACGTTCGCGTCCGCGGCTCCGCAGAAAAGTACTCAGGGGAACGGGGAGGTCATCGGCCGCGTGCAGCGCACGCTGGAAGCCTCCGGTACGTATACGTTCAACGGAGCGAATGCCTCCCTACTCGTGCCGGGCTTCAGCGGTCCCGAAGTATTTGAATTCTGGCTCGTCAAAAGCGCCCCGGATGCGCAGGCGGTCTCACGCTACTATGATATCCAGCGCGTGGCCGGCGATGTGACGCCCGCATCGCTGACCTACTCGCTCAGTCTCGAGTATCGCGACGCCGAGATGAACGGCAATGACGAGAATGGTCTCCTGCTTGCGTACGGTGATCTCCACACTGCCGGAGAAGATGAGTTTTCCAAACTGACTACCAGCAGCGTGAATACGACCAGCAACATTGTCAACTATCAGTTCGACGGTGTGATGAACTTCAACAACCGCTACACGCTCGCCGACCTCAACGCCGTGCTGCCTGTAGAGCTCGTCGCGTTCGCCGGCAGACGAAAGGATTTGGCAGTGGAACTTCGTTGGAAGACGGCCACGGAGCTGAATAATTTCGGGTTCGAGATCGAACGGTCGGAGAGCAGGGAAGGACCCTTCGAGGCCACTGGTTTCGTCGACGGGATGGGAACGAAAAACACGGCGACGGAATACATGTTCACCGATGCATCCGCTCCAGAGAAAACACTGTTCTATCGGCTCCGCCAGATCGATCGCGACGGCAAGGAATCCTTTTCACCCGTGGTCGAGGTGACGGCAGGGAAACCGAACTTCGCGCTGCGGAATTATCCGAATCCATTCAATCCCTCCACCGTGATCACGTTCGCCGCGGCGGAGGACGGCAATGCGCGGCTGCGTATTTTCAATGCCCTGGGTGAAGAGGTGGCGGCTGCATACGATGCGCCGGTCATGAAGGGTGAAAGCGTTTCCGTGCCCTTTGACGCCGGTCATCTTCCCGGTGGGACGTATTTCTACGTCCTGACCATCGGTGCACAGACACAGACCGGGAAAATGCTGCTGACCAAGTAACGCATCCCGCGTCGCCGGAAACAGGAAAAGCCCTCCCGTGCTGGAGGGCTTTTCCACATGTGTACGCAGCGAGAGGCAACAACCTGAACACCCGGCAACCGGCAGGGAAAGCGATTGCGCCGGGGGGGATCAGTCGAGATCCTCCATCATCTCTTCGACTTCTTCGAAACGCCGACCGATGCGATCGCGTGCATCCTCGGTCAGTCCGTCAAGGGACGCTGTTCGGCGGCTGAGCACCCATTGCCCTTCCTTCCGCGCAGTTGTAAAATCCTCAAGGAGGAAACTCATCAGGGCGATTTTCGCACGCGACTGCAGTTCGATGTACCGCGTCTCGCTGACTTCGTCGTCAATGGAATCCCGGATGCGCTCATATGCGCGGCGCGCGGTCGCCCAGTCTTCTTTTCCCTCCGCCGCGGAAGCCAGTCCCCAGAGAAAAAGCCGGTTATCCGGAAAACGACGCAGGATATTTCGGGCTGATTCGATGGCGTCATCCCAGCGTTCCTCCTCGATATAAATCCAGATCAGGGAATTCGTGGCCTGCTGTGCCGTGTATTCCGCTCGGTTCTCGGCGCGCCTGAGCATGCGGATCCCCGTTTCCCGCTCATCGTCCACGAGCGGCGTCCATGTGAGAAACGACATGTTCTGGCTCTTCCAGTATTTGTAGGTTCCGATGCCGGTCATGGCATCGTATGCCCGGGGATTCAGCTCCAGACAGTCCTCAAGGTAGCCGGTTGCCGTCAGTCCGTGCGACAGCCCGCTGATCCAGTTCTCGCCGTCACGGAAATTGTAGTAGGCAATGTAGCTGCGTGCCATTCCCACGTAATACCAGCCCTCGGCTTCGGTCTCCCGCTGCTTCGCCATGTGTTCACCGAGGGATTCAGACCGCTCGAGCAGATCGAGATACGCCGGCATGCGGACAGGGGATTCGAAATCCAGCGACATGACCTGCAGGAGAATGGCCTTGTTGAGATATCCGGCGGGGTGGGAGGGAAATGCCTGTATCGCCCGATCGAATTCGCTGAGTGCAGCGCGGTATTCCTGGCTGCCAGAGAGTCGGATGCCGCGCACGATCATCGTGTGCAGGGAATCGTCCGGAATGTGCTGCGCCTGTGTATCCACAGGCTGAACCACGGTGAGGATGCATGAAAGGATCAGGATGAACGCGTGCAGTGTTTTCGACGTCGTGTCCCTCATTCTGTAACTGTATCTCCCTTCCCGTCATCCTGCGTGCTGCCGGACCGCACATTCGCGGATGTCGCTTGGTCGGATGCCGAGGATGTGCTCGTGGATGAACTCGATGTGTCGGACGATAATTCCTTTTCGGACGATGTCACCTGTTCAGACGATGATGATTCGATGGACGGAGAATCGGCAGAAGTCTGGAAGTACTCGAAAATCTGGCGCGCGAGCGACCATCCGACATGTTCCGCCAGCTGTTCGGTGTTTGCCTGGGCAACGGAGCGCACCGAGCCGAAAGCGGTCAGCAGGGTCTGCGCGCGCTTGGGACCGACGCCCTCGATTTCTTCGAGTTCGGTCTGAAGTGTCGCCCTGTCACGTCGTTCGCGATGATAGGTGATCGCGAAGCGATGTGCCTCGTCTCGCAGGCGCTGAAGCAGTTTGAGACCCGGGGAGGTCTTGGGAAGATTCATGGGCAGACTTTCGCCCGGGACAAAGACTTCCTCTAGCCGCTTGGCGAGACCGATGATCGGCTGCCGGTCGAGACCGAGTTCTTTCAGAATCTCCACGGCGGATGAGAGCTGCCCCTTGCCGCCATCAACGACGATGAGATCCGGAAGCGGCTGCTCCTCCTCAAGGACCCGCGTGTATCGCCGCTCGATGACTTCGCGCATCGATGCAAAATCGTCGACGCCGTGCACACTGCGAATGCCGTATTTCCGGTATTCACTTTTTCGCGGTCTCCCGTCGAGAAAGGATACCATTGAAGCGACGGTTTCCGTGCCCTGGAAATGCGAGATATCAAAACACTCGATGCGGCGGGGAGGGGAGGGAAGATGGAGATCTCTCTGCAGAAACTCCACGGATTTCGGAAGGGCCGTCTCCGACTTCATCTTCTGCAGAAGAATGTCATCGAGGATGTATCCGGCATTCGCGCGGCACATCGAAAGAAGCTTCAGCTTGTCTCCGATACGGGGAACGGTGAAGCCGACGCGCATCTGCGCACGGTCGCTCAGCCACTCTTCGAGTGCTTCGGTGGACTCCGGAGCTTCGGGAATGACGATCTCGGATGGAATATCCATCGTCTTGGTGTAGTACCTGTGCATCAGATGCTCGAGGATCGCTTCGTCGGATTCGATGTCCGCACCGGTGAACGGAAAATGCTGCTTGCCAACGATCTTTCCATCCCGGACACGAAACACGATGCCTACGGCGTCGGATTCCTTCCTCGCGATTGCCACGATGTCCCGATCCTTGAAGTCCGCGGCCGCGACCTTCTGACGATCCTGATAGGTCTTCAGCGCCTGCAGACGATTGCGAAGTTTGGCGGCCTTCTCGAATTCCAGGTTCTCCGCGCAGTCCTGCATCTCCTCCTCCAGCTGTCGCTGCAGACCGCGTGTCTTGCCCTTGAGCAGCTGTTCCACCTGGGCGATCATCGCCGTGTATTCTTCCTGCGCAACGAGCCCCTCACACGGACCCTCGCATTTCTGGATATGGTAATCCAGGCAGAGCTTCACCTTGCGGCGTGCGATCACATCGGCATCGAGCTTGTAGTCGCAGCTGCGGATCGGAAATATGCCGCGGATCGTCCGCAGCATCAGATGCATGGCCTTGACGTCCGTGTAAGGCCCGTAATAGCGTGAACCGTCGCGCACGATGCGTCGCGTCGGGAATATCCGTGGATATGGCTCATTCGTGACGACGATGTAGGGGTAACTCTTGTCGTCCTTGAGACGGATGTTGTACCGCGGAGCGTGTTCCTTGATCAGGTTGTTCTCGAGGAGCAGTGCCTCCACCTCGGAATCAGTGACCACAATCTCGAGATCAGTGATCCTGGATACGAGGATGTCGCGTTTCGGATCCGCACTGCCTTTGTCCTGGAAATACGAGCGGACGCGGCTTCGCAGGCTTTTGGCCTTGCCGACGTAAATGATGCGTCCCTCGGCGTCACGAAACTGATACACGCCGGGGGAGCGGGGCAGGTTTTCCAGCTTCCGCTGCAGTTCGTTCGTTGGTGGGGGCTCAGTCATCCGCTTTGTGGAGCCGGGCTCGCTTAGCCGGCTTTCTGACAGAGTTCGACAAGCACGCCGCCCGCGGATTTCGGGTGGATGAAGGCGACAAGGAAATTATCCGCACCCATTCGTGGCTCTTCGTCGATGAGACGGACGCCGGCTTCCTTGAGCCGCGCAAGCTCCGCGTGAATATCATCGACCTCAAACGCCATGTGATGAATGCCTTCTCCGCGCTTCTCGATGAATTTGCTGATGGGGGATTCTTCGGAAATCCCGGCGGTCAGTTCGAGATTCGTGTCATCCACGTGAAAGCTGCTGACGTCGACTTTCTGCTCTTCGACGCGCTCCACGTGGGACGGACGCAGGTTCAGGAGTGTCTGAAAGACCTCCTGCGCGCTTTCAAGTTCCCTGACGGCAATTCCGATGTGTGCGATCCGTTTGATCATTGAAATTCTTTCAGATTCTTGGACATGTTTTCCCGTCAATGACAGGTCCTGCAAGTTAGCAAGGCATGGGATGCGGGGCAATGGAATTCATGGCGGGTACCGTGTAGCGGGTGCCTGATTGCAGTACAACAGGAGTCCGGATAAAAGAAAGGCCGCTCCATGCGGAACGGCCTGTTGCGTTGGTATCGCGGGAAAGGGATCAGAGATGCTCGTCGCAGTTCGCAATCATGATGCGGGCCGGCTTGCGCAGGGATTCGATATCCGTCTCCTGCAGTACGCGTTCGAACTGTTGACGCGCATCGCGGTAGCGCTTCATGCCGTAGTACGTTTCGCCCATCCAGTATACACTGCGCACCTGCAGCAGCGGCTCCGGAGCCTGCTCGGAGATTTCACGGAAGAGACTCAGCGCAGTGGCATAGCGGCGTGCTTCGAAATTGTCGCGCGCCATCTGGAATTTCTGCAGCCACCTCTCCAACTCGGGCTGCTGCACTTTCACGGGCTGAGGCGCCGGCTGCGGTGGGGCGGGTGGGCCGCCGGGACGAAGATTTTTCCCGTACGTCGTCAGCGGGGCGTTTGTCGGCGCTACCATGACGAAACGGAAATTTTCGGGAGAAAGATACTTGAGCACAAATCCCTGGTACGGGAAGTTGTACATCTCACCTTCCTCGTTGACGACGGATTCACCCTCATTGCCGAAAAACTGCGTGCGCGCCGTCGTCAGACGCCAGCGGTGTCCGTCGTACAGATACTGGTTGTCGAGCGGCAGGTCACCGGTGCCGATGATGCCCATCTCGATGACTGCGTATGAACTGGGATTGAGGATGAAATAATACGTGGAATTCGTGGGCGGCACGTACACGACCGGGGAGGTTCCTTTCTGAAAAATGTACGGGACGTTCCCCCGATCGAGGATGTTGCGTGCCTCGCCCCACGGCATGCCCAGCGTGACACCGTAAATCGACATGTTCAGACTCGTCATCCCGTCAGGAATTTGGACGATGGACTGGCGTGCGATGTCCAGCAGCGCCCTTCCCTGGGCGTGGGTCTGCGCGGGACTGAGCACCGAAATACTCAAAACCGCCACAATCACCCAGCTTGCCAGACCGGTAATGCCGGCGCGGCGGGGATGTGTTGCAGTGTGAGTGATCATAAAGGCCTCCGGAGTTGGTAGGTATTCAATCCTGGTGGATGGGTTGCATCAAAGCAACCGGTCACGCAGTTCGACCTTCAGGTCGGCCACGCGGGGAATATCCACGCCCGGCTCCTTGTAGCCAATGATGTAGTCCTCGTCCACTTTGATGCGCACCGTTCGGCGCCCGTAAGTAAACTTGACCGAGACGCGCGTGCGCACCTCCACACCCTGGGATTCAACGGTTTCGTGCAGCCACTCCGACTTCATGTAGCCGTCGTCCTTCGAGAGGGTCTCGAACTGATAGCCGCGAGTAAGCAGGGCATCCTGAACGACCCTCCAGGCCTCGCTGTAGCTCAGTCCTTCGCGCACGCCGTAGGTGATCCAGTTGTTCTCCTGCTCGCTGACGATCGGCTGACAGCCGTTGACAAAGGGCAGCAGCAGCAGGACGACGAAGGATAGACGTACTAGATGTTTCATTTGCAGGCTCCTGATATGTGTGGCAAAGTTGATTCTCTCGTCAGATGACTCGTCAGCGCGTCTGTCGTGTTCAGCGCCCGATCAGACAGCGTTCGAGCAGCTGCAGCAGTTCCTTGTGCAGCGCGTGAAGAGATGTTCGTGCGCTCGCAGTCGGGACCGGCTTTTCCCCTTCCTCGTATGCGAACTCGTCCATCTGCGGCTCCCGCCCCTGCATGGCCTGCTGGTTGCGGATACGGAGCGTGCTGAGGTAATTCGAGGAAAGACAGTACAGGTGGGAGAGGGAATCAATGACTGCGGTGTTGGCATCGAAGAATTCCCGTGCGCTCGAGCTTTCGGTCAGCTTCGGCCAGGGACGCGATTCAGGGGAACGCTCGGCGTCCCATACGGTTTTCGTGTATTCCATGTCCCTGCCCTCGTCACTGGGCGGAGGCGGAGGAGGGTAGACACGCTCTCCAGCCGGCGCTGGTGTTTCTGCCGCTTGTTCCCACGACGCTTCGATGGAACCGTCATCGGTCTGCGATACGGCCGTCAGCGGCATCAGGAACAGGCTCAGGAGGGCGGTGCAGAGTGCGACACGAATACGTTTCATGGACACCTCACTGGGATATGACTCTCGTCGAATTGCAACGCACGATCGAAAATCGGCGGCTGCGGGAAAGACTGGTATCGGCGTTATGTTGCTACAGATTCGGAGACCTCTATGCACGGAATACACGGAACCTAGTCATGACGGGGAAAAAAGTCAATAGCTAGGTCGGATTAAGCTCCGAAATCTCTATAATGTCCGCTTCCTAGCACGTTCCTGATCGCGACTTTAGCGGGCTCGCGTTCAATCACTCCTCGAACTTACACGCTCTAGACGCAAGCAGACGGAACCGGCGTTATTGCTCCGGCTCTACCATCTCCGCGTTCTTGTTGTCGATATCCTGGTCCACGCTGACACGAGCCACGTCTGCAATGGAATCGCCGTCACGAAGGTGAATCAGGCGCACGCCCTGCGTGTTGCGCCCCATGACCCGGATGCTGCGCACATGCTGGCGGATCACCAGCCCACGCTCGGTGATGATGACAATGTCATCCTGGTCGGTAGCTTCCTTGACGGAGATTACCGGACCCGTTTTTTCCGTGACGTTCATTGTGATCACACCTTTGCCGCCGCGTTTGGTCAGACGGTACGACGATATCTCGCTGCGCTTCCCGTATCCATTTTCGCTGACGACAAGCACCTGCCCGTTCGGTCGGCCGACAATCATGCCGATGACGGTGTCATCCTTTACGAGAGAGATCCCGCGGACACCGGTGGCATTGCGTCCCATGTCGCGGACATCTTCCTCGGTAAAGCGTATAGCCTGACCCCCGCTCGTGGCGATGAGAATGTCGTTTTTACCGTCGGTAATTTTTGCGTCAATGAGATTGTCGCCCTTCCCGAGCGTGATGGCGATAATGCCGCTCGATCGTGGATTGCCGTATGCGCTGAGCACTGTTTTCTTCACCGTGCCCTTGCCGGTGACCATCATGATGTAATGGTCGTCCGTGAATTCCTTGACCGTGACGAATGCGGCGATGTTTTCGTTTTTCTGTTTGCTGATGAGGTTGACGATGGCACGCCCGCGTGCCGTGCGCCCGCCCTCAGGCACCTCGAATACTTTGAGCCAGTAACAGCGTCCCTTGTCCGTGAAGAAGAGAATGTAGTGATGTGTCGAGGCAACGAACATGTGCTCGATGAAGTCATCATCCCGGTTCGCGGATCCCGCAACGCCGCGTCCGCCGCGACCTTGCCGTCTGTAGGTGCTCACGGGAGTGCGCTTGATGAAGCCCTTGTTGCTGATCGTGATGACAACGTCTTCCTCGGCGATCATGTCCTCGAGCCGGAAGTCCGTGTAATCGTAAATGATCTCCGTCCGACGATCGTCACCGAACTTCTCCTTGAGCCCGCGAAGCTCGTCGCCGATCAGCTGCCAGCGCAGCTGGGCGTTGTCGAGAATGCCGCGCAGGCGAGCGATGAGCTTGATCGTTTCCTTGTACTCGTCCTCGATCTTACGGCGTTCCAGCCCGGTCAGACGCTGCAGGCGCATGTCGAGAATCGCCTTGGCCTGTATCTCACTGAGTTTGAATTTGCGCATGAGATTGTTGCGCGCCGTTTCCACGTCCCGTGATTTCTTGATCGTCTCGATCACCTCATCGATGTTGTCGAGCGCGATGATGTATCCTTCGAGGATATGCGCGCGGCGCTCGGCCTCGGCCAGCTCGAATTTCGTGCGCCGGACAACCACGTCGTGGCGGAAGTCGAGGAAGTGCCGCATGATCTCCTTAAGCGTGAGCACCTTTGGGCGACCGTCCACCAGCGCCAGCATGATGGCACCGAAGGTGACCTGCATCTGCGTGTGCTTGTAGAGATTATTCAGCACCACCTCGGGATTGCCATCCCGTTTGATCTCGATCAGGATGCGCAGTCCGTCGCGGTCCGACTCGTCACGGATGTTGCTGATGCCATCGATCTTCCCGACCTTGACCAGATCCGCGATTTTCTCGATCAGGTTCGCCTTGTTGACCTGATACGGGAGTTCGCTGACGATGATGTTTTCCCGTCCGTTCTTGAGCGTCTCGATGTTCGCCCGTCCCCGGACGATGATTTTTCCGCGTCCGGTCAGATATGCATCCTGCACACCCTGATACCCGAAGATGATACCGCCGGTCGGGAAGTCGGGAGCAGTCACGTGCTTCATGAGCTCCTCGGGTGCGATGTCGGGATTATCGATCATCGCCAGCAGTCCGTCGACGGTTTCACCGAGATTGTGTGGAGGAATGTTCGTCGCCATTCCGACGGCAATACCGCCCGCGCCGCTGATGAGCAGATTGGGAAGGAGGGCGGGAAGGACGCGGGGTTCCTGAAGCGAGTCGTCGAAGTTCGGTGCGAAGTCAATGGTGTCTTTTTCAAGGTCGCGCAGCATCTCCATCGCGATGGGAGCCAGCCGTGCCTCGGTGTATCGCATCGCCGCGGCGGAATCGCCGTCGACGGATCCGAAGTTTCCCTGACCCTGAACCAGTGGATATCGCAGTGAGAAATCCTGCGCCATGCGGACCATGGTGTCGTACACCGCGGAGTCGCCGTGCGGATGGTACTTCCCGAGCACCTCACCAACGATACGGGCAGATTTCTTGTATGCGCGGTTCGGTGTCAGACCGAGTTCGCTCATACCATAGAGGATGCGGCGGTGCACCGGCTTGAGTCCGTCGCGCACATCGGGGATGGCCCGGGAGACGATGACGGACATGGAATAATCGATGTACGAACTCTTGAGTTCGTCTTCGATACTGACACGGAGAATTTTTTCTGCGGGAGTGGACATACGGCGTTGTATGATCAGGGAAGGGGATACATATATCATACAAATTTACGAAAATCCGGCCATTCCCGAAAGCCGCGCGCACCACTTCGAACCGCTGTCATTGCCCCCTCTCCCCGGTACGCTCCTCCTCGTGCTCCTGCTCCTGATCCATCCACCGGGTTGTTTTTTTGCCCGCATCCCGGCATATTTTGAGATTAATGATTCCGCGGAAAAAACGGGCGGCAATACGGATTTTATGGCAGAGAGTTTTCTGAAAGATATTCGTGATGATTTCCAGCGTTTCCTTGAAGCGGAAGGGAAGCATCGCAACACGATCCGTTCGTACGCGAATGATCTTCGCCAGTTCGTGCAATGGTGTCGATCGACTTTCGGTGCCTCTTTTGTGCTGAGCGAACTGACGCGCAGCGACATACAGGATTTCCGCACATTTCTGCTGACACGAAACTCTTCACCGGCCTCGGTGAACAGGAAGATAACCGCACTGCGGCAGTTTTTCGATTTTGCCGTTCAGCGCGAGTACATGAAGATGAATCCCGCCGCGGAGATCACCGGCATCAGTGCCGAACCGCGCGCTCCGACCGTGCTTCCGCGAAAAGATGCGTTGCTCCTGGCACGCACGGCTGAACGCAATCCCGGCCCGCTGGAAGCGGCGATCATTCTGCTCCTCCTGCACAGCGGACTCCGCAGCAGCGAAATCTGTGCCATTACCGTCGGTGACGTCCATCTGACTCCCCGCGAAGGACGCCTGTTCATCAAGGGACAGCGGGGCAGAACGACGCGTTTCGTCTATCTCTCCACGCGCGCACAGAACGCGCTGCGCCAGTACATGCGCTGGCGCGGAGTTTCCATCATGGCCAAGCGCCATCGCAAGGAGCCACTGTTCATTACATACGAAGGAAATCCTCTGACGCAGCAGGCCGTCGATCAACTGGTCAAACGCATTGGCCGCCTTGCCGGGCTTCCCGACATCACTCCTTCCATGCTGCGGAATACCTATGCAGCGGGCGCCCTTCAGGGCGGTGCCTCCATTGAATCCGTCGCGCGTGCAATGGGCATATCCTCCCTGAAAACGCTGCAGAAACTCAAGGATGATTCGACAGACGGAACGGAATCAGGCTGATGACAGTCATCCCACCAGATGACCTGCTGAATATGTATGCGTCGGGGATCTTTCCCATGGCGGAGGGAAGACACGGTTCGATCATGCTTTACAGTCCGGATCCGCGCACCATTATCAATCCCGCGGAACTGCATATCTCGCATTCACTGGCGAAAACCGTGCGGTCGGGACGTTTCGAGATTCGCATCAATACGGTGTTCGAGGAGGTGATTCGCCGCTGCGCCGCGCGCGACGACACCTGGATATCCGAAGGTATTGTCCAGTCGTACCTGCTCCTGCACGAGCGGGGATCCGCACACAGTGTGGAGGCCTGGCAGGATGACGCACTCGCAGGTGGACTGTATGGTGTTTCGATTGCCGGTGCATTTTTCGGGGAGTCGATGTTTTTCGAAATCCGGGACGCCTCCAAGGTCGCACTGGTCGCACTCTGCCGCCGCATGACCGAACGCGGCATGCCGCTGCTCGATGTGCAGTACACCACGCCGCATCTAAGCCGGCTGGGTGCATTCGAGGTTCCCCGCCTGGAATACCTTCGCCTTCTCGACGATGCCCTGCAGCTTCCGGTGGATTTCACCTGAGTCCGAATTTCCTCACCCGTTTCAAATGAAAAAGCGTCACACCGGTTCAGATCCGATGTGACGCTGTGGAATTCACAATGGGCGGCGGACGTCAGACGTCTTCAAATGCTTTGTCAAGCAGTGATTGCGTAATCTCACCCGGGGCGGGCAGCGGCACGAGTGATCCCTGCTGTCCGAGCACGTACGCTGCAACCGCGTTAGCAAAATATGTCGCGTTCGCGAGCGGCTTCCCGTTGTTCATGGCGTAGTACAACCCGGCATGCCAGGCGTCATGCACCCCGGCGGGATCGACAACCTCCATTTCCACCGCGGGCACGCGCACGACCTTACTTCCGTCGGATACCAGGGCTCCCTGTTTTCCCATGGTCATGATCACCGTTTTCGCACCCATTTCGTGGTAATTCTTCAGATGATCCTCGCGTGAAGCCTTGCCGAACAGATGCTCGGCATCATCGATGGTGGGAGTGATGATGTCAGCGAACTGCAGGGTCTTTTTAATCGTGGTCTGCGCGTCGTTCCGATTCCGCCAGATCGAAGGTTCATAGGACGGCTGAAGCACCGTCATGCTCTCGTACTTTTTCGACAGGCGCAGAATTTCGAAAATACTGTGGCGTCCCGGATGTTTCCACAGACAGAAACCGCTGCCATGCACGATGTGTGAGCTCTGTGCCAGCGTTACATGATCTTTCGTATTGTGGAGCTGCCAGTCCGCCAGACGGTAGAATGTGGACTGGACGATGCGGCCCTGGCGGGCGCTGAACAGCAGGGTGGTGGGGTGATCGCGCGAGAACTGCATCGATGTCGCGTTGACCTTGTACTGACGCAGGATGTTCTGCACATATGTGCCGAGCGCGTCAGCACCGACGGATGCGATGCAGTTGACTTTTCCACCGAGCATGCTGTAGTAGATGCCGATCAGGGCAGCCGATCCGGCGATGCGGCGTTCGAAATCCTTTGCCTCCGGAAGCGTGGTGTCCTCGGCACGGAGTTCCACGTAGGCGTCACCGACCGTTGTCAAATCATAGATAACCGTGGGAGGTACCTTGAAATCATTCATCCCTTATTCTCCTGTGCAGTCGTGTCCTGTTCCGCTGGTCCTGCGATGGAACAGGAGTCAATGTATGAAATGAGCGGGACACGATGAATCTATGGATAAATAGATACATTTTCAAAACGCAGGAGGCACTTTTTTCGAAAATCCGCCCCTCACTGCGCACGCGTGCCGGGTTGCAGACGGCACATGGAAGCGACCCCCATCGATGCAAACGCGCGGACGGCGCTGTACTTTGGATATTATGCCCTTGGGGAATATATTCATCTGTTTATGGTAGCAGAGCGTATTCGGCATATCGAACACAGCATCGCCGACGCCTGCAGACGGTCCGGCCGGCGGCGGGAAGACGTCCTTCTCGTAGCGGTAACGAAAACACACGCCGCGCCGATCATCAACGAGGCTCTCGAGCACGGACTTACGGATATCGGCGAGAACCGCGTCCAGGAGTACCTTGACAAGCGGGTGGACCTGCGGCCGCATCGCTTCCACATGATCGGGCATCTGCAGCGCAACAAAGTGAAATACCTGATCGGCGACGTGCGGATGATCCACAGCGTCGATTCCCTCCGTCTGGCGAGGGAAATCGACCGGCGATCGCACGCGGCCGATGTTCGCACGGATGTGCTCATCGAGGTCAACACCAGCGGAGAGGAATCCAAGTTCGGCGTCGCGCCGAATGCGGTGCAAGACCTTGCCGCGGAAATGCTGGAGTTGCCGTCGCTGCGTCTGCGTGGACTGATGACCATCGCGGCGTATCTCGAGGATCCTGAGCAGGTGCGTCCGAGTTTTGCGCTGCTTCGCTCATTGCGAGAGCAGCTGCAGACGACGCATCCGGAAGCGGAGATCACCGAACTCTCCATGGGCATGACAAACGACTACGAGATCGCCATTGAGGAGGGAGCGACCATCATCCGCGTCGGCAGCGCAATTTTCGGACCAAGAGAATGAGGTGCGGACAGTGAACGTCGAATCGATAGCCGGAAAAAATTTCAAAACCGTCCGGAAGGGCCTGAGTCCGGAGGAAGTGCGCTCGTACCTGCGACTGCTTGCCGAGGATATCATCGCCCTTTCGGAGGAGAACTCATCATTACGAGGTGATGTGCTCCATCTCGAGGAGCAGCTTCAGCAGTCGCAGCAACTCGAGCAGAAGGTTCGCGCCATGCTGCGCGAAATGAAGGCCGCATCGCAGAAAATGGTCGGACAGGCAGAGGCGAGCGCCGTTGCCATGTCGTACAAGGTCGAAAAGGAACGGACCGCGATCATCGAAAACGCGAAGAACGAGGCAGCGGTCATTATTCGTGATGCCGAGCGCCGCGCCGAGCGACAGATGATGAAAGCCAACGCACGGATGGATGCCCTGCAGCAGCAGATCGATCTGCTGGAGACCAAAAAGCTCGCACTCATCACGCGCATCAAATCCATCCTCCGGGCGCAGGTGGATTTTCTCTCGGACCTGGAGAAACATCCGAAGAATCGCTCTCTGCGCTCGGCGCTCCGGAATGCGACCAGTACGCGCGAGGGGCTGGACGCCGATACCGTCGATGAGATTCTTGAACGACTTGACGAACGGGAGAACGACAATGACTGATCTCCGCGCCGCCATTGACGAGGCGGTGTCTTACATTCGAATGAAAACGGCGGTGACTCCGCGCGTCGGGATCATCCTCGGAACCGGCCTCGGCGGTCTCGTTGAGGAAATCGACACCGAAATCGTGATCGATTACGCTGACATTCCGCATTTCCCGATCTCCACGGTGGAGTCGCATCATGGCAAACTGATATTCGGCACTCTCGCCGGGAAGCCGGTCGTCGCGATGCAGGGCCGTTTCCACTATTATGAAGGATACACGCTCAAGCAGGTGACATTCCCGGTGCGTGTGATGCACGCGCTGGGAGTGCGTGATCTGCTTATTTCAAACGCCGCGGGAGGGATGAACCCCGTTTTCCGGCGGGGTGATATCATGGTCATATGGGACCACATCAATCTCATTGGCGATAATCCCCTTATCGGACCGAACGACGAGTCGCTCGGTCCCCGCTTTCCCGACATGAGTGAAGCTTACAGCGAAGCCTACATCTCCATCGCGGAAGATGTTGCCCTCGCGGAGAATATCCCTCTTCGCAAAGGCGTGTTTGTCGCCGTTGCCGGGCCGAACCTGGAGACGCGTGCCGAGTACCGTTTTCTGCGCGGCATCGGTGCCGATGCCGTGGGGATGTCTACTGTGCCCGAGAACATCGTCGCGGTACACATGGGAATGAACGTGCTCGCGTTTTCCATCATTACCGACGAGTGCTTTCCCGATGCGCTCGAAGCGGTGGATGTTCCGACCATCATCAAAACGGCGAATGAAACCGAGCCGAAGCTTCGTGCACTGATGAAAGGAGTGATCGCGCGCCTGCGGGCGTAGACGCAACAATGGAAGAGCAGCTCGCATTTCTCCGTCTGGTCGTCATTCTTTTCATTCTGGTGCTCGCTGTCGTGCTCGCGATGGTATATCTCCCGACCATTCCGCTTGTCGGGGCGCTGCCCGGCGATGTTGAAGTCGACCTCCCCGGCGTGTCACTGTACCTGCCGTTTACGACAAGCATCATTCTCAGCGCGGTCCTTACGCTGATCGCGTATTTTATTCAACGACATTCACAGAAGTAATCAGCACCGTCATGGCCACCTTCGAACCCTTTCCCGAACGCTTCCGCTATTCTGACCTCGAAAAGGAAATCCTCGCCTTCTGGGAGGAGCGCGGCATTTTCCAGAAAAGCATCGATGAGCGCGCGGATGCGCCCCAGTATACGTTCTACGAAGGACCGCCGTCGGTGAACGGACGGCCAGGCATTCATCACGTGGTTTCGCGGGCGCTCAAGGACATGATCTGCCGCTACAAGACGGTGACCGGATACCGGGTGCAGCGCAAGGCCGGGTGGGATACGCATGGTCTTCCCATCGAGGTTGCGCTGGAGCGTGAACTCAAATTCGAGCAGAAATCCGACATTGAGAAATTCGGCGTCGCGAAGTTCAATACGAAAGCCAAGGAGTTCGTCTATCATCACATCGAGTATCCCGAGGGCTGGCAGAAGCTGACAGAGCGCATGGGATACTGGATCAACCTTGAAGATGCCTACATCACATGCACGAATGATTACATCGAGTCGGTGTGGTGGGCGCTGAAGCGTTTCCACGAGAAGGGACTGATTTACAAGGGATTCAAAATCGTGCCGCAGTGTCCGCACTGTGAGACGCCGCTCTCGTCGCATGAGCTCGCGCTCGGATACGAGGACGTGCAGGACATGAACGTCTACGTGAAATTTCGCTGCAGGAACGAAGACGCGCATATCCTCGTGTGGACGACGACGCCGTGGACACTGATTTCCAACGTGGCGCTCGCGGTCAATCCTGACGTCGAATACGTAAAGATTCGGTCTGAAGAGCACGGGGTTCTCTACCTCGCGAAGGAACGGCTGTCGGTGATCAGCGAGGAGTACGAAATTCTCGAGGAGATGCGTGGCGAACAGCTGCTCGGCATGGAATACGAGCGCCTGTTCGATTACGTGCCCGTGGAGGAAAAGGGATTCTACCTCATCGCGGGCGATTTCGTGACAACAGAGGATGGCTCCGGCATCGTGCATATCGCCCCCGCGTTCGGCGTGGATGACTACGAAATGATGAAGAAGTATGATCTGCCGTTCATTCTTCCCGTCACGACCAGCGGACGGTTTACCGATGAGATCAGTGACTTCAAGGGGCGTTTGGTGAAAACGATTCAGTTTGCCACCCACAGGGAGGAAGGCGTCGATCCCGATATCATTCGTCTGCTGAAGCAGAACGGCCAGATATACAGCGCGAACAAGGATTACCTGCACAGTTATCCTCACTGCTGGCGCTGTGACAATCCATTGATCTACTATGCCCGCGACAGCTGGTACATTCGCACGACGGACTACGCCGAGCGCATGATTGAACTGAACCGGGAGATCGACTGGTATCCGCCGGAAGTCGGCACCGGCCGCTTCGGCAACTGGCTCGAAGACAACAAGGACTGGTCGCTCTCGCGCGATCGCTACTGGGGGACACCGCTGCCCATCTGGGTGGCGGAAGACGGATCGGACATGATATTCGTCGGCTCCGTCGATGATCTGCTCGAAGGCTTCCGTATCGTTGACGGCGAACGGGTTTCACCGACGCGCGACGACATCGACCTTCACAAGCCGTGGGTCGACGATATTCTCTTTGAGCGGGATGGAAAGATCTACCGGCGCACGCCGGAGCTCATCGACGTATGGTTCGATTCCGGTGCGATGCCATTCGCTCAGTATCACTATCCGTTCGAGAACAGGGAACTGTTCGAATCCAGTTTCCCTGCGGACTTCATCTGCGAGGGCATCGACCAGACGCGCGGGTGGTTTTACACATTGCACGCCATCGCAGCTGCACTGTTCGACAAACCCGCGTATAAAAATCTCATTGTCAACGAACTGGTGCTCGATAAGAAGGGACAGAAGATGTCGAAGTCCCGCGGCAACGTCGTCGACCCGTTTTACGTGCTCGAGGAATACGGCGCGGACGCGACACGCTGGTATCTGACGGTCAACAGTCCGCCCTGGCGGCAGACCATGTTCAATGAAAAGGACATTGAAGGTGTGCAGAAGAATTTCTTCCGTGCGCTGATCAACACGTATCAGTTCTTCGTGCTCTATGCGGAAATCGACGGCTTCACCGCGAACGAGGATGAGGTGCCGATTGAAGAGCGCCCTGAGATCGATCAGTGGATTCTCACCGAGCTCAACGCGCTCATCCGTGACGTGCGCGGGAGCATGGACCGCTACGACGTGACGCCGGCTGCACGCGCGATTTCGGAGTTCACCATCGACCAGCTGTCGAACTGGTATGTGCGGCGCAACAGGCGCCGCTTCTGGAAGGGAGAAATGTCGCAGGACAAGCTCGCGGCCTTCCAGACGCTGCATCGCTGTCTGGTGGTCATCGCTCAGCTGATGTCACCGATCGCTCCGTTCATGGCCGAGAATCTCTACCGCCGTCTGACGGCGTCATTGGAGGATCCTGCGATCAGTGAATCCGTGCATCTCGCGCTTCTTCCCGACCCCGGGCACATCGATGATGCTCTCATGCGCAAAATGCATGACGCGCAGCGCGTAGTGTATCTCACACGCGGCCTCCGCGAGCAGACACGCCTCAAGACTCGCCAGCCTCTGGCACGCATCCTCATCGCGACGGGTGATGATGCGGTTGCCGCGAACATCCGCGCCATGCGTGATGTCATACTCGAAGAGACCAACATTCACGAAATCGAGTTCATCCCGGGTGATTCAGATTTGCTGCGCAAGAGTGCGAAACCGAATTTCAAGTCGATCGGACCAAAGTACGGAAAGCTCGTCAAGCCCATCGCCGCGCGTGTCAGTCAACTCACCGCCGACGAGATCAACAACGTTGAACGCGCGGGACAGCTCGAACTCGATATCGACGGGGAGCAGGTCACACTCGGACTCGAGGATATTGAAATCAGGCACGAGGATATTGAAGGATGGACGATCGGGTCGGATGACGATGTCGTTGTCGCACTTGACACATCACTGACTGAGGAACTGATCGATGAGGGTATCGCCCGTGAATTCATCAGCAGGATTCAGGGAATGCGCAAGGATGCGGATTTCGAGGTCACCGACCGGATTCAGATTACGATATTCACTGAAGAAGAGCGCCTGAAGCAGGCAATTGATCGACGGGAATCGTATATTTGCGCTGAAACGCTGGCAAAGAATATCGTCCTGGCGCAGGAAGCACTCGAAGAGGGTACCGACCTCAGCGTCAACGATCTCACATGCAGCGTCAGCATCTCGAGCGCACTTGATGAGTGAGAGTGCCGCTCCGTATATTTTGCCATTTCACTGGAGAACGCATCATGGCAGCGAAAACATCGAAAAAAAAGAAAGATGAGGAGGCCGGAAAGGCCACGTCCTCTACAGCAAAGAAAAAATCCACTGTGAAGAAAACAGCTGCGTCCAAGAAGAAGAGTACTTCCGCGCGCAAGTCGACAGCGGGCAAATCCGGCGCGAATAAAACTGCCACCCGCAAGTCAACCGCAAAGAAAACAGCCTCAGCAAAGTCGGCTGCAAAGAAATCAGCGGTGAAGAAGTCCACTGCGAAGAAGGCGACGGCAAAGAAGGCGACGGCAAAGAAGGCGACGAAGAAGACTGCCGCGAAGAAGTCGACGGCCACGAAGAAGACCGCCGCGAAGAAGTCGACGGCCACGAAGAAGACTGCCGCGAAGAAGTCGACGGCGGCGAAGAAGACCGCTGCAAAGAAATCGACGGCGACGAAGAAATCGGCAGCGAAGAAAACCGCCGTGAAGAAGACTTCTGCGAAAACATCTGCAGCAAAAAAGACTGCGGCGAAAAAGACGACAAAGAAAGCGTCGGTGAAAAAAACTGCTGCGAAAAAGCCGACGGCCCGGAAGCGTGCGTCGAAAGCAACGTCACGTACTTCCAAAAAGCCGACTGCCGCGACACCGCTGCCGAAAACATCAGCCGAGAAGGAAGCAGCCGAGACTGCCGCCGCAGAAAGCAGGCCCAAACGCAAGTACACGCGCCGCAGTAAAAAGGCCCCCGTGCCCGTCCCTAAATTCCAGGGCAAACAGGGGAACCTGATGCGGAAGAAGAGCGAGGCTGCAGCGCCGGCTCTGCCTCGTGAATCGGTAAGTTATTCCGTCGGCGACCTCGACTATTTCAAGGAAATCATCCTGCAGAAAATCCACGATGCCAACGAAGAGCTGATGAGCATCGAGGAACGCCTCAACGACAACTCAACGGGCGAGTTCACCGACGACTCGACCTATTCGCTGCATATGGCCGACCAGGGCACGGATGCGATGGAGCGCGAAAAGGCGTATCTCTTCGCGGCGCGCGAGCGAAAGTTCATCTCGCATCTTACGGACGCGCTGCAGCGCATCAAGAGCGGGAATTATGGCATCTGCATCGTCTGCGGAAACCTGATCGAGAAAGGGCGTCTCGAAGCCGTGCCGCACGCACGTATGTGCGTCAGCTGTAAACAGGAAACAAAGGTTCGCTAGCAGAGAACGGGAGACGGCACGAGACACATGCGCATTCTGTTTCTGACGCTCGGAATCCTGATCGCGGATCAGGTGACCAAGCTTATCGTGAAAGGATTGTCCCTTCCGGCGATCGGTATCTCCATCGAGGGAATGGACTACGGGGAATCGATATCCGTTCTGGGCGACTGGCTGAAGATCACCTATATCGAGAATCCAAACATGGCGTTCGGGCTGGATATCGGTGGCAAGCTGCTGCTCGTCATCGTCGCCTTCATCGCATCGATCGGAATTGTCTTCTACCTGTGGCGCCATCGCAACGGCAATCCCTGGCTGCGCGTCGCACTCGCGCTCATTCTCGCCGGCGCAGTCGGCAATCTCATCGATCGCACATTCTACGGCTGGTTCTACGACACCGCACCCATCTTCTACGGCAACGTCGTTGATTTTATCGACCTTGATCTTTTCACGGTGACGATCGGTGGGGGAGCGTTCAAGTTCTGGCCGATCTTCAATATCGCAGATGCAGCAGTGTCCGTTGGCGTTGTCGTCCTGCTCATCGTCGGTCTTCCGCAGAGTGGAGACGACAGTACGGAAAAACCGGATACCCCGGAATCCCATGACTGATGATACCACGCCTCCGGATTCAAATGAATTCGAGCAGGAGGAGGACAGTCCGGAAGTCACCGTCTACGAACTGCGTTCGGCGCCGAATGCGCGACGCGTCCGGCTCGACCAGTTCATTACCCGCAGTGTCGAAAACGCTTCACGGACAAAAGTAAAATCGCTGATCGAAGCGGGAGGCGTGACCGTCAATGGACGCGTTGTTGAAAAAGCCGGTCGCCTTGTGCTTCCAGGCGATACCGTCGTGTGTACGGTGCCGAAACCGCCCCCGCCCGAAGTACGGCCTGAAAAAATTCCACTGGACATCCTGTACGAAGACGATGATATCCTCATCGTCAACAAACCGGCGGGTATGGTGACGCATCCCGCGTATGGAAACTACACCGGTACACTTGTCAACGCCCTTCTGTATCACACTGAACAGCTGTCGAGCAAGCGCGGTGAGGAACGTCCCGGTATCCTGCACCGGCTCGACAAAGACACGTCGGGCCTGCTGGCGGTTGCGAAGAACGACCGCGCCCATCAGCTCATCGCCCGACAGTTCGCCGACCACAGCATTGAGCGGGAATATCAGGCCATCGTCTGGGGCAGCATGAAGCAGTCGCAGGGAACAGTGGAGGCGCCACTGGCGCGACACACGAGCGACAGAAAGAAAATGGCGGTGGTGGAAGGCGGAAAGCACGCCGTCACGCACTATGAGGTGCTTGAGGATCTGACGTATTTTTCGCTTCTGCGATTGCAGCTGCAGACAGGACGCACCCATCAGATTCGTGTCCACCTAACTTCGATACGACACCCGCTTTTCGGGGATCCTACCTACGGCGGAAGACGCATCCACTACGGGAATGTGACCGGACGCTACAAAGCCTTTATCAATGAAATGCTGGCGGCGATGCCCCGGCAGGCACTGCATGCGCGGACACTGGGATTTATCCATCCCGCAACCGGCGAGAAGGTGCGCTTCAGCTCCGAACTGCCCGATGACATGCAGGATCTGCTCAGGAACATTCGTGCATACCTGTCCGTGTAACACATACCCCGTGCCGAAGACCGGGGGCGGATGCGTTGTTTCCGGAAACGCACGATGATCCGGGGAGGGAGACCCGCTGAATTCCACGGAACGCTGCGAATGGTGGAGGAGGGAGGGGGCCGACGCGATCAGCGTCCGGTGAATGCTGCATTCAGCATCTTGGAAACCAGTTTTGCTGCAAGGAAGTCCGGTCCCGGATTTCCCTCGATGGGAGCGAGTTCAACAAGATCGAATCCGATGATGCGGCGATGTTTCCCGATCATCTTCAGCAGCTGAATGGTCTCGTCCCAGTACAGTCCGCCTGGTTCCGGTGTGCCGGTCGCCGGCATGATGGAGGGATCGAGCCCGTCGATGTCAAAGGTGATATACACCTCTTCGCCGCAGGCATCCAGCACGCGCTCTTTCCACGAACGGCCATATACCCCCTGGCGGATTTCCCATCCGAAAAAGGTCTGAATGCCGTCGCGTTCGATTCGTTCGTATTCCTCGCGGCACTGTGCGCGAACACCCGCCTGTACGAGGCGCTCGGGAGGCAGAAATTCCAGCACGCGCGACATGATGCAGGCATGGCTCCAGGGCGAGCCTTCGTATGATTCACGAAGATCGGAGTGTGCGTCGATCTGCAGGACGGTCATCCCGGGAAAGCGATTGAAATGCGCGCGAATCGGTGCGCGCGACACGGTGTGTTCACCGCCGAGGGTGGCGACGAATCTGTCTCTATCCAGCAGTGTGGCGACCTGTTCCTCGATGATGTCCAGTGCTTCCTCGTCAACGGACGAAGCAAAATCCGGCGCGGCTATAGTTGCGATCCCCCTGTCGGTTGCCAGTTCGCGGCCGAATTCCTCATCCCAGAATTCCACGTAATGCGATGCCTCGAGAATTGCCGCCGGACCGCGTCCCGTGCCGCCGCCGTAGGATACGGTATGCTCATACGGCGCCTGAACGATCGCAATAGCCGAGGTGTCGAGGCTGCTGTGATGTTCATCCAGGCCGAGGAAATTCTGTGTGATGCCGAGTGTCTTCATGAAGGGATCCGTCGAATGAAAGCGGGCCTTATCGTGTGATGAGAAGCAGCCGGCTGCTGCGGCCGTCAGGAGTTTCGAGCAGCAGTTGGTACGTACCTGCGGCCAGGTTCCGGACCGGGAGAAAAACGCGATGCGATCCTTCCGCGCGCTGTCCCTCGCTGAGCGTTTCGATCGCTCGGCCGAGAGCGTCATGAAGTGTGAGACGCACGTGACCGGCGCGCGCGGTGGAGAAGGGGACGTACGCACCTGCCGCAGACGAAGAAAGCGGATGAGGATACGGCATGCCGAGCGTCCCGGCAGCAAGGGGCGGTTCTTCCAAAGAGAGAATCGCGGGTTTGTCGTAGGAAATACTGATTGTCGCCGTACTGTCCGTCAAATCGATCAGGCGCATCCATACATTCGAAACGATGGTATCGGATCCCCACATGAATGTACTTGACGGATTCTTCCACGGCGCTATTTCGGTGCGGTACTCCCGGAAAGCGATGCTGGGTACGCCCCACCATCCTTCGGCCCAGTAGGTGCGCCCGTCGATGGGAATGCTCTGCAGGCGGTTATATCCGGTCAGCGGTGCGGAACGAACCGGCTGAACGCCTCCCGTTGCCGTATCCACGGCCCACTCGAACGCGCCCTCCGCACTGATGACCTGCACGCGCTTCTGACTCTTGCTCCAGCTGTCGTAGATGCGATGCACGTAGAGACCTTCGATCGGAGCAGTATCCCATTTGCTTTTCTTTCCGCGGAATTCGAAGGCGAAGTACGCCCGGTCGAGCTGCGGAATGGGAAGAAGTGCAGCGTCACCGGTCGTGACGTAATCGGTCAGCGTGATGACGGTATCGGTGCCGGGACGCAGTTCGCGGCACTGGATGTACCCGGCAAGATGCCGCTCGAAACTGCTCATGGCGAATCCGTTCCCCGCATTCGCCATGGTTCCGAGTCCGCCATACAACTCGTTGGTGTGTCCTTCGCCGAAAAGCTTGTGGCCGAGTTCGTGAATGGTGCTGGCGAAGGCGTATTCGGGATTCATCACCGTGGAGCGGCCGGGGAGGAAGGAAATGCTCAGTCCCGACGAGCCCGCGTCATTGTGCTGCCCGGATCCGCCGTACACGTACCGGTCGCTGCCGCTGTCAAGAAAATGATGTCCGGCGAATCCGAGATCGGACACCCCCGAGAACGGCATGAACATTGAATTCGAAATGCTCCGGAACACAAAGATGAGGAGATCGACCTTTCCATCGGGTTCCTCCCTGAGCTGATACGTGTTCGACTCCGAGTTCCAGCGGTCGTACTCCGAGAAATCCATGATCATGTCGAGCGAGTCAAGGATTTCCTTGATGGCGAAGCCGTAATTCAGCGCCCAGTAAACGTAGCCGTCCTCCGTGTTGCGCGTCACCATGGTGCCGGGATGCACGTCAATGTCGAGTTCCATCCTGCCGCTTGACATGTCGGTGTAGTACTCTTCCAGGCGGTTAATGAAATCATCACTCCACGTCGGAAGCTGCCCGAGCGGCCAGGACGCGTCTTCCTTGCGATCGTTGAGCGTCTGAACGTATACCACCAGTCCGCGCACATACCCCTCGAACGGGAGATGCGCGCCTCCGTGTGGTTCGATGCCATTCAAGACGGATGCCGCGGCTGCCTCGCGTGGAAGGAACGCATGGTCGGTGCTCCGGGGCTGCATGCCGCAGGTGAAGTGCTGTGCCGAAAGCGATGGCGCCAGGGCCAGAAATGTGAATACAGCGAAGAAAAATGAAACGCGCGCGGTGGGGAGGGATTCTGCCTGCATAGGGTAGGGTATGGCCGGGGTTCCTGTTCAGTGTTGCTGTTTTCCGCTCACGATGATGCTGTGGCAGCGGGGATATACAAAATTACATAAACGATCGATTCCACGCCAAAGATTCCAGGGAAGAAAACGAAGAAGATGTGACAGGCGAAGATAGAGCAGCAGTTTGTTCTGAAATGGCTGATGTCGGATCTCGCGCAGGCCGGCATTGTTGAAATGGTCGCGCAGCACATGCTCGTCAAAGGAGTGCAGATGGGCGTTGACCGGTGTGGGCCTGTTGCAGTGGATACAGAGATAATACCGCAGCGTTTCCCGGTATGGCGTGGAAATGACGCAGCGACCACCGGATGCGAGCGTCCGCGCCGCTTCCCGCAGAGCCGCCGCGGGATCATTGAGGTGCTCGAGCACCTCGGAGGCGATCACCGCCGAAAATGCGCCCGGGCGAAAGGGCAGATGCTCCGCGTCCGCGACGACAGCCATGACGCCGTTCCCGTGCCGCTCCCGCAGCTTGCGGAGGTTCCGTACACCGAGGTCCACTGCGACGATTCGGGGAGCGGGCGTACCGTCGAACTCCTCAAACAGCCATCCGCCGCCGCTCCCGATATCGAGCACGAGATCGGAGGATTTCAGACGCGCTTCCGCAAGCACCGCCTGCTGGATTCTCCGGGCGGCGTCACGATCTGCACCGCTGCGTTTCTCGAAATAATCGAATTCCTCGGCATCGATGCGGTAATGCGCAGTGTGATCGGCGAGTTTCATTGCAGCAATGTACCGCAGCGGCACAGGGGACGCAAATTGCCTCGTGTGCCCGCCGCTTCCTATCTTGCGGCTCCGATCCGGCACGCTCATGGGCCGGTCGTCTTCACTATCCAGCAGAGAAAGCCCCACCGACCCCATGAAGCTTCAGCACGCGCGACTCGAGGCGCCGGATCGCCTCCATCTTCTCTTTTCCGATCCCCCCGGAGAGCTCTCGCCCGGTGACATTATTCTGGCGCCGTCAGTAGCGCTGCACAATGTCGTGCTCGACGGCTTTGAGGCCGTCGTGACCGTGGAACCGGTGGATCTCTCCCGCAGGCACTCGGTTCTCGTGCGGGGAGCGGGAATGGTGCCGCTTGACATTCAGCCACTTCTGCGAGCACTGAAGTCGGACCTCCCGCTCGGCTGCCTGGTGGAAGACGCATATTACGTATTTCGTCTGTTCGCGCCACGGGCAATGCGTGTGCGATTGCATCTGTTCGAGCATATCGAGGATGATATCGGGACGCAGTTCTTCCTCTCCAGAGAGGAAAACGGCATATGGCAGCTCTCCATTGACCGCTCGGTGAACGCCCGATACTATGCGTACAGCGTTGAGGGATCACGTGAGCCGGGCGAGCATTTCAATTCGCGCATACTCATCGGTGACCCGTATGCTCGGGCCGTGGTCACCAAGAATACATTTCGGCATAACGGACGCTGCCTGCTGCCGGATCATATCCCGGCATATGACTGGGAGGATGATCGCCATGTCAGCGTCGATCCCGCCGATCTGGTCATCTATGAAATGCATGTGAAAGACATGACGGCGCATGAAAGCAGCGGCGTCCCCTCGGAACTCGCCGGCAGCTATCGCGGCCTGGTGCATCCGGATGCGAAGGGCGGCATCGCGCATCTGAAGCGGCTCGGGGTCAATGCCGTCGAACTGCTTCCGTCACAGCATTACGCATGGATCGAACCGCCTTACCTGCATCACGCGGGTGGAGATATTTACAACGACTGGAATCCCTATGAGCGGAATCACTGGGGATACATGACCTCGTATTTTTTCGCCCCCGAACCGCGCTATGCGACGCGGGGCGATCAGACTCCCGGACACTGGAATACCGCGGCGCCGCACCATATCACCGAATTCCGCGACATGGTCAAGGCCCTGCACCGGGAAGGCATGGCGGTCATCATGGATGTCGTTTACAACCATACATCTCAGTACGATTACCAGCCGCTGAAATACACCGACAAATTCTGCTACTACCGCACCACGCCTGACGGCCATTTTCTCGAGAGCAGCGGCTGCGGCAACGATCTCGATTCCTCCATGCCCATGACACGCAGGATGATCGTCGACAGCGTCCTGTTCTGGCTGGAGGAATTCCACATTGACGGATTTCGCTTCGACCTGGCTCCCATCATCGACGAGGACACCTTCCGGGAAATCCGGGAGCGCGCGCGAGCCATCTATCCGGACGTGATCCTGATCGCAGAACCGTGGGGAGGCGGTGACTATGCGCTTGACCGCTTCTCTGATCTGCATTACGGCGCCTGGAACGACATTTTCCGCAACGGTGTCAAGGGACATGAGCCGCGTGACGGACAGGGCTACATCTTCGGCACGTGGGGAAACAGCGTGCCAGAGGATTTTGGAAAATGGATGCTGGGGAGTCCGCGCGACAAAGGCGGTCCGTTTCGCAGCGCGAAGCATGCCGTCAATTACCTTGAATCTCATGACGGCTATACACTGGGGGATTTCATCCGCATCGCCACGGGCGGCGCTCGGCCGGGGCAGCGAATCAGCGATTTCGATAAGCACGCACGTCTCACCGAGGAACAACTGCGCATCGCGAAACTGGCGGCGGTGATGCTCCTTACGGCGCGGGGGACAGTCATGCTGCATGCGGGACAGGAATTTGCGCGCAGCAAAGTGATTGCCGACAGCGGGGTCCACGATTCGACGCCCGGCGTCATCGATCACAACAGCTATGAGAAAGACGACGAAACGAACTGGCTCAATTACGGGCACCGCGAGGTCAATCGCCAGCTGTTCGAGTATTACCGCGGACTGATTGCTCTTCGACGGAAGTTTCCGCTGCTGCGGAGGGCAGCCATCTCACAGTACACTTTCCTCGAACCGGCGACGCCCGTCGCCAGCGGCTTCACTGTCAGGGAGGCAAAGGGAAAACAGGAAATGGCGGTGCTGGTGAATCCGAACAGGGCGGATGCGGCAGATTATCACCTGCCGGCAGGAGGAGAATGGCGGGTGCTTGTGAACGGAGAACGGGCGGGGACGAGGACGATCGGCCGCTTTGACGGCGAACAGATCACCGTGCCGCCAACACAGTGCATGGTCCTCCTGCGAGGGGATTCCTGACCGGTGTCCGGGAGCACTCCAAGCGAGAATCCCGGATGCAAATAATTGCAGGTCTTGATGCCGCGCGGGGATGCGCGGACGTTATTCGGATTTCTTGAGTATCAGCACGGCAAGCGGAGGCACGGTCAGCATCAGCGAGTGTGGACGGTTGTGATGCTCAATGGTTTCGCTTTGCACGGCGCCCATATTTCCGACGCCACTGCCGCCATAGAATTCCGAATCGCTGTTGAGCAGTTCACGGTAGGTGCCGGGCTCTGTTACGCCGAGCCGGTAATGGTGGTGCACCATCGGTGTGAAGTTGCAGAGGAAGATCAGCCGCTGCTTCGACTCCACCGCGATGCGCTCGAATGAGAGAAGACTGCGGTCGGCATCGTCGAGATCGATCCATTGAAAGCCCTCCCAGGAAAAATCGTCTTCGTAGAGCGCAGGCTCATTGCGGTAGAGCGCGTTCAGATCACGCACCCAGGTGAGCAGCTGGCGATGCGCATCGAAATTCAGCAGCTCCCAGTCCAGCTCGCCGTCGTGATTCCACTCGTTCCACTGCCCGAATTCCTGTCCCATGAAGAGCAGCTTCTTTCCGGGATGGCCGTACTGGTACCCGAAGAACAGGCGCATGTTCGCGAATTTTTGCCAGTAGTCACCGGGCATCTTGCTGATGAGCGCCTTCTTCCCGTGCACGACCTCGTCGTGGGAGATCGGCAGCAGGAAGCGTTCGCTGAAGGCATACAGCAGTCCGAAGGTGAGATTCCTGTGATGATGTTTGCGGAAAATGGGATCCTTCTCGAAGTATTCCAGCGTGTCGTTCATCCACCCCATGTTCCACTTCAGGTCGAAGCCGAGTCCGTTGTTGTCTACGGGATGCGTGACACCGGTAAAGGATGTCGATTCCTCCGCCATGATCATCACGCCGGGGTAGTAGGAGTGAATTGCCCAGTTCAGCTGACGAATGAAATCGATCGCCTCGAGATTCTCACGGCCGCCGTACTCGTTCGGCACCCACTCGCCTTCCTTGCGAGAGTAGTCGAGATAGAGCATGGAGGCGACGGCATCGATGCGAAGTCCGTCGATGTGAAAGCGCTCGATCCAGAAGAGAGCATTGGCGATGAGGAAATTCCGGACCTCGTTGCGTCCGTAATTGAAAATCAACGTGCCCCAGTCCATGTGCTCGCCCTTGCGCGGATCCGAGTGCTCGAAGAGATGTGAGCCGTCGAACCATCCGAGCGCATGCGTGTCTTTCGGAAAATGAGCCGGAACCCAGTCAAGGATTACCCCGATCCCGGCTGCGTGCAGTGCGTCGACGAGATACATGAAATCTTCAGGGCTTCCGTAGCGGCTCGTCGGTGCGTAATACCCGGTGACCTGGTATCCCCATGAACCATCGAAAGGATGCTCCATGATCGGCATGAACTCGACATGCGTGTACCCGTTTTCACGGATATACGGTACGAGCTCCTCGGCGAGGTCGCGGTAGTTGATCGGCTCGTCGTTGCCGTTGGCGCTGCGCCAGGAACCCGGATGCATCTCATAGATTGCGATCGGACCCTGCAGCGGCTCGATGCGCCGGCGATCTTGCAGCCAGTCGCGGTCGGACCACTCGAAGGGCAGAGGGACGTGCACGACGGAGGCTGTGCGGGGCCGCTCCTCCATCGCGCGTCCGAACGGATCGGCCTTGGCGATCACATGTCCGTCACGGGTCTTGATTTCGTATTTGTACAACTCACCCGAACTGATGCCGGGGATGAAAATTTCCCAGACCCCGGAGGAGCCGAGGACGCGCATGGCATGACGGCGGCGATCCCAGCCGTTGAACGAACCGATGACGCTGACGCTGCGCGCATTGGGCGCCCACACGGCGAACTCGATTCCGCCGACGCCATTGATCTCCCGGTAGTGTGCGCCGAGTTTTTCCCAGACGCGGTAATGGTTTCCTTCCCCGAAAAGATACAGGTCGTAATCACTGAGCTGCGGATGAAAGGCATAGGAATCGAAAAACGTTTGCACGTCGCCGTCATAGGTCTCGCGGCGCAGTTTGTAGGGGAAGGGAGACGACTCCTCTTCGAATACGTACTCGAAGAAACCCTCCTCGTGAATGCGCAGCATGGGATGATCCTCGGTACGGCCGTCATCGAATTCACGGATCACCCAGGCATGCGTGGCCTGCGGCATGAAGGCACGGATTGCGACGCAGGATTTGTTCCTGTACGTAACCTCGTGGATACCCAGCACCGTGTACGGATCGTAATGCTCGGTGTATATGATTTTGTAAATATCTTCAACGGCTGCAGTCGAGCGCATCATGACGGTGTCTCGTGAAAGTGGTCCAATACGGCAACATACGAAAATGACTGTCAGAGCAAAAGCAGCAGGGAAGGGAGGACGGCGGGAAGCAAAGAAAAACGGGTCCGCCATGTGGACCCGTTTTCATTCGACTTCAAATGGACTGCAATCAGAGATTGAACATGTAGGACAGATGGAACAGCATGTTCGGCAGCCAGAAATTCGTTTCCATGTTGGGAAGGTTGTCGCGCGAATCGGAAATGATATTCTGGAAGGTGTAGCCGACACTGATGCCGAGGTTCAGGTCGCCGACACGTGATTTCATGATGGGGAATTCACCGCCGAGACGCAATTCGATGAGCGGATTGATGTCTTCGTCATCGGGAGTGATGTCTTTCTTGATCTTTCTGTTTTCGGGGTTGAGTTCCGGCCTGGCGGGCGTGTACCAGCTGGTTGGATCCACACCGCCGTCGGGAATGACGAAGCCGTCAGCACTGTTGGTCATGTCCGCCGAAGTGGGCAGTCCGAGATTTACACCGATGAAAACCGAACTGAATTGCAGCATGGCCGTCACCACGGTGTACTGGAAAGTCCCTTCCGTCGTCAGCGTCCCCTCGTTGGGCAGGTCGGTACTGTGATTGACAGCGGCATCACTGAAGGAAATCCGCTTGTTCTCATCTTTGAACGTGAGGGTGTGGTAGCCGAGGCCCGTCACGACCCGCGTTCGCTTTCCGATCGGGATGCTCGCACGCACACCGAAGTGTGAACCGAGAGAAAGTGTGCGCGTGACACGCGTAACGACGTAGTCGGTCGTATTCATCGCCAGTGTCAGCCCGGCAAGTGCACCGATCTTGAAATGCATGTCGTATTCGTCTTCCTGCTCGGAGACGACCGTTGTCTGCTGGGCCTGAACACCGCTCATGCCGATCAGAAACAGAATGACCAGGGGAATTACCGCCTTCCTCATGCAAGCTCCTCTTTCTGTGTGCAGATTTTGTATGCGCAAAAGTACGACTTTCTCCCTGAAGATGAAAGATCACAGGCGCGGTCACCGCGGGGTGCGTGAGAAACGGCCGAGCACACGGCCCTCCTCCGTGCGGAATTCGATCTGCATCGGCATGCGGCCGAGCGCGTGGGTCGAACAGGAAAAGCAGGGATCGTAGCTGCGGATGCCCGCCTCGATCCGATTGAGGATGCGTTCGTCGACGTCAGTGTCGGCGCGCGGAATACAATGCGCTGCAATCTGACGGATACTGCGGTTCATCGCGAGATTGTTCTGCGCGGTGGCGATCAACAGGTCCACGTGCGTGATCACACCGTCGCTCCCCGCCGAGTAATTATGGAAGAGGGTGCCCCGCGGCGCCTCGGTCACGCCGATGCCCTGCGTGCGATTCGAAAACGCGCGCGAGCGAAGCGTGTCGGTACGCAGTGTCTCGGGATCGATGAGAAGCTCCTCGATGCGCTCGAGTGCGAACAGCACTTCGATGAGCCTGGCGAGGTGGTAGAGCAGGGAATGGTGCTCCGGACCGCGCCCTCCGCCGCGCTGGCGAAATTCGGCCAGCTCATGGTCTGATTTCGGAGAACCGGTGTGTGCACAGACGTTGAGTCGTGCCAGCGGACCGACGCGGTACATGCCCGCATCCCTGCCAAGCGGCGCATAATATGGAAATGTGAGATACGACCAGGGCTCGGTATCCTCGGCGATGATGTCGCGGTACCCGCGCGGATCGACGCCGTCGGCGAGGATGTTGCCGGCGGCATCCATGATGCGGAGGTGACCGTCATAGTATTCAAGACCGCCATCCGCACCGACGAGCCCCATGAAGAGCGATGGGAAATTTCCCGCCATCTCGCTCTCACCGTCCCGGGTTTCGAGAAGCGCCTTCATGATATCCAGGGCCTGACGCATGGTGTTGTGCGCCTCGGGAAGACCATCCAGAATGATATCGCGGTCGCGCTCCGGAAGTGGACGGGCAACTCCGCCGGGTATGGCGTAATCGGAATGGATCCTCCGTCCGGCAATGCGGGCGATGACATCCTGTCCCCACTTCCGCAGACGAATGCCACGCCGCGCGAATTCGGCGTTGTCGCGCATGACGGCGAAGAAATCCCTCTCCGCGGCACGCGTTTCCCTGCCGAGCAGGAGGTCGGGTGACGAAAGGTGAAAGAAACTCAGTGCGTGAGACTGCACCCACTGGGCGAGGATGAGGACGCGCCGCAGCTGTTCCGCGGTGCGCGGCACGGCCACGGCGAGGATGTCGTCACCGGCGCGGGCGGACGTGACGGAATGACTCACGGGACAGACGCCGCAGATCCGCGATGTCAACCGCGGCATCTCCCAGACCAGGCGTCCGCGGCAGAAATGCTCGAAGCCGCGGTACTCGGTCACGTGCAGACGCGCGTCGGAAACAGCGCCCCGCTCGTCGAAGAGAATGCTGATCCGTGCATGACCCTCGACGCGCGAGACTGGATCAATCAGTATCTCCCGTCTCCTCTCAGCCATAGCGGAGCCTCTTCTCATCGATAACAGGATGTCGTCCCTCGAGCAGTTCATGCACTGTGTACCAGATAAGATCTGCGGGTGGGGGACAGCCGGGAAGAAAAATGTCGATGTCGATCACCCGGTGCAGCGGCAGAACCTCATCAAGCATGGCCGGCAGGTGATGTGCGGGATCGTGCCCCATCCGTGCACCCTCGGCACCATAGGTGTGTCGCAGCATGGATGTGAGATCCAGATGATTGCGCATGGCGGTGACGTTGCCGACGACCGCGCAGTCGCCGAATGCCACGACGGTGCGCGTGCGCGAACGAAGATCCCGCAGCAGTTCCGCCTGGCCCGACAGCGCGACCGCGCCCTCGACGAGAAGCACGTCCAGCGCATCGGGAAGCTCGCGCCTGTCGCTAAGAGGACTGAACACAATATCCGCCCGTTCGAGAAGCTGGAAGAGACGCTCGTCGAGATCGAGAAAGGACATGTGGCAGCCGCTGCAGCCACCCAGCCATATACTGCCGATGCTCATTCGTCCTTCCATGCCTTCCTCGATTTCGTGTTGGCGATGTAGCGGAGGAAGTCCTGCTTGTTCTGCGGATCGGAGACGACGAAGCCTTTGGCGAACAGGGCGCCGGTGGGACAGACGAGCAGGCATTTCCCGCAGGACGTGCACGAGCGCGCCTCGCCCCAGTCCTGCGCGAGATCACTGACGAGATGTGCCGTGTGGCCACGACCGGCGATATCCCAGGTATGGGCACCCTCGACGTCCGCGCACACGCGCACACAGCGCGCGCAGAGGATGCATCGGTGATGATCCACCACGAAGCGGTCGTGCGACGCGTCGAGCGCATGCGTGGAATGCAGATAGTCAAAACGGACGTGATCCATCCCTGCCGCATAGGCGAGGTCCTGCAGCTCGCACGCATTGTTGGCCACGCATACCGAACAGATATGGTCGCCTTCGCTGAACAGCAGCTCCAGCACCATGCGGCGATATTTCTGCAGTCGCGACGATGTTGTGCGCACGACCATCCCTTCCTCCACACGCGTCACGCACGCGGGCTGCAGGCGGTTGTGTCCTTCAATCTCCACGAGGCAGAGCCGGCAGGCGCCGACGTCACTGAGCCCCTCAAGATGACAGAGTGTCGGAATGTGAATATTATGCTCCTTCGCCGCCTCGAGAATGGTCACGGATGCGTCGGCGCTGATCAGCTGACCGTCGATAGTCAGTGTGCGGATTTCATTCATGCACGCTTCCCTCCGTCTGCGGCGATGTGCCGGCAGGAAGTGGCGCTGTCGCTGCGGTCTCCGATTCGTTGTCCATCAGACAGACTCCCGCGGGGCATCTGCGTCCGGTAATGTGATCCTCGAACTCCCTGCGGAAATAGTGAAGAATGGATATGACGGGATTCGGCGCGGAACGTCCCAGTCCGCACAGACTCGTATCCTTCACCATGACGGCGAGTTCCTCGAGTATGTCGAGATCCTGAAGCGTGGCGCCGCCGCGGCGGATGCGATCGAGAATGCGATACAGCTGCACGGTGCCGACCCGGCAGGGGATGCACTTCCCGCAGGACTCATCCCGGCAGAATGCCATGAAATAGGCCGCCACGTCGACCATGCAGGCGGTGTCATCCATTACGATCATCCCGCCCGATCCCATCATCGAGCCGACCTGTGCGAGGGATTCGAAATCTACTGCGGCGTCAAGGTGCTGGGAGGGGATGCAGCCGCCCGACGGACCGCCGGTCTGCACTGCCTTGAATGCGCGGTTCTCCCGCACGCCGCCGCCGATATCAAAGATGATCGAGCGCAGCGAGGTTCCCATCGGCACTTCGATCAGACCCGTATTGCGGAGGTTGCCTGCGAGGGAAATGACCTTGGTTCCGCGGCTCCGTTCGGTGCCCATGCCGGAAAACCAGCGTGCGCCGTTGAGGACGATGGGCGGGACGTTGGCGAGTGTTTCCGTGTTGTTGACCAGCGTCGGTTCGCCCCACAGACCGCTTGCCGAGGGATAGGGAGGGCGCGGCTGCGGCTGACCGCGCTTGCCCTCGATCGAGCGCAGCAGCGCCGTTTCCTCCCCGGAGACGAAGGCTCCCGCTCCGATACGCAGGTCCACCTGGAAGCTGAATCCCGATTCGAAAATCCGGTTGCCGATGACTGGGAGACGTTCGGCTTCGCGGATGGCATGTCGCATGCGCTCGACCGCGAGGGGGTACTCACCGCGTGTGTAGATGTACCCCTGCTGTGCTCCAACGGCATAGCCTGCGATGGCCATGCCTTCGAGAATCGCGTGCGGGTTTCCCTCGAGCAGCGCGCGGTCCATGAATGCGCCGGGATCGCCTTCGTCCGCATTGCAGACGACATACTTGCTTTTTGAAGTACCGCGACGGACGATATCCCATTTCAGCCCGGTGGGATAGCCGCCGCCGCCGCGTCCCCGAAGTCCGCTGTTCCGGATTTCGAGGATGACATGTTCCGGCGCGGAATACGTGACGGCTTTAGCGAGTGCTTCATACCCGCCATGGGCGATGTAATCCTCGATGGATTCCGGGTCGAGACGTCCCATGTGGCGCAGGACGATGGGAGTCTGTGAAGCATAGAACGGATGGTCCGCATCGAGAAGAAGCGAGCGGAACGGCTTCTCCCGGATGATATGGCTTGAAACAATGCGCTCGGCCTTCTCGGGTGTGACACCGGCATACAGTGTTTCCCGCGGCAGGATACGGACGAGCGGTCCCTGTCCGCAGAGCCCCATGCATCCTGTTGTAATGATCCTCACGTCCGATGCGATTTTCTTTTTCTCGCAGGCGGCTCGAAACGCGTCGAGCAGTTTCTCACTGCCCGCCGATCGGCAGCCGCCACTTCCGCAGACCTGGATCTCCGCCCGGAACGTCGCCACCCGCTCCCTGTGCGCACGGCCGATCTGGTAGAGTTCCTCAAGTGTCATCGGTCTCGCCCGCTGCTGAATCGTTATTTCGCGCATCCTGTCTTCCCGTGGTGTCGGATTCCGGGAAAATCTCCTCTGAGGGTGACGCCTCCGTGGTACCGTCCGAAGCGTGATCCGCGGCACGCAACGTTTCCACGCACCGATCCAACGCTGATTCCACCGTTTCTGCTGCGGTGTGGAGATACAGATCGTCGTCGACCTGCATCACCGGCCCGCTGCCGCATGATCCGAGGCAGTGCACGGCGTGTACGTCGAACGGAATGCGGTCATGCTGCTCGGATTCCGCGCGGGGATGGCAGCGCTCCTCTGCCGCGCGAAGCACGCGCGAAGCACCGTTGACGTAGCAGGCGGTGCCCATGCAGACTGTAATGGTGTGCCCGGCAGGGGGATGGAGTCTGAAGGATGGATAGAAACTCGCGACACCGAACACATGGCTCGGAGGCAGTTGAAGGGATGCGGCAATGTATCCGAGGATGTCGCGCGGAAGATACCCGAAAATATGCTGCGCCTCGTGGAGTACTTCGATGAGTGCGCCGCGCCGTCCCTGCTGACGCATCAGCGCGCGATCAAGCTGTTTGTGCTTGTTTTCCGCTTCAATCGCCTGATTTTTCTCTATTTGAGCCATGAAATCCGTGGTATGGATGACAAACGGCAAACGCCTTCGCTTATATGCCCGTCATAGCTGAGAAAATGAGCGGAACATCGCATCCGCGTTGTGAGCATTCGGGAAAAAATTCTCTGAAATGAAGATAGAGGGATAATTTTCGAAAGGCAAGACCATCGGCAAAAGGGAGTACGGCCGCCCCTGCAGCAGAGACGGCCGTGTTTGTCGGACCTTGTGTGCCCTTGAGGTGGACGCTCAGAGAAGGTCGCTCGCGAGTTCCGCGAGATCGGAGCGTTCCCCCTTTTCCAGCGTGACGTGAGCGTACAGCTTCTGTCCCTGCATTTTGTCGATCAGGTAGCTGAGACCGTTCGATCGGCTGTCGAGATACGGATGATCGATCTGGTAGATGTCCCCCGTGAACACGAATTTCGTGCCTTCTCCGGCGCGTGTGATAATGGTCTTGATCTCATGCGGTGTGAGATTCTGCGCCTCGTCGACAATGAAGTAGATGTTGACCAGGCTTCTTCCGCGGATGTAGGCGAGCGGCGAGATGACCAGTTTCTCCTCCTTGAGCATCTCCTGAATGCGGCGATGCTTGACATCCGATTCGGAAAACTGGTTCTGGATGACGCCAAGGTTATCGAAGAGCGGCTGCATGTAGGGATCGAGCTTGGAATGGATGTCGCCGGGGAGATACCCGAGATCCTTGTTGCTCAGAGGCACGACGGGACGCGCCAGGTAGATCTGACGATAGAGCTTGCGCCGCTCGAGCGCCGCCGCGAGCGCAAGGAGCGTTTTTCCCGTGCCCGCCTTGCCGGAAAGAGACACCAGCTGGATATCCGGATCCGTCAGGGCATTCAGCGCGAAGGTCTGTTCGGAATTGCGCGGAGTGATGCCGTAGGACTGGAACTTGTCTACCCGTTTGATCATCTCCGTTCGCGCATCGAACATGCCGAGCGCGGATTTTTTTCCGCAGCGCACGATGAAATATTCATTGGGACGGAAGGATTCATGATCCTCGAAAGATTCCGCGGACACTTCGAAGGGCGGCTGATACAGTACGTCGATGAGTCCCTCGTCCACGTCTTCCAGCACGCGGCGTCCGGTGTAGAGTGTGTCGAGGTCCTCGACCATGTCGGAGACGTAATCCTGCGCCATCAGGCCGATGCCCTTCGCTTTCATGCGCAGGTTGACATCCTTCGTGACGAGAATCACCTGCCGGCGCGGATGCTTCTTGTTCAAGTTGTAGGCGCAGCGGAGGATGCGATGGTCGGGAGTTACCGCCGGGAAACTGCGTGTGAACTCCTCGTCGGCAATGGCATCGAGCCGAATGCTGATGTTTCCCATGCCCTCGCCGATCTTTACGCCGCCATTGAACAGCTTGTCCCCGCTGAGCGCATCCAGTGAACGCACGAACTCGCGGGCGTGGTAATTCAGCGTGTCATTGCCCTTCTTGAACTGGTCGAGTTCCTCGAGCACGGCGATGGGGATGAATACGTCGTTTTCCTCGAATTTGTAGATACAGGAACTGTCGTGGAGGATGACATTGGTGTCGATGACGAAGATCTTCCGGGGTTTTCTCGGCATACAGGGTCCTCGTGTACGGGTTGCTCTTCCGTTGTCCATGCTAAGTTAGACGGAATTATCGCAATCACAAGGCAAAGGGATGCTGGCATTCTGCATGCAGCGCACCGTATATTGGCGCATTGCATTGTTCAGTGTTCAGGAGGTTTCCATGTCGACCAGGCAGAGCTGGGACGAGTATTTCATGCGCATCGCGACGATGGTCGCGGAACGCGCAACCTGCAATCGCGCCAAGATCGGCGCCGTCATCGTCAAGGACAAGAATATCATCGCAACCGGGTATAACGGTTCGCCCGCCGGACATCCACACTGCACGGATGTCGGCTGCCTGCTCTATGTTTCCCGCAATCCCGACGGGGAGGAGGAGGAGAACTGCTTCCGAACGATCCACGCGGAGATCAATGCCATCGCGCAGGCGGCGAAGCACGGCGTCGAAATCAATGGTGCCGATATCTACGTGACAGCCAGTCCCTGCTATCACTGTCTGAAGACTCTGATGAATACAGGCATCAAGCGCATCTGTTACCTGAAGCCCTACAAGATAGATCGTATCAAACCGCTTCTGGAGAACTCTCCGATAGAACTTGTGCAAATCACGATCGGGGATGAAGAGAAAGCATGAGAAAAGGCGCCCGGAGACGCCTTTTCTGCGGAGTGAAGAGAGGGGAGAAAATCGTTATCGCGAGACGACACGGAATTCCACGCGGCGATTGAGGGCGCGGCCTTCATCCGTGTCATTGGTTGCGACGGGTGCGGAATAGCCGTACCCGTGTGCGGTGACACGCGCCGGTGAAATGCCCTTCTGGACGAGATAGTCCAGGACGGCCTGCGCGCGGTCAAGAGACAGCTTTTTGTTGTATTCATGTGCACCGACGTTGTCGGTGTGTCCGGCTAGTTCCACGCGTACGGTGGGATTGGCCCTCAGCCAGTCAACGGCACGATCGAGATCGACAAACGATTCCGGCTGCAGTGTCGCCTTATCGAAATCGAAATACACGAGCAGGCGCACGATATCACGGGTCATCTTTATGTCCTTCCGCACCATGTCATTCACCGAGACTGCTGGCACATCGAAGCGACTCGAATAGAACAGATACCCTGGAGCTTCGGAGGTGATGACATAGCTGCGCCCGGGCTGGAGTACGACGACATAGCTGCCGTCGACTGCGTCACTGTAGAAGCTGCTGACGATTTCGTTCGTACTGATATCCCGCACCGTGAGCTGCGCGGAAACCGGATTGTCGGAGCGTGAGTCGGTGACCTTCCCGACGACAGTGGTCACACCGCCAGGCGGCAGGGGATTCGGCACCGCGAGAAAGAGATCGAGATCACCGGAGCCACCCGGACGGTTTGACGCAAAGTACAAATCATCGCTGTTGAGCCGCAGACTGCTGAAATAGTCGTCGTACTCGCTGTTGATGGGCGTGCCGATATGCTGTGGGGACGTCCATCCGCGGTCGGATTTCTTCACGCGGTAGATGTCCTGCCCGCCGATGCCGGGATGCGTGTCACTCGAGAAATACAGCGTTGTGTTGTCGGCCGCGATATGGGGTGCGAATTCGTCCCCGGTGGAATTGACGACGGAGCCGAGATTGACGGCCCTGCCGAATTCACCGCCGTAGGGTCGTGCGCACATCCAGATATCCGTGCCGCCCTGTCCACCGGGACGCTCGGAAACAAAAAACAGCATCAGTCCATCGGCGGATATCGTCGGTTGTGAATCCCATGCCTCCGAATTCACCTTCGCCCCGAGGTTCCGGATGTTCCGCCAGCTGCCCCCGATGTATTCGGCGATGTAAAGATCGCAGTCGCCATAGCTGTCTGGTCGGTCGCAGGCGGCGAACACCATCGTGCGTCCGTCGGGCGTGATGGTCGTGCCGCCTTCGTCACCGCCGGAATTCAACGGAGGACCAGCGGCCTGCACCTGCTCCCAGCCGTCGTAGCCCTGTATGGCGGAATAGATGTCCTGATCGCCTGTTCTGTTCGAAGTGAAGTAGAGTACCTTGCCGTTGCCGAGCAGCAGCGGAGCGAAATCGTCATCCGATGAGTTGAGATCCCCGCCGAGCGAGCGGATCGTAACGTCATAGCGTTCCGGCGTGATGATGGGCCGCCGGGGTGTTTCGTCATCCTGTGCCTGCGCTGCGATGGCGAGAAGAAGCAGGGGCAGGATCATACGCGCGATGTGTGCGAAGTATTTCATGCGTGTTCCTCCTCGATTTACCTGATGTGCCAGCGAAGGCCGATGGTGACAAACGAAGTGATGACATTGAAATCGGGGTTGACCAGTCCCTGCTCGATGGCCCCATCAGCAACGGTTTCCGAGTCAATCAGATCGTCAAGAGGGATGGCGACGGAGACTTCGGGAGTCAGCGACAGACTGCCGGTCAGAGCCAGCCAGTATCCAAGCCCGAATTTGAGATCGGTGCGAGAGTCGAGAAACTCCCGGATCTCACCGTCCGTCGTTCCGGAACGGAGCATGTTGATGATGCTTCCGCCCGCGTCTTCGTAATAGAACATGTTATCCGGCTCGAGAATTGTCTGCTCCAGTTCGACGGAGTTCGATGAAAGGGATGAATACGAGACACCAACAAGTCCGTAAAACGGCGTATCACCGAAGTTGATTCGGCCGAGGAGATCGAAACTGAGGTAGTCCAAGGTCATATCCGTTCTGTTGTCGACCACGGAGCGTTCAGAGAACCAGGGTGTTCCAACCTCGAGCGTCTCCTTGAACGAGCCGGCCCGAGTATGATAGGACCCCTTCAAGACGATCCCGAACATGTCCGATAGAGGAAAATCAATCGTTGCACCGACAGCATATCCGATCCCGGAACCCTCGTTCGCATTCCCGAACCAGGGAATTTCCGGAACGTAGGGGTGCGGAATGAGATAGTAAATCGGTCCGTCCTGAAAACGCGAGTATGTCAGGCCCGCGTCTAATCCGAGGTACCAGACGTAGTCTCCTCCCGTGTCGCGATCAGGGCGGAGCACATCACCGCCATCTCCGAAAAGCGTCATCGTGATGCGCTTCTCAGGGTCATGGGCATCTGCCGTTCCGGGGATTGTGGCCAGCAGGCACCCCAGAATCAGCAGTGGATGAAGACAGGTGCGTAGGGTTCGGCGCATATCCGGAAATCCTCTTGGTCAGTTGGGTTGGGAAATGGGCTTTCGGTTCAGCGCACGGGATTCCGTTGCCGGAGTTGTGCGATTCAGTAATTATCTTGAGATGCGCCTACAATAGGATTTTATGCCGTGAAATGCAACAGTGGCGTGGCATCGACGGAATAAAGAATGGCGGGAGGAAGGAGGGGCAGAATGGCGGTCAGTCTTTCAGATAGCGGGCGGAAAAAGGTTCGGGGAGGAGATTGGTCAGTGTGAGAATGCGATGCTGCTCGTGTCTGTCAAGGAGGATGACGGAGATGTCCGGAGCGAATTCGCTGAGGACCTGCCGGCAGGCGCCGCAGGGAGGCACTGCCTCTCCGTCGGCCACAATCGCAATGGCAATGAAGTCGCGTCGTCCCTCGCCGACAGCGGCGAACACCGCGTTGCGCTCGGCACAGCAGGTAAGTGAATACGAGCTGTTCTCGACGTTGCAGCCGGTGAATATCGCACCGTCTTTCGCGAGCAGCGCTGCGCCGACACGGAATCCCGAATACGGGGCGTGGGCGAATTCCCGGGCTTCGCGGGCCGCGGCGATGAGCTGCCCGGCAATGTCGTCTGGAATGTCCTGCGGAATGTCCATGGCGCCTCTGTTGCACGGATAAGAAAAAAGGTCTGAAACCTCAGACCTTTTGTGGACCCAGACGGGATCGAACCGACGACCTCTACAATGCCATTGTAGCGCTCTCCCAACTGAGCTATGGGCCCATAGGGTTCACAAATGTAAGGTGTTTCGGGCGCAAAAGCAACCATCGCCGAGGGACATGCGGGGCAGCTTCTGTCACCCGGGGAGCATCTGTGTGAAATAATCCGTGCGCTCGTGCGTGTGGATCGCAAGCGCACCCGCACGCACCAGACGCACGAGCAGGCGCGACGCCCTTCGCTCGGACACGTTGATCAAGCGGGCGTATTCCCTGACCGTGATGCGTTCGTGCGATTCCAGGTACGTGAATAGCCGCTTCTCTGCCTCCCCGTAAATCAGCCGCACCGGCTCCGACTCGCCATACTGGTGCCGCAGCACGCGAATCATCTCCCGGCTGGCCTGGACGCTGTTTTCACCGACGCGGACAAAGGACTTCTGTTCATCACTGTCATCGACGAGAAAATGCGGTTTCTGCTCGCTTTCCGCGATGACAATGCAGATGACGTCGCGTCCGTCGATGCCGAAAATGTGCACGGCATGCTCGACGGGCGGATCGCAGAGATGCGCCGCGGCGAAGGATATGTCTTCGAGCTCCGCCTTCTCGCTCTCCACGCCGACAAGACTTTTGTCGTCGTCGATGCCGAATATGATCACACCGCCACGCGTATTGGCGAAAGCGATCATCTCCCGGGCAATTTTCTCGGGCGTCGATACCTTCCGTTTGAACTCCACGGTCAGTCCTTCACCCTCATCGATGTATGCTGTCAGCTCATGAAACTTCATCGTCGTACCGTGCTGTGCGCGATGATGCAGTATCGAAAAAATCCCGTTGTCATTCAATTCCCTCCGGGAGACAGGAAAAGTTTATGCCGAATTTCGTACCATGCATGCATTCGAGACCGGCACGAAAGGGCAGTGATGCCGATACTCTGTAACTACTATCTGACATATCGCTGCAACGCTTTCTGCGATTTCTGTCATTTCGGTGATCATGAGGCGTTTCGCGGAACACGGCATGCGGCGACGGAAGAAGTGCTGCGCAATCTTTCGGATCTGCGGAGACTGGGCGTCCGCTTTATTGATCTGACCGGGGGCGAGCCGCTGCTGCATCCGGAGCTGGATGTGATTGCGCGCGAGGCGAAGCGGCTCGGCATGCGGACGAGCGTAACGACGAACGGACTGCTGTACCCGAAGTATGCGGAACGTCTGCGCGGCGTTGTCGACCTCCTGCATTTCTCTCTCGACAGCGCCGATCCCTCCACACATGATCGTCTGCGCGGCGTTCCGTGCTTCGATGCCGTGATGCGTTCGATTGGCATCGCACGGGATCTCGGCGAAACGCCCGATCTGCTGTTCACCGTCACGAACGAGAATTTCCAGGACATGGAGGGTGTCTACGAGATTGCCCGCGAGCACGGACTTGTTCTCCTCCTCAACCCGATATTCAGCTACTTCCGCGAGGAGGGACTTTCCGATGAAGCGCTTGCCTTCGCAGAGGCCTTCGCGAAACGGAAGATGGTTTATCTCAATCCCTCCTTCATCACACTGCGTCGGCTCGGCGGAAACGATCCGGCCGATCCGCTCTGCCGCGCGGTTTCGCGTGTCATTGTCATATCCCCGCAGAACGAATTGCTGCTTCCGTGCTATCACCTGCATTTTGAGAAACTGCCGATCGGCGACAGTCTGTATGAAGCCTGGAGCAGCGAACGCGTACGCTGGCATCGCGAGCGGGAGGGACGACACGATTTCTGCCACGGCTGCACGATCAACTGTTACTTCGAGCCGTCGTTCGCCTTTCCGACGAACCGGCTGTCACTCGCATCCGTGCCTTCGAAAATTCGATACGGCTTCGCCAAATACGTGCGCCAGCCTCTGCGCCGCCTTTGATCGCGTTCCGTCGGGAACAGGCGGGGGACGATCCGGTGGGACCCTGCCGAGACGACGCCGATTCTCCCGGGAACAATTCCATCAATTTCTGCGTCCATATGAAGTATCAGCGTCCGGGAACGCGGAATGGGTTTGCGTGCGATTCCGGTCATTCATTATTTTTCCATGCTCGTGTGTTTTTGAGGGACATCCCGGGCTATCGCTCTGCGCGGCACTCCCTTCGGAATGAACATTCATCACTGTGTTGATAGAAGAGGCATCATGGAAGTCAACATCCAGGAAATCAACGAACGGATTCAGCAGGAGAGCGCATTCGTCGATGCGCTGAGAATGGAGATCGGCAAGGTCATCATCGGGCAGAAGCAGATGGTCGACCGCCTGCTGATCGGTCTCCTTGGCGACGGGCACATCCTGCTCGAAGGTGTGCCAGGTCTCGCGAAAACGACCGCTATCAAGACGCTCGCGGCGGCGATGAAAGCGATGTTTCACCGCATCCAGTTCACGCCCGACCTGCTGCCCGCCGACCTGATCGGAACGATGATTTACAATCAGAAAACCGGCGAATTTCAGACCAAGCAGGGGCCGATTTTCGCCAACTTCATTCTCGCCGACGAAATCAACCGCTCGCCCGCGAAAGTGCAGAGTGCGCTGCTCGAGGCCATGCAGGAGCGGCAGGTGACCATCGGCGAGCAGACCTTCGCGCTGCCGCGTCCCTTTCTCGTCATGGCGACACAGAATCCCATAGAGCAGGAGGGCACCTATCCATTGCCCGAGGCGCAGGTAGACCGCTTCATGCTGAAAGTCAAGATCGATTATCCGTCCCGCGACGAGGAGCTGGGAATCATGCGCCAGCAGATCGCTGCGGACATCCCGGTGGCGAGTCCGGTCATCTCCGCGGAGGATGTGCTGAAGGCACGCCGGGCACTGCATACGGTGTACATGGATGAAAAAATCGAACGATACATCCTCGACATCGTCATGGCGACGCGCGATCCGCGGCAGTTCGATCTCGACCGCCTGAGCAATTACATCGCCTACGGAGGATCGCCGCGCGCGAGTATCTATCTCGCGGTCGCCGGAAAGGCCCACGCGTTCATCCAGCGCCGCGGCTATGTCATTCCCGAGGATATCCGCGCCGTGTGCTTCGATGTGCTGCGCCATCGCGTGGCGGTCACCTACGAGGCCGAAGCCGAGGAGATGAATTCCGAAATGATCATTCAGGAAATCATCGACACCATCGAGGTGCCCTGAGCCGCACCTCGTTCATCGCATCGGCAGGAAGACACACAGCGGAGCCATGGATACCAAGCAGATTCTCAAAAATGTTCGGCAGATCGAAATCCGCACGCGCGGACTCGTCAACCAGCTCTTTTCCGGCGAATACCACAGCGTGTTCAAGGGCAGGGGAATGGAATTCTCTGAGGTGCGGGAATACCAGTTCGGCGATGACGTGCGGACCATTGACTGGAATGTCTCGGCGCGTTTCAATCGTCCCTTCGTCAAGGTGTTTGAGGAAGAGCGCGAACTGACCGTGATGTTGCTGGTCGACATGAGCGGTTCGCAGAATTACGGCACGTCCGAGAAACTCAAGCGCGACGTCGCGGCCGAACTCTGCGCCGTGCTGGCTTTCAGTGCGATCAAGAACAACGACAAGGTCGGTATGATCATCTTCACCGACCGCATCGAGAAATTCATTCCGCCGAAAAAGGGACGCTCGCATATTCTGCGTATCATCCGCGACATCATCGCCTTTCGTCCCGAGGGAGCGGGCACGAGTATCCGCGCCGCGCTGGAGTATTTCAATCACGTCATGAAAAAGCGCTCGATTGCCTTCCTCATTTCCGATTTCATGGATGAAGAGTACGACCGTCCGCTGAAAATCGTGGCGCGCAAACACGACCTTATTGCCGTGCGCCTCCACGACGAGCGGGAACATGAGCTTCCCGATGTCGGGCTTGTCAAGCTATTTGATGCGGAAAGCGGAGGCCAGCGCTGGGTCGATACATCCCTTGCATCCGTGCGCGATGCCTATCGGCAGACGTGGAATGATCGGGTCCGCGAGCTCTCCCGGCGTTTTCTCCTCTCGAATGTCGACAGCATTGGCATCGATGTGCGCCAGGGCTATATTCAGCCCCTCGTCGAGTTTTTCAGAATGCGGGAGAGGCGGTACTGATGCGACGGAAAACGACTTCACTGCTGCTCGCCGCGTCCTGCCTGGCACTCATCCTCGCCGGGGCTCCAGCCACCGCGCAGGATGCCACACCACAAAGTACCGCCACGGCATCGGAAGCCGCCCGGCAACGTACCGGGGATGGTACCGCGCAGGATCGGAATCCCCTTGCGGAGGACATCAGTGTTCACGCGGATGTCGACTCGACGCAATACCTCATCGGTGAGTGGATCGTCCTCAGCCTCGAGATTGAAGCGCCCGCGACGTGGACGATCAATCCTCCCGTGACGGACGAGGACATCGTAAACGGGGAATTCGTCGCAGCGGAGGATCCTGACAGAAATATCGAAGGCGAGCGTCAGCGGTTGCAACAGGAGATCACGGTAACCGTTTTCGACACCGGAAGCGTCACTCTCGGCACAATTGTGCGCTACCGCGTTCCCGGCGATACGTCCACATACACGGCAGTGTCCAACAGCATTGATTTGCGTGTCACTACCGTGGAGCTCGATACAACACAGTCCTTCCGCGATATCAAGGACGTCATGGATGTCTCGCTGACGATCTGGGATTACCTGATGATCGCAGGCATCATTCTGCTGGTCGCGCTGCTGCTCTGGTTCGGCTGGCGCTGGTACCGGTCGCGCCGCGACCGGGAGGAGACGGTCGAGGAACCGCCGGTACCGGAACTCCCTCCGGCGGTCATCGCGCTCAGTGATCTGGATGCCCTTCGCGCACAGCGGCTCTGGCAGGAGGGAGGCCACAAAGAGTACCAGTCCCGCCTGACGGATATCCTCCGTACCTATGTCGAACGCCGCTATGATGTGCCCGCGATGGAGCATCCGACCAGCGAGATCATGCCTGATGTGGCCATGCTCGGACTGCCTTCGGATACCCTCGAACGATTCGAGCGCGTTCTGCTGACAGCAGACCGCACGAAATTCGCGCGCTACACGCCGACCGCCAAGGAGCATGAATCCGGCATGCAGTTCGCGGTGGAATTTGTGGAATCCACCAGGGACGATGCCGATGTTTGATCACATCACACAATTCGCCAATCCCGAATTTCTCTGGCTGCTGCTGCTGATCCCACTGATCGCGCTGTGGTACATCTGGAAGCAGCGAAAACTGACCGCGGGAATGCGGCATTCCTCGCTGCGCGTTTTTTCGCAGCTCCCTGTGGGATGGCGCGTGCGTCTTCGTCATCTGCCCTTTGCTCTGCGGATGATCGCGCTCGCGCTGCTGCTCGTCGCCTTCGCGCGCCCGCAGTCCTCCGCACGCGGCGAAAAAGTCTTTCGCGAGGGTATCGATATCACGATCGTGCTCGATATCTCCGGGTCCATGCTGGCCGAGGATCTGCGTCCCAATCGCCTCGATGCGGCCAAGAATGTCGCGGAGGAGTTCATTATCGGCCGTCTGAACGATCGCATCGGACTGGTCATCTTCGCGGGCGAGAGCTTCACGCAGTGTCCGCTGACAACCGACTATGACGTGCTGATCGATCTTCTGCACGACGTGAAAACGGGGTACCTCGAAGACGGCACTGCCATCGGCGAGGGGATCGCCAACGCAGTCAACCGCATGAAGAACTCGAAGTCCAAGAGCAAGGTCATGATTCTGCTGACCGACGGCGTCAACAACATGGGCTCCATCGATCCCGCCACCGCGGCGGAAATCGCGCAGACCTTCGGCATCCGCATCTACACGATCGGTGTCGGAACGCGCGGCATGGCACCGTATCCCGTGCAGACGCCCTTCGGCATCCAGTATCAGCCCATGCCGGTCGAGATCGACGAAGACATGCTCAGGCAGGTGGCGGGTATCACCGACGGACAGTATTTCCGCGCGACCAGCAATCAAAAACTCAAAGAGATTTACGAGCAGATCGACCAGCTCGAGCGCACGAAAATCGAAGTGACCGAATTCCATCGCTACACGGAGCTGTTTTATGAATTCGTGCTGCTCGGTCTCGGACTGCTGGTGCTTGAATTACTGCTCGGTGCATTCGTTTTCAGGAAGATTCCGTAGCCGCATGATCGCAATGACCAGAGGAGTGCAACGATGATCAAATTCGCGCACCCCGAATACCTGCAATACCTTTTCGCGCTGCCGCTGGTTGCGCTGGTGCTCTGGACCGCCTGGTATCTCAAGCGCAGGAGCATCCGGAAATACGGCGAGCGCTCAACCGTGCTGCGCATGGTGCCGGCACGCAGCCGCGTGAAGTTCTTGCTGCGCGGCAGCATCCTGCTGCTTGCCTTCGCCGCGCTGATCGTGGCATACGCGAATCCCAAGGTCGGAACGAAGTTCGAGGAGGTGACCCGCAGCGGAATCGATCTCATCGTTGCCGTCGATGTCTCAAGCAGCATGCGTGCGGAAGACATCCAGCCGAACCGCATCAGCGCAGCGAAAAAGGAGCTGCAGAACCTGATCAACAATCTCAAGGGCGATCGCATCGGCATCATCGTCTTTTCAGGTGAGGCGTACACGCAGCTCCCGCTGACATCCGATTACAACGCCGCACTGATGCTGACAGACGTGATCACCACGGGCATCGCACCGCGTCCGGGCACGGCGATCGGCTCTGCCATCGACCTCGCGCGGAAATCCTTCGAGAAGGAAGAGGGCAAGTACAAGGCCATGGTCATTATCACCGACGGGGAAAACCATGAAGACGATCCGGTTTCCGCAGCGAAAGAGGCCGCGGACGAGGGGATCGTGATCCACACCATCGGGATGGGATCACTCGAGGGCGCTCCGATTCCGGTGGCGGAGAATGATCGCCGGCAGGGATTCAAGCGCGGTCCCGGCGGTGAGATGGTTCTGTCCCGCCTCGACGCGGAAACGCTGCGCGAAATCGCACGGGTGACCGGCGGATCCTTCACGCAGGCGCTCAGCGGCCGCGATAATCTCGCCACCGTGTTTGAACAGATCGAAAGCATGGAGAAAAAAGAATTCGGGACCAAACAGTTCACTGATTTCGAAGACCGCTTTCAGTACCTTCTTCTTCTGGCGATTGTGCTTCTCATCGCGGAAGTGCTGATTTCCGAAACGCGGAACCGCTTTCTCTCGCGCTTTTCACTCTTTGCACCGAATGACGAACAGGAGGGTTGATCACTGATGATGCGTGCAGTATTCATTGCCATCACGTGCTGTCTCGGCGCCATGCCTGCGGTGGCGCAGTCATATCGCTCCGCCGTGAACGAAGGAAATGAGCAGTACCGGCAGGAAGCGTACGATGAGGCAAAGCAGCTGTACGAACAGGCTGCCGCGGCCGAACCGGAACGTGCCGAAAGTCATTTCAACTACGGAAACGCCGCCTACCGCACGGACGACATCAAGCGGGCGCTCGAACAGTACGAGCAGGCCGGGACGCGACTCCGCGACCGGGACCAGATTGCCTCGACGCTTTACAACGCGGGAAATACATTTCTGAAGGCAGCGGAAGAAGGGAAGGAGAACCCCGTGCTGCAGCAGGCTGCGGGCGGCCAGGCCGATGACCTTCGCATGCAGGGCTATCGCCAGGCGATCGAGATGTACAAGAAAGCCCTCAAGCTGAAGCCTTCGGACGAGGATGCGCGATACAATCTGACCTATGCGCGCAGGAAACTCGAAGAACTCCAGAAGCAGCAGCAGAAGCAGGACCAGAACCAGGATCAGCAGAAAAAAGAGCAGAAGCAGGATAAGAATCAGGATCAGGATCAGAAAGACAAGAGCAAGCAGGAGGAGCAGCAGAAAAAGGATCAGCAGGATCAGCAGGAACAGAAGCAGCAGAATCAGAAAGATCAGCAGCAGCAGGAGAAGGCGAAACCCGACGAGCAGCAGCAGTCGAAGCCCGAACAGGAACAGAAAATTTCGAAGCAGCAGGCCGAGCAGATTCTCCGTGCCCTCGAGCGGCAGGAAAAAGCCCTGCAGAAGAAAAAACGTCAGAAAGTCGGTGTCCAAACATCCGTTGAAAAGGACTGGTAAGCAGCGCGCCATGCGAACCCCGGTATACGGAATCATACTCCTCGTTCTGATCGTGCCCCTTCTGAATGCACAGGAGGTGCAGTTTACCTGCAGTGTCGATCGTACCGAAGTGCCGGTCGGGGAAAAATTTCAGGTCACATATACGCTTTCAGGAGGAAATCTCAGGAGTCAGAGTGATTTCAACGCGCCGGACCTGAACCGGAATTTTCTTACGCTCGCCGGTCCTTCGACCTCCCAGCAGGTGCGCATCATCAACGGGCGCATGTCGAGCAGCATATCCTGGACCTATGTTCTTCAGCCGCGAAGCACGGGAACCTTCACCGTTCCGTCAGCCTCCATCACCTACGACGGCGAACGGCTGACCAGCAACACCGTCTCAGTCCGTGTCACCAGGGCCGTGCCGCAGTCGCAGCAGGGACGTTCGCGGCAGCAGGAAACCGGGAAGGTGGATCTCGGCGACAATCTCTTCATTCGTGCCATCCCGAGCGACACGGATGTCTATCTCGGCGAACCGCTCACCGTGACATACAAGCTCTATTCCCGGGTCGCCTTTCAGCTCGAGAATCCCATCAAGCTGCCGCGCATGGTCGGATTCTGGTCCGAAGACGTCGAATCGCCGACGCAACTGCGACCCAGGGTTGAAGTATATAACGGCAAGCAGTACGAGACGTACATGCTTCGCAAAGTGCTTTACTTCCCGACACAGACAGGCGAACTGACTATCGAACCGTTTGAAGTCGGCACGACCGTGCGGGTACGCAAGCGAAGGAAAACCGGGGACGATTTCTACGACCGCTTTTTCAGTGATCCCTTCCTCGACCGCTACGAAAGCATCAAGAAAACGTTGCTGACCCAGAAAGTCCGCGTGAACGTTCGCGAGCTTCCCGAGAATGGACGTCCGAATGACTTCTCGGGTGTCGTCGGGGATTATGAGATGGAAGCGACGCTTGACCGCAATCAGCTGAAGGCGAATGAAACCGCAACTCTCAAGGTGACGCTGCGCGGATCCGGGAATATTCGTTTGCTGGATGAACCGGAAATCACATTTCCCGCAGGCGTTGATCATTACGATCCGACCATCAGCGAGGATGCGCGTCCCGAAGCAGGGACACTGTATGGCAGCAAGAGTTTTGAGTACATTCTCGTGCCGCGTTATGCAGGGAAGGTGACTGTCCCGCCGATCACGTTCAGCTATTTTAACCTCGAGCGCGGGGAATACGAGACACTCGAATCGCCAGCGTTCACGATGAACATCGCCGAGGGAGATGCACGGCAGCGCGCCGGAACCGTCGAGCAGGAGTACATCGACTATCTCGCCATGGATGTGCGTCCGGTAAAAGAAGCCCCGGAGGAAATGGAGCCGCCGGATCCATTCGGCATACCCCTGCCGATGCTCATTCTCATGTACCTGTTTCCGTTTGTCGCATTCGCTGGTGCAATCACCTGGAAGCAGCGCTACGACCGCATCCACGGGGATGTCGCGGGACTCAAACGCCGCAGGGCGACGCGCGTTGCCGAAAAGCGACTTCGCAATTCACGCGGATTTCTCGATGCCGGAGACATCGAAGCATATTATCTGGAAATCGCACGTGCGCTGTGGGGATATGTGCAGGACAAGCTTTCCATGCCGACATCCAGCACGACGATTGCCACCGTCATTGAGCGCCTCGAGCAGCTTGCGCTTCCCGTCGATCTGACCGAACAGATGAAGCGTGCACTCGAAGGAGTCGAATTTGCGCGCTTCTCGTCCACACGCGCTAGTGAGGATGAAATGCGTGCCCTCTATGACATGGTGCGCGATGCGATCATTGGACTCGAAGAGGCGATGCGAGGAGGGAAGACATGAAGCGGTTGATGACACTGACTGTACTGCGCGTCGCCTGTATTGTAGCGGCCGCGCTGATGACAGCGGGAGGGATGCCTCTGCGCGCGCAGGAAAACCCTTCTGCGGAGTTCCAGCGTGCGGTCGAACACTACCGGGCGGCGGAATATGGGGATGCCATTTCTCTCCTGATGAATCTCGAGCGCCGCGGCTATGGCGGGTATCTGCTGCATTACAATCTCGGAAACGCGTATTACAAGAATGGCGAGCTCGGTCGCAGTATCCTGCATCTCGAAAAAGCACTGCTGTACCGGCCGCAGGACCCGGACGTTCTCCACAATCTCAAAGTGGTTCGTGCGCGAACCCGCGATCGACTCGAACCTGTACCCCTGCTCTTCTTCGTACGCTGGTGGAACGAATTCAGAACTGCCTATACGCCCGGGACCTTTTTCATCGTGTCGGTCGTACTGCTATGGATTCTTGCTGCCGCGCTGTTTGTGTTTTTCGGTTTCCGGAACATCGTCCTGCGGCGTCTTGCCATGGGACTCGGCATCTTCTTCGGAGTCCTTTTCATCCTCAGCGTTGTGCTCTATTCCGCACGACTTGATGAACTGAATGCGCATCGGTATGCCGTGGTCATGCCAGACGAAACCGTTGTGCGCAGCACACCGGATGCGAGCGGAATTGAAAGTTTCAAAGTGCACGAGGGCCTCAAGGTACACATCATGGAGATGCGGGATGCGTTTTACCGTATCCGTCTCGCGGACGGGAAGACCGGCTGGATCCGCGCGTCCGCTCTTGAGCGCATCTGAGCGGTTGTTTCTTTTGCGTGTCCATCGTAATATGCTGGCAATACATGCACATCAACCCGGCAAGCCAGTGATCCGCCTGATCTCATTTCTTTTTCTGCTCCTTCTCTTCGGAACGACGCTTCGGGCGGGGAATCCCCCCGGCGGCGAGGATGACATCCTGCGTCCCGTTCCATTTAGACTGCACGTTGGTCCCTATGCCGGAGTCGGCTGGATCGCCAGCAACGGCACCTTCGAAACCGTCTGTCAGTGCGCCTACGAGGGAGGAGGCAACGGTCTCGGGTTCCAGTTCGGTGGCTTTGTTGACTATCCGCTTTCGGGGGATGTGTCCCTGATGGCGACGCTCGGGCTTCGCAGCATACGTGCCTCTCATGACAAGAACCAGACCCGCGTCGAATTTCTCCGATTTCCGCCCGAGGACGGCGAATTTTACAACGTCGATTTCGCACTGGAGTCCATCGTGCAAATGACGCTCGTCGAGTTGGGAATTTACGGGAAATGGGACCTGGCCGTACGCGGTCTTTACGTCGCTGCCGGCGGGGAAATCTCCGTCGTCATCGATGACAGCATCGAGGAGACCGAACGCATCATCACCCCGGGCATAACGTACGTCGATGGTGGTGGGAGCGAGCAGACCTCGATGGATGATCCGCTCTCACGGTTCTACGACGATACGGGGTATCGCCTGGCTGCCGCGGCGAAGCTCGGATATATTATCCCTCTCACCCCGGCTGTTTCGATCGCCCCGGAGGTGTCGCTGTCGTTCCCGCTGACACCCATCGTATCTGAATTCCAGGACTGGAGGATGACCGTGTTCCAGGCACAGGTCTATTTTCGCTTTGCACTCTGACATAAAACTGGAGGCCGGTGTACATCATGCATCCTGAGAAACGAACATATGGGAATGGCGCGGCAGTTATCGTGCTGCTGCTGCTGATCATGTTTTCCTGTGTGGAGGAATCACAGGCACAGCGCCGCTACCGCCTTATGCATGGTTTCCGGCAGACCTATCCCGGCGCTATCGCTATCGGTTTCCAGGTGGGAGGTAGCGGCGGATACGCCTTCAATAGTCCCAGGGCCGCCTGCGATTGTGAGTTCGATAACGGCACCGGTATCGGATACCATGCAGGAATGCATCTGGAAATCTTTGTAAACCGTTATTTTGGCTTGCGTTTGCAGGGGAACTATGAAGTGCTTTCTACAGCGTATGTCAAGGACCTTCCGGGAACAGTCTACCTCTCTGACGGCAGCTTCGCCGAGATCATCGCGGAGCGGCGGATCGAAGCGGATATGCAGTATGCCTCCGTGCATTTCGATGCCGTCTGGTTTACGGGAGCAGGAGGGTTGTACTTTCTCACCGGAGCGGGAGCCGGTTTTTACCTCGATGGCACCATTCTGGAGGAGGAATATCTCCGTGAGCCGTCGGATCTGCGTTATCCGGAGACTGGAAGCAGCAGGATTGTCTACCGCGACGAGGCGCTGGATGCCGCAGCGGATCCGGAAATCCGTGCGCTGCTGAGCGCAGGAGTTGGGTATGATCTGGTTCTGGGCCGCGGAGCGGTGCTTGCTCCCGAACTGCAGCTCGACTTTCCGGTGACGTCCGTTCTCAGCGGAAATGCCGACTGGCGCATCGCTGTGCTGCGTGCGTCGATGGTGCTGCGTTTCGGTCTCTGAAACCCCTGTATGACAAACGAACTGCGTGACCGGACTTTTATGACGGATGTACCGTACGACACCGAACTGGCAGGAATCATCGATCATACGCTGCTGAAACCGGATGCGGGAGAACTCGCAATTCTCCGGCTCTGTGACGAAGCGCGACAGTACGGATTCGCTTCCGTCTGTGTGAATCCCTCCTGGGTGCGCCTGTGCTCGAGTGTACTGAAGGACAGTAAGGCAAAGGTCTGTACTGTCATCGGTTTCCCGCTCGGCGCCAATCGAACGGAAATCAAGGTGAAAGAAACCGAATTTGCCGAAGCTGACGGTGCCGATGAATTTGACATGGTACTGCATATCGGTCGGCTGATCGAAGGCGATCTGGCGTACGTGGAAAACGATATCAGGCAGGTCGTGCAGACGGCGCGCGCAAAACGGGACGGAACGGTGGTGAAAGTTATCCTCGAGACGAATCTGCTTGATGCGTCGCAGGTAACCGAGGCATGCAATATTGCGCTCGATGCGGGCGCGGATTTTGTCAAGACATCCACGGGTTTCGGCGGAGGAGGTGCCACGGTCGAGGTTGTCCGGCTCATGCGCGGCATTGTCGGCGAGTCGGCAGGCGTGAAGGCCAGCGGGGGGATACGGACCCGTGAAGACGCTCTCGCAATGGTTGCGGCGGGTGCCGACCGCATTGGAGCAAGCGCGGGCATTCAGTTGATTGCACTCAATTCAGCATAACCGGAGGAACGAATGAGAACTTGGAAATCTCTGGGCGGCACGCTGCTGGCATTGTCCCTGCTGCTGACTGCATGCAGCTCCAGCGATGAACTCAGCGGATCGGAAAAGGCGCAGGAGGAAGATACCTCTTTCGAGCGTGTCGATCGCGAGGAACCGATTATTCCCGAGACTGACGAGCCGGTTGAGATCGAAGTCGTCGAGGATGAGGATGTGCCGGCGGTTGAAAAGCCTGTTCCCGTGCGCACACCGGAACAGGATGAACAGGCCCCGGAAAGCGAGGTGCCGGAAAGCACTCCACCGCCGCAGACCACGTCGCAGCCTTCGGTGTCACCGCGCGCCGGAACGATGATGTGGAGCGTGCAGCTCGGCGCATTCAAGAATGAATCCGGCGCATTTGAGCTTGTGGAGGACGTGAAAAAGAGATTCAATCATCCCGTCTACAAGCGCTATGACCCGGCAACCGGGTACTACAAGGTGACCCTCGGATCCTTCCAGGATCGTGAACACGCCACGAAACTGAAAACCGAAGTGCAGTCGCTCGGCTACCCGGATGCCTTCCTTGTTGAAGTTGCCCGCTGATTCATGCCGATGCGATTGCACATAAGACGGAGAAATTCGCCACACGGTGTTCCTTTCGGGGCTGCTGCTCTGATGATGATGATGACCACCGGCCTGTTCATGGTGTCCTGCAGTTCATCCTCCGAGGTCGCCGAACGGCAGGAGGCGAAGCCGCTCCGGGAACATGAAAAATCCTTCGATCCCGGCGCGTACCGGGTGGCGGAGCAGGACACGACAACCGTCGTGGAGACCGAAACGCCTGCCCCCGAAACAGAGGAAATCTCCTGGGTGGAACGAGTAAGGAAGATCATGGGATTTCGTATTCAGCTCCACTCCACGACGAATATCGATGATGCCCAGGAGCAGCTGATATCACTGCAATCCCGGCTCGATTCACTTGATATCGTCCCGGCACGCCTCGATATGTCATTCGATGCTCCGTATTACAAGATCCGGCTCGGTGATTTCCTGACCAAACCGCCCGCGGATTCCCTCCGTGACCTGCTTCACGAGCACGGCGTGCCGGAAGCATGGGTTGTGCGCGACAAGGTTCTTCAGACAGTAAGGGAGCGGAAGCGATAACGTCGTCTCTGCAGACTGATCGAATTCGAACAGCGAAAAAGGCGCCTGCGGGCGCCTTTTTCATTCTGCGATGAGGAGGTATCTGTCTGAGAGGCTCAGTTGGTGCGGACGATGAGCCGGCTCTGGAGCTGTTCGGAGACCGAGGCGAAGAATGAAGTGATGTCAGAAGTCTGTTCGAGGTCTTCCCTGTTGACAAGGGAGGGGGATGCGTAGAGGGTGCTTGCGAGGTAGGCCAAATAGCGGATACTCGGCGTTTTGCCACCAGTTACCAGCCCGTCAATGGTCGTTTCAAGTGCTTCCAGATCCTTCTCGGGGTAAGCGATGCGAAGCCGCACCGCATAGTAGAGACTGGATTCCACGAGGCCGTCGTTGTCGGATTTCAGACCCATCATATAATTCTGAACCGCGAGATCAAGTTTCTGTTCCGTGGCTGTTCCCAGCTTCATCCTGTCTGCGGTCAAGCCTTCGTCAGCGTTTTGCGCGGTGATCCGGGCACCGGCGGTCAATATCATCATGGTGATCAGAACGGTAATGCGCGTTTTCATGACAGCCTCTCTATGCAATGTGGTGATTGATCTGCAGTAACTACACATCAATCTACGTCCGGCACTTCTCAGAGTTGTGTGCAGGCGGTCAAGAGATGTCACAAAATGTCATCAGCGGACGGGAATCACGACGCCGTTTGTCTCCCAGCGTGCGCGGACGCGAATGGTGTCACGCAGAACACCAAACGGCTCAGGACGGCGGTAGGGGAAGGCCTCTCCGGGATCGTATCGCTCATTATCGTTTTCGTCCTTGAACGCATCGAGGACGTATTTTCCTTCGGGAAGTCGCGGGAACCGGTAACTCCGGCTGCTGTCGGCAGCCGTCTCGCGTGTCAGCGCATCCTTCGTACCGGTCTCACGAACACGGACGCGGAAACTGCCGGTCGAATCATCGCTGCGAATGCTCCCCGCAATGATGCCGTAGCGGTCGGCGACTCCCGTCGTGAATCCGGAACAGTACACACTGTCGCCGGCGGCGCGGGAGGTCACGGAATCACGCACCGTGCGGAGATCAATACAGAGTTCATAGGCGGCTTCATCCATGAGAACGGCATGGCTGAAACGGACGCGCGCCGGATGCTGCCATGCGGCACGCAGAGGCACGTCGGCTTCGGTCGAATCGCGGAGGGTCACGGTGATGCCGCGCGAAACCGGCCGGTCGAATACAAGAACGAAACTGCTGTCCGGCGGTACATCCCGCGCCCGGGGATCCGGAAAGCGGGCGATGATGGAGGGAGCCGTGGTGTCCTGCCTCGCGATGCCGTTCAGGTATATGCCGCTGTCAGGCAGCGCGATCATGTTGCGCGCATCATCAAAAAGGGAATCCGCGATCAGTTCGTATCGTGCAGTCGTGAGCGGTGTGCCCAGAAAGAGGTCGTGGGTGAACTGTTCACCCTGCGGTGCCAGGATGGCAATCACCGGCTGACGTTCGGCGGTGGCGGAATCACGCAGAAAGAGCAGCCGCTCGGGAATCGGCTGAGGGAAGACCGTTTCATTGAATTTGACTCGCACACGCCGGTCATGCAGTGCCTCGGCACGCTGTATCGAGGGACGCGTGGTGTCGGCGGTGAACAGCCGGAAGCGCAGCGGCCGTTCGGAAGGCAGTGAATCCTGCACGACTACGTCACGCATCGGAATCCCGACCGGATCGATCTCGACATCGTACAGCGTGTTGCTCGCCTTGTCGCGCAGGGCAAACACGCGGTACGTACCGGGAGCCACGTACGAGAAACGGAAGGTCCCGTCCTCGGAACTCATCACAACGTAGTCCGGACGATCGTCGGACGGGTTCAGCGTGTCGGCGCGACCGGGGGACAGAAGATACGCAGCCAGCGTCACTCCGGCCGGATCCGGATCGAGCACAATACCGTCGAAACGGCCTCTGTCGAGACTGTCACCGGTGGAGAAGGCCAGCTGGAAGTTCGCGGCCATAGGATTCGACGCGTTGACGTCCCGCACCTTCGTCCCCACGGAAATCACGTATGTGCGGTTCGCGATCAGTGAATCCTGGAACATGATCGTGACATCCTTCCCCGACCAGTCGTATTCCGGCGGCGTGGGTGGCAGAGGCGAAATATGGACGGCATCCTGAAAACTCTGACGCTGTACGTACTCGCTGAAGCGCAGCGTGACCTTCCGTCCCGTGAACCGCACGGTGCCGTTCGCAGGTTCGGTCTCCTCGACGACCGGGGGTTCGGAGTCCACCGGACCACCCTCGGGCGGACGCTGCGATGCGCATCCGGCCATAAGCAGGATGAATATGAACATCCGATATGGGACTGACGCCCGGGCGATATGGAAAAGTCGGTGGAGCATGGGTCAGCGATTGCGCTGTATTCGGCGATAGGCGGCGACGGCTTTGTTGTGTTCCTCGATGGTGCGAGAAAAACGATGGCCACCCGAGCCGTCAGCCACAAAATATAAATAGTCGTGGGATTCTGGATAGAGCGCGGCGATAATCGACGCTTCCCCCGGGTTGTTGACCGGTCCCGGAGGGAGACCGGGATACATGTACGTATTGTACGGCGAATTGATCGACAGATCCCTGTAGAGAAGACGGCGAGGACCATCGGGAATGATGTACTGAATGGTGGGATCGGCCTGGAGCAGCATGCCGCGGCGCAGACGGTTATAGTATACGCCTGCAACGGTTTCGCGCTCACGGTCAAGCCGTGTTTCTCCCTCCACGAGCGAGGCCATGGTGAGAATCTCGTGCATGCTTCGTCCCATTGCGCGCATGCGCCTGCGTCGCTCGGCTGTGAAGATTTCCTGCATGCTCGTGACGAGACGCCGCAGCATGCTGCTCGCGGTGATATCGTAGCGCACGCGATAGGTCTCGGGAAGCAGATATCCTTCCAGGGAGGGGACATCGAGGCCGCACGATGCGATGAATGCAGGATCCCGTGAAAGCGTGCGAATGCTGTCGGCGGGGATGTCGATCTGTTCCTCGATTTCCTCGGCAATCTGGTGGATCGTCAGACCCTCTCGCACTGTCACCTCGAGGTAGGCCTGATGACTCCCCTCACTCAGAATGGTGATAACATCGGGAATGGCGAGCCGCCGGGGAAAGCGGTACAGTCCGCTCTGCAGCCTGCCGCTGCTGCCGCCGACTTTCGTAGTGGCAATAAAAAGCAATTCGCTGCGGATGATCCCGTGATCGGACAGGATACCGGCTATCCCGCGCAGCGACGTTCCCGGCGGGATCTCCACGGGCGAATCCGCGGAATTGGTCACAGGGGAGTACGTGAGATACATTCCCGTGCCGCCGGCCACGATGACCAGCGCGATCAGAATGAGCAGCAGGTTACGAATGCGCATGGAACAGTGTGTCAGTGATGCGGGCGAACGCCGGTGCGTGAAGCGACGGTACCGCGGAATCGAGTCCCTTCAATTCTGCCAGGCGGGCGACCATGGCCGCGTTGTCCGTTGAAAAAACAATATCCGGAATAAACACGTCGCGTCCGATGTCGGTGGCCCGGACACGCAGCGTCTCCTTGAGACCGGAATTAGCGGAAACGCCGCCGGCCAGTGCGATGTCTCTCAAAGAAAACTCCTCCGCGGCGCGCAGCGCCTTCGCGGTGAGGACATCGACCGCGGCCTGCTGAAATGCGGCACAGACGTCATCGATCTCCGCGTCGTTCATCGAGAGGACGCCGTCAACGGCACGGTCGCGAAGATAATACAGCACTGATGTTTTCAGTCCGGAGAAACTGAATCGGTAGTCACCGCTGTCGATCAGCGGACGCGCAAACGCGATCGCATTGGGATTACCGCGCGCCGCGCGCCTGTCTATCGCCGGTCCGCCGGGAAATCCGAGACCCATCATTTTTGCGACCTTGTCGAATGCCTCGCCAGCTGCGTCGTCGATCGTGGATCCCAGCAGCCGGTACCGACCGACGTCCTCGACGATCACCAGCAGCGTATGTCCGCCCGAAACGACCAGAGCGAGATAGGGAAATACAGGATGATGCTCATGCAGGAAGGGCGAAAAAAGATGGGCTTCGATATGGTGGATGGGTATGAACGGGATCCGGCAGCTAAGTGCGATCCCCTTGGCTGCGTTCAATCCGACAAGAAGCGACCCGATGAGTCCCGGACCCTGCGTAGCCGCCACAGCAGTCATGTCTTCGATGGCGAGACCGGCCTCGCGCAGGCTCTCCTCGATGACCGGGATCACGGCCTTCAGGTGCGCCCTGCTGGCGAGTTCAGGAACGACACCTCCATATGCGGTATGAAAGAACTGTGAGGAGATGACATTCGACAGCAGTGCTCCGTCACGCACAACGGCGGCGGAAGTTTCGTCGCAGGAGGATTCGATACCGAGAATCGTCACGTGCTCAGGTCGCCTTGTAATACTGGAGCGGATTCGGTTTGAGTTTGCATTCCTCCGCGATCTGAATGCTGTTCGCAATGCTTCCTTCAGAGCGCAGCTGATAGAGACGGGGCACGATGCGGTCGCGCAGATCCGTCGGTGTCAGCGGATTGATATAGATATTCGTTCCTCCCTCGAAACCGGCCGGCGTATTGATACGCAGCTTGATAAAGACATGCCACGGAATCTTGAAAATCGAATCCATCGGTGTGTGATGCCATTCTTCGTTGACCGATACCCGTCCGCCTATGGCGGCGTGTATAGCGCGGACCATGTCGCTCATGCCGCGCAGTTCGTCCTCTGTATGCTCTTCCGGTCGCGCGTTGGTGGATTTCGAATAAATCTCCACGGTGGGGTATCGATGACCGATTCCGACATAGGCCAGCGCATAATCGTTTTCCGCAAACACGAGATTGTGGTGCGCGGCGAAATTCGGTCCGTAGGAATTGTACACGTTCTTGTCCTGCACAACCATCTTGATCTGCCGCTCCATCGATTCTCCCCATTCGTCGATGGCGACGATCTGTGTGTGCAGGTGTTCGAAGGTCGCACCCGCGGGCTGCAGCCAGTTTTTGAACACGCTGATCGAGCGGGCGTAACGGTTGTTCGCCGTGATGTCCATCATCGCGTCAATGATAAAGGCGTAGTACTGGTAATGCTCCTCGTCGGTCATGTTTCCCGTCGCGTACAGATCCTCGAGATCCTGCGCGTCGGGATGATAATGGGGCATGACAATGATCAGTTCATGTCCTCCGCCGAACAGTGAATCGGCCATCAGAAGACGATCTTCCATCGAAACCTGTGAGATCTCCTCGTTGGATCTCCCGGAGCGCTGCATCTTGTAATCAAGGATATCCATGACGTGCCGCAGTCCGACCGGATCCGCGAGGTAATCCTCTTTCCAGCGGATATTCCGGGATGACAGCTTGTAGTTATAATTCTGCCGCCAGTAGTCGACCGAGAGAATCTCAAACAGGTTGGAAACCCGGCGGAAGACCGGGTCGGTATCGTGATAGGTGGAAGGGGGGATGCGATGCTGGGTGCTGAAGACGCCGTTTTCCAGAACGACACGCGCCTTCTCCGGAGCGGTTTCGAGAAGCCGTCCGCGGCAGAAGGCGCAGTAGGCCTCCTGGTCGTGACGTTCGAGCGCAGCCGGGGACTGGCTGCCGAAACTTTCACTGAGCGGTTTGCCCGCGCGGCCGGGGACCGACCAGACCTCAACACCGGTGAAGGGATTGACCTGCTTTACGGTGCCATCGGCCATGGTGTGGTAAAAAAAATGGTAGTCCAAACCGCATCCAGCTCTGGCTGTAAAGGAGATGAGTCTTCGATGTCATGCGCGCCGGCCGGGGCCGGGGACACACACTCCCTGCAAGGGCGAAGGAACGCTATGAGTCGTCAGATGTCCGCTTGGCGCGACGAATGGCCTTCTGCTTCTTCATCCGCTTCTTGACGGAGGGCTTCGTGTAATACGTGCGCTTCTTGAATTCCTTGAGAATGCCCGAGCGCTCGTACTTCTTCTTGAACCGCTTGATCGCGCGATCGATGGGTTCGTTTTCCTGAACAATAATACCGATCAAGTAAATTCTCCTGTATGAATGCCTAAAACGAAACGAATTAATATTCAGAATATTAAAATAACATCAGTCGCATACAGAGTCAAGTTGAAAACGTGCTGCCCGCATCGTCTATGCCGCGGTGCGGGGAGATGTCATGCCGGCTCTCACCGTCAGGCAGCCGGAACCCGGAACGGATCACCGCGCTGGATATGGAGGAACAGACGCGTGCGCTGAGAAACAGACCGGTGCGCTCGTCCGGAAAAAAATACGCGGAAGCGAGAATTGTCCGCTCCGATTCCGTGTTATATGTTCATGCCTGTACCGCAGCACAGTAATGAAACGGGAGCGGTGCCATGGAAGCATGTGGCACTGCTGGCAATGCTCGGTTTTGCGAGCACATTCGCCACGGCCATCGTGTTTCCAAACATCGGCAGTTTCATCCGTGACCGTTTTGTCCTCAGTGACACCCAGGCCTCGCTCTTTGCGGTTTCCTACCTGATCCCGCACGTCGTCTTCGCGTTTATCTGGGGCGCGTGGTCCGACCGCATCGGCCGTCGCAGCACCCTCCTGGTCTTCGGTTATGTGATGACGGCGGTCTTTCATTTCTCCCTGCCATTTATTCATTCCTACCCGCTTCTTCTGCTGGTGCGATTCGGGGAGGGAGCGTTCAGCATCCTGGGCTTCAGCATGGTCATGACAATTGCGGCGGACCTGGCCCGGAAAGGTAATTACGGCCGCATCATGGGAGCGATGGGCGCTTCCATCGCCATTGCGAATACGCTGGCATTCCCGATCGGAGGCGCGATTGGCGCCGAATCGATGGTCGCTCTCACTGCCTTCGGCGCCGTGATACTCCTGATATGCGCCCTGTTCGCGCATCGGTACATCCGGGAGGGGGAATTCGGCAGCGCACGAAGCCTGCGCGAAGCGCTCCTGGTTCTGCGCCGGAAACCGGCGCTTTCCATCCCCTATGCCTTCACCTTCATTGATCGTTTCACGGTGGGATTCTTTGCCGTCACCTTCCCGCTGTACGCGGGAGCGGTCCACGGCATGGATGCAGCCGCCTCCGGTGCGGTGCTCGCAGGATATCTTCTGCCGTTTTCCCTGCTTACCTATCCCTTTGGACGGCTCTCTGACCGCTACGGGGGCATACGGCTCCTGCTTGCCGGATCCGCGTTTTACGGTGTTTCGGTGATGTTTGTTGGACTCGTTCCCGCCTCCTGGTTCCTCCCGGTGATGATTGTCTCCGGCGTGTTCGCGGCGTTCATGTACGCCCCGAGCCTCTGGATGGTCGCATCCTTTGCGCCTGCCGAAATGCGCGCATCGGCGATGGGAGGATTCAATGCCGCGGGATCCCTCGGCTTCGCGGTCGGCCCCATCGCGGGAGCGCTGATCAGTGATCTCGCCGGATACGCGGCCGCGTTCATCACCGCCGGTGTCGCCGAGCTGTTCTGCGTGTTCGTGCTCTTCCCGCTTGCCGCGCGGCGTCTCCTTCCCAACTGGCGAGAAGGGGAGCAGGCGCGGGCGGTGTCACCGCTGCTTCCCGATTGATCGGGTCGCTGTGCGACATACCCGCCCGCGCGGAGCACCTGTCTGTCAGCACTTATCGAGTGCCTGCTCCAGATCCGCCAGAATATCTTCAACATTTTCGATGCCGACGGAAAGGCGCACCAGTCCGTCTGTGATCTTTGCCTGCTCGCGCAGTTCGCGTCCCATCGTGGCGTGCGTCATGGACGCCGGATGCTGAATCAGTGATTCCACGCCGCCAAGACTCACCGCGAGAAGAGAAAGATGCACGTTGTTCATCATGGTCTTGCCCGCCTCGAGTCCGCCGGCGAGCTCAAAGGAGATCATCGCGCCGCTGCCGTCCATCTGTCTGCGACCGACGTCGTACTGCGGATGACTTTCCAGGCCGGGATAGCGCACCCATTCCACCTTCGGATGCTTTTCGAGATACTCCGCGATCTTCATCGCGTTCGCGGAAGCGGCACGGACACGCAACGGAAGAGTCTTGAGTCCGCGATGGACGAGGAAGGAGTTGAACGGATCGATCACGCCGCCGATCTGGTTAAGCGTCTTGCGGAAATGGGGATATCGTTCAGCATCCTTGACGACGACCACACCGCCGACCACGTCCGCATGGCCGTTGAGGGATTTCGTCAGGCTATGCACGACCACGTCTGCGCCATGCTCGAACGGACGCTGCATGACCGGACCCATGAACGTATTGTCAACCACGAGGTCCGCGTTGTTCGCATGCGCGATTTCCGCGATGGCGGCGAGGTCGCTGATCATGAGTGTCGGATTTGCGGGCGTCTCTACAAAAATCATGCGGGTGTTGGACTTCACCGCCGCGCGCACAGTCTCCGTATTGGACGTGTCGACCATGCTGTTTTCGATGCCGAAATTCGACATTACCGTACGCAGCAGGGTGCTGGTCGGACCGTACACGGATTCACTGCAGATGACGTGGTCACCCGCCTTCAGAACGGAAGCGAACACTGTGTGAATCGCCGCCATGCCGCTGGCGCAGCCGAGCGCGTGCGCCCCGCCCTCAAGCACGGCTACGGCGTTCTCCATCGCTTCCACGGTCGGATTGCGCATGCGCGTGTAAATGTACCCGTCTCCCTGACCGGAAAACAGATCCGCTCCGTGCTGCACGTTTTCGAACTTGAACGTGGATGTCTGATAGATCGGCGGAACGACAGCGCCGAATTCATACTCGTCGATACCGGCATGGACAGCCTTGGTTAACAGACCCATTTCACGAATGTTTTTCACGATAAACCTCCAGTTTTTCTCTCCCGAATGGGAGTACATCATGATACCGTATGTTGGAATCCTGCCCTGCGTTATGAAACAGGACAGGAGGAAATCTCAGTCAAAGAAAATCCAGTCGACGCCGAGACGCAGGCCGCGACCAGGCATGGGATAAAACGTCGTGCTGATATAATCAACGTCCAGCAGATTGTGCAGCACCAGGTGCAGTGTCGCCCTCTGTTTGATGGTTGCGAAGAGGAATAGATCCACGCGCATTTTGTCGGTGTAGGAGCGCGCACCGTTTGCGGGTTGTTCCGCGAGGGTAAACAAGCCGGTCTGCGGATGCAGGGCCAGAGGCTCAAACCACGAGGTGTAATGGAAACGCCCGCCGACCTTGAGATCCAACGTGCCCGCGATCAGCGATCCGCGATAGTATAGCGAGGCGTTGTACTGCAGCTCGGGCGGCTGGTACAGAGACAGCTCTTCACCGTCGGCACGGATTGTCAAGGAAGTCACCTGCTGGTCGAGATGCAGCGGATGCACGGTGAGGCGCACATCGGCACTGCCACCGAATACGTCTCGCGTCGCTCCGTCCGGCAGCTCCGCGATATGCAGAACGAATCGCCCGACAGTCGTATCCTGGTAGGTTGCTGTCTGCAGGAGCAGGTAACGATCCTCGCGCCGCAGGAATCCGCGTAGGTCAGCGCGGAGCGGTCCTGCCGCCAGCCGCACGCCCCCTTCAATGATGCTGTATTTATCGAGCGCCGGAGACCGGTCTCCGCGTGCGTCGATGAAAGGACTCGCATACACTGTCTCACGCAGCGTTCGAATACGTGGTGAGAATGAGAATCCACCCCAGAGCGACAGAGGACCAAGGGGAAGTTCCGCTCCCGCGCCGATACTGATGCTGCTCTGATCGTTGTGAAAGTCCAACCCGGCGAAACCCGAGAGTGTAACCGGTCCGATCAGCAGGTCAAGGCGGCCGCGCGCCTCCGCGTCGAGTCCGTTGTGCTCGGTATTGTCCCCGCCGGTGAGAATGCTTGCGCGCCCCACGCTGCCACGAAGTGTGAGCTGCGCCCACGACAGGCTGCTGCTGTGGTCGATATATGCCTGGTAGAGTGTCCAGTGATCACTGATGTTCAGGGATGGAATGGCAATGGAGTCCGTATAGAACGTCTGCAGGTCGTCACGGAAGCGGCGGACGTCCGAGAGCAGGCGCAGGCCAAGTTTCGTTGCCTGTGACGAATCATCGGTCCACTGAATGCGGAGTCCGAGGTCGGCGCTATACCGCTGGCGATGTGTCTCCATGCTGGGATTCACATTGAAGGCGGTGATCGGATCGAATGCCCGAGCGCTGAAGTCCGTATCTTCGCCGGGGTATGTATAGGGTGTGCCGATACTCGGAGTGAAGGTACCGAGAATACCGCCGTTGAGATACGTGATATGATCGTTGAAGCGCAGCGCGGCGTATCCCGTGACAGAGGATCCCCATGTTCTTCTGTAGCGCAGGCGCAGGTTCCAGCTTTCGTGCAGCACGTTGCTGAAACGCGCTGCGAGCGTGCTGCTGTTGCCGATGGTCGTGCGCGTGCCGGCGATGAAAATATTGTCATTCTCGGACGGATTCAGCGTGAACATCGCGTCCGTGTACAGATACTCGTAAGGTGCCTCGGCATGGCGCAGGCGCGTCACCGGACGCGGTGCGTCCCACTGTTTCTCACGAATTTCAGCGGCGAACACGTCTCCCGGCATGCCGTACCAGAACGCCTGGTACTGGGGATGGACGATGAACTCCGCGGCATCCTCGGTGGAGAGGAGGTACGGATCAGTCATCCCGGTGAGCATGTCGTCGAACAGCTGACCGTTAATGCGCACACTCTGGTTCAACGGATCGGCCCCGTACAATCCGATGCCGAGCGGCTGTCCGAAGCTGCCGAGATCATGCAGCCGTACACCCGGATGGTCGGCGAACACATTGCCCGCATGATGATATTCCATCAATGCGATGGAATCCTTTTGCAGACTCCACGATCCCGGATGAGCCAGCTGCGGAAGGTTGTCCCTTGCGGCAGTCGTCCGCGGGGAATCCGAGTGCACAGGAATGGAAACATTGCGAAGGGAATCCACGGTACGAAGGGAATCCGTCCGTACCGGAGTCACGACGTCGCGAAGGGAATCCGCATTTTCCGGAATGCCCGTGTTGCGGAGACTATCTTCGACCTGTGCATGCATCGGGCCGGTGAGAAGCAGAAAGGATATGACGATGACGTATCTCATCGCAGTCCTCGCTGTCGGCGAATCGCGCGGCTGCGCAGCCGATTGATGGTTTTCAGGATGGAGGGACGGTACCATTCGGCATCGACATACGGAACGAGATCTCCGCCGAAGCTCCGCTTGAAATCCGCGACACCGGGTGCGTTCGCTCCCATGAAATCAAAGTACAGACACCCGTGCTTGTGATAGCGCGTGAGAATCGTGTGAACGAGCCAGTGCGACGCGGAGGGAGCCACGGCCGGATCGGCGCCGGCGAGCCAGTCATAAAGCATGTCTCCGTCGCGCGTCACGGCGCGCACGGCGGCACAGCGTCCGTCGAGACGGCGCCCCGCAAACATGTCGACCATGCCGCTTCGTTTCAGTTCGTCGATCCAGCGCCGCACACGTTCCTTCGGTATCGGGGGTGCGATGCCGTGACGCTGATAACTGAGATCGTAGCAGTCCGCCATGAGTGATGAAGATGGATCCTCGTCAAGATGCAGGTCGCTTTCACCGGCACGACGGAGCTTGCGGCGGAGGGACTGGCTGTATCCGCTCCACAGCGCTTCCGCATCGGCGATGGTGATGCGACGCGTCCGCATCTGATGTAGTGTCCATCCCCGCCCGCGCAGCTGCTCGGCAAGCGGTTCCTCCGGCGGCAGTCCGAGTGACGCGTAATGACATCGTTGCTCGATATGTGCGAACAGTTCATGAAGCGCGTCCGAGGGAACGGCGATGTGGTGCTCGTCGGCAAGCCAGCCGGCGTAAAGCGTGATCGGAAGCGGGGGAGACACGCGCAGCGGACCGCGCTGGGACGTGAGCAGCGGGATGCCCGCCACAGGCATATCGTCGAAGAGCAGAATGGTCGCCGTGGCGGGACGCTCAAATACCTCTCCAAGCAGGCAGAGCCACGCGGAGGAGGAAAAGACGGTGGCGCGGGCCGAGGAGGCATGAAGCCGATCCCAGAGCCGGGCGTCTTCCGTCAGCGATACTGTTTTCACGGACCATTGCTGCATGGGGCGCCCGTCGTCAGAGCGTAAGTTCCACGGTATCTTCCGCGATCGTAAAGGAAATGAGAAACAGGTATTTCACTGCGATCGCCATCTGTGTTCCCACCTTTTCCGCCTCTGCGCTTTCATCGCTGACTCCCTGGTTCATCTGCGATACATCGTCCCGGCGCTCCGGATTCAGAGAAAGCGCCCAGATCTGGGAGATTTCAAACGTGCGGAACATCCCGTTGATGAAATGATCCTCCCTGCGCTTCGCGACCTGCTTGCCGTGTGTGTACTGACGCTCGATCTGCGTGAAGGCCTTGTCGAAGCGGTTCTCAGAATCAATATCGTCCATGATCATGAGCGTCAGCGTATAACAGGCGTCGGCAATTGCCGCTGCCGCCTCCACAACTGGAATATCCGGCTTGAACGTCGCGGCCGTTTCATCGTTGATTTCCTGAATGACGGCCTGCTGCTCTTCGTTGCCGTAGAACTTCATTTTCGCAAGCAGCGCATACATCGAGTAGACGCCGGTCATGCCGTTCATGATGCGGCCGGCATCGTCGTCATTCTCCATATTGGTGGCATTGAACTGCGTGATCTCCCTGCGGATATCAGAGCGGAACCGTCCGTCACGGTCGAGTGCGGTCGCCGTCACGGTGAGCGTGTTGAACAGCGCGTACAGCTCGGTGGTCATGCGCTCCAGCGGTTCATCCCGCGGTGCCGTTTTCCTCCAGCGAATGATATCCGCCAGTTTTTCCTGCAGCGAATCCTTGAGAGTGGGATTCGGGCGATAGCCGAGTTCGGGCCGCTGCAGAAATGCGATGGATGAGCGGCCGGCGGCGCCGCCGCCGGGAGGAAGATCGGCAGCGGAATCGTTATCCACTGCGGAGTCGGTGTCCGCTGCAGGACCGCCCGCATCCGGCTGCGTGTGGTCCGCCTGCCGAATGGCACCGGCTTCAGCGCTGCTGCGGTCGCCTGCATCGCCGTCGCGTTCGCCTCCGCATGCGGTCATCATCATGACGAGAAGCAGAATGGAAAAGAAAGAAATCTGACGCATCAGGGAATCTGTTCGTTGGTGAAGAGAATCGAGTTCCGGACAGCGCGGAACGTCTCGGCGAAGCGCTTCATGTCTTGGTCTCCCTCGGCGACACCGGTGAGAAACAGAAGACGCCGTCCGCTGACCGGGTCGCGTAGAATGGTCTGTCGCGCGCGCATGGGGACGGTATCCTCGAATGACACCTCTTCTGACTGCAGCACTTCGAGTGGCGTTCGTGCCGTACTGTCGGCAGCGGTGATGCTGTCGGTGGCCGCCGGGGGGAGCGGCGCGATTCGAATCAGTGCGGACGCAGAGAGGGTGGACGGATCGATGTAGCGAAGCTCAATACCCTGCAGCGGCGCATGCTCCGGAAACGTGAGCCGCGATCCGGTGCTGAGATCCCATGTACGGGGATAGAAGACGGTGACGCCCAGTGAATCCGCGGTGAATTCCGTCATGCCTTCGATGCGCATCCGCGACAGGAAGTTCTTTTCCTTCTGCCACCAGGAGGATTCGAAATTCCCCGATTCAGCGAACGGTACGCGCCACGCCCCGCGCTCGCGTTCGAGAATGAAGGAACTGACGCTTTCGAAGGTGCTCTGGCGCACATGTACAATGAATGTCGCGGTGATCAGCGCCCGCGAGGTATCGCGTACATCAATGTCGAGGATGTCGAAGCGCGAGAACTCATATGTGAATGGAGCGATGTTTTTCTGCTCACGGGTTTCGACCCAGCCTGCGAAATCTTCGGCATTCCTGATCCCGCGCGCGGCGAGACGGCGCCGGCTTTCTGCCGTCAGGAGGGGATAGGCGTTTTTCGCATCCCGTGGACGGTGAAACAGCTGCACCCAGGTGCGGAATACATCTCGCGCCTCGCGGTAGCGCTGGATTTCTTCCGGAACGGTGTTCGGTTCGCCGGTTTCCTCCCTGGGAATGACTTTTTCACGTTCTCCGCAAGCGGTGAGCAGCATCAGCAGCAGCAATGCCGCAGGTAGCGTCCGGCGCCAGCCTTCCAGGGAGATCAACGCGATGGGATGCCTCGTTTTCATATCATACCAAGATACGCATTTACCCGGAGCAGAGAAACCCGCAGGATGCCCCCACGGGTTGCTCCAACACGCTAAAACACACGTTTACAGGGTGTTTCCGCTCTGCAATGCCGCACGGCAAATCTTGACTTTCGTTCGGTCCCGTCCTAACTTGGAGTTTCTGTTGAATGTTTCTTTCACCTTACAGTAAAAGCATAACAGTTTTATGGGTTCAACAACTGACTTTCGAAACGGATTGATCATCCGCTTCAACGGCGAGCTCCATCAGATTGTCGAGTGGCGGCATCACAAGCCGGGCAAAGGGGGCGCCATGGTACAGACGAAGCTGAAAAACATGCGCACCGGTTCGAGTTTCGATCAGCGCTTTCGTCCCGGCGAAAATGTCGACGTGGTTCGCGTGGAGCGTCGGAAGTTCCAGTATCTGTACCCGGAAGGTGACTATCTCTGCTTCATGGATCAGGAGACCTACGATCAGATCCATGTCGAAAAGGAGAATTTCGGAGATGCGGTGCAGTTTCTCAAGGAGGGCGAAGTCTGTGAGATCCTGATGGACGGAGAAACGCCCATCTCCGGCGAGCTGCCGATCAATGTCGAACTCGAAGTCACGGAAACCGAACCCGGCGTGCGTGGCGACACCGCCCAGGGCGGCAGCAAACGCGCTGTCGTGGAAACCGGCGCCACCGTCAACGTCCCGCTGTTCATCGAAGAAGGCGAAGTCCTCAGAATCGATACGCGTACGGGAGAATACCTCGAGCGGGTGAAATAACCCGGGAGCACTATCAACATCCGGAGCCGCAATGGATATCCAGGTCATACGAAAACTCGTCAAAATCGTTACCGACAGCCAGATCGCCGAGCTGGAGATCGAAGAGGAGAGCATGCGCATCCGTATCACACGGTCCTTCGAGCAGGATGTGCAGGCCGTCCTCGCTCCCGCCGTCGCGCATGGAACATCCGCACCCGCACCCGCGGCGGCACCCGTTCCCGCAGCGGAGGCACAGCAGGCAGCGGCACCGAAACCCGAGGATACAGATCAGACGTCGACAGCGACTGGCCACGAAGTGCGCAGTCCCATCGTCGGGACGTTCTACCGCGCATCTTCACCCGACGCCAATCCATTCGTTCAGGTCGGCGATACGGTTTCGGCGGGGCAGACGCTCTGCATCATCGAAGCCATGAAAATCATGAACGAGATCGAGGCGGATACATCGGGGAAAGTCACGCAGATCCTTGTCGAGAATGCGATGCCCGTCGAATACAATCAGCCGCTGTTTGTCATTGAACCCGCGTAACCCGGCAATTCCCCGCCGATCGCATACCGAGGTGCACCTGTGTTTTCCAAGATTCTGATTGCAAACAGGGGCGAGATCGCCCTCCGCATCATCCGGACCTGCCGCGTCATGGGCATCCCGACCGTGGCCGTGTATTCCTCCGCCGATGAGGACTCACTGCATGTGCGCTTCGCCGATGAGGCGGTGTGCATCGGTCCGCCGACGGGACGTGAAAGTTATCTGAATATCCCGCGCATCATCGCCGCGGCGGAAATCACGGGTGCGGATGCCATTCATCCCGGCTATGGCTTTCTTGCGGAGAACGCGGGCTTTTCGGAAATCTGTCTGGAGTCCGGTATCAAGTTCATTGGTCCTTCCCCCGACATGATCACGCGCATGGGCGATAAGTCTCTCGCCAAGGAGACTGTCCGCGCGGCCGCAGTTCCCACTGTCCCCGGCAGCGACGGGGTGGTGCGCAGCCTCGATCATGCGCATGAACTCATGCAGGATATGACCTTCCCGATCATAATCAAGGCCTCGGCCGGTGGAGGGGGAAAGGGCATGCGCATCGTGCGTGAGCCCGATGATTTCGAGCGCCAGTTTCGCATGGCCCGCACAGAGGCGGAATCCGCCTTCAGCAACGGCGACCTGTACATCGAGAAATACATTGACAAGCCGCGGCATGTCGAGATTCAGGTGCTCGGCGACCAGCATGGGAATGTCGTGCATCTCGGTGAACGCGACTGCTCGGTGCAGCGCCGCCACCAGAAACTCATCGAGGAATCCCCGTCACCGGCGGTGGACCACGAGCTGCGCGAGCGCATGGGTGCCGCGGCGGTGAATGCCGCAAAGAGCATCAACTACGAGGGTGCCGGGACGATTGAATTCCTCCTCGACGCCGACCGCAACTTCTATTTCATGGAAATGAACACGCGCATCCAGGTGGAGCATCCGGTGACCGAGGAGGTGACCGGCGTCGATCTCATTCGCGAACAGATCCGCGCCGCGGCGGGAGAAAAAATCCCGGACGGCGGCTTCCCGCTGCCGGAGGGGCACGCCATCGAGTGCCGCATCAACGCCGAGGATCCGGAGCATGACTTCCGTCCGTCTCCGGGACGCATCGCGACCTGGCATCAGCCGAGTGGCTTCGGCGTGCGCGTCGACAGCCATGCCTACCAGGGATACATGATCCCGCCGTACTATGACTCGATGATCGGCAAGCTGATTGTCCGTGGCCAGACCCGCGAGGAAGCGCTCGACCGCATGCAGCAGGCACTCGACGAGTTTGTCATCGAGGGCGTTCATACGACCATTCCGTTCCATCGAAAAGTCATGAAGCATCCGAAATTCCGGGAGGGCGACTTCGACACGCACTTCCTGGAATCATTCGAATAACATCGCGATACTCATTTCACAGCAGTCTCAGGAGCGCTCTATGAATTTTCCCGAGAATCTCAAGTACACAGAATCCCATGAGTGGGTCAAAGTCGACGGCGACGTAGTCACCATCGGCATCACCGATTATGCGCAGGAAGAACTTGGCGACGTGGTATTCGTCGATATCCCCGAGGCACGTGCCGTGGACGCCGAAGAGGCCTTCGGTTCCATCGAAGCGGTCAAGACCGTCTCCGATCTCATTGCCCCGGTCGCCGGCACCATCACGGAGATCAATCCGGCACTCGAGGGCAGCCCCGAAATCGTCAACTCCGATCCCTACGGTGAGGGCTGGATGGTCAAGATGACCATCGAAAACGCCGACGCTCTCAGCGATCTGCTCGACGCCGAGAAGTACAAGTCCCTCATCGGGAAATAATCAATCCCCCCGTGCTTTGCTGACCGGACAGTTCCCGCGACTGTCCGGTCCTGTTTTTCACCGCCACAGCCGCCGGAGCACCCATGTATCATTCCGAATGGATATGCATCGTCGATTTCGGTTCGCAGTACACGCAGCTGATCGCCCGCCGCGTCCGCGAACTCGGCGTGTACTGTGAAATACACCCCTTCCACCTTGCGCTCGATGCGATCCGCAGCCATGCGCCGAAAGGGATCATTCTTTCCGGCGGACCCAGCAGCGTCTACGAGGAAGGTGCCCCGCGCATCACCGAAGAGGTATTCGAACTCGGCATACCCGTGCTCGGCATATGCTACGGCCTGCAGCTGATCGCCGTGCATCACGACGGCGCGGTGGATCCTGCCGCGCGGCGCGAGTACGGAAAGGCGCAGCTGCGGATTGACGACCAGACGGATTTGTTTCGCGGCGTTGCGGCAAACTCCATTGTCTGGATGAGCCACGGCGATTCGCTCTCGCGCATACCCTCTGCGTTCGAGGTCATCGCGCATACCGAGAACGCGCCCATCTGCGCCATCCGCAATGCGGAGAAAAAACAGTATGGCGTGCAGTTCCATCCCGAGGTCGTGCACACGGACGAAGGGAAGACCATTCTCTCAAATTTCGTTTACGACATCTGCGGTGCCGAGGGAGGATGGAATCCGCGCTCGTTCATCGAACAGGCCATCGAGGATATCCGTACCGAGGTCGGCGACGGGCATGTGATCTGCGCCCTGAGCGGGGGAGTCGATTCCGCGGTGGCGGCGGTGCTCTTGCACGAAGCGATTGGCGAACAGCTCTACTGCATCCATATCGACAACGGTGTGATGCGCAAGGCCGAAAGCGCCAGCGTGGTCAAGACTTTCCAGGATGAATTCCATATACCGCTGAAATTCGTCGATGCGTCGGACCTGTTTCTGCAGCGTCTGGCCGGCGTCACCGATCCGGAGCAGAAGCGCAAGATCATCGGGGTGACCTTCATCGAGGTGTTCGAAAAGGAGGCCGCCGAATTCCGTGACGCCGCGTTCCTCGCGCAGGGGACGCTGTATCCGGACGTGATCGAATCGGTGCATTTCAAAGGTCCTTCCGCCACCATCAAGTCGCATCACAACGTCGGCGGACTGCCCGAGCGCATGAATCTCAAACTGATCGAGCCGTTCCGCGAACTCTTCAAAGACGAAGTGCGCCGCGTCGGACGTGAACTCGGCATCCCCGCCCATCTGATCGACCGGCATCCGTTCCCGGGTCCCGGACTTGCGATCCGCGTACTTGGCGCGGTGGACCAGGCGCAACTCGACCTGCTGCGCGAGGTCGATGACATTTATCTCGAGGAAATCCGACGCGCGGGTGAGTACGACAATATCTGGCAGGCTTTCGCCGTGTTGCTGCCCGTCAAGTCGGTGGGCGTCATGGGCGATGCCCGCACCTATGAATTCACCGTTGCCCTTCGTGCCGTGACCAGTCTTGACGGCATGACCGCCGACTGGGCACGCATCCCGTACGACGTGCTCGAGCGCATCTCGAACCGCGTGATCAATGAGGTCCGCGGTGTCAACCGTGTCGTCTACGACATCAGCTCCAAGCCACCCTCCACCATCGAGTGGGAATAAGCGTGAATCAGCACCGTGTCAGTCAGCTGTTGGACGAAGCCCGGTACTATGAAGAGCACCGCATGTGGCTGCATGCCGTGCAGGTGTTTGATCGACTGATCCGGGAGTTTCCCGAGGATCTGGATCACCGCATCCGCCTGGGGAACGTGTACCTGGAGATGGGCAACCTGCCGGCGGCAGAACGCGTGCTGCTGCAGGCCCTGCGCTCCGATGCGAAGAATCCCGACGTGCTCTACGCACTCGGCATCGCCTGCTACCAGAGCGAGGATTTCGAGCGTGCACTGTTCTACATGCAGCAGCTGGCGGGCAGGCGCATGCCGAAAGTACATTACTCGCTCGGTCTGATCTACTGGCGCCGCGGTGAACTGGAGAACACCGAGCGGCACCTGAAACTGGCGCTCGAGTATCAGCCGGAACACGTGGACGCCGCACTCGCGCTGAGCCAGACGCTGCTGCGGCAGAACAAGGCGACCGAAGCGGTGCCTGTCATGCGTGATGCCGCCGCGCTGATGCCCGGTGATCCATCCGTCCGTTACACGCTCGGTGTCGTGCTTGTCGCCGCCGAGCACTGGGAGGGGGCAGTACTGACCTTTCAGACCGCCCTGCAGCTCGATCCCGACAACGATGACGCGCGGCTCGCCTGCTCCGGTGCGCTGATGAAACTCCGCCGCTACGATGAAGCCGAGCAACTGCTGCAGGCCATGCTGCTCCGCGACGCACGTTCCACGCGTGCCCTTCTGGCACTCGGACGACTTGCACTGCTAAAAAACAACCGCACGAAAGCCGAAGCATATTTCAGGCATGTCCTTGAAATCGAACCCGAAAATGAAGACGCTCTGGAACAGCTGCGCTACTTCGCTCCTCAGAAAAAGCCTTCGTCATAGCACGCTGATCGTGCTGGTACTGCTGACGGGCGCAGGTGCTCTCTCCGCCCAGCAGGAGGTCACCTACGACGAGGAGGCGGAAACGAAGTTTGATTCCGCGCTCAGTCGATTCGCGGATGAGCGCTGGCGAGAGGCGGCGACGCTGTTCCAGGAACTTGCTGTGGAGCGGCCGCCGCATCAGCGATCGACGGCGTCGTACCTGATGACGGGTCGGTCATGGCTGCGTGCAGGAGCTCCGACGAAATGCCTGCGACTGCTCGAGGAATTCCGCGAGCGCTTCCCGTCAAGCAGCTACATGGCCGAAAGCTGCTATATCTCGGCGGAGGCCTCCCGTGAAGCGGGCGCTCCCGGACGGGCGCTGGAGTATTACCTTCGCGCATGGAAAGACGGTTTTTCGGACAGGGAGCTGCTTCGCGAGCGCATCGCGCGGATTCCGGGAGACGAGCTGACTGCCTTTGACCGGCGTGTTGCGGGAAACCTGCTGGCACAGATCCCCGACAGCGCATCGCTGGATGAACTCCTTTCATGGCGCGCAGGAGACGGCACTGCTGCACACGGAGATGGTGATGCAGCGGGAAAAATGGACGGCGGTTCGGATGTGGCGGGGGACGCGGATGCGGCAGGCGAGCACACCGCGGAGCAGCAGGAAGACGGCGCAACGCGTCCCGTCATCGTTGCGGCGGCATTGCCCCTGCACATGCAGGATCCGGCACGCGCGGATATTGTCGATGACCTTCTTGTGGGCATGCGCGCGGCTCTGCACATGCATCACGACGATGACGGCTATCCCGTCGAACTGCGGCTGTTCGACAGCACGATGCCGGACACCGCGGAGGCGGTCATCGCGCAGCTTGAGCGCAATCCGCGTGCCTCCGTGTTGATCGCGGGCGCATTCAGCGAGGATGCCCGGACGATCTGTGAGATCGCAGGCGAACGTGATCTGCTCGTACTGCTGCCGACTGCGACCGCCGAGGGACTGACCCGCTACGGCACGAATATCTTCCAGCTCAACACGCCCATCTCAGACCGCGCGCGTCTGCTCGCGGATTTCTGCTATCTCGAGCTCGACGCGCAGCAGGTGTTCGTGCTCTCTCCGCGGGATTCCTATCCACGTCGCATGGCAGACGTCTTTGTCAGCCGCTGGGAAGAGTTTGGTCTGCCGGTGCGCACCGTGCAGTATTCACCGGGCGACACCGAGGCGATATCCACCGCCTGCCGGACGCGCCTCGCCGGAGGCGGTGCAAAAAACTGTATCCTCTTTGCACCTGTCGCCTCGAAACGGGATATTGCAGCGGTGCTGAAGGGAGTCGGCAGCGCCGGGGGAGGCACCGTCGTCGGAGGCGGCAACTGGAACCATCCCGACCTGCTGCGCGAGCACGGAGGCGACCTCACCATCTACTTCGAAACCGACGTGCTTCCCGACAGCAGCCGCGCCGATCTGAGCCGGCTCAGGGATTACCTGTCGCGGCACAACGAAGGCACGCTTACGCGCGAAATGCTCTTCGGCTTCGACGCAATGGATCTCACCCTTCGACTGGTCGGCGACGGACCGACGACACGACAGGAAGCACGAAAAAGGATTCGCGATATTTTTGAGGGCATCCGCGCTCCTGTCAACTTCATGCAGACGCGCGTCAACCGCGCCATGAATGTCCTGAAATGTGACAGAGGGAACGTGTCACAGCTCGACAGCTTCTTCGCCAAATAAACGTACACCTACATTCCACAGGGAGGGAATATGCCTGAACAGCGTGAACAGCCGCGCAATGCGACCGGCATTGCGATGAAATACTGGCCAGAGAGTGAGCGGCCGAGAGAGAAACTGCTGCAGCGCGGACCCGACGCGCTCAGCGACGCGGAGCTGCTCGCGATACTCCTCAACAGCGGCAGTGGAAAGCAGACGGCGCTCGATGTGGCCCGGACACTGCTGACGAAGTACGAAGGCCTTCGCGAGATCGCCCGGCGGCACGCCAACGAACTCCGCGAAATCGGCGGCATCGGGAATGCCCGCGCGGCGCATCTGATGGCGGCCTTCGAAATCGGACGGCGCTATGCATCTTCGCCTGATACGCCCTCGGCGCCCATCAGCACGCCCGAGGATGTCGCGCAGCTCTACATCCCGAAGCTGCGCGATCTGCGTCACGAGCGATTCATGGTGCTGCTGCTCGACAATGCGGGGCACATCATCCGGGAACGCATCGTCTCGGAGGGCATCGTCAACGCGAGCCTCGTGCATCCCCGCGAAGTCTATCACGCGGCCGTCACAGAACTCGCAACATCCGTCATCCTCCTGCACAACCATCCCAGCGGTGTGCGGGAGGCCAGCCGCGAGGATCACATGATCACGCGGCAGCTCGTCGAGGCTGGACGCATGATGGACATCCCCGTGCACGATCACATCATCATCTGCGGGAATTCCTACGTGAGTTTTGCCGAAAACGGCTGGCTGGAGGGAGGGTGACAGGCGGGCCGGCAATGCCATGGCACAGCGGGACTCCAGCTGATGGGAGAGAAAGACGGATTTCGATGCGGGGGATGTTAATAAGAGCGGCGCTTCCAGAGACTGCGCAGACGGTCGCGCAATCGCTGCTCGCGTCCCTCGTCGGTCGGTTTGTAGTACTGTTTCTGCCTGAGTTCTTCGGGCAGGTACTCCTGTTCGACGAAATGTCCCGGAAAGTTGTGCGCGTACTTGTATCCCCGCCCGTATCCCTGTGACTTCATCAGTCCCGTTGGAGCGTTGCGCAGATGCAGCGGCACGTCGTAGGGGGGAAGCGACTCCGCATCGTGCATGGCCTCGTTGATGGCAAGATACGCCGCGTTGCTTTTCTGCGCTGCGGCGAGATATGTCGTTGTCTGAGCAAGCACGATGCGCGCCTCGGGCATGCCGATGGCATGTACCGCGTCGAAGCAGGAGGTGGCGAGCAGCAGGGCATTGGGATCAGCGTTGCCGATGTCTTCGGATGCCAGGATGATCAGCCGGCGCGCGACAAACAGCGGATCCTCACCGCCGTTGAGCATGCGCGCGAGCCAGTACACCGCCGCGTCGGGATCGCTGCCGCGTACGGACTTGATAAATGCGGATATGACGTTGTAGTGCTCCTCACCGCCCTTGTCGTATTTCGCAAAGGCCCGCTGAAACGCCTCCTCGAGCACGCTCTGGTCGATCGTGACCTTGCCGTCCTCCTCGGCGAGCAGGCAGCACATCTCGAGTCCGTTGAGCATGCTGCGCGCGTCGCCTCCGCTGTAGGCGATCAGCATGTCGCGATCCTCGAAGGTCACGTCGAGCGATGAGAGATATTCATCGTCGCTGAGCGCCCGGTCGAGCAATGTTGAAAGTTCGTCGATGGTGAGGGGATTGAGCACGTAGGTGCGGGCGCGTGATCGCAGCGGGGGTATGATTTCGAAGGAGGGATTCTCCGTGGTTGCTCCGATCAGGATGATGTCACCTTGCTCAACTGCCTGCAGCAGCGCATCTTGCTGGGCCTTGTTAAAGCGATGGATCTCATCGATGAACAGCACGGTCTGCAGCTGACCGAGCTCCATGCGGCGCTTCCGCGCGGTTTCGATCACCTGCCGCACATCCTTCACACCCGAGGAGACGGCGCTCATCTGTTCGAAGCGCGCTTCCATGCGCGAGCAGAGCATGCGGGCGAGAGTGGTCTTGCCCGAACCCGGCGGACCCCAGAGAATCATGCTGAACAGCGTGCCGCGCGAGAGCATCTGCGCGATTGGTTTGCCCTTTCCCACGAGATGGCGCTGTCCGACATAGTCGTCCAGCGACTGCGGACGCATGCGTTCAGCGAGCGGTGTATCGGGGAGCGAAACGGTCATCGGTCAGCGGGGATCGTTTTCCGGTGTGCGCTGACGGTCTTTCTGAAGGGATTTGAGCGAGTCGAGAATACGAACGGAGTCTTTTTTTGCGATGGAGTCGGGGATGGCGCCGAGCTCTTCTCCCTTCATGATCCCACGGACGGCGGGAACATAGGAATTCAGGCGCTGCTTCGCGGCATCGTCGGCGGACTCTCCCGAGGCGTCGGTCTCCATCGAGGGAGAGGGGATCGGCGCTGCCGGCTGAACGTCCTGTGTGCCCTTCCGAGCGGGAGCGTCCGTTTCAGCCGCATCTTTCTGATCCTGATCGCTGCCGGTAGCAGGACCGACGGATTCCTCATCCCCGGGAATTTCCATTTGCTCATGCAGTATATCCTGCCGCTGCTCGGCGGGAGCGGTCTCGCGGCGCAGGTCGCGCTCAACGTCGGTGGCATTGAACATGTACACGGCGAAGACGGCGAGGAAGACGGTCGCGACGGCGCCGTAGGCGTATCCCGGGATGCCGAAGCCCCACGTGGGTTTCCAAGCCAGCGCGCGTTTCCACCATGGCTGGAAGGATTCGATCTCGTCGATGCGCCGGCGGAGATGCTCCGTGAAATCCAGCGGAGCGCTCACCCGGGGCATGGCGCGCAGGTCCCTGAGCAGGGCGGCCGGTTCTTCCGGCGTCGCGTGTTCGTCGTTCCGGGGATGCTGGGAATCAGACATGATGCAGATCGAAGCAATTAGTCATAGATGTCTTTCAAGAGTTCCTGGAGCTGGATTCTGCCCCGGCTGATACGCGATTTCACGGTGCCGATGGGCATGCCGGTGATTTCCGCGATTTCCTCGTAGCTCAGTTCCTGAATGTCGCGAAGCACGACGGCCTCGCGGAATACCTCGGGAATCTCGAGCAGGGCTTCCTGGATGCGCTCGTAGATGATACTGCTGTCGGCACTGCGGTCGGGGAGAGGATCGTCGGTGGAAAGCGGCAGCGTGTATTCCTCATTCTCTTCACGCTGCTGCACCAGTTTCGTCGTGTACTTCCGGTGACCTCTCCGCAGTTCGCTTTTCGCGAGATTCCCGGCGATGGTGTATATCCAGGTCGAGACTTTCGCGATGGTTTTGTACAGGTGCTTTTTCCTGTACACCCGAATGAACGTGTCCTGCAGAACATCGGCGGCATCATCCATATTGCCGGTATAGCGGTAAATGAAGTTCATCAGCGGGTCCTGAAAGCGCTCGACCAGGATGTCGAATGCAAGGCGGACATCACGCTGGAAGAGCAGCATCAGTTCCTCGTCTGAAAGCGCTTCGAGGGAGACACGGTCCAGGTGATTGCCCTCGATACGTTCTTCTACTTTCTGCTCCAGGGAAAGTTCCTGCGTTTGCGGCATGAAAATCCGTGTGTATGCGATAGGGGATTATGCTCTTGTCAGTTCGCTCACCAGCTTCGTCACCGCGACGGCGTTATCGGAGGACTGGGACTTGATGGACAGGTCGGTTTCCAGAATATATTCAAAACAGCGCTCAAAATACTCCGGATCGGGAAAATTTTCGATGTACCTGCGCAGGGTGTTGGCCTGCCACGCCCAAACGAGGCCCAGTTCACGGGCCTGTTCGTCGCTAACGCCGCCGCGCACGGACATGACGCGCAGGCGCCAGATCAGCGAAAGCTGGCGGGAAAGCATCGCGACGATGGCCGCGGGCTCGGTGTCACCGAGCAGGTTCGCAAGAATTTCATGGGCTTTTGCGCCGTCACGCGCCAGCACCGCATCGCCGAGCGCGAAAAGATTGTACTGTTTCGAAGCCCCGAGATGTGTGAACACATCGTCGGAGTCGATTTCTTCCTTGTCTGGCAGGGCAGAGACGAGCTTCTGGACTTCGGAGGACAGCGTGCGTGTGTTGTTGCCGCGCAGTGCCTGCATGACGGTGGCCGCTTCGGGAGTGATGCGCTTGTCCGCGCGGCGGAACTCCTCGGAAATCCACGAAAGCGCGCCTGCGTCTTTCAGCGCTTTGAATTCCACGGCGGCACCCAGCGGTTCCTTTCCGTGCTCCTGCTGCTGCATCCAGGACAGCATGTTGAAGGCGGCGCCTTTCTTCACAGCGGATTTTTTCGCGCGGGATGGCTTCATCGCGCCGGCGCAGAGAATCATCACCGTGTCGGGCGAAGGATTCTGCACGTAGGATGCGAGCGCCGGCTTTTTCAGCAGCGTATCGCTTTCCCGGACCAGCACCACGCGTTTTTCCGACATGAACGGGAATGCATTGGCGGCGGCGGTGATGTCTTCCGCCGCATGATCGGTGCCGCGGAACACATCTTCATTGAACGATGCATCGCCGTCACCCAGCGCCGTGGAGGCGAGCGCCTTCGCGTACCGCTCCACGAGGTAGTCTTCCTCCCCGTACAGAAGATAGACGGGGAGGAAGGTCCTCGAAGAGATATGCTTCGCCAGTTCCTTTGCGTTCATGTCGCCGGGCTGTTGAAATCTTGCGGGGCCGTGGCCGAGCCGCCCGCCTTCGTCCGCTGCGCGGCACTTCGGCGTGGGCGCCTGGCTCGGCCTTACTTGATCGTAACCTTTTTCATGACGACGTCTTCGGTCGGGCGGTCGCCGGCGGCGGTGGGCGTGGAGGCAATCTTGTCGACCGTGTCCAAGCCATTGATCACGTGACCGAAGATGGTGTAGTTCGGCGGCAGGGGATAGTCCTTATGCATGATGAAGAACTGGCTGCCGTTGGTGTTTGGTCCGGCATTGGCCATGGCCACGACGCCGCGCTTGTATCCGGTCTTGTAGATATCGGAATTCGGATCGATTTCATCCTCGAAGCGCTTGCCGTAGATGCTCTCGCCGCCGCGGCCCGTTCCGGTCGGATCGCCGCCCTGGATCATGAATCCCTCGATGACGCGATGGAAAATGACGCCGTCGTAGTAGCCGCGCTTCGACAGCTCCACGAAGTTCTCGACGGTTTTCGGTGCGTCTTCGCGGTAGAATTCGATTTCGATGTTTCCGTGATTGGTTTCGATGACGGCGATTTCCTTGTCCACGTCGGCACTCTCCTTGCTTGTGGTTGCGGTTTCGGTCTGTGCCGTCACGGTGACGGCGACAGAAAAGAACAGCAGCATCGCTGCGATGGTGCGGAATGGATTGCGCATGGCGAATCCCTCTGTATTGTTGAACATTTACGGCTGTACGATGTCTGTTGCGAGAAATATCAGTATCAGCGCACCCAGCGCGATCCGGTAGACGATGAACAGCCAGGTGCTGTGAGAACGAAGATAACGCAGCAGGAATTCGATTGAAAGGTAGCCGACGATCCCCGAAACGACCACGGACACCAGCAGGGCCACGCCGAGATCGCCGGCAAGCGCCGTACGCAGCTCCCAGAGTTGATACAGGCCGCTGAGCGTGATCGCCGGGATACCCAGCAGAAAGGAAAAGCGCGCTGCGTCTTCCCTGTTGAGATTCAGGAATAGTCCGGCAGTGATCGTCGTTCCGGAGCGCGAGGAGCCGGGAATCAGCGCCAGCGCCTGCGCAACGCCGATGATCAGCGTGTCGGTCAGCGTCATCGAGGAAATGTCGCGCACCCGCTTGCCCGCGCGTTCGGCGAGGGCCAGTATCAGCGCGAGCACGATCAGGCTGCCGGAGATGACGTACAGAGACCGGAAGCCGGTTTCGATGACATCCTTGAACAGCAATCCGAACACGCCGATGGGAATGGTGCCGAACATGATCCACCAGGCCAGGCTGGATTCCCGCGTTTCAAAGGGACGATAGCGCAGCAGCGATCGCAGGAAGGCGCCGCCCAGCGATGCGATGTCTTTGCGGAAATACACGAACACCGCCGCCAGCGTGCCGATCTGCGTCACGGCGGTGAAGGCCGCGCCGGGATCCTCCCAGCCCGCGAGGGCGGGAACGATGCGCAGATGCGCAGTGCTGCTGATCGGAATGAATTCCGTCAGTCCCTGCACGATTCCCAGGACGATGGCTTCAAGCAGACTCATGTGGTGACGATCGTGTGTTCCCGGTTCCTAGACAGCGATGACCTCCCTGCGGTTGAGCGCCTCGAGGATGCGGAAGGTCGTGCGCGTCGTGGCGAAAAGGCTTTCGATGGGAATGACCTCGTGCTGCTTTCTGCGCACGGCATCCATGAAGGCGAGCACCTCGTTGCGGTGTCCCTTGTCGCCGCTGCCTTTCGTACGCGACTGCTTGCCGTCGCGCGCCAGCGTGAGGCTCTGGAAGTTGTCCATCACCGCGGTGGCGTTTCCGGCGGACATCACGATACGCTCTTTCGGGATGGAGGGATCGCCGTTGGCCACGTAGGTGATGATGCCCATCGACCCGTCGCGCATGCGCAGGGTGATGTTTACATTGTCGAAATTCGTGACGTCCTCGCTGTCGGAAGCGATGCACTCGGCGCTCACGCGCTCGGGCAGCGCATCGGTGAGATACTGAATCGTGTCGATGAAATGACATACCTCGCCGACGATGCGTCCGCCACCGTCGGACGGATGCTGCGTCCAGTGATCCTTCGGCAGGAAGCCGGCGTTGACGTAGTAATGGACGACCACGGGCTCGCGGATTTCGGCAAAGAAGCTGCGCATGTCCTTGACAAGGGGAGCGAAACGGCGGTTGAATCCCACCATGAGCAGCACCTTGCCCTTCAGCTCGGGATGCGAGAGCAGCAGCTCCTCGATCGGCAGCAGCTCGGCCTCGTTGAGCGCCAGCGGCTTTTCGACGAAGACGTGCTTGCCGCGCCGCAGCGCCTCAAGCGTAAAGGGCGCGTGCTCGCCGTGCCGCGTGGCGATGAACACCGTTCCGATGGTGTCATCCTCCAGCACGTCCTCGGCGCGCGTGCTCGAGCGGCGGAATTCGAACTTGTTGCGCATGTCTGCCCCGGTCAGCCCGCTGCGGTTGCAGACACAGTCCAGCGTGATATCCTGCATGTCCTTGAGATGCGGCAGCAGGAAGCCCGACGCGAAGCTGCCCGCCCCGATAAAACCGAGCGTCAGCGAGCTGCGCGTCGGGGAAATCACCGGCGCCTTTTCCTTCTCCTTCGCGCGGGAGAGGCGCTGCAGGTCCTTTTCCTCGAGGTCATCGTAGGAAATCACGATGCCCACGTACGGCTCGGTTTTTTCTCCCTCGATGAGTTCGTAGGCCTTGAGCGCCTCGTCGACGGGGAAGCGGTGCGTGGTGAGGATGTCGGTGTCGATGCGCTCCTGCGCGAGCAGCTGCAGGTAGGCCTGCATGTTGCGGTTTTCCGTCCACCGCACGTAGCCGATGGGATAGTCGAGTCCCTCTTCTTCGTATTCACTGTCGTAGCGGCCCGGACCGTAGGAGCGGGACATCCGCACGTCGATTTCCTTCATGTAAAAGGGACCGCGGGGGATGTTCATCGTGGCGGCGCCGACGACCACCACCCGGCCGCGTTCACGCGTGATGCGTCCCGCAAGCTCGATCGGATCGTTGCTGCTCGTGCCGGCGGTAATGATCACGGCATCCGCGCCGTGTCCCGAGGTCATCGAACGCACAACGGCTTCGACGGGATCGTCGTTGCGGCGCAGGGCGGCGTCGGCGCCGGAGCGGCGGGCGAGTTCAACGGCTTCGGGATCGAGGTCGACGCCGATGACGCGGCAGCCGTTGGCCTTGAGGAACTGCACGGTCAGCTGTCCGAGCAGTCCGAGTCCGATCACCGACACGGTTTCACCAAGTGTCGGATCGGCCTGGCGCACGCCCTGCAGGGCGATGGATGCCACGGTCGTGTAGGCGGCGGACTCCATCGACACGCCGTCGGGGATTTTCGCGACGAGGTTGCGCGGCAGGGCGATGATGTCGCTGTGCACGGCATAATCTGCGCCGCCGCAGGCCACGCGGTCGCCCACCTCGATATCCTGCACGCCCTCTGCGACGGCGAGCACGACGCCGGCGGAGCTGTATCCCAGCGATGCATAGGAGTCGAGCTTGTTCATCACGCGCTTGTACGTGCGCGTCAGTCCGTTGCGGCGCATCTCCTCGACGAGCTTGCGCACCTCGTCGGGCTGGCTTTTCGCGCGCTGGAGGAGGGAGGATTTGCGGGAATCGATGGAGGTTTTTTCCGTGCCCGCGCTGATGACGGAGAAGTAATTCTTGACAAGAATCATGCCGCGTCCCGCGGCGGGAGGCGGTACCTCAGCCACTTTCATGGCCCCGGATTTCACGTGTTGGGCGATCTGTTTCATCCTGAAAATTTACGGGTTTGCGCCGTGTTTTCCTAGATGAAAGGGATCAGCACTACCGGCGCATCGGCGCTTTTCGGCGTGCGTTGCCAATGATGCGGCGCACCTCCTCGGCGAAGCGGTGTTCGAAAATCACCAGCCGCGCGATCTGCTCCATGCTCAGGATATCCTGGAGGGAGAAGACGTACTCCTGCCGTTGTTCGGTCATTTTCACAGACAGCGCACTGAGGTTTTCGATCGCCGCTTTCAGCGCGGCGTCGTCCGCGTCATCCTCGATCAGATCCTGCAGTTCCTTGAGCAGTTCAGTGCGCTGCTCGCGCAGTTCCTTTTCGGACTCGCGAAATTTCCGTTCGCGCACGGTCAGGCGCACGGCCTGTTCCTCGTCGAGCTTGAGCGCTTCGACCATTTTCAGGCGGCGGAGCTCCTCGAGGCGTTCGCGGGCGCGTCCGTCGGGCGGACCGTCAGGCGGACCGTCGAACTGCGCGAAGGCGGACGCGTCGAGCAGCGCCAGAAACATGATGATGAGTGGAATTCGGAGGTATGTCATGATGACCTCATTCAGTCATGAAATTTTCGGATTCAAGAAGTGATGCGATCAGGGTTACGTCGTCTTCGGAAAGCGATTCGAGCAACTGCGCGTCTGAGAGATAATCCATGCCCGCCGTGACGGCCTCGTCCTCACCGAGCGCGTCAACGATCTGTGCGTCGGCGATCTCGAGCAGTTCATCGTCCGCGACATTCGTGATTTCCTCACTGATGACGGTGAGGGAAGAGGGCGGGAGGGACGCATCGGTCACGGATCCCGGGAGGTCGGTCGCCGCGTCCCCGGTAAGGGATGTCAGTGTTTCGATTTCCCGCGCATCGAAGAGATCCTCGGCGAGCAGGGGATCGCTGGCGTTGTTTCCTGAGAACGGACGCAGCAGCATCCACACCGCGATGAGCGCGAACACGACCGTGGCGGCGACGAGCGCAAAGCCCGGGTGCACGCCGAACGCCGGTTTTTTCCGCGTCCCGCGCGCGTCGATGCCTTCGTTCACGTCCGCGAGGAAGCGTCCCCAGTCGACGTCGGCGGACCCTTCGCGGGCGGCGGGGAGGAGGTCCTGCATCAGCGGACGCAGCCGTGCGGCCTCCGCGCGGCAGGATGCGCAGTCTGTGAGATGCGTGCGCATGCGCTCCGCCTCGCGCTCGCCGAGCTTCCCGTCCAGATAGTCGGGCAGCTGCTGCCGGATATTGTTACAGATGTGCTTTGACATGATGTTCGATTTTCCTGACGGCGTGATGATAGTTCGCCTTCAGGCCTCCTGTGGATGTATGCAGAATAGTCGAAATTTCCTCGTATGGCAATTCCTCGAAATAGCGCAGGACGAAGACCGCGCGCTGTTTTTCCGGCAGGGTTTCGATCGCGTCGGTGATCAGTTCGCGCAGCTGCTCGGATTCGAGCTGCTCGGCCGGACCGGGATCGTGTTCCTCGACCGCATCCCCGTGATCCGCGAGCGGAAGGAAGGAACGCAGTTTCGCGCGGCGCAGGTGATTGAGCGTCATGTTCATCGCGATGCGGTACAGCCAGGTGAAAAAGCGCGCATCGCCGCGGAAGCGGTCGAGTTTCTCGTAGGCCCGTATGAAGACCTCCTGCGCGAGATCCAGCGCGTCGTCATGATCGCCGACCATGCGCCGCACGACCCAGTACACGCGCTCCTGATGCATGCGCACGAGCCGGCTGAACGCGGCGCGGTCGCCGTTGCGGCTGGCCGCGACCAGATCCTCTTCGCTCTGTTCCTGCTTCATGGAAGCAAACCTACGAATTTCCGGCCGCGTATCCGACGCTATGGAGTTGCTGCGGTACATCGTCCTCTCTTTGACAGTAATGCCCGAGCGCGGTTTAATTCATCATCCACATGCCCCAATTTTACCAAAATGGCTGGTTTTTCGGCGGAGCATTCTTCTCCGCACAGTTTTAACATATACTAAAAAATATTTTAACTCACCTTAAAATTCTTGTTTTCATGCTGGAAGCATGCTCAGGAGCCTGAATTCAATCAATTGGGTAGTCACTCCCGCCAGGGAGGCAGTTGGATTGTGAGCCATCGCTCTTCCGTTCATATTGCTCCATCCGCCTGATTTTCCTATAATGAACATTCAACACAGCGGCCAGGGCCGCTCATCAGGGTTTTCGACATCAGCGGATGATCATGGAGCAGAAACGCATTCTCGTCACTTCGGCGCTGCCGTATGCCAACGGCGCGATTCATTTCGGTCACCTTGCGGGAGCGTATCTCCCGGCGGACATGTACGTGCGCTACCAGCGTCTGAGAGGACGCGACGTGCTGTATATCTGCGGCTCGGATGAGCACGGCGTCAGCATTCTCATTTCCTCGAAGAACGAAGGCGTGACGCCGAAGGAGATCATTGACCGCTATCACGAAATGAACAAGTCAGCCTTCGAGCGCGTGGGCATCAGTTTCGACAATTACTCGCGCACGTCGCTGCCGGTGCATCACGAGACGGCGCAGGAGTGGTTTGCCGACTTCCGCGAACGGGATCTGCTCACGCGCAGTTCTGAGAAGCAGCTCTATGATCCCGAGGCGCGGATGTTCCTGCCCGACCGTTTCGTCGTCGGCATCTGTCCCCACTGCGGCTACGAGCGCGCCTACGGCGATCAGTGCGAAAATTGCAGCAAGTATTATGACCAGACCGAGCTGATTCATCCCCGCAGCCTGCTCAGCGATGCCGATCCCATCGTGAAGGAGGCCCAGCACTGGCACTTTCCGCTGGGCGACTTCCAGGAGAAACTCGAGGAGTATGTCGCATCGCATGAGAAGGACTGGAAAGACAATGTCCTGCAGCAGGTTCGCTCCTGGCTCAAGGCGAAGCTCAGCGACCGTCCCATTTCCCGCGATCTGACCTGGGGCGTGCAGGTGCCCGGGGAGGAGGAGGGCAAGGTGCTTTACGTGTGGTTCGAGGCGGTGCTGGGATACATTTCCTCCACGAAGGAATGGGCCGCGCGCGAGGACACGCCGGATCGCTGGAAGGAGTACTGGTGCAGCGAGGATACGAAGTATGTCGCGTTCATCGGCAAGGACAATATCGTCTTTCACTGTCTGATGTTTCCCGCCATGCTCATGGCGCGCGGCGGCTACGTGTTGCCCGACAACGTGCCCGCCAACGAATTTCTCAATCTCGAGGGAAAGAAGTTCTCGAAAAGCCAGAACTGGTCGATCGAACTCAAGGAATTCCTCGACGAGTATCCCGCCGATCCGCTGCGCTACACGCTCGCGATGAACATGCCCGAAACGCGCGACAGCGATTTCTACTGGAAGGATTTCCAGGCGCGCAACAACAACGAGCTGGCGGATATCCTGGGCAATTTCGTCAACCGCACGGCGCATTTCACCGGCAAGCATTTCAACCGCACCGTGCCGGAGGCCGGTGTGCTCGACGAGACCGACGAGTCCTTCCTCGCGGAATTCGCGAAAACCGCCGAAATGGTTGCCGCGAATTATGAGCGCTACCGCTTCCGCGACGCGGTGGTCAGCACGATGAACCTGGCGCGCGCGGCGAACAAGTATTTCAACGACCGCGAACCGTGGAAAACGATCAAAAGCGATCCCGCGGTATGTGCCACGACGCTCAACTGCAGCCTGCAGGCGATCTACGCACTGAGCGTGTTCATCGAGCCGGTGCTGCCATTCACCGCGGAGAAGCTGCGCCATTTCCTGGCGCTGCCAGACGATGCGCCGCTGCGATGGGATGGTCCGGCCGAATACCGACTGCCCGCCGGACACAAACTCGGCGAGAAGGTGCTGCTCTTCGACAAGATCGACGACAAGACGGTGGAGGCCGAGACGGCGAAACTCGGCGCGATGGCCGCCGGGGACGAGGAGGAGGAACGCACGTATCCTCCGCTCAAGCCGGAGATCACCATCGAGGATTTCATGCGCCTCGACCTGCGCACGGGCACCATCCGCGAAGCGGAGAAGGTCCCGAAATCCAACAAGCTGATCCGCATCATCGTCGATATCGGCTCCGAACAGCGGCAGATCGTCGCGGGCATCGCCAAGCAGTACAAGCCCGAGGACCTGGTCGGAAAAACGATCGTCATCGTGGCGAATCTCAAGCCGGCGAAGCTTTTCGGGCTCGAATCGCAGGGCATGCTGCTCGCCGGTTCGACCGAGGATACCGGTCCGGTCATTCTCACTCCGCTGTCGGACCTCCCCGACGGCGCCCAGGTCAAGTAGCGGAAAGGAACGTCGATGCGCATCCGCAGCCTGCTGTTCGCCGCCGTCCTCGGCATCCTGCTCGCGTCCTGCGACCACGGACTCGATCCCGCCCTCGCCGATTCCGATCCGGGTTTCGGGGGTACCGTGCGCGTCGACGGTGCGTGGCCGCCGGAGGACAGTGTGCGCCAGCTGCGCGTGGTGGCATTCCGCAACTATCCTCCTTCCGATATTCTCGCTGAAGTGCTGGGCGGCACAGCGGTGTATTCCGATGAACTTCCGTACGGGGAAACGGAGATCGTCTACACCCAGCAGGATGAATCGCTGAACGGCGCTTTCCAGTATGTCGTTGTGGCGCAGAACTACGGCGACGATCTCTTCGCCGACTGGCAGGTGGTGGGCGTGTATACGCGCAGCGGCAATGTCGAGGAGCCCTCGCCGATCGATCTCGGCGCGGGAAGCTACGTGGGCGACGTGGATATCAGCGTGGATTTCTACGACCTCCCGCCGCAGCCGTTCTAGCCGGCATGGATTTCATCGCCGGGGCTGCAGCCGAAACCCTGGGCCACAGCCGTTCTAACAGAGAACTCACTGCAGGGAGTCGTGCTAAGTTGCACGAGGACAGTGTTTTTCTTAGGTTGATTCAACAATAGCGAATCCTCAATCATCCTTTCTCGGACCCTATGAAAGCTGTCATCATGGCGGGCGGATTCGGGACGCGGCTTCGTCCCCTGACCTGCAACATCCCCAAACCCATGGTGCCGATGGTCAACCGGCCCATGATGCTCCATATCGTCGATCTCCTCAAGCAGCACGGCTTCCACGACATCATCTCGCTGCTGTACTACCATCCCAATATCATCCGGAATTTCTTCGGAGACGGGAGCCAGTTCGGCATCACCATGCAGTACATGCAGGCCGAGGCGGATTTCGGCACGGCCGGCAGCGTGCGCAACGCCTTCGAAAAAATTGGCGACGACCGGGTGCTGATCATCAGCGGCGACGTGCTGACGGATTTCGATCTCACCGACGCCGTTCGCTTCCACGAAGAGCAGAACGCCGATGCCACACTCGTACTCACGCGTGTGGCGAATCCCCTGCAGTTTGGCGTGGTCATCGTCGACGAGGACGGCAACATCACGCGTTTTCTCGAAAAGCCGACCTGGGGCGAGGTGTTCAGCGACACGATCAACACGGGCATTTACATTATCGAGAACGAGATCCTGCAGATGATTCCCTACAAGGAGGATTTCGATTTCTCGAAGAATCTCTTCCCGGCGATGATGCAGGAAGGCAAAAAGCTCTGCGGATACATCGCCGAGGGATACTGGCGGGATGTGGGGAATCTCGGCGAGTATCACGAGGCGTCGATGGACTGCGTGACCGAGGAGGTGAAAGTGCGCTTCGACGGGGAGCGGCAGGACGGCGTGGTCGTGGGGGAGGACAGCGTCGTGCCGCAGGACCGCGACGGATGGGATGGCTTCTCGGTCGTGGGACGCAACTCGCGCATCGCCGATACCGCGAAAATCATCAACTCGGTGATCGGCAACAACGTGACGATTCACGATGGCGTCGAGGTGCTGAATTCCGTCATCTGGGACGGCTGCACGCTCGAGGAGTCCGTGCAGATCTCGAATTCCGTCGTCGGGTATGACAGCATCCTTCACGCTGACGCCACGGTGTCGGACAACGTGTTCATCAGCGACAAATGCAATATCGGGCACGGCGCGTCGCTGCTGTCCAACATCAAACTCTGGCCAGAGAAGGTCGTGCAGGACGGCGCCGTGCTGTCGAAGAGCCTGGTCTGGGAGGACAAGTGGCTGCGCGAGCTATTCGCCGACGCGCGCATCACCGGTTCGGCCAACATCGAGATCAATCCGGAATTCGCCGCCAAGCTCGGCACGGCGGTAGGCGCCGTGATGGGCGAGGGTGCGCAGGTACTTGCCAGCCGCGATCCCGACAATGCCTCGCGTATGATCAAGCGCACGATCGTGAGCGGTCTGATGTCAGCCGGCGTCAACGTACAGGATATGCAGACGACGTCGATTCCACTGCAGCGGCAGGTGCTGCGCAGCGGCAAATATGCCGCGGGCTTCCACGTGCGGAAATCCCCGCTGGATAAGCGGTCGATGGACATCATTTTCTTCGATGCCGACGGGCAGGATCTTCCCACGAAACGCACCAAGGCCATCGAGCGGCAGTTTTTCTCGGAGGATTTCCGGCGGGCGAGCTTCGAAAGCATCGGATCGCTGTATTTCCCGGAGCGCACGACGGAGGCGTACCGCGAGCGTTTCCTTTCCACCCTCGATCATGAACTCGTGGCCTCGAAGGCATTCAGCGTCGTGGTGGATTATTCCTACGGTATCGCGTCCTCGATTTTTCCGTACATCCTCGGGAAACTGGGGGCCGAGGTCGTGTCGCTCAATGCCTATATCGACCGCACGCGGATCACGCGTACACGCGAGGAATTCCTTGCCGCGTGCCATCACATTTCCGGGATCGTGCAGTCGCTCTCGAGCAGGCTCGGCATTTTGCTCGACGCGGGCGCTGAGAAAGTGTTTCTCGCAGATGAGCGCGGAAATTTCATTGATGAGGAGCGTGTGCCCGCCATCATTACGCGGATGTTCCTCGAGAGCCGGCGTGTGCGGGGGAATGACGCGAAGAAAATCGCCTGTCCGGTTTCCGCATCCGCCGAGATGGATATCGTTGCGCAGGATTACGGCGTGGAAATTATCCGGACGCCCAACACGCATGGCGGTATGATGCAGGCCGTGCTCTCGGACCCGGAGATCGACTTCGTGGCCGGCACGCGAGGCGGATTCATTTTCCCTGAGTTCCTCTTTGCTGCGGACGCTATGTACAGCGTCGCGAAGATCATGGAAATGATGGCCGTAACAGGCTGGTCGCTCGGCGAGGCAGATGACGCACTGCCGAAACTCGAGCGCGCGTCGCTCGACGTGCACTGTCCCTGGCAGGCTAAGGGCCGCGTGATGCGTCATGCCATGCATGCCTCCGAGGGATTCGAGCGTACGCTCGTCGACGGCATCAAGATTCATCTCGATGCGCGCACCTGGGTGCTGCTCGTTCCGAGCAAGGAGCATGAAATCTTCACCGTGATCGTCGAGGCGGAAAACGCTGATCATGCCGCCGCGCTCGCTTCCGAGTACGAACAGAAAGTTGTTCAATGGCGCGACAATGCGTAAGTTTGAAAGACTGAATCGAGTGCAAACACGACTGACGCACATATGAAGATTACCAGCATACTGACCGAAGACCTGATCAAGGTCAACATTCCCGGCGAGACGAAGGAAGATGTCATCAACGCCATCATCGATCTTGCCGCATCCTCGCAGAAAATCAAGGATGTCGACAAAGTGCGGCAGGCGATTTTCGAACGGGAGAAAATCATGTCCACCGGCGTCGGCAAGGGCTTCGCCATTCCGCACGGGAAGACCGATGCCGTGACCGACATCGTGGCCGCGTTCGGCGTGACGGAAAACCCGATTGATTACCAGTCGCTCGATCATGAACCCGTCCGTCTGCTCTTCCTTCTCATCGGCAAGGACAGCCTCGTCGGTGCGCATATCAAGCTGCTCAGCCGCATCTCCCGCCTGATGAACAAGGAGGAACTGCGCAGCCGTCTGCTGAAGGCGGAAAGCTCCGCCGAGATCCTGCAGATCCTCAAGGAAGAGGAGATGAATTACCTCGACGTGTAATCAATGCGTCGGACGCTTTTCCATACGATCTTTCAGAAAAGGCATGCCGCGGCGTGCCTTTTTCATGCACGTGAACCGCACGCGAAGGTGACATCATGACGTACAAGTCCGTCAAGGGAACGCGAGACCTCCTGCCCGCCGACACGTCGGCCTGGTTACATGTGGAGCATGTCATCCGGACGGTGATGGAGGAATTCCGCTACGGGGAAATCCGCACGCCGGTGTTCGAGGAAACCGCGGTGTTCGCACGCGGCATCGGCGAGGAAACCGACATCGTCGGCAAGGAGATGTACACGTTCGAGGACAAGGGCGGCAGCAGCCTGACCCTGCGTCCCGAAATGACCGCGCCGGTGATCCGCTCGTTCATTCAGCACAGTATGGGGGAGCAGACGCAACTCAACAAGCTGTATTATATCGGACCGATGTTCCGCCAGGAGCGGCCCCAGGCAGGACGTTTCCGGCAGTTCCATCAGTTCGGCTTCGAGTCTATCGGACAGGACAATCCCGCCTGCGACGCGGAAATCATCGCAATGGCCGCGGAGATTTTCCGCCGCCTCGGCATTCATTTCACACTCAAGATCAACTCGGTCGGCGATCCCGTCTGCCGTCCCCGGTACCGCGAAGCCCTGCAGGAATTCCTGCGTGACGTGCACGACGAACTCTCGCCAGACAGCCAGCGGCGCACCGAAACCAATCCCATGCGCGTGCTAGACTCAAAGAATACGCGCGACCGGGAGCTGACCGCCGATGCGCCCGTCATCATCGACTACCTGACTGACGAGTGCCGGGAACATTTCGAGCGGACGCTCGCGTATCTCGATGAGCTTGGCATTTCGTATGAAGTGGATCCGCGGCTCGTGCGCGGATTGGATTACTACACCAAGACGGCTTTCGAATTCGTGAGCACCGATCTCGGATCGCAGGATGCACTCGGCGGCGGGGGACGCTACGACGGACTCGTCGAGCAGCTCGGCGGCAAGCCGACTCCCGCCGTGGGTTTCGCGGCCGGCATCGAGCGCATGCTCATCGTGATGGAGAAGAACGGATACGACTTTCCCGCATCCGAACCCGCTGTGTATATCGTCGGTATGGACGATGAAAGCCGGCAGTGGGCATTCATGAAAGCCATGGAGTTGCGCCGGGCAGGCATCCCCACGGAAATCGACTATGCTGCGCGCAGCGTCAAGGCGCAGATGCGCGAGGCGAACAAGCTCGGCGCGCGATTCGTCGTGCTGGCCGGTGATAGCGAAATGCAGGATGCCGCCGCCCAGGTGAAAGACATGCGCGAGGGCACGCAGGAGTCCGTTGAGTTTGACCGCCTCGCTTCCTACTTTTCCGGGTTGGGTATACACAACGACAATACGGAGACCCGCTGATGTTTCCCCGAATCGACAAGGGCCCCATCGAATACTCGCTGGAAATCTATCCGGCGTTCAATACCGACGAACAGCGCGACTGCATCCGTTTTCATTTCCGCACGACGGAGGAATTCACGCATTTCCGCTATAACATCGCGATCGAGAACGAGGAAGAAAAAGGTCTGCTGCAGTTCGCACTGCGCGGACTCAAGGCCAAGGGCCTGCTTCCCGGAACCGGCGCGGCGGAGACGATGATCGATCTGTTCGATCTCACCGGTTCGTACGATGTGCGCATCTCCAAGCCGGGTGACATTCTCAACAGCTTCCGCATGTCCGTCGGCGAAAAAGGCATGCGCCTGCTCAAGGGCATCGCCGACGAGGACCGCTTTCTGGAGGTGTCGATTCGCAACGAAGAGATGGAGGCGGAATGAGGACAGTTCTGCTGCTGCTTGTTCTGCTGACACAGACCGCGTTTTCGCAGTCCGGTGACGTCGCCGCCAGTGCTGCCAACGATGACATGCAGACGGTCTGGATGCCGGAGGTCACCGAGGATATCCTGGACAACGGCATGCGCGTGATTTTCACGAGCGTAAATGACATCCCCCTCGCGGAAATCAACGTCATAGTAGACGGCGGTATCATGCGTGAGCCGGAGGACAAGCCGGGAGTTGCCTATGTGGTCAATCACATGCTGCTGCGAGGCAGCAAGGATCGCTCGCGCGACATGATCGAGCGGCGGCTGGATCAGCTTGGAAGCATCGTGATGCCCTACGTGCATTACGACTATGCGCAGATATACGCGAAAACTCTCACACGAAATTTCCGCAGCACGCTCGAGGTGATTGCCGATGCCGTGCAGCGGCCGACCTTCCCGGCAGAGCAGCTTCTCGCATTCAAGCAGGAAGCATCCACGCGTCTGGTCCCCTCCACGCGATCAGCCGGGGAACGGGCGACTCTGCAGACGCTGAACGACCTCTGCGGGACGATGACCGCCGTGACGAAATCCATGCTGCCCAGTGATGCCGATGTCTCGGCCCGGGAAACGACAGATCTGCGCGCTTTTCACGAGCAGTGGTACACACCCGCGAGCACGACGCTGATCATCGCGGGAAATCTCGATTTCCAGTTTGTGCGCACGTTGCTGATCGAGCAGTTCGGACGCTGGACCCCGGCGGCGGAGCCCGCTGAAACTGCCGACCCGCTCCCTGCGCGGGCGGAACCCTCCGGTACCATGCAGGTGATCGACGATACGTCCACGACAAAAGGTCTCGCGTACTATCGTTTCGGCACCACCGTGCCCGGACGTGCAGCGCCCGATGCTGCTGCACTGATGGTGATGCACGCGCTGTTCGCGGAAGGCGACTCCTCGCGTCTCCGTCAGGCGATGTGGGGGGAAAATGTGATCAGTCCGACGTTTACTTCATCCCTGGTGTTTTCACGTGAATGCAGTTACATGATGATCTCCGGATCCGCGCCGCCTGTGCTTGCGGACAGCATTGTCTCCGTTACCGAACGGGTCATGACGCAGCTCGCGAGCAATCCGATCAGTGACAGGGAACTGCAGCGCGTGAAGAAATCCCTCCTGGCGGAGAGCCCGCTGCTGTTTTCCTCCAACCGAAACCTGCAGCGACTGCTCAAGGAGGCGGTCGTCTACGGCATCCCGGTGGGAGATGCCATGTGCGCGCGCGATCACATCGCTCGTGTCACTGCGCAGGATGTCAGGCGTGTGGCGGAGAAGGTGCTTCAGCCGGACAACTTCCAAGTGACCGTGATCGGCAAGGGGGATGTGCTTCGTCCCCGCCTTGAGTCGCTGGGCAGGGATGTTCAGGTGATTGAAGTGGAAGAATAAACGGATTCGATGGGAAACGAAAGGGGAGAAAGTGGATCGGGGGTGAGGGTCGTCAAATCAACCTGATCTCAAAATCACCGAGCATTTCGTCAACGCGAACGGTAATTTCCGCGCCTTCGATGTGCAGTGTCCAGCTGTTTTCGTTGAGTGCACTGTGCCCGAGCAACTGCCGCTCTTCTTCGTAGATGAGGCGCATCCAGTGAAAGGCTGTCGGCGAAAGAAGCACCGCGGCGGGAGCGTGGCCGTGAGAGGAGCGGTATTCAAAAATCCTCTCGTGCACCAGCGATATGAGATCGTAATCTTCCATGACTCGTCGAATAACAAAAACCTTCTACCAGTATAACCCCTGAACACCCCGGGATGTTTCATTCCGGAGGGGGAAATCGACATCTCCTTACACGGAAGCCTTTTTCAGGGATTGACGAATACCCGGACGGAATCCCATGCGTCGCCGCGGTTGGAGACGACGACGCGGGTCTTTATCACATGCAACCCCGTGACATTACGGATGTCCCAGTCGTAGGAATAGTACGGCAGGTAATCCGAGTACTGATGCACACCGTCGATATGGAATTCCACATGGGCCTGGCATCCGCATCCTTTTGAAATCTCAGTGAGAATGCGCATGACGCTGTCGCTAACGATCTGGCTGTCTGCCGGCTGCGTGATGCGGACGGAAATCGCGGTGTCGGGAGATGCACTGTCCTCGCAGGCAGTGACATGGAAGATGAGCAGGGTGGCGAACAGAAGCGGCAGCATATGTAGGAGACGCAGTGCTCGCGGGGTGGAATGTGAGGATATCATGAGGCAGCCTTTCTGCGCATTGATTCGAATGCATTCAGGACACGGTCAACAGGGAGGTCACGCATGCAGATATTCCCGATGTCGCAGCTCGTGAGATTACAGGCGAGACAGTCGAGTCCCTCGAGCCGCACCCACGAAGAACGTTCATTCCAGGGCCCCTGAAGGTGCGGATTCGTCGGACCGAAAATCCCGAGTGTCGGCGTCCCGACGGCCGTGGCGATGTGCATCGGTCCTGCATCGTTGCTGATCATGAAATCACAGAGTTTCAGCAATGCGCCGGATTCGCGGATGGTCGTGGGCGGCGGCAGCGTTGCCCCGTGCTTCATCACGGATTGAATTCGCTCGGCGTCTCCGCGTTCGCCCGGTCCCCACAGCACAATGACGTTTGCCGCGAATTTCTCCACGAGCGCGTCGCCGAGCGCGGCGAAGGAATCGAGTCCCCATCGCTTTGTCGACCACGTTCCGCTGGGATTGAGGGCGATGACGGGACCGTCGAGCTTCCTGGCATCTCGAACAACATGCTGCATGCGTTCCATCGCATCGGCGGGCAGAGGAAAGACGAGATGGTCGTGCTCGATGGGAATATCGAGGGCGCGCAGGGTGTCGAGATTGAACTGTGTGTTGTGCACACGGTCAGCCCTGGTGTTCACCTGCGCGTTGTATGCCCATGCGCGTCCGCGGAAGGGATACCCCACGCGAACAGACGCGCCGGTGGCATAGGTCATCTGGGCGGTGCGGGGATTACAAAACAGGTCGAACACGAGATGGTATTTCCGGCGACGAAGCTGGCGGAGGAGACGCAGGTAGGAATCCGATCCCGGTTGAACGATGATGGCGTCGTCGATGTAAGGGTTATCGTGGATGATGTCCGCGGCGGGTTTTTCTGTCAGGAAGTCGATGCGGGCATCGGGGAAGGCGCTGCGGAGATTGGGTGTGACGATGCTGCTCAGCAGCACGTCACCGATGGCCCGCGGTTTGATGACGAGGATGGAGAGATCGGGACGCACGCGAAGTGCCGGGTAGCGGTGCTCCTCTCGGATCAGTCCGGTGCGTCCCATACATCCATCCGTCAGTCGACAGGGTCGAGAACGTTGTTTTTGACCATGTTGCGCATCGAAGGAGGCATATCGCTATTCATGATGGCCATGGTGTCGAGCGCGATGACGAGTTCTTCATTCGTGGGAACAATACCGACGGTGACGCGGGAATCGTCCGTCGTTACGAAGCGTTCCTTTGGACCGCTGGTATTCTTCTCCTTGTCGAAATCGAGACCGAGGTACGAAAGATTACTGCAAACGTGATCGCGTACCAGTTCGCTGTTTTCTCCGATACCGCCCGTAAAGACGATAGCGTCCACACCGTTCATTGCCGCGGTGTAGGCACCGATATATTTTGTCACACGATAACAGAACATCTCGAATGCGATTTTTGCCCGATCGTGATTCTGTTCGGTTTCCTCTTCGATTTCACGCATGTCGCTGCTCACACCTGACACCCCCATAAGACCGCTGTGCTTGTTCAGCAATGTGGTGGCTTCCGCGAGCGAGAGTCCTTCCTTGCCCATGATGTACAGAATCAGCTGCGGGTCGAGATCGCCGGAACGCGTTCCCATCAGTAGTCCTTCCAACGGCGTGAAGCCCATCGTCGTGTCGACGGACTGTCCGTGCTTGACGGCCGCCATGCTGCAGCCGTTCCCCAGATGGCAGGTGATGATCTTCAGTTCGTTGATGGGGCGATCCATAAGCTCGGCCATGCGGTTCGAAACATAGAAATGCGATGTGCCGTGGAAGCCGTAGCGGCGGATTTTATACTTCTTGTAAAACACGTACGGGATGCCGTACAGGAACGCCTGCGGGTCCATCGACTGATGGAACGCCGTATCGAAAACGCCGACCTGCGGAATATCCGGGAGATGCTGCTTGCAGGCCATGATACCGCGGATATTATGGGGATTGTGCAGCGGGGCGAGTTCGATATTGTCGCGAAGCGACTGCATGACCTGATCGGTGATGAGCACGGATCCGGCAAAGTCCTCCGCTCCATGCACGACGCGATGACCGACGGCGTGGATTTCCGATTTGTCCTTGATAACACCGTGATTCTTGCTCAGCAGGACGGCGAGGACGTATTCGATGGCCATGCCGTGATCGAGAATTTCACCGGTGAGCTTGATCGTGTCATTGTCGTGACGCGTATTGGTAAGCAGCGCTCCACTCATGCCGATGCGCTCGACAAGGCCCTTGGCGAGACGGTTTTTTGTTTCTGCTTCGATCAGCTGATACTTGATCGAGGAACTGCCGCAATTGACCACGAGGATATTCGTCATGCCTTTGATACCTCCACTTCATTCTCATTGATGCGATTACCTGACTCATCGTAGCGGAAAAATCCCTCTCCGACCTTTTTCCCGTACTTCTGCTCCCGGACTTTCCGGCGCAGCAGGGGACAGGGACGGTACTTGGATTCGCCGAGTTCCTGGAACATGGATTCCATCCATGCAAGGAGTTCCTCGAGCCCCATCGAATCCGCAAGCTCGAGTGGTCCCATCGGCATATTGTAGGCAAGGCGCATGGCAGTATCGATATCTTCGGCGGAGGCTACGCCTTCCATCAGCACGTACATCGCTTCGTTCAGCATCGGGATAATGACGCGGGTGGTGATGAAGCCCGGGTACTCGTACACCTCGACAGGCGTTTTGCCGATGCTCTGGATGAATTCCCGCGTGTGCTGGAAGGTTTCGTCGCTGGTCTGGAAGGCGCGGATGATCTCGCACAGCGGCGTCTTCGGAACCGGGTGGGCGAAATGCAGGCCGATGATGCGTCCCGGATTCTGCACCGGTTTTGCAATTTTTGTGAGACTCAGCGTGGAGGTGTTCGAGGCGATGATGATGTCGTTGTCACAGATCTTGTCGAGTCTGATGAGAAGTTCCTCTTTGAGATCGAACTGCTCGTCAACGACCTCCATGACGAAGTCCGTGCTGGCAATGTCGTTGATGGACGTTGTCACCTTGATGCGACTCAGCAGCGCCTTTTTTTCTCCTTCGGTCATGCCCCAGCGTTGGATCTCCCGATCCATGTTCTCGCTGAGGCCTTCGAGGCAGAGACGCGCGCGTTCGTCATTCTTTTCGATGATGAGGACATTGAGCCCCTGGGCCGAAAGCGTCTGCGCGAGTCCGCGGCCCATGACTCCGCCACCGACGAGTCCGACATATTCAATGCGGGACGCCGCCGGGGACGAGAGCGTCATTTCCTGTTCGAGATCCTTGAGACTGAAAGGTTGATCTGGCATGTGCGTTACTCCGTTTCGTAGCATGCCGGCCGGACGACGGCCGGATAAAAATGATATCGGGTGCGTGAAGTAGTTGTATGATTTCTCGGGTGAATGGATACGGCGTGATCCACGCACTGCGGGGAGGTTTGCATGACGAGAGGCTGGTGGCGATCCCCGTTGTTCATATCAATACAAAAGTACCAAAGGCTCAGAGGATACACAAGCCTCTTTTTTTCCCATTCGTCCACACGTGGCCCGGTCACGTGTCCGATGAACGCATCATCGACGCGTGCAGCAGGATGCCGACGGCAAACATGCTCGTCAGGAAAAAGGAGCCTCCGTAACTCATGAAGGGGAGTGGGATGCCGATGACAGGAATGATCCCCACCGTCATGCCGACATTGATGAACACATGGAAGGCGAACATCGCGATAATGCCGATCACGGTCAGGCTTGTGAAACGCTGTTCGATTGATCGGGCGAGTACAATGCCGCGGACGATGAGCAGCGCGAAAAGCAGGAGGATAAGTCCGCCACCAATGAATCCGAACTCCTCGGCGGGAACGCAGAAAATGAAATCCGTCCACTGTTCCGGCACGAAACGCAGCTGTGTCTGGGAGCCCTGCAGGTAGCCCTGTCCGTCCAGACCGCCCGCACCGATGGCGACCTTCGACTGGATCACGTTCCACCCGGCGGCGAGCGGCGACGCCGACGGATCGAAGTACACCGCGATGCGGTTTTGCTGGTACTCCGGAAGATGATCGAACAGATATTGCACTCCGAATCCGATGGAGAGATTCAGGGCGAGGAACATCAGCGCGACACCGAGATTCCGCTTCATCACGTAGAAGAGCACCGACACGACGAGGGCTGCGACGAGGAAGTACCAGATGTTCAGAACGGACAGAATGACGACGAGCACGGGAGAGAGCAGGGTCAGCAGCAGCACCATTTCCGCACCGGCCCAGAAAAGCATGGCCAGGAACACCGCCCAGTATACCAGTCCGGTTCCGAAATCGGGTTGCAGAATGATCAGCGCCCATGGAAGGGCAACGATGCCGACGGCTTTTGAAAGGTCGGCGAAGGAGCTCATGCTCGTCGTGCTGTCGCTAAGGAAACGCGCAAGGGCGAAAATTGCGGCGATCTTCGCGAACTCGGACGGCTGGATGCCATAACTGCCGATCCCGAACCATCCGGCATTTCCTGCGATGGTTTTGCCGAACAGCAGCACCAGTACCAGCAGCAGGATCGCCCCACCGTAAAAGATGTACGCACTGAAATGAAAGAAACGGGGCGGAGCGAGCAGAACCAGGGCGATGACGATCATACCCAGAATCACCCAGAAAATCTGCTTCTGAAACTTGATGAAAATCGCCGCGTTGTGTGTCGCGCTGTAGAGCGAGAGAAGTCCGGCGGCAATAAGCAGCAGTACGGGGATCAGAACGGCAAGATCGATGCGACGGAACAGCTGTGCGAAGAATTGTCCGATCATTGGCTGCCTGCCGTTCTCTCCGCCTCGGTGAACGTCTGGCCGGCAGGAGCTTCTTCAGAAGTGCTGTCAGGGGGCGTCGATCGTGGAAGCGGACCGTAGAGATGCCTGCGGATCATGGCTCCGGCGATCGGCGCTGCCGCTGTTCCGCCGAAACCGCCGTTCTCGACGATGACGGTAATGGCGATGGTGGGGTTTTCGAATGGAGCGAACGCGGTAAACCATGCGTGGTCGGGATTGGGAGGATTTTCGGCTGTCCCTGTTTTCCCGGCGACACGCACGCCGCCGACCCGTGCGGCCCAGCCGGTGCCCGATCCATTCACCACTCGATACATGCCGCGTTTGATAATATCGATGACACGACCGTCGATGGGAAGGTTTTTGCCGCGGGGATCCACTGGCTGCTCATCGCCGGTCACCCGGTCGCGGATCGTGCGGACGGCGTGCGGACGATAGTACATGCCGCCGTTGGCAATCGCGGCGGTGTACGCGGCGATCTGCAGTGGGGTGGTGTTGATCTCACCCTGTCCGATACCGAGGTTGACCAGGTAACCAATGTTCCAGCGCGTGCCGTAACGCCTGTTATAATATTCTTCGGTCGGGAGAATGCCGGGACTCTCGTTGCTGATGTCGATCCCGGTCGGCTGGCCGAAGTGAAACATCTGTCCATACTTCTTGAGGTTGTCAAATCCCAGCTTGAAAATAAGCTTGTAGAAAAAGACGTTGCAGGAATGCTCGATGGCGCTGACGACATTGATCGATCCGTGCGCACCGTGACAGCCGAACTCCTGACCGGCCAGCATGTATGATCCCGGACACTGAATGCGCGTGTCGAGGTTGATGATGTCTTCCTGGAGTGCCGCGGCTGCGACGAGCATTTTGAATGTGGAACCCGGAGGGTATGCTGCCATCGAGCATCGGTTGAACAGCGGGGACGCCGGATCCTCGCGCAGGTTGTTCCACACGTCGACGGGAATGCGGCCGCTGAAATCCTGAAGATTGTAATCCGGTGCACTTACGAAGGCAAGTATTTCACCGTTGCGAGGATCCATGGCGACAATGGCTCCGCGTTTTCCCTCCATGAGGCGCTCCCCGTAATCCTGCAGGTCCATATCCACCGTCAGTACGAGATCCGCGCCCTCGCGCGCATTGATATCGGATTGCCCGTGCTCAAAACTCTCTACAACTTTTCCGAGCGCGTTTACCGTATAATATCCGTAGCCTTTTTCACCGCGAAGCACATCCTCGTAATGTGCCTCGATACCATTGAACCCGACAATGTCTCCTGGTTGATAGTACTCGCCGAGCGACTTCAGCAGGCGCGGTGAAATTTCCTTTGTGTAGCCGAGGAGGTGGGAGAGGCGCGGCTTCATCTTATAGACACGGCGGCTCTCGATGACGTAGTTCACACCGGGAAGCAGCGTGCGGTATTCCTCGAGAAGTGAGAGCTGTTCGAAGCGGAGATCGCGTGCGATTTTGACGGGTTCAAAAGAGTTGAGTCCCGCGCGGCTGACACGGTATCGGACGACGTTGGAGTCGATGGCGAAAAGCCGTACAAGGAGGGGGAGGCTGTTCCAGTCAAATTCGAACGGTGTCACCGTCAGTGTATAGCTGGGATTGTTGTCGACGACAAGCCTGCCTTCACGGTCATAAATCAGACCACGCAGCGGATCCTTGGAAATGCGCCGCACGGAATTTTCCTCGGCTTTGCCGCGGAAACGATCGAACTGCAGAAACTGCAGATCATACATGCGGATGAGAAGGACCGCAATCAGGCCAAGGAATATGGTCCCAAGAATGTAAGCGCGTTTTCTGCTTCCGAACGAACTGCGTTCCATCTGTCACTCCACGTACTACACACGCAATCTCGAGCCTGTGCGGGCAAGAATCAAGACAGGAATCGTGCTCACGACAGCCGTGTACACAGAGGTGCCAATGACATGGCGCAGCACTATGGCGGCGATATCGACATCGAGGGTGCGAAAATATGCGAGGGCGTATACGATGCTGTAAATCACCGCGCCGAAGAGCACGATTGTCACCGCTTTGCCGCTGCGGATCAGCAGTGCAGACTTTTCCGGATCCCGGAAAAAACTCATTGCGAAGCCGGCGATCGTCAGCGCGAGTGATGAAATACCGACGACTTCACCGGCATACCCATCGATCAGAAGTCCTGCGGGGAATCCGTACAGCATGGCGGGCGTCGGTCCCTCCCGCAGGCTGATCAACGCAATACCGATCAGCGGGATGGAGGGAGCGACCTCCATGACACGAATGAGTGGTACGATGCTGATCTGAAGAATCACCGTCACGAGAATCAGCAGTGCGTACAGCACGTATGTGCGGACATTCAGCTGTATCAATTCTCCACCGACGAGGGATAAACGCGTTCTTCAAGCTGCATGCGACCGGGATCCTCACGGTAGCGCACGACGAATACACGTTCGAGAGCGGCGAAATTTACCCGGGGCTCGACTTCAATTTCGCTGAACTGGCCACCGTCGCCAGGTCCGATTGAACGGACTACGCCGATCATGACTTCGGGAGGAAAGATATTGCTGTATTCCGACGTGACGACTGTGTCTCCGGGAATGATGTCGGCGGTCCTGGAAACATGCTGCAGCATGAGATGTTCGCCGCCACGCCAGGCAATGAATCCGTCAATGCGCGAACGCTTGACCTTTGCAGTGGCGCGGAAATCGCGGTGCAGCGCCAGCTGGGCAACCGCGTACCCCGGACTCGTCGCAACAATTTTCCCGACGAGCCCCTGTTCGTTGATGACGGGCATATTGACGGCGATGCTGTCATCGCTCCCCGCATCGAGCGTGATCATGTTCTGGCCCAGTGCAAGATTCTTCCCGACGATTTCCGCCGGGACGAGCGGGTAGGATTGGCGTTCACGGAAACCGATTTTTCGACGCAGCTCGAGGTTTTCCTGCCGGAGACGGCGCAGCTGCATGACTTCCTCCATCAGCGACACATTGACATCCCGAAGTGCTTCGGCGTCCTGCGCGGTCGTAAACAACCCGGCTGCCCAGCTCGAGGAAGCCTGGACAGATGCGAGCGTCACGATGGAAAAGGAGCGCAGAACCTGGACGGCAGCGCTGTCACTCTGCGCGATGAGCAGGATGGAAAAACCGGACAAGATCGTCAGGACGATATAGTCGCGGAAGAGTTGTAATAATCCGAGAAGTGTTCGCACGGGACATCACTCGACGATTCCTGGCTCAATACTTCTTGCCTTTCATGATGACCTCTCCATAATGGTGCAGATTTTCCATGATGGCACCGGTGCCACGCACGACTGCGGTCAGCGGATCCTCTGCGACGTGAACAGGGAGGTTGGTTTCCTTGCGAATGCGGGCGTTCAGCCCCTTGAGCAGCGCTCCGCCGCCTGTCAGCATGATGCCGCGATCAAGGATGTCCGCGGCGAGTTCGGGCGGTGTGCGTTCGAGCGTGGTCTTGACGGCCTCGACGATTGCGTTGATCGGCTCTTCGAGCGCTTCGCGAATTTCCACACTCGAGGCCTCGACGGTAGTGGGGAGTCCGCCGACCAGGTCGCGTCCCTTGACGCGCACGACGAGCTCCTGCTTGAGGGCGACCGCGCTGCCGACTTCACATTTGATGATTTCCGCCGTACGCTCGCCAATGAGCAGGTTGTGACTTTTCTTGAAGTGCTGCATGATGGCGCTGTTCAACTCATCACCCGCGATGCGGATCGACTCTTCCTGTACGATACCGTTCAGGGCGATGACGGCGATCTCGGTAGTTCCACCGCCGATATCGATGATCATATCACCGACCGCCGCGTCAACGGAAAGCCCGATGCCGATGGCGGCGGCCATGGGTTCGGCGACGAGATACACTTCCTTCGCGCCTGCATGCTCGGCGGCATCGCGCACTGCACGTTTTTCCACTTCGGTGATGCCGCTCGGGACGGAGATGACGATGCGCCGGCTGGGAATCCAGCTGTTCATGATTTTCTTGATGAAGGCGCGGAGCATGCCCTCGGCAATCTCGAAGTCAGCGATGACACCGTCTCGCATGGGCCGGACGACCTGCAGATCACGGTGCGTCTTGCCCTGCATCTCCCGGGCGTCATTCCCGATGGCAATGATTTTTTTTGTGTTTTTGTCAAAGGCCACGATGGAAGGCTCGCTGAGCACAACGCCTTTCCCCTTGACCCACATCAGTGTGTTCGCCGTCCCGAGGTCGATGGCGATATCATTTGTGAAGAGACTGAACAGACCCATAAATGCTCGTATTCGTCAGTGCTTGAAATGTCGGGTGCCGGTGAAGACCATCGCGATGTTGTGTTCATCCGCAGCAGCAATCACTTCCTCATCACGTACGGAACCTCCGGGCTGAATGACGGCGGTTGCGCCGGCGCGGACGGCTTCGAGAAGGCCGTCCGCGAAGGGGAAGAAAGCATCTGATGCTACCACCGAACCATCGAGGGAGAGGCCGGCATTTCCGGCTTTCATCACGGCGATGACGCTCGAGTCGACGCGTGACATCTGTCCGGCACCGATGCCGAGTGTCCGATGATCGTCTGTGTAGACGATGGCGTTGGACTTCACGTGCTTGGCAACGCTCCAGGCGAACCGCATCGCGTTCATTTCCGCATCACCCGGTTGGCGTCTGGTGACCACCTTCCACGAGGAGACCTGCTCTTCCGCAGAATCGGCCATCTGACAAAGATAACCATTTCCAATGGATTTCATCTGCATTCTCGCAGGCGTTCCTCCTCCGCGGCGGATGCGTATCAGACGGCGGTTTTTCTTCCGCCGAAGGATGTCCATTGCATCGTCGGCAAAGGACGGTGCCATGATGACTTCGGAAAACATGTCGTTGAGCTTTTCCGCGAGGCGAATGTCAATCTCGCGGTTGAAGGCAATGATACCGCCGAATGCGGACATCGTGTCAGTTGCAAGGGCCTGCTCATAGGCCGCAACCAGGTCTTCTCCTGTCGCACATCCGCAGGGATTGGTGTGCTTGATGATCGCGGCGGCGGGTGCGGAGAACTCTGCGATCAGCGCCGCGGCGGCGTCGATGTCCACAATGTTGTTGTAGGAGAGTTCCTTGCCGTGCAATTTTTCGAAATCGGAGAAGAAGTCACCGTACAGGGCCGCTGATTGGTGGGGATTTTCACCATAGCGCAGCTGTCCCCGCATCGATTCGGAGATCAGAAGATGATCCGGGAGCGATGCGGCCGCGTCTGCATCGCCGGAAAGGTACATGGCGATGGCGTGATCGTAATGCGATGTCAGTGCGAACACTTTCGCGGCGAGCCGCTGGCGGGTTCCCAGCGAGGTGGTGCCCGTATCGCGGATTTCCGCCGCCACTGCATCATAATCCGCCGGATCACTGACAACGACAACCGCGTCATGATTTTTCGCGGCAGATCGCAGCATTGCGGGACCGCCGATATCGATCTGCTCGATGCACTCGCTGCGCGAGGCACCCGCGCTGACGGTATTCTCGAACGGGTACAGATTGATGACGATGATATCGATCGGCTGAATGCCCTGCTCCTCGATCTGACGGAGATGACTCTCCTGATCCCGGCGGGCGAGCAGTCCGCCGTGCACGGCGGGATGGAGGGTTTTGACCCTGCCGTCGAGCATTTCCGGGAAACCGGTGATCTCCTGTACCTGTCTGACGGGCAGTCCTGCCTTGCTGAGCACGGACCAGGTTCCGCCGGTGGAAATCAGTTCGACGTTCTGCTCGGCGAGAAATCGAGCGAAATCGATGATGCCTGTTTTGTCGTAGACGCTCAGCAGAGCACGCCTGATGTGCTGCATACTTCCTCGATTATTGAATGATGGCCTTGCCATTTTCGATGTTGACCCGGTTCTCGGCGAAGAGTTGAAGGGCACGGGGAAAGAGACGATGCTCGACTTCAAGCACGCGACTGGCAAGGGTTGAAGCGGTGTCATCCTCAAGGACGGGAACACACTCCTGCATGACGATTGGTCCGCGATCGTATTCTTCATCGACCACATGCACCGTAGCGCCGGAAACTTTGACTCCTGCCGCGAGTACGGCCTCGTGCACGTGACGTCCATACATCCCCGCACCGCCGAATGCGGGCAGGAGGGCAGGGTGGATATTCAGCATGCGGTGTTGGAATGCACGCACAACGGCGGGCGGAACGAGTTTGAGATAGCCTGCCAGGGCGATGCTGTCAGCTCCGTGCTCTTCGAGAAGTCCGAGGATGGCTGAGTCCGTGTCATCGGATCGATGGGAAATGACGCCTGTGGGAATACCCTCAGAGGCCGCCCAGTCGAGAGCCGGAGCATCCGGGCGGGAGCCAAGCACCAGACAGATGCGGGCATCCAGCGTGCCCAGCACGATGGCGTCATGGATGGCACGGAGATTTGATCCTTTTCCCGATACAAATACAGCGATATTCAGCATATGTTCCTGTCCTCGCAGAATATTCAAGTTACGGAAAATGGCCATCTCAGTCAACGCGCGAGGGGGAACCGTCGAGGTACGTTCTGCTGTTCTACTGTCGGATTGTACAGTCATGTTTATTCGGAGTATTTATGAAATCCTTCGTCGGTCGTGAAACAGAACTGTTTGATTTCATGCGTGACCAGGGCTATGGCGTCTACCACCTGAGTAATGTGTTCCTGCGGGATATTCAGTACGCCGTGCGGGATTATCATCGTGTGCATGAGCGGAAGGATATCGGTACCCGCGCATCCGATCGTATCGCGCGCGAACTTGTTGACGACCTTGAAAAACGTGAGATTTTGCGCAGACAGGCTGAGAAAACCTGGGTGCTTTACGATGAGCGATACCGCTTGCCATCCCAGAAAGAACAGGAAGATAGCGAGGCTGCGACGGAGAAAGAAGAGACGAATGCCTGATTTCCGCATTCGCCTGTTCTGGATGGCATTTGGAGTTTATCTGTTATTTATATTAAGTTTAAATATGAACGTTGGACGATACATCAGGAGTTGAATTATGAGCGAGCAGACTGCAGATACAATCGGTGAAATCACGCTGACTGACAAGGCAGCAGCCGAGATTGCGAAGATCCGCAGTGAAAACAGTATTCCCGATGAGTATTTTCTCCGAATCGGTGTCAAGGGGGGCGGATGTTCCGGTCTGACCTATTCCCTCGGCTTCGACGGAGAGAAGCGCGACAATGACGAAACGCTGGTTCTCAACGGTGTTGACATCATCGTCGACGGAAAGAGCCTCTTCTACCTCGACGGCACTGAACTTGACTATACGGACGGACTGAACGGAAAGGGCTTTGTTTTCAACAACCCGAATGCCGTTCGAACCTGTGGCTGCGGTTCCTCATTCGGCGTTTGATCGCAGGCACATATCCGTCGTCATGAACCGGGCGCCATGTTTTTGTAGCATGGCGCTTTTTTTGTCCGATAGCTAAACTTATTGATGAAGATGTGTGTTGTTCTGATGGTACAGGGAGGTAAATCGAACATACATATAACCGTTACTCATCAGAAGGAGCATACATGTCTTACGAGTGGAAATTCAATCCCCGTCCCTATTCCGATGAAGAGGCAAAATCGCTGCTGAAAGATGTCGTCTCCCCGGAGACTTCGGACTGGCATTACAACAAGCATCACAAGGGCTATGTCGCAGCACTGAACACCATCGAATCAGGGCTCGAAAAAGCTGACCGTTCGGCTGCGAATGGCAATTACAGCGAGATCGGCGAACTCAAGCGCCGGCTCACCTGGAATCATTCCGGTGCCCTGCTGCACGATCTTTACTGGGACAATATGGGCGGTGACGGCAATATCGATGCCGCACCCGAAATCAAGAAGGCGATCGAGGAGAATTTTGGTTCATTCGACGCCTGGAAAGAGGATTTCAAGGCGGCAGCCTTCTCCGCAAAACTCAGCGGCTGGGGGTTGCTGGTGTGGGATCAGCTGTATTCCGGCCGTCTGCTGAACGTGCTGGTCGACGAACACCAGTACGGCGCGATCTGGGGTGGCATTCCCCTGATTGCCTGTGACGTGTTCGAGCATGCGTACTACCATAAGGATGGTCCTGGACGCGCTGCCTATATCGACAACTTCCTGAATTCCCTGCACTGGGGACGCATCAACGAGCGTTTCAAGAAATTCGCAAAATAATTGTCTTCCAGATCCGGAAGAATGTTGAAACGTATCCCGCTGAAACGGGATACGTTTTTTTATTGTGCCGGCTCAATGAGAAGTGCTTTCAAGAAGGGCGTTTTCAAGCGCCTCCGGATCGGTAAGCAGGGTCCGCGCAGTCCGGATGGCATCATCATCCGCGATGGCGTCCTGAATACCGGCGCGCTCGCCGGAGAGCTGATAGATGAACTCCTGCCGCAGCATGCGATGCAGAAGATCCCAGCTGCGCGTGAACTCTGCCGCGATGGAACGCCGGAACGCGCCGCGAAATTCGTCGATACTGCGCATGGCTTCCGCGGGAAGACCATACTGATGCGCATGCTTCTCGAGCCGATTCAGTTCTGCCGCAAGCGCTGATTCCGAACAGATCGAGGCCGAGTCATAGAATTCACGGAACGATCGCTTCACCGCTTCGGAGATCTCGGGCACGGCTGTGTGACCGTGACGGTTGATCTGCTGTACGACGAAATGAAAAATGGCGTCCTGTTCGTCAATACAACGCAGTGCAGCGGGAAGTGTATCATTGCGCACGTGAATGTCCGGTCGGATGCCGTTGGACTGCAGGAGAGGGCGTGACAGCCGCTGGGAATAAAAAATTTCATTGTCAGACGTGCTCTCGGGTGTAACCGTTGCTCCATTGCGGTATTCAAGCCGCTGGATGCATCGTCCGGAAGGGATGTAGTACCGCGAGGTTGTCAGTTTGAGCGTGGCATTATGGCTGAGCGGCACGAGTGTCTGAACGAGTCCCTTGCCGTATGTGCGATCGCCGATGATCACCGCGCGGTCCAGGTCCTGCAGGGCGCCCGCAACGATTTCCGACGCGCTCGCGCTGCGCCTGTTTACGAGCACGGCGAGAGGGACATCCTCGCTGATCGCCGGTTGACTGCTCCGGTATGAGCGGGCGTATGCGGGTTGCCGCCCTCGCATTGATACAATCGGCGTGCCGGGAGCGACGAACTGGTCGACGAGTCCGACCGCCGCCTCCAGAAGGCCACCGGGATTGTCCCGCAGATCGATGATCACCCCACGCACATCTCCCTCGCGAAAGGCCTGCTGCAGGTACGATCGCACACTGTCGGCACTGCTTTTCGTGAACCGGCTGACGCGCAGGTAGAGGATCTCGTCATTGAAGCGCGCTGCAAAGGGGAGCGGGTCGAGCAGCACCTTTCTTCGCCGCACGACAAGATCAAGGGAATCGCTGACCCAGGGCCTGCGTACCACCAGATGGACCGTCGTCCCGGGCTCACCGCGCAGCAGGGGACGAAGGTCTGTTACCGCTTCATCGGCCAGGGATACACCGTCGACACGCAGAATAACATCGCCGATCCTGAGATTGGTGAGCGGTCGCACCTCCTCATAGATATAACTGACAACATGCGTCCCGTTTCTCTGACGTACCTTGATTCCCAGCCCTCCATAGCTGCCGCGTGAAAGTGCATCGACCTCACTGTTCTCGCGTTGCTCGATGAATTCCGCATAGGGATCAAGCGTGCTGAGCATTCCCTTGACTCCCGCGCGCAAAAGCTCATCGGCGGAAACTTCCTCAACGTATTCCGTCAGAATCTGGCGATAGACCGAGCCGATGAGATCGAATCCGCGCAGAATGCTCTGTGTCGTATCATTGACCGCGCCGATAAGCAGCAGGGCGGCCGGAACAAGAAGCAGCAGGCGTCGGCGATATGCGGAACGTGTCTGTTTCATGGTGTTGCGTTCGTTGCGTCGGTGGAGGAAAGGCGGTTGCTGACGGCAGTCCAGATCATATCCGCAATGACGTCGACCGCGAGCATGCCGTCGATACGAATGAAGCGGAAGGCATGTTCCTCGGCGAGTCGCAGATAACCGTCACGGATGCGTTCGAAAAAGGCTCGGTTCGCGGCCTCCATTCGGTCAATGGTGCGGTCGGGCTTGCTTCGGCGCTCGAAACTCGCATCGACGGGAATATCGATGAAGAACGTGAGATCGGGAACAAGTCCGTGCGTCGCGATGCGGTGGACGGCCTTGATCGCTTCAATGTCGAGACCGCGACCGAATCCCTGATAGGCCGTGGAGGAATCGTGGAAGCGGTCGGCGATGACATGAACTCCGGATGCGAGCGCAGGAAGAATTTCCTCCTGTACGAGCTGGGAGCGCGATGCGGAAAACAGCAGAAACTCTGTGACGTCGTCCATGGCGTCATGGGCGCGGTCGAGGAGGATGGCGCGGATTTTTTCCGAGATCTCTGTGCCGCCCGGTTCACGCACCAGCCGCACACGTTCGCCATTCGTGCGCAGACGCGTTTCCAGCAGACGGATCTGCGTGGATTTGCCGGAAAAATCGATGCCTTCAAACGTAATGAACATACTACTCTTTCGGTGTCCGATCAGGATCGAGGGTGAAATGTACGATGAACTTCCTTGAGATACTCACGATCAACATGTGTATAGATCTGTGTTGTGCTGATATCCGCGTGGCCAAGCATTTCCTGAACCGAGCGCAGATCCGCCCCGCCTTCGAGCAGGTGGGTTGCGAAGGAATGACGAAAGGTGTGAGGATGCACATCCATCGCGATTCCGGCTGCCGCGGCATATTTTTTCGTGATGGTCAGTATGCTCATGCGGCTGAGTCCGCCGCCGCGGTGATTGAGAAAAAGCACCGGGGTGGGACGATTTCGGCGCTGCAGCTGCGGACGTACAAGCGTGAGATATTCCAGTGCCCAGTGGGCTGCCACGGAGCCAAGAGGTACGATGCGTTCCTTGCTGCCTTTCCCGAAGATACGCACGAGTCCCTGCTCGAACAGCAGTTGATCCACCCGGAGTGACGTTAGTTCACTGACGCGCATTCCCGTTGCATAGAGTGTTTCGAGAATGGCCCTGTCGCGGAGTCCGAGCTTTGCCGCGGTGTCGGGCTGTTCCAGTATCAGTGCCACTTCATCCTGCGTCAGAACGAGCGGCAGGTTTCTTGTCAGTGAAGGAGCATCGAGATGTTCGCTCGGATTCGATGCCGCAAGACCTTCGCCGAGAAGAAAGCGGTGGAAGTGCCGAATCGCTGAAATTGCCCGCGCCATCGAGGCCGCGGCCAGGCTCGCCTTCTTCAGGCTGGCGAGAAAGCCCGTGATGTCGTCCAGACTGATTTCCGCGGGGCGCTCAATGCCGCGTTTTTCATGCAGCCATTCCGCGTAGCGCCGGACATCAAGCACGTAGGCATGAATGGAATGGTCGGAAAAGCCGCGCTCTATCGTCAGGTAGGTTTTGAAGCCCGAAAGGGCGGTCTTCATCCCCGGATGCATCAGAAGGAATCCAGCTTCTTGATCCGCTGCAGAAGAGCCTCTGTCGTGGACGGAAGGTTCAGCAGCTTGGATGTGCGTTCGGCGACTTTCTTTGCCGCCGCGGCCTCCTCTTCACTCGGGTACTTGATGCGACTGTGATGAATGCCCGTGAGGATGTTGAGGAAGCTCTGTTTTACCACGGTCAGTTCGCGGAATGTCAGGTCGCAGTTTTCCAATTCACCGTCTGCCAGACGCTTCGCGACGATATTGTCGATGAGGTCGCGGATCTTGTCAATCGTGGGCTCGTCGATTGCACGCGTCGCGGCCTCGATGGTATCCGCCAGCATGACAATGCCGGTCTCCTTTGAGGTCGGCTTCGGTCCCTCGTACTGGTAAAGCTCCGGCGGTACGTCCTTTTCCGAGGATGATTTTTCCTTCTCGTAAAAATACGATACAAGCGTCGTTCCATGATGGGCGGGAATGAAGTCGATGACGCGATCGGGCAGGTCGTACTCTTTCGCAAGTTCAATGCCGCGGAGGACATGGTCAATGATCTTTCTTGCACTTTCGCGCGGTTTCAGCTGGTCATGAACGTTCTGATTGCTGATCTGATTCTCGACAAAATATTCCGGTTCGAGCATCTTTCCGATGTCGTGATAATAGGCACCCACGCGTGCGAGTGTCGCGTTTGCGCCAATGGATGTCGCCGCCGCCTCGGCGAGTGTGCCCATCACGATGCTGTGGTGAAACGTACCCGGTGCGCGCGAAGAAAGATCTCGCAGCAGCGGGTGATTGAAATCCGACAGTTCGAGCAGTGTCAGGTCCGTCGTGATACGAAACACCTTCTCGAAGAAAATAAGCAGTCCGAAAGTGATAACGGGCGAGAGGACGGAATTTGCCAGCGCGTAACCCGCCTCGACGACCATGTCCAGGGGAGGGACGGACCGTTGAAGGCCATAGATCAGGATCGTGAATGCGTAGCCGAGGAAAATAAAGGCCAGTGAGCGGAAAATCTGCGTTCGGTTTTTTATATCGCGGACCGTATAGATGGCGAGAGAACCGGCGACGATGGATGCCAGAATGATGGAGTATTCATTGCCGCGGAGTGCGCCGACAAGGAAAGATATTGCAACCGTCGTGTAAAACGCCACACGCGAATCGAAGATGACAGTCAGAAGCATTGCGGCGGCGGGCACGATAATCAGGTATTGAACAGGGCCGCTCACCGGCAGCGTCAGCGTCAGATAGGCCAGGAAGGCGATCAGCAGGATAATGACGCTGATCAGCAGCAGTCTCGAATTATCACCGATGATACGTTTCCGGAAAAGCGACAGGTATATCACCGGCAGAAACAGAATGGCGATCGTGTGTCCAATGCGTCCGATGTACTGGAGTACCTCGTTCGTGTCTTCGGATTTTTCCGCTTTCACGCGCATATAAGAGTCGAGCTTTGCCTTTATCTCGGGCGTGACCGGCTCATGCCGGCTGATGATGCGCTCGTTTTCCTTGACAATACCCGTCGTGCGCATCACGTTGTTCATCGCGGCCTGAATGGCGAACTGCGTTTGCGCATGGTTGTAGATGATGTCGGGTCGCATCAGGGGAAACGTCAGGGCTTCGAGAAAATCGACAAGAGCGCTGTCGGCACCGAATGCGTTCCCGAACCGTTCCTCCATGACCTCGACAACCTGTCCGCGGTCATAGAATTCCTTCATCGGCTTTCGCAATTCCGTCGTGCTGTCGATTCTGATCGCGAGAACGTCCTGCTGGAAATCGTCCTTCTCACGGTCGAGAAATCCCTTCTGATACACGTGCCGTACAGCCGCAAAGAGAACGTCCCTGATCCGGCCCACGGAGGGACCGCTGCGCTCATTGCTCTGCAATTCCAGCCAGAAACGCCAGTGCCGATTGGAGAGAAGGACAGGGTAGCGTGCACTGCGCGCATTGACGCGGCTGAGGCTGTCGGCGAGTTGCCTGATGGCGGTGGCACGACCTCTCCGCGGAAGTACCTCCGTCACGCGCTGCGCATTCCGCGTCAACATGCTGAGCATCCGTTCAAGAGAATCCGCAACCGCTGCTTCGATGCCGGGATACCGGTCGAAGCTCGGCGGCGTATTCATCGCCGCTTCGCGACGTTCCTTCTCCACGATGGCGGGATCACGGTAAATGGAGAACGAGAACGGTGCAATCAGGTCATCCTCGATCCAGATATCGCCTTCTTTGTACTCGTACTGATAGGCAAGACCTCGCGGGAAAAGGAGGGATATCACGCCCACAAGCACCACCGCGAGCGCGATCTTGGCGGTCATGCTCGTCTTCAGGAACTGTCCAATACGCGCTGTGCTGGACTGCTTTTTCTCGGTTGTCTCTTCCATCTCTCGTCTCAAATCAGCGGGTCCGTGGATCTCGACGCAATATCATCCGGAAGAATTCCGCGGCGCCGCCTTCATCGTTGTTTTTCTGCATGATAAAATCCGCTTCGGCGCGGATGGCATCATTGCCGTTTCGCATGGCGGCGGACACTCCAGTGAATTTACACATTTCCAGATCGTTTGTGTAGTCACCAATCGAAGCAGACTGTTTTCTGTTCAGGTGAAGCTCGGAGAGAACCGCGCGAACTCCGGTTGCCTTCGTGACATGGCGAAGCCGCACTTCGATGTAATACCGGTCTGTTCCGCTGCCACTCTGATACGTGACGCGCTGCAAGCGGGGACCATATTTACGTGCCAGAGTCACGGACAGTTTCTGAATCGATCGGTATGGGCCGCCGGCACAGAGGGCGACCGCATGCTCGGCATAGGGTTGCAGCGATTGTACGCGATGGATCTCTTCTTCACGCGCGCGGAGATAGCGCGGGAGCACCGGGACTTCATCCAGGCTCATCGTTCCTTCTGCGGTAAACAGCGTCCAGCTCAGCGAGGCCCCCTCCACCGTATGCTGCAGTTGTTCCATGACCTTGAAGACACTGGAAGGCAGAGGGTGCTGATCGAGTACGGTACCGTCAACGCGCCTGACGAGGGAACCATTCAGGGAGATGACCGGTGCATCGGGATCGAGAACTCTCGCGTACTGTCTGGTGAAGCCATCGGTGCGTCCCGATGCGAGAATCAGCCGGATTCCGCGACGCCGCAGCGCCTGCGCATGCTCTGTGACGGCAGGATGGATTTCGTTTTGATTGGTGAGCAGAGTTCCATCGAGATCACAGAATACACAGCGGACAGAAGAAAGACGTTTCCTGCGAGAGCTTCGGTTTTCAAACAGGCGAATCATGATGTGCTTTTTTCTCCATGCGGATCAGCAGGTACCATATCAACGGCGCTGTCGTACCCGCGACCATGGCCCAGAGAAGTATATCGATTGCTTCTCCGAAAAAGATCTCAGATGAAAGGAAAAGTACGGAATAGATGAGAATTACCCCAAGAATCCAGCTGAGAAACCGGTATCCCATGGTCCGGTCAATACCGATTTCCGGATGCAGCGTGCGAAGCGGTCCCCACAGTCCCGAGGGTCGCACGCGACGGTAGAATGCGGAAAGGACATGCGTCTCCGTAGGACGTGTCACTGCGGTAATCAGCACCCATGCGACTGTGGTGATGCCGACAATAGTGAACATGGAGGCGGGGAAGTCAATCGTCGCTGTTGGATTGAAGATATTGAACACCAGGATGCCGGCGTACACCAGGGCGGGAATGATGGTCGCGGCAAGTTCGCTCCATGCATTGATGCGCCACCAGTACCAGCGCAGCAGAAGCACGAGTCCGAGTCCGGCACCACTTTCGAGAATAAAGCGCCATGCCCCGGCAATGCTGTCGATGAACAGCGTAAGGACGAGGGAAAAGGCCATCAGAAGCACGGTCGTGACACGGGAGGCAAGCACATAGCTTTTCTCATTTTTTCCACGGGCGACAAACCGCCGCCAGAAATCATGAATGAGATACGACGTTCCCCAGTTCAAATGCGTGGCGATGGTCGACATGTATGCTGCGAAGAAGGCCGCAACCATCAGCCCCTTCAATCCTGCAGGCAGGAAATCATTCATCGCATAGATGTACCCCATCTTCGGATTCACTTCCGTCAGCTGAGGATAAAGAAGCAGCGCGGCGAGTCCGACGAGAATCCATGGCCAGGGACGAATGCAGAAAAAGGCGATCTGAAAAAAGAGGACGGAGAAGAAGGAGTGACGTTCATTCTTGGTACTCATCATGCGCTGTGCGACGTAGCCGCCGCCGCCCGGTTCAGCTCCGGGATACCAGGATGCCCACCACTGGACACCGATGTATGCGATGAATGCACCTGCGGAAAGAGCAAGTATTCCGCCCGCACCTTCCTCGACGGAACCGATGACCGGCAGAACGCGCAACGTCCCTTCCGGCAGAGCCGCTTTCATGCCTGCGACGCCGCCGACCGTTGGCGCGTCGAGCACGAGTATCGCGAGGATGATGCAGCCGGCCATTGCAATGAAAAACTGGACGGCGTCGGTCACCGCCACGCCCCAGAGTCCGGAGAGGGAGGAATAGATGGCGGTAAACAGCATCGCGGCGCCGATATACCAGAACACGTCTTCGGGCGCAACGCCGAACATGCCTTCGAGGATGGTCGCCATCGCAACATTGACCCATCCCATGATGATCGCGTTCATGAACAATCCGAGATAGACGGCGCGGAATCCGCGGAGGAAAGCCGCCGGTTTCCCGGAATACCGCAGCTCGATGAATTCGAGATCCGTCATAATGCCGGCGCGACGCCAGAGATGGGCGAAGAAAAACACAGTGAGCATCCCGCCAATCGCCATGTTCCACCAGAGCCAGTTCCCGGCAATGCCGTTTTCCGCCACCAGTTCGGTGACCGCAAGCGGCGTGTCCGCGGCGAAGGTCGTGGCGACCATGGAGAGCCCGGCCAGCCACCAGGGCAGATTTCTGCCGCTCAGGAAGAACTCCTCGGTGTTCTTTCCTGCGCGCCGGGCGTAGTATCCGCCGATGACAATGGTGAAAAGGAAGTATGCAGCGAGGATGACCCAGTCGATCGAACTCATGCGGACTGCGCCCTCCCGGATGTGCCGCGGAACAGATGGTCCGTGATGAATGCAGCGACGAGGGTCAGGATGCAGCCGCTGATGGTGTACCAGGTCCATGCAAGCGGAGTGAACAGGATCACCGCGCCGTTGCCAACGATCCCTGCGATAAAACCGATGGCAGCGGCGCGGGAGCTGAAACGGCGGGGAAGAAGGGTCAGGATAAACAGACCCAGCAGTCCGCCATAGGTATACGAGGCGATACTCAGCGCGAGTTCGACGACGGTCTGCGGCGTGCGGATGAATAGCAGTGCGACGAGCAGAAGAATGATACTCCAGAACAGTGCGAGCACGCGTGACCATTTGAGTGCCCGCTCCCCGGAAAGCGGTGTACCGCGAAGGGGGATGACAAAATCGAGCATGGATGAAGAACTCAGTGCACTGATGGAACTCGAAAGCGTTGACATGGCGGCGGCCAGGATGCCGGCGACGATCAGTCCGGTGATACCGGGCGGAAGCTCACGCAGAATGAACACGGCGAACACTTCGTTGGCTGTGTACCGGGCATCGCCGAGGTACTGTGTGAGCATCGCGCCGATCAGCAGGAACAGTCCGAACTGCACAAACACCACGACACCGGAAAGCACCATCGCGCGGCGTGCCGGCCGTGGACTTCCGGCTGTGAGGACGCGCTGCACGATGAGCTGGTCGGTGCCGTGTGATGCCATCGAGAGCACCGCGCCTCCGATGAGTCCGCCGGCGAGCGTGTACGGCTCCTTAAAGAAAGATTCCCATCCGGCAGCCGGAAGCAATTCTACAACGCGCAGCTTCCCCGCATCCGCCAGCGACGAAAGCTGTTCGAACAGACCTCCCGGCAGCAGTGAACTGAGAACGGAAAGGGAAACAACCGCGCCGAAGATGTAAATGCCCCACTGGACCACATCCGTCCAGATCACAGCACGGATGCCGCCGAAGTACACGTACAGCAGCGTCAGCACTGTAAGCACCGCCATTGCGACGAGGTAGACCTCGAATATGTCCGCACCGGGGAAGAGGCCGAATCCCTCCATGATCAGCGCCAGCGGAATTGCTGTCGTGTAGAGACGGACCCCGTCGGCGAAAAGACGGGTTCCCATGAATACTGCCGAGGCGGTACGACGCAGGGCGGGACTGAAACGCCGTTCGATGACGGCGTACGCGGTGGAAAGTTCACCCTCGAAATATCGGGGAATCAGGAATGCGGCCACCGCAATGCGTCCGATGACGTATCCCATGGCGAGCTGCAGAAAGACAAGCGATCCCGCGTAGGCCACGCCGGGAAGGGAAAGGAAGGTGAGGGCGCTTGTCTCGGTGGCGACGATGGTGGCAGTGACCGCCCACCAGGGAATGGCGCGGTCGCTGATGAAATAGTCGTGCGCGGATCGCTGTTTGCCACCCATGAAAACACCGAACAGTGCAATGCCGGTGAGGTAGAGGATGACGACGATTCCGTCAATGAGCGAAAAGGTCATAGGCGGCCGGAGTGTTCCGTGATGGCTGGCGCTTCCTTACTGGCAGCGCATTGCGCGTGTGCCTTGCGATCAGTCTTCGATGATGAGGTCCCGCGCTTCTTCGACGGAACCGACGAGCGGGATGATGTCGGTCAGTTTCGCGATCTCGAACAGGGAGCGGACTTTGCCGTTCACATCGACGACAATGATGCCGCCGTCGCGCTCACGAAGCTGACGCTCGGCGAGCAGGATGGCGCTGAGTCCGCTGCTGTCGCAGAAGGTGACTTCGGAGAGATCGAGGATGAGGACGTCGATGCTCGACTGTGTCAGAATGAGAAACTCGCTTTTGGCGAGTGCTGCGTTGTTGGAGTCAAGCCTGTTCTCGTGGAGGTGAAAGATTGCGAGACCATCTTCCTTGTCGACAGAAAATTTCATGATCCGTTCTCACTGCGTAGTTCAGAAATATGTTCGATGAATTCGTCTTCTTCGATGATATCAATGCCGAGACTGCGTGCCTTCGACAGTTTGGAGCCCGCCTCGGCTCCGGCAATGACCGCGTCCGTATTCTTGCTGACGCTGCCCGTCACTTTTCCGCCTGCGCGCTCGATCAGGCTGCGCGCTTCATCACGGGTGAACGTGGACAGCGAGCCGGTAAGCACAAAGGTCTTTCCTTCGAAAAACGACAGGTGATTGTCCTTTCGTTCCTCGCGGGTGTGCGTCACACCGGCATCCATCAGACGCGTGACGAGGCCGCGGTTGTGTTCCTCCTGGAAAAAGGCAATCACGGAATCAGCGATGCGCGGACCGATCCCGTCGATGCGCTCGAGGTCCTCACTATCTGCCCGGGCGAGGGCATCGAGCGATCCGAACTCCTCGGCGAGCAGCCGGGAGACAGACTGACCGACATACCGCATTCCGATGGCATGGACGACGCGTTCGAGCGGGCGCTGTTTGCTCTGTTCGATATTCTCGAGCAGGTTGTCAACACTCTTTTTTCCGAAGCGCTCCAGTGATTCCAGATCCTTGCGTCTGTTTCCAAGTATGTACAGATCCGCGTAGGAGCTGATCAGACCTGTGCTGACGAGCACGTCGATGACCGCCTCGCCGAGTCCCTCGATATCCATGGCGTTGCGCGATGCGAAATGTTCGATGCGGCCGCGCACCTGCGCAGGACATTCCGCGTTTTCACAGAACCATGCCGCCTCGCCCTCCGGGCGTGTCAGCTCGGTGCCGCACTCGGGACAGGAAGTGATGAAGTGGAAAGGGGTGGTATGCTCCGAACGTTCACCGAGAAGCACGTCGGTGACTTTCGGGATAACGTCACCGCCCTTCTCGATGACGACATGGTCTCCGACGCGCAGATCCATTTCGCGGATGAAATCCTCGTTGTGCAGTGTCGCTCGGCTGATGGTCGATCCCGCGAGGTGCACGGGCTCCAGTTCGGCCACGGGTGTCACTGTTCCCATGCGTCCCACCTGGAACGTGATATCCTTCAAAACCGTGCGTGCCGTTCTTCCGCTGAACTTAAACGCAATGGCCCAGCGCGGGCTTTTGGCTACGCTGCCCAGCTCGGCCTGCTCGTCCAGGTCGTTGAGTTTGACGACCACCCCGTCGATTTCGTAGGGGAGGGTGTCACGGTTGTCTTCCCATTCGCGCCAGAAGGCGATGACCTCGTCGATGCTGCCGCAGACGCGGCGATGCGGATTGACGGCGAAACCGCAGCGACGGAGATACTCGAGTGCCTCGTGCTGCGTTGCGACACCACGGATCGTGCCGGGAAGGGAATACATGAATGCGCGGAGATTGCGCTGCGCGACGACGGAGGAGTCCTGCAGCTTGAGCGTCCCTGCAGTGGAGTTGCGCGGATTGGCAAATAGCTTTTCGCCGCGTTCCTCCCGTCCTTCGTTCAGGCGGCGGAAATCCTCCTTGTACATCAGCACTTCGCCACGCGCTTCGAGATATGCGGGAGGATCAGCCTCATCGCGCAGGCGAAGCGGGATGGAGCGGATGGTTTTCACGTTTGCGGTGATATCATCGCCCTGCGTGCCGTCGCCGCGTGTCGCGCCGAGCACGAGCGCACCGTCGCGGTACCGCACGGAGAGGGCAACGCCGTCAAGTTTCAGCTCCACGTGATAGGTGACTTCCTCCCTTCCGAGTTCCTGCGTTATGCGCCGATGGAAATCACGCACCTCGTCTTCATCGTACGTGTTGGCGAGACTGAGCATGGGGACGTCATGCGTGACGGTGGGGAAGTCCTTCGTGACGCTTCCGCCCACGCGCTGTGTCGGGGAATTGGGGGACTTCAGTGCGGGATATTCCTGCTCGAGGTCCTGCAGGTCGCGCATCCTGCGGTCGTACTCTTCATCTGAGATGACCGGCTCGGCGAGAACATAATAGCGATAGTCATGTTCGCGGAGTTCGTCTGCGAGACGGGCGTGCTGTTCACGGATGGATGCAGGGACAGACATCGGGGCCTCACTCGCCGTTCAGTTGCCGGCGGGAAAGCGTGACATTTTTCGCAACGGCGCCCTCCTCACCGAGTGTGCCGATTTCTTTCCCGTTGAGGAAGAAGGTGACGGCACCGGCGTCGCCGAGGGTGATCACGAAATAATCTCGTGCCTTCCAGACTTTGTGTTCATTCGAGGAGAGTGAACCGCGCTCGGTGCGGAGTGTGTCCATCTTGACAGAGAACCAGACGGGAGCGCTGGTGAAGGCCTCGAGTACGAGGCTGTCCTGTTCCTCGAAGACCCGCGGTTTTGCCTCGACCGGATCAGGGGCGGGGAGCGGTTCCTGTGGCAGAGTGTCTTCCGGAACCATATCCATTTCCGTCATCGCGTACTGCGATGAGTCGATGAAGCGGCCGGCCTCGATACTCGCCTTGATCGCCGTCGAGTCGACCGCGGCCGTATCCCGGGCAGAATCCTGGCTGAAATAGAACAGGCCATATGCGACGATCGCAATGAAGGCGATCACAAGCAGGCCGACGCCGATGATGCGTTTCTCATTCGGTGAATCGGAAGCGGGCGCGGGGCGCGGTGTCTTCCTGTCGTCGTTTTTGTCGCTGTCATCCGGCAGCGGCGGTTTGGTATCGTAGACACGCTTTGAACTGATGCTTTTCCGGTCGCGCTTCTTTTCGGCAGGCTCATCAGTCTGCCGGGTTTCAGATCGGGTGGAGGCACTCGCGGACTGCTTTCCCTCGGAAGCTGCGTGCGCGCTGTCGGCAGTACCCTGATCTTTTTTCTGCGATGCGGTTCGTTCGCTGGCTGCAGTCTTCCCGGAAGCTGTAGCCAAGTCACCGGGCTCCTTTGCTGCGGGTTTCTCACCGGTACCGGATTGCTGTTTGCCTTCGGAATCCGTTTGCTGTTCGGCTGATTTCGAAGAGGAAGCGACATCCTCCTGTCGGGAAGTGGAAGTGCGGATGTCGATGGCCTCGCTGTCCGAATCCGACACATACTGGGATTTTCGAACCGGGGGTATGTACTCCTCATCGTCATCAGCGATTTCGGCGCGACCCTGCACCTCCACATGCTGGGGCGGACGGTTCATCGGCTCGATGAATTCGATGCTGTCGTCCATCTGGGGAAGAAGATTGGAGCTGTCAATCGAATCAGGGGGACGCGGAATACCTTTCTCCCGTTCCGCGAGTTCGTTGTATGTGGCGAGCGTCTCCTCCTCATCGAGTCCGATCGCGCGCGCATATTCCCGGACGAACGCACGTACATAGGTCTGCGGCAGGGACGGAAAATCGCCTGATTCGATCAGCCGCAGGTTTTTCATGCTGATGCGTGTTGCGTCGTTGACGTCCTCAAGAGAGAGGCCGGCTTCTTCGCGCGTGGTTTTCAGCTGTGCTCCGAATTCCTTCATGAAGTAGACGTCACTTCTTTGCGAGTGGGGAGAAGGGGCGTAGGTCCATTTGAAAAGTTAGTCCGCGCTCCAAGTAAATGCAAGGGAGACGGCAGGTCGCGGGTGCCGCGATGATCAGAATCCGGTGGTCTCGGGGACCTCGAGCGTCCGGTTGTACCGGTAGTCGTAGGCCGTGCGTCGTGCGAGATCCGCGAGCGCGAGGTAATAATCGATTGCGGCCTCCAGTGACGAGAGCCGGGCCTGCAGAAGGCGTGAACGGGCCTGCGCGAGTTCGGTTGATCCGATGGTTCCGACCTCGTAGCGTTTGGTACTGATATCGTTGGCGATTTCGGCAATGACGCGTGATTTCTGCAGCACCTCGGCACGTCGGGCGGAAGAGGAAATACTGCGGATAAGATCCGAGATTTCACGTTCGATGTTGAGCTCGAGATCCTCGGCGGTGAGTGTCGCCGACCGCAGGCGGGCTCTGGCGGCCTCGATATCGTGTGAGTGTTTTCCCCAGTCGAACACGGGAATGCTGACCGTCAGCACGGCACGGCGCGTGTCGCGCAGATCGTTGTAGAGACCGCGGAATTCCGGTTCCTCGTTGTTGAGACCGTAGCTGAGGAATAGGTCTCCGCGAATGCTGCGTTCGGCCTCGACCTGTTCGAGCGACAGTTCACTGCGCTCGATATTGTTGCGTGCGCGCTGCAGATCGACCCGGGTCTGTTTCGCGCGTGCGATGGCTTCATCGGTGTCGATATCAACCGGAGCGACTGTCGTGTCACGCAGCACACAGACAATGGAATCCCGAAGCGGCATCCCAAGAAGGATCTTGAATTGATTTGCACCCGAGACAAGGGCGTTGGTGGCGGAAAGCAGATCGTTCCGGGCAGCGGCGAGATCGACTTCGAACTGCAGCGCCTCCACTTCGGCAATGAGCCCGGCGCGGAATTTCCGCTGTGCGGTCGCGAAAGAGGCCTCTTCCTGTTGCACGCGGTCCTGCTGGATGCGAACACGCTCCTGCGCGGCGTACAGCCGGTAGAAACGTTCCGTCACGGTAAAGCGCAGCTCCAGCGTGCTGCGGACGTAGTCGGCGAGCGCTTCCTCATAGTCAATTTCCGCACGGCGCAGGGCGATGCGCTGCGTGTTCGGCACAAAGAGCGGCTGGCGCAGCTGGAGGGCGACATCCGTGTAAAAATTTCGCTCGAATGCGCCATCGGGTCCCTGATCTTTCTGATCCATACGATAGAGCAGTCCAGAAAGAGTGAACGTGCTGTTCGTCCAGATCAACGGCTGACGGATATCCAGCCGTCCGCTCCACTGCAGCTGCTCGAAGGGGAAAAACTCATAGCGGCGTGTGGTCGTGTTGAACTGCGAGAGCAGAGTGCGGCTGTAATCGGGGACGTCAAACTCGAGGTCGACGGTGGAATACAGGGCAAGCCGGGCAGCCTCCGCGGCCGCTTCCGATGCGTGCAGCTGCTGCCGGGCGTTGCGTGCAGTGTAGCTCTGCTCAAACGCGAGAGCCGTCGCTTCCTCGAGGTCGAGGACATGTTGCGCGGGCATGACCCCGGGTGCGCAGAGAACACTGAAACAAGCGATCAGGAGCGCGGTCGCGCCGCGAAGATGCGGGGTTGGGTGTTTACTCATAGCGAAGTGCTTCGATCACGTCTCTGGAGGCCGCGCGGCGGGCGGGGTAATATCCGAAGATGATTCCCGTGGCAACGGCGACCGTGAATGCAAGAAACACCGACCAGGCGCTGACGATCGTGCGCCAGTCGGCATAGGCGGTTATCAGTTCTGTCAGGATCCAGCCAAGTGCGATGCCCATCACCCCGCCCACCACGGAAAGCAGTGCTGCTTCCGTCAGGAACTGTGCGATAATCATGGCGCGCGTGGCTCCGATGGCACGGCGTACGCCGATCTCGCGCGTACGCTCGAGAACGCTCGCAAGCATAATGTTCATGATGCCGATCCCGCCGACGAGAAGGGAAATACCTGCAATGGCCCCCATGACAATGTTGAAGATGCTCTGTGTTTTCTGGCTCTGTTCGATCAGCTGTTCCGGGATCGTGACGGTGAAATCAACCTGGTTGTTGTGACGCTGCCGGAGAAGACGGGTAATCACCGCTGCGGCTTCGGTAATGTCGGTCTCCTGACGCACCTGCACGGCGATCTGGTCAATGGTGTTACGATCGAGATATGTATTGTCGTCCCTGTTTCGAAAACGGCGGCGGCGTGAACTGCGCGAGCTGCCGGCATCCTGCCGCGGGAATTTTGCCATAGCTGTCGTCAGGGGAATGATTACACTTGAATTTGCCGCTGGCAGTGCCGCATCCGATGAAATCGCTTCCTTCTTGCTCACCATGACCCCGATCACACGGAACCACTGGTCCTGCAGCTTCACGAGCCGATTGATCGGATCCTGGAATCCGAAAAGCGCTTTTCTCACATCACTGCCGATTACGCAGACATTGGCCGTCTGCTCGATATGATGGGGAATGATGAAATTTCCCTGCGACAGACGCACATTGAAGATAGCCGCGTGCGCGGGGGTCGTGCCGATAAGCGTCACGCGGGCGTCGCCCTGATACGTGCGCGCTTCGACGTCGGTTTCCCAGTTGACCGTATGCCGTTCGGTGAAACTGCAGACACGGCGTATTGCGTCAGCATCCTTCAAGGTGATACCGAACGGTCGCACGGCGTCGTTCACTTCATCGTCGGTGTCCGGCTGCGGCATTGAACGGACAATGATGTTTCGCACCCCGAGCACTTCGATCTGCTCGAGGGATTCCTGACGCGCGCCTTCTCCGATCGACAGCATGGCGATCACGGCTCCGACGCCGAAGACGATACCGAGCATGGTGAGAAAACTGCGCATTTTATGCAGCGCAAGGCTCTCGACGGCAATGCTGAACGATTCGCGGAACTGAGCGATGATTTCGCGCACGTCACTCGCCTCCGTTGCCGGCGGGTGAACCGTTCACGGGAGACTGCACCGCTTCGTTCTGTGCTTCCTCCTCGAGACTCAGATCCGGATTCCTCAGGGCGACGCGTTCTCCCTCTCGGATACCCTGTTCGACTATGACAAAATTATCGTTCCGCTGTCCGAGCTCAACCTCGCGCTTGTCATAGGATCCACCATCACTGACATAGGCATAGGTTTTCTTTTCTTCCTCGAAGACGCTGATGATGGGAATGGAGAGGACGTCTTCAACACGGTCGATGATGATTTTTGTCGTCGTGGTGATGCCGGGCTTGAGTACTTCGTCGGTTTCATCAATATCGACCACGATATCGAACACCTTGATATTCGATCCCTGTCCCTTCTGGCGTCCGATCTGCGAAACGCTGCTGATCGTTCCATGGAACGTCCTGTCCGGAAAAGCATCGGGAATGATGAGGACGCGCTGGCCGGTGTCCACTTTCGCGATGTCCATTTCATTGATGCTGACTTCGGCCTCCATGGCCGAGAGGTCGGGGAGGCTGATAATCGGCATGCCCGGCCATGGCTGGTCTCCGACGGCGATTTTCCGTCCGGTTGCCCAGTTGTTTTCATAGACGATCAGTCCGCTGATCGGTGCACGCAGGGTAAGCTTCTCCATTTCCTCCTGCGAGGAAGCGATATCGCTGCGAATCTGCGCGATGCGCAGCTGAAGATTGCCGAGTTCGGATTTCCGGACGATGCTTTTGTTTTCAAGATTGAGCTTCGCCTGTTCGAAGGTGAGGCGAGCGCGCTCGAACTCGATTTCCGCCTCGCGCTTTCGCGCCTCGGGCTCGAACTGCATTTTGTCACGCGCCAGCTCGGCGAGCTGGAAATTCAGTTTGGCCGTTTCATACTCCGTCTGTGCCTGGGATTCGTCGGCGGACTGCTGCGCCTTCAGTTTCGCGAGATCGGCGAGCGCGGTTTTCAATTCCGTCTGTTTGTCCTGAATACGTTTCATCGCCGTGCTGGGATCAAAGCGCGCCAGCACGTCTCCTTCGCTTGCAGTGGTTCCCTCGGAAGCGAGAGACACCACCTGCAGATTTCCACCGGAAATGATGCGCGGAGCGGTAATGGTAACGGAATTTTTCGCGCGAACAGAACCGCTTTCGATGACATACATTTCGAAATCACCAGGGGTTACGGTGTAACTCGGTACGTCGGCCGGTCCTGCCGGCCAGAGGAGCCAGACAAGCAGCAATACAATGACGATTGCGCCGATGGAGAGTGATGTGTTCTTGACTGACATGGATGAGCTGTAGGTTTATTGATTCAGCGTTGTGCCGCCAGTGAATTGAAATATACGGCTAATTTGCGTGCGTCGATCCCCGCTGGAAATATTTTCCCGGGAGCTGCCGGATAATTCCCTTGAACTCCATCTGCAGTAGATCAGTCAGCAATGACGAAAGCGGCTGTCCGCTGCGGGTGGCCAGGTCGTCGATATGCAGTGGTTCTTCACTGAGCTGAGCGAGAATCTGCTGCTCGACGAGAGAGAGCTGCACCACCGGTTTCGGTTGCTGCTTTGGTGACGCTGCCGGCTGCAGCGCGAGTTCTTCCATGACCTGTTCCGGTGACGTGGCAAGCTGCGCCATGCTCCGCCGCAGAAGCGAGTGTGGTCCCGCGCTCATGGCATTGTAGATGCTGCCCGGGACGACGAACACGTCTCGATTCTGATCGAGCGCAACACTGGCGCTGATCATCGCACCTCCCGTAACCGCACTTTCAACGACAATCAATCCACGGCAGAGACCACTGATGATGCGATTTCGCCGGGGAAAATTCACCGCATCCGGTTTGGCCTCCAGCGGCAGTTCAGACAGCACGCAGCCCTGCCCGGCCGTCTCCTCGGCAATGCCTCTGTTGACGGAGGGATAAATCCGCAGAAGCCCGCTGCCAAGAACGGCAAGCGTGCGTCCACCGGAGCGCAGAGCCGTGCGATGTGCCACCGTGTCAATGCCGAACGCCAGCCCGCTGACGATCGTGATGCCGTGTTCCGCGAACGTCCGGCAGAATTCCTCGGTGACCCGCCGTCCATAGTCGCTCGGCCTGCGCGTTCCAACGACGGCGATCCCCGCCTGGTCTTCATCGGTGAGTTCTCCCCAGCAGAAAAGAAAAAGGGGAGGATCATAAATATTGCGCAACGGGACAGGATACGACGCGTGTCCGACATGGAGGAATGAAAATCCTCGTGCGGCCGCAGCGCTGCGGTTTTTCTCCGTCATGCGCTCAATGGCACCTTCGTGACGCTCACTCCGGAACGCAGAACGCAGTTTTCGAGCCGTCAGGCGGTTGATACCGTCAATACGGATAAGATCACTCTCCGTGGCGCGCAACAGTTCCGCAAAGGAACCGAAGGCGGACAGAAGCGCCCTCCCGCGTTTTGAACCGATGTTCGGCAGGAGAGAGACGCGAAAGAAATCAAATGGATCGTTCATGTGCTTCCCATGCTGTTACCCCCGATATCAGGCATGATGATAGTATGGAAATCATACACGCCGCAAGGGAGAAATGGGGAGAAAATCAATGTTGCGCTGTGCGGTTCTTTTCGATAAGTTGAAAAATGATGAATAAAAATCGTGCCATAATCGTTGCGCATTGACAGAAAGATCATAACGACCCGTTTTGCATGCGATCTGAGCGCCTGCAAGGGAGCCTGCTGCACGTTTCCCGGAGGCAGTGGTCCACCTGTGCTCGAGGAAGAAGTACCGATGCTCGAGACGGCCTGGAAGGCCGTCCGCGGCCTCATCCCGGAGTCGCATCGCCAGGAAGGAGACGGGAATGGCATCATCGTTCACGACGGGGAGGAACTGACCATACGCTGCCTCGACGAGCGCGCCTGCGTCTTTGTCATGTACGATGGGGAGATCGCGAAGTGTTCCATCCAGCATCTTTACATGCAGGACCGGTTCTCATGGCCCAAACCGCAGTCCTGCCACCTCTTTCCGCTGCGAATCAGAGGCAAAAGGCGGGATCAGCTTCGTTTCGAACGCTTTTCGGAATGCGCACCCGCACTCATCGCCGGCGAACAGCAGCGCATCCCGCTCGTGCGTTTTCTCGGGGAAGCTATCACGCGGGTGTTCGGTTCTTCATTCTATAACGAACTCGATCGTCGAAGTCAGGAATTGCTGTCGCGGGAGGAGGAAGCCTGACATATGCTCCATTTGACGCAATCGCAGCGCCTGCAACAAAAACTCTCACCTGCGCAGGTTCAATACCTAAAAATACTGCAACTTCCGGCCCTTCAGCTCGAGCAGAAGATTAAGGATGAACTCGAGATGAATCCTCTTCTCGAAGAGGGTATGGAGATGGAGGAAGAGCAGGAGGAACGAATGGAGCTGCAGCAGGAGGACGAATCCGATTCAGAGGATGGAAGTGATCGGGAGTCCACTGCGGATCGTGACAGTATCAACGGGGAAGATGAACATCTCGAGAAGGAAATCCGGGAGCATTCGGATGACGAATACTCCTGGGAGGACTTTTTCGAGAACAATGAGTCCTCATCGAGCTTCAACCAGTACTGGGACGGGGAAGATGACCGTGAATCCCCCACACCGGCCCGCACAACACTGCGTGAGCTGCTCACCGACCAGATCCATATGCTCGATTTTGATGAAGGGCAGGAATTGTTCGCGGATGCCATCATCTGGAATATTGACGATGACGGCTACCTGCACACCGATTTCGGGGATCTCGTGCGGGATTTCAATCTTCAGCATGAACACGAACTCTCGAAGGAAGATGCGGAGGAGGTGCTGCGGCGGATCCAGCGGCTCGATCCGCCGGGGATCGCCGCACGCAATCTGCGCGAATGCCTGCTCGTGCAGCTGGAGTTGATGCCGAATACTTCGGTGGAGCGCATTATCGCCATGCGCATCCTTCGCGAGGCATGGAATCACTTCGAACGCAAGCATTTCGAAAAGATCCGGCAGGATCTGCATATCAGTGAGGACCTGCTCAAACGTGCGTTCGAGCTTATCCGCACGCTGAATCCGAAGCCGGGGGAGGGCGACACGCTCGAATCCACCAATTATATCATCCCCGATTTTTTTGTGACGCGCGAGGATGGAGAGTTCGTCATCACCCTCAATGAACGTGGTGTTCCTCCGCTGCGCGTCAACAAAGCGTACCGGAACATGCTGCTCAACCAGCGGAGAAAGCTTTCGAGCGAAACCAAGCAGTTTCTCCGCCAGAAAATGGAATCGGCCAAGTGGTTTATCCAGTCCATCCACCAGCGGCGCAATACCATGTACTCGGTAATGAGCAGCATCATCGAACGGCAGCGCGAATGGTTCGAGCACGGCAAGGGACATCTCAAACCCATGATTTACAAGGATATCGCCGATGAAATCGAAATGGATATTTCCACGATTTCGCGCGTGGTGAACGGCAAGTACGTACAGACCGAGTGGGGTGTGTTTGAACTGCGGTACTTCTTCAACGAGGGTATCTCCACGGAGTCGGGTGAAGAGGTGGCGAATATGGAAGTGAAAGCCATTATCAGGGAAATCATCGAAGGTGAAAACCCCCGTAAGCCGTTCAGCGATCAGGCGCTGACCAAGATCCTGACGGAGCGCGGATTCAACATCGCGCGCCGCACCGTGGCGAAATACCGCGAGTCGATGGATATTCCCGTTTCACGCCTTCGAAAACAGCTTGTTTAATCTCAGCAGAGACCAGACGTGAGCAATACACAGAAGATACGATCGACGACCGTCCTCGGACTCATCCGGAACGGAAAAGCGGTTCTCGGCGCCGACGGACAGGTAACGGTCGGGCAGACCGTCATGAAGCATCAGTCGCGGAAGATTCGACATATGTATCATGGCAACTTACTTGTTGGTTTCGCCGGCTCTGCCGCGGACGCCTTCACGCTGTCGGAGAAATTCGAATCGAAGCTGGAGGAATTTCGAGGCAACTTCGAGCGTGCGGCCGTGGAACTCGCGCGCGAATGGCGCACCGACAAATATCTGCATCGCCTTGAAGCCCTTCTCGCCGTGCTCAACCAAGACAAGGCGCTTATCATCTCCGGCAGTGGCGATGTGATCGAGCCGGATGATGGCATCGTTGCCATCGGTTCCGGCGGGAGTTACGCGCTCGCAGCGGCGCGTATGCTCGTCAAGCACAGTGACCTGGACGCAAGGGATATCGTGGAGGAAGCGCTCAAAACGGCGGCGGAAATCTGCATTTACACGAACAGTAACATTGTCATTGAAGAACTGGATCAACATGACTGAAGATTCGTTTCACTTTTTGCAGGACAGTCTGACACCCCGGCGTATCGTCGAGGAGCTGGACAAATACATCATCGGGCAGGACAACGCGAAGCGATCCGTGGCCATCGCGCTACGCAACCGCTGGCGTCGGCAGAATGTGCCGGAGTCGCTGCGTGACGAGATCATGCCCAATAATATCATTCTCATCGGACCGACCGGAGTCGGGAAAACCGAAATCGCACGTCGGCTTTCGAAGCTTGCGGGGGCTCCGTTCATCAAAGTGGAGGCCTCGAAATTCACCGAAGTCGGGTATGTCGGCCGTGATGTGGAATCCATGATCCGCGACCTTGTCGAGATCGCGGTCAACCAGGTCCGCGCCGAGAAAACCGTCGAGGTGCAGGAGCGCGCCGGTGACTTGGCCGAGGAGCGGATTCTCGACATCATTTTCCCTCAGCCGCAGGGGCAGTCGACGGGCGAGGAAGGAGAAGAGGCCGTGCAGTCACAGACGCGCGAGAAGCTCCGCGAACAGCTGCGCGCCGGCAACCTCGACAAGCGCATGGTGGAGATCGACACCACCGTCAGTTCCTCCTCGAACATGCAGGTCTTCGGGCCAATGGGACTCGAGGATATGGGGGTGGATATCCAGAACCTGCTCAGCAACATGATTCCCAAAAAGAAGAAACGCAGGAAGGTGAGTATCGCCGAAGCGCGTGAACTTCTGCGGCAGGAGGAGGCCCAGAAACTGATCGATCCCGACGCTGTTTCGCGTCTCGCCCTGGAACGCGTTCAGAACGCCGGCATCGTCTTTCTCGATGAAATCGATAAGATCGCCGGCTCGAAGAACACGGGCTCCGGAGTCGATGTGTCACGCGAGGGCGTGCAGCGGGACCTTCTTCCCATCGTTGAGGGGAGCAGCGTGAACACAAAGTACGGCGTTGTACGGACCGATCACATCCTCTTTATCGCCAGCGGCGCATTCCACGTATCGAAACCCAGTGATCTCATCCCGGAAATGCAGGGGCGCTTCCCGATTCGGGTGGAACTTGACAGTCTCACGGAGGAAGACTTCGTCAAGATTCTCACCACACCGAAGAACGCTTTGCTGAAGCAGTACTCGGCGATGCTGGAGGCCGAAGGGGTCGAGCTTACGTTCGAAGACGCCGCCATCGGTGAGATCGCCCGAATTGCCGCTGAAGTCAATGATCGTGTGGAGAATATCGGGGCGCGCAGACTGCACACGATTCTCACGACGCTGCTCGATCAGATCCTCTTCGATGTCCCTGATGTCATTACCGAACGCAGGGTGAATATCACCCCGGAACTGGTTGAGAAAAAGCTGGCCAGTATTGTGAAAGACAGAGACTTAAGTCAGTACATCTTATAGGAATTCCATGTCGGATGCATCCCCTGATTCCAGCGCCTGGCGCTCAGTCTCATTTCGTCTGAGCTTGATGCTGTTTGTCATCAGTGCCGTGGCGTGGCTCGGCGGTCTCGTATTCCGGGCTCTGATGGCCAACGAACTGTTCATCGCGGGAACGCTGAACTTTGATCCCGCCGTTCTGCCCGCGCAGGAGAGCATGCTGTACCAGTTGATCTCCGTATCCACACTGGTCGTCAACATCGCCTACGTCGTCGTGTTTGTCAGCGCGGTTCTCGTCCTCCGCGCGATTCCTCTCCGCTTCAAGGATCACGGCTGGCTGCTCATGGCGGCAATCCTGTTTTTCATGTTTGTTCCCGTCGAAGTGTTCACGGCATATCTCGACATCACATTCGTGCTGCTCTGGGAAGGCACAAAAGACATGATTGCGTCCCGCGGGCTGGATGCATTCATCGAGGCACGCAGCGAGTTGCGCGCGACGATTTCCCATCGTATCGGTGCACTGAGCGGTCTTCCCGTGATGGCCATGTTCTGCTACGTCACCGCGGTCGTTGTCATCATCTGGCAGCCGATGCGTCGGAAGAATGCACACGGTGTCCCCGTGTCGTCTTCGGTCACCGCGACTGTGGAGGCAGGCGGGGCATCGGGCGAAGACAGCACACAGAAACGGGATGACGGCTTAGAGGCTGAATCCATCGAAACCGCAAAAGCAAGGACAACTGAATAAGCATGGCTGCAATGGACAAGGAGACGCTGCTCGAAGAACTGCGCGAAACATGCGAACAGCTCGGTTACAGTATCCGCTACGAGAAAGGGGATTTCGGCGGCGGGCACTGCATACTCAAGGAGCAGCGTCTTCTCGTGGTCAACAGGAAATTCACCATCGAGCGAAAGATTGCCATCGTCGCCCGCGCACTCGGAGAGCTGGGAGTTGATGCCATCTATGTGAAACCGGCAGTGCGCGAGTTGATTGACGCAGAACGCGAAAAAGCTGCGGGATCATGACAGTTACGCTTCTCGTTCTCGGTTCCGGAACATCACAGGGGGTTCCCGCGATCGGGTGCAGATGTGATACCTGCCGCTCGTCGGATCCCCGCGACAACCGGCTGCGTCCGTCGGTGCTGCTTTCGGTCGACGGCATCAACATCCTGATCGACACGTCATCGGATTTCCGTCAGCAGATGCTGCGATATGGAGTGACGCGAATCGATGCCGTCCTCTACACACATCATCATTTTGACCACATCGGTGGATTTGACGATCTCCGCCAGTATAATTTCCTTCAGAAACAGGCGATGCAGCTCTATGGTCTCGAGGAAACGCTGGAAGAAATCCGCCTCACGTTCCGCTATGCGTTCGGAGGAGCCCGGCAGTCGGGAGGCGGCCTCCCGAGCGCGCATATGCATCCTGTCCTAGGAGGGGAGACGTTCACCGCGGGCGGCATCCCCGTCATGCCGATTCCTGTCATGCACGGTGTGCTGCCGATACTCGGTTATCGAATCGGTGATATTGCCTATCTGACTGATCTCAATGCGATACCGGCGGACTCTTATCCCTTGCTCGAAAACCTCGACGTCCTTGTACTCGACGCCCTGCGGCATCGCGCCCACCCGACGCATTATTCACTCGAGGAAGCTGTCGAGGCTGCCCGGCGTATCGGCGCCCGCCGTACGCTGTTCACGCATATCGCGCACAACATTCATCATGAGCGCGACAGTGCGCTGCTTCCGGATGAGATGGAATTTTTGTATGATGGAATGATGATAACATCCACGCAGCACTCGCCATGATCGACGCCGTCGTATTTGACCTTGACAACACCCTCGTCGACTTCATGCTCATGAAGCGAAATGCCGTCGAGGCAGGCATCCGTGCCATGATCGACGCCGGGCTTTCGTATTCCTTCGAGGAAGTGGATGCCGTCATCAGCCGCGTTTACGAGGAACAGGGGATTGAGTATCAGCGGGTGTTCAACCAGGTGCTCACAGAGCTCACGGGCGAGGACGATCACAAGATCCTCGCCGCAGGTATCATCGGGTACCGGCGCGCGCGCGAGGCGACACTGGTGCCGTATCCCCACGTGCACATGACCCTGTTCACGCTGGCGCGCATGGGTCTCAGGCTCGGCGTCGTATCGGATGCGCCCAAGCTCGAGGCATGGCTGCGGCTGTGTTACCTCAACCTGCATCATATATTTGACGCGGTCGTGACCTTCGAGGACACCGGTGAACGCAAGCCGAGTCCCGTACCGTTCCAGCGCGTGCTAGGCATGATGGGTATCTCTCCGTCACGGTCGATCATGGTCGGTGACTGGGAGCAGCGTGACATTCTCGGGGCGCGCAATATCGGGATGTACACGGCGTTCGCGCGTTACGGCGATACGTTCAATACCGGTTCGAGCAGTGCGGATTTCGAACTCAATGATATCCGTGACCTTGTCGATATCATTCAGAACCTCAACCGGAAGGGCGGATGAGCCCCGTCTTCGGCATCGGGATCGATATCGAGGAAATCCAGCGCTTCGAAGATCTGACGGGGCAGTGGGGGCGCCGCTTCGAACAGCGGCTGTTCACGGAAAACGAAATTGAGTATTGCAGGCAGAAGGCGCGTCCGTCACAGCATTTCGCGGCGCGCTTTGCCGCAAAAGAGGCCTTCGCGAAAGCAATCGGCACCGGATGGACCGGCGCATTTCGATGGAAAGACGTGGAGGTGCGCAATGATGCGAACGGCAGGCCCCTGCTGATTCTTCACGACACTCTTCGGAGTCGCTTTGGCCATCTCGATATACATGTTTCTCTCTCGCACAGCAACGCCTATGTGACGGCCATGGTCGTCATGGCGGATCGTGATGAGTAAGTTTTTTTCAGTTTTCGGAGGAGTTTATGGAGCGCTTTTTCAGAGTCTCTTTATCACTGTTTACCATTCTGTTTGTTGCAGCGCTGTTCACCGTGACGGGCTGTTCGGATGATGACAATCCGGCGGACCCGAATCCGACAGACACGACCGGCAACAACGATACCACCGGCCACAGTACGATCGATGACAAGGTGCGTCCGGTCGTCTTCGTGCATGGTTTCGTTGAGGCAGCGGATGTCTACACGCAGATGACGCAGCTCTTCGCCCTGAATGGATACACCGATGATCAGATCAATGCATTCGATCTCGAGAGTTATCTCAGCGCTTCAGAGCCGGACGTTTCTGCGATGGCCTCGCAGATTGCCGCAAAAGTCGACGAGGTGCTGGCAGGCACTTCGGAGGACCGTGTGGATATCGTGGCGCACGGCGCGGGTGTCGAAGCACTGCAGCATTATCTCGTCAACATGAACGGCACCGAGAAACTCGCGCACGTTGTTTTTACGGGAGGAAAATATGACCTCGGTCTCACGGTTTCGGGGGATGTCACTCCCGATCCCTGCAAATACATGACGCTGCGCAGTGATGGAGCCGATGACCTGCAGAACGGTAATCCCGGATACGGAGAACTGCAGGGTGCGACGAATGAAGTCCTTGCCGGTTTCGACAATCTTGAACTGGTGACGCATCCGGACGCCTTTGAGAAAGTGCATGCCTTTTTCACGGGATCGCAGCCTGAGGTCACATCCTTCCCGAATCCCCGTCCGGGTGACACCTACAGCGTGCGCGCCCGTGTCATCAGCTTCATAGACAACACGCCCGTCGCGGGCATCAATGTGACCGTCGTCAATGTGCGTGAGCTTTCCAGCGGTGAAATTCAGCGGCAGTCCGGCGCAGAGTCCTTTACCACCGACCAGGACGGCTACTTCACGTATGATGCCTCGCTGGGGCCGGATCACTTCACGGAATTCTGGATCCGCAGCCTCACCGGCGATTATTTCGACATGCACATTTATGTGCAGCCCTGGCGCACGGATGTCGGCACACTGCGTCTGCGCCTGATTCCCAAATCGGGCGGCAGCGCTCTGCTCACGGATTTCAGCACGGCGATGCGCACCGGTGATCATTCCATCTTCTTCGTGTTCTCCCAGAACACCGTGCTTGAAGACGGCGACGATAATCTTGTGATGGAGCGTTTTGATCCCGAGTACGAATCGATGGGCGATGTCGATCTGCTGACGCCCGGCAACGCTCCCGCCGCAGGTGCCGGCGGCGCGGCAGGCAACACCTTCATGCTTGCGGTGCTCGATTACGATCAGAATCAGCAGGACGGCACGGGGCCGATTCAGGCTTCCGGGCTCAATACCTTCGGCATCAATTCCTTCGATGCCTATCTGGCGGGCAAACCCACGAATCATCAGACCCGGGTAACACTCAACGGCCGCACCATAGGCGCGCAGAACTTCGCCTCAAACGGCGGACTCGGTGCGAGCAACGGCGGTTTCTCGCTGATTCATTTCGAGTACTGATATGCGGTCACGCGTCACTGAAATCTTCGGCATCCGTTATCCCGTCATCCAGGCCGGTATGGTCTGGGTGTCGGGATGGCGGCTGGCCGCCGCGGTATCGGACGCTGGCGGTCTCGGCCTGATTGGCGCGGGGTCGATGAAGCCCGAGCTGCTGCGCGAGCATATCCGCAGGGCGCGCACCGCGACCGCTTCTCCGTTCGGCATCAACATCCCGCTGCTGCGCAGGGATGCCGAGGATCTCATCCGTGTCGTGCTCGAAGAGAACGTCCGCATCGTGTTCACCTCTGCCGGACATCCCGGGAAGTACCTGCCGATGCTCAAGGACGGCGGCTGCACGGTTGCCCATGTCGTGCCCTCGGTCAAGCATGCGCGCAAGGTCGAGAGTGTCGGCTGTGACGCAGTAGTCGCGGAGGGATTCGAAGCTGGCGGTCACAACGGCTTCGAGGAAACTACGACACTGAGCCTGATTCCACAGGTTGCCGATGCGGTTGCCATTCCCGTCATCGCCGCCGGCGGCATTGCCGACGGCAGGCAGATGGCTGCCGCATTCGCACTCGGTGCCGAGGGGGTGCAGATCGGAACCCGCTTTGCCGCAACCGAGGAATCATCGGGACACCCGTTGTTCAAGCAGCATATCGTGGATGCGCAGGAGGGAGGCACAGTGCTGACTATGAAGAAAATTGCTCCGGTGCGGCTGCTTCGCACTCCGTTCGCCCTGCGCGCCGTCGACGCTGAGGCGCGCGGTGCCGGGGAAGAGGAACTGCGCGAACTGCTCGGCCAAAAGCGCGAGATGCGGGGGATGTTCGAAGGCGACAATGACGAAGGCGAATTCGAAGCGGGCCAGAGCAGTGCCCTGGTTCGAGAAATCCGTCCTGCCGCTGACGTCCTTCGCGCCCTGCTGGAGGAATGCGCGGCGGCGACCGACTCCCTCACCGGGCTGAGCGACGTGTTTCGTCCCCGGTAATTTTCCCCTTGCATGCAGTTCTGCAGAAGGCGTAGATTTCCGCAGTTGTTCGTTACAGAGGATGTGCATCCATGATCAGAAAATTTTCCGCAGCGTTTGTCCTGCTCCTCCTCGCGATGATGACACAGGCCATCCCGCTGCGCGCACAGAATTACTCGGCGTTCGATTTCCTCCGCATTCCCATGAACGCGCGTGCCGCGGCACTGGGGAATACTTTTCTCACGATGCGCGACGACCCTTCAATTCTCTTCACCAATCCCGGTGCTCTGAGCTCGATTTCCGGGCCGTCGGCTTCAGTCGGATTCCTGAAGCATCTGCTTGACGTCAACGCGGGGTATGCCGTGTACAGCCAGAAGTGGGAGAATCTCGGCTGGGTCGGGGCCGGCATCACGTATCTCAACTACGGCTCCTTCGATGAAACCGACAAGTTCGGCAATATGACGGGATCGACGTTCGGTGCATCCGATCTCGCACTGAGTCTCGGGTACGGCAATCGCGCAGGAAATCTGCATTACGGCGCAGCGCTGAAAGTCATCTACTCCTACATCGAGGAGTACAGTGCGAGCGGACTGGCGCTGGATGCCGGCGTTTCATACTACATACCCGACCAGAACATGGTGCTGGCCGCCGGCGTTCTGAACGCGGGTGCGCAGCTCAGTTCCTACGGAGGCGAACGCGAAGATCTGCCGCTCGATGTGCGCATCGGCATCGGCAAGCAGCTCGAGCATCTGCCGCTCAACATCATGCTCAACTTCCACAAACTCAACGAAGACGCGGATTTCTTCGATCGCTTTACCAATTTTTCCCTCGGCGGCGAATTCGATCTGAGCGATTCGTTCAAGGCGCGCGTAGGCTATTACAATGAAATGCGTCGTGAACTAAAGATCGGCAACACCGCGAAGCTCGCCGGTTTCTCCGGTGGGTTCGGACTGCGCATCGCCGGGTACATGGTGGATTACGCGTACACATCGCTCGGAGAGATCGGCGCGCTCCACCGCTTCGCGATAACCACGAGTTTCTGAGGCGGACGCTTCCATGGGGAAGACAGGCCCGCAGCGAAATGACGAAGAGCGTTCCATTCGGAGCGCTCTTCGCAGTTTTCTCGCGGAAGCACGCAGCGCTCCCCGTGACGTCGTGCTCGTGTTCCTGGTCACGGCGGTTGTCGGGATCCTCTCGGCGCGCTTCGGCAGCAAGCGATTCTTTTTCGAGCAGTGGTACGATGTGCTGGGACGGGATCCGCTCTACGAACTGTACCAGTATGTATACTGGTTCAGCAGTGAATTTTTCCTGTACTTCGTGCTGCTCCTGCTCGCCGTGCGATTTTTGCACCGCGCGCGCCTGAGGGATTTCGGCCTCGGTGCGGGTGACTGGCGCTTCGGGCTGAAGATCTCGCTGCTGTTCTACGCGATCATGCTGCCGGTGCTGTGGATCGTCAGCGCGTCGCCCGCATTTCAGGAGGTCTATCCGCATGCCCGCGTCGTGCGCGGAGACTGGACGCTGTTCGTCATCTACGAACTCTGCTTCATTCTCTACTTCATCGGGTGGGAATTCATCTGGCGCGGCTACGTTCTGTTCGGTCTTCTGAGGCACACCGGTGCCGCGGTAGCCGTGCTCGTGCAGATGCTGCCGTTTGTCATCATGCATTTCGGCAAACCGCTGCCCGAGACGTTCGGCGCCATCGCGGCGGGCATCGCACTGGGGGCACTCTCCGTGCGAGCACGCTCGTTCTGGTATGCCGTGCTCATCCACTGGAGCGTCATGCTGACCATCGACCTCATTTCCACGCTGCGTTTTCGAGGCGGCGTCGACGGGATCGGTCCTGAAGCCCTGTTCGACATTTTCGCCGCACTCCTGCGCTGACTATATTGCATTGGCCGGATGCAGGGGAGCCGGCATTGAGCGGATATTTGCAACAGAAACGGCAGGAAAGCACATGCGACTCTGCGTCAACATTGATCACTTTGCCACGCTGCGCGAGGCCCGCGGAGGACTGGAGCCCGATCCCGTTACCGCCGCGCAGATCTGTGAACTGCACGGGGCCGAGGGTATTGTCTGTCATCTCCGCGAGGATCGCCGTCACATCAATGATCGCGATCTCCGCCTCCTTCGGGAGATGGTAAAGACCAAGCTCGATCTGGAAATGGCGATCACGGATGAAATCCTGCAGATCGCGGTGGAGACGCTCCCTGAACTCGTCACCTTCGTACCGGAGAAGCGCAAGGAACTCACTACCGAGGCCGGTCTTGATGTGGTCAAGGAAGCCGAAAAGGTGGCGGGTGCGGTGCGCATGATGCATCAGCATGATATTGAGGTCAGCCTCTTCGTCGATCCCGTCGATGCACAGATCGAAGCCGCAGCGGAATCCGAGGCAGACGTCATCGAAATCCACACCGGTGAATTCGCCAACGCGCGCAGCGAAGAGGAGATGCTCGAGCAGCTCGAACGAATCAAAAAAGCCGCGGCCTACGCCCGCACTCTCGGACTCGGCGTGAATGCCGGACATGGTCTCAACTATGCCAATATGAAATACATCCGCGGTATCCGTGAGATCGAAGAAGTCAGCATCGGCCATGCCCTCGTCGCGCGGGCCATCTTTGTCGGACTGCCGAAGGCGGTCGAAGACATGGTCGCGGCCGTGCGCTGACGACCTTCCTCCGCGCGCTGCACACGCGGCCTCAACCACGGCGATCAGAACTTTGCCGACGCTCCGAATGTTGTAATGACGACAACGATCAGGAGAGCATTCGTGCAAAATCCGGCAGACACCCGCGAGGTGTACATTACACGTATTGATTCCCATGCCATGCCGCACCGCGTACCGCAGTCGCAAACCATCGACTGGCTGCAGTGGGCGGTGTCGAAGTCTTCCGCACCCGAGGATGCGCAGCCCGATGCAATCGCGTTTCTCGACCGGCTCCGCGAAAACAGTGCAATTGCCTCGCGTGGCTCGGTTCTCAGGGATTTCAGCGCAGCGCGCTTCGATCATCTGACCCTCTTTGCCAACGGCACGGAGTCCGTTGCGGATGCCGCGCTGGAGGCACGCATGCATCACCATGCTGTTGCAGCAAACACCATCGCCCGTGAACTGTTCCCGGACGACATCGCTCCGGACACGGTTTTCAATGTCACATGCACCGGCTACGACTCGCCCAATCCCGTGCAGCGCATGCTGAGCGCGCGAGGCTGGACGAACACAAAGCACTACCAGATCGGTCACATGGGATGTTACGCCGCCTTCCCGGCCCTCCGTCTCGCCGAGGCGCACGTGCGCTCCGGCGCATCCTCCACGGCCGACATCCTGCATACCGAACTCTGTACACTACATTTTCGTCCCGCGGACACCCGCAGGGAGCAGCTCGTTGTCCAGACACTCTTCGCCGACGGCGCGGTGCGCCTTCACTGCAGGGGAGATGCCGGCACGGGTTCCGCCCTGCGCATCCTCGGGCACGACGAAGTGCTGCTGCAGGGAACAGAAGAGGACATGACCTGGCATCTGTCCGAACAGGGTTTTTTCATGACTCTGAGCAGAGCCGTTCCGGTCCATCTCCGCGGCGCGGTTGAAAAAGCGGTGGGCGCATTCCTTCGCCGGCGGGGAATGACGCTTGATGATGTGATGCAGGTCGCCATCCATCCGGGCGGACCGCGCATCATCGACACGATTGCCGAACTGCTCGATCTGGAGGAAGACCGCATCGCGCATTCTCGGGCGGTCCTTTCGGATCACGGCAACATGTCAAGTGCCACCGTGCCGCATATCTGGAAGCGCATGCTCGAAGACGACAGCATACCTGACGGCGCAATCGTTCTCTCGATGGCTTTCGGGCCGGGACTCACGCTGGTAATGAATCTGATGGAAAAAACCGTTCATGGGAACGCGCCGTCCGGCCGGGGGAACGGCAATGCCTGAGTGGATCGCATGGGGGATTTTCGCTGCGCATTCCGGTCTGCTGGTCAGTGACGAGATGTTTTATCACCGGCGTCGGATCCTCAAGCGCTGGGAACGCATCGGCCATCCGCTCGATACGCTGACCTTTCTTCTGCCCGCGGGTCTGACGCTGCTGTTCGATCCGACGGGAACAGCTCGCACCGTTTACATCGTCCTTGCCGTGATCAGTTCCCTGTTCATCACAAAGGATGAATGGCAGCATCATGCACTCTGTCCCGCAGCCGAACAGTGGCTGCATGCGGTGCTCTTCGTGATCCATCCCGTCACCCTCTGGATGCTCTTCCAGCTGTGGACCGGCGGAGGGCACATCCTGCAGTATGTGTTCGTCATCGCGGCGGCAGGCATGTTTCTTCATCAGCTCATCTACTGGAATGTCATCCGCGAAGCGCCGGCAGGTTAATAACGATTTCTACGATGAACTCGGAGACCGCTGGCATGACGATGACCGCCATGCCATCGCGTTGCTGCGCGCGGAATCGGCCGTGCGCGCGGAATATGTCGGCCGTCGGACACGCAAAGGAGACCGCATTGCGGACATCGGCGCGGGGGCGGGATTCCTGGCACTGCCTCTGCACGAAAGCGGGAGGGATGTCATGATGGTGGATTTTTCTCTCAGCAGTCTCAGGGCCGCGAGCAGGAGGGCAGACGCCGGGCGCTCTAACGCGGCTGCCGCGGGTCCTGTCGCTGTGCAGGGAGATGCCTTCGCACTGCCAATCGAAAATTCCTCGTTCGATGTCGCTCTTCTGATGGACGTTCTCGAACATGTCGATCGTCCTGCGGAGATGATCAGGGAAGCCGCACGGACGCTGCGCCCCGGCGGGCGACTGTTCTTTCATACGTTCAATCGCACATTCGCGGCGCGTCTTCTTGCCATACACGGCATGCGGATCATCGTGCCGGAGTGTCCGGATGATCTCCATGTGTATTCCTTTTTCATTACGCCGGATGAACTCGAATCCTACTGCGCAGCCGCCAGCCTGGAGGTCCGCGAGATCACCGGACTTCGCCCGCGCCTGCTGACGTGGGCGGCAGTGCGATCCCTGCTGACGCGCAGGCTTGATCCGGGCTTTTCCTTTACACTGACAGAGAGTACGGCGGTCGGATATCTCGGCTATGCCGAGAAAAAGTGAAGGTTTCTCATAATTTTCTTTAAGTGCGCTTGTATTATGTCTCACAACGTCATATATTTGAAGACCTTTGTCGGGTTCTTAGCTCAGTTGGTTAGAGCGCTACCTTGACATGGTAGAGGTCACAGGTTCGACTCCTGTAGAACCCACCAGGAAAAATCGGAGCGAATCCGATTTTTTCGTTATTTACTCAACGTAAGACGGCAGTATGGAGCAGACGATCACAATCACATTTCCGAACGGTGACAGCCGGGAATACCCCGCGGGTATCACCGGCAGGGCCGTGGCCGAAAGCATCTCCGGTGGACTCGCGCGGGAGGCACTGGCGGTGAAAGTCGATGACGCCGTCCGTGATCTCGAAGCTCCCATCAATGCTGACGCGACGGTACAGATTCTTACATGGAAGGATGACGACGGGAAAGAGGTTTACTGGCACAGTTCCAGTCACCTCATGGCTCATGCTGTCGCCGAACTTTTCCCCGGCGCGAAATTCGGTGTCGGTCCGGCAATCGACGAAGGATTCTATTACGACATTGACATCGACCATGTGCTGACCCCAGAAGATCTCGAGCGCATCGAGAAGAAAATGGCCGAGCTTGCGAAGGAGGATCGCCCCTTCGAACGGGAGATAATCAGTAAGCAGGATGCCATCGAGATGTGGACGAAACAGGGTGACGAATACAAGCTGGAGCTGATCGACGGCTTTGATGAAAACGAAGAGGAGATCAGCTGCTATCGCGAAGGGGCGTTTACCGATCTGTGCCGCGGACCGCATCTGCCGTCCGCCGGGAAGATCAAGTATGTCAAGCTGCTCAACGTGTCAGGCTCCTACTGGAAGGGGGACGCGAAGAACAAGCAGCTGCAGCGCATTTACGGAATTTCCTTCCCGAAGAAAAAAGAGCTTGAGGAATACCTCGAACGACTCGAGGAAGCCCGCAAGCGCGATCATCGCAGGCTGGGCCGTGAGCTGGATCTCTTCGCCTTTCACGAAGTCTCGCCGGGCGCGCCATTCTGGCTGCCGCGCGGGATGGTCCTGTTTCGTGAGCTGCAGAAGCTCATCCGCGGGCTGCTTGACTCCGCTGGTTACGAGGAGATCCTAACCCCGATCCTGGTGAAAAAGGAGCTCTGGGAGCAGTCCGGCCACTGGCAGCACTACAAGGAAAACATGTTCCTCATCGAGGACAGCGAGGATGAGATCTACAGTCTCAAGCCGATGAACTGTCCCGAGAGCACCTATGTGTATCGTCACAGGGTGCGCAGCTACCGTGATCTTCCGCTGCGCTACTCGGAGATCGGTACGAATCACCGCAACGAACTCAGCGGAGCGCTCAACGGCATGTTCCGCGTGCGTCAGTTTCACATGGACGACGCGCATCTCTACGTGCGACCCGATCAGATTCAGGAGGAGATTACCGCGCTTCTGGGACTGGTCGACAGGTTTTACCGTATCTTCGGATTTGAAACCGATTATGCGCTTTCCACTCGTCCCGAAGATGCGATGGGTGATCCCGCGCTGTGGTCGACTGCGGAAGACAGCCTCGCGCAGTCACTTGCCGCGAATGATATCGATTACAAGCTCAACCCGGGCGACGGCGCGTTTTACGGACCCAAGATCGACATCAGCGTGCGCGACGCACTCAAGCGCTCGTGGCAGCTTGCGACCATTCAGCTCGATTTCCAGATGCCGGAGCGCTTCGAGCTCGAGTACATCGATGAAAACAATGAACGCCGCCGGCCGGTGATGATTCACCGCGCCATCATGGGATCGATGGAGCGCTTCATAGGCGTGCTGATTGAGCATTTCGCCGGTGCGTTCCCGACCTGGCTGTCGCCCGTGCAAGCCGCGGTGCTTCCGATCAGCGACCAGTTCATGGACTACGCGGCCGAGGTTGCGTCGTCACTTCGTGAACGCGGCATCCGCTGCGAACTCGATGACCGCAACGAGAAGGTGGGATACAAAATTCGTGACTGGGAAGTGCACAAAGTGCCGTACATGCTCATCGTCGGCGAAAAAGAGAAGGACGTGCGCTCCGTTTCGGTACGGCGTCACCGGGAAGGAGATCTCGGTGCGCAGTCCATCGACGCGTTCACGGAAATGATTCTTCAGGAAATCAACGATAAGACACTTTAACAGACCGGAGGCACCACGGCTACGTTCAATCGTCCCCAGCGGACACCGCAGAAAAAGACTCGTATCAATGAGGATATCACGGCGAAGGAAATTCGCCTGATCGATGAAGATGGAAGCCAGGTGGGCATCGTCTCACCGAAGAAAGCGCTCGCGATCGCCGAGGAGAAGGAGCTTGATCTCGTTGAAATTGCGCCGCAGGCGAAGCCGCCTGTCTGCAAAATCATGGATTACGGCAAGTATCGTTATGAGCAGCAGAAAAAAGAAAAGGCCCTGAAGAAGAAACAGCAGACCGTATCCGTCAAGGAAGTGCGCTACCATCCGACGACGGATACACACGATTTCGATTTCAAACTGCGGCATGCCCGCCAGTTTCTTCTCGACGGAAATAAGGTGAAAGCGTCCGTCGTATTCCGTGGCCGCCAGATGGCACACCAGGAACTCGGTCTCGAACTGTTGCAAAAGCTGCAGGATGCGCTCGATGACATCGCGCTGGTGGAGAAGGAAGCCAACATGGAAGGCCGCCAGATGATCGCGATCTTCGCGCCCGACAAGAGGAAAATCAAGGAACTCGCTAAAAAACTCAGCGAAGACGATGAGGAAGAAGGCGAGGAGTAGTGGATCGGGTAAAAAGAAATTCGTATATTTCCCAGCTGTATCTATTGATTGAAACGACAAGGAGCAGTTTCTCATGCCGAAGATGAAAGGCAAATCCGGCGCGAAAAAGCGGTTCAAGTTGACCGCCACGGGCAAGGTCAAGCGCGTGAAGGCATATCGCAGCCATATTCTGACGAAGAAATCCACCAAGCGGAAACGCAATCTGCGTTCGGCGACGATGGTGGATCCCGTTGACGTCAAGCGGATCAAGAAAATTATCTGAACAATAGAGCAACAGGTGAACAATGCCCCGAGCAACGAACAAGGTCGCTTCGCATCGCCGCACCAAGAAAACGCTCAAGCGCGCGAAGGGAATGTACGGTGCCAGCAGCAAGCTGATTACCGTCGCCAAGCACCGCGTCGACAAGGGACTGCAGTATGCCTATCGTGACCGCCGCGTTAAGAAGCGCACGATGCGCGGACTGTGGATTACCCGTATCAACGCGGCATCGCGCGAGCACGGCGTTTCTTATTCACGTCTGATCGACGGCCTGAACAAGAAAAACATCGACATCAATCGCAAAATGCTGGCTGAAATCGCGGTCAGCGACAGCAATGCGTTTGCTGAGATCGTGAAACTGGCGACTCAGTAACACAATACTCGACGGTTTATTCGCGGGCATTGCATTGTGAGTCGATCTCACATGTCGTGCCCGTTTTTTTTTCGACTTTAAGTTATACAGGAACATCATGGCAGCCGAACGTATCGAGGCCCTGAAGCAGGAAATCCAGAAGGAACTGCCGCAGCTGACGGACACCGAGGCCGTCGATCAGTTTCGCATCAGGCATCTGTCGCGAAAGGGAAGTATCGCACAGCTCTTCGATGAGATGAAGCATGTGCCCCCCGGAGACAAACCGGCAATGGGCAAGGCGCTCAATGCCCTCCGGCAGTTCGCCCAGCAGGCGATGGACGAAGCCGCGAATCAACTGAAGACGGCGTCAGCGTCAGCCGACGACGCCATTGACCTGACCCTTCCCGGACGAATGCAGCGAAGAGGGCATCAGCATATCGTCTCCAGGACGATAGAGGAGATCAGTGACATCTTCCGCCGCATGGGATTCAGCATCGCCGACGGGCCGGAAATTGAATCGGACTACTACAACTTCGAAGCGCTGAATTTTCCCCCGGATCATCCCGCGCGAGACATGCAGGATACGTTTTTCCTCGACGACACCTGGCTGTTGCGAACGCACACGACTCCCGTGCAGGTTCGTCTCATGGAAAAATACGAACCGCCGATCCGGGCCATTTTTCCGGGAAAGGTTTACAGGAATGAGGTTATTTCCGCGCGCAGCCACGTGCAGTTCCACCAGGTCGATGGTCTGTTCGTTGACAGAAACGTCACCTTCGCGGATCTCAAGGGTACGCTCGTCAGCTTTGCCCGGATGTTTTACGGATCTTCGTTGAAGTACCGCTTCCGGCCCAGCTTTTTCCCGTTCACCGAGCCCTCGGCCGAGATGGATATCAGCTGCTATCTCTGCGGCGCGAAGGGATGCCGCGTGTGCAAGTACACCGGCTGGCTCGAGATCCTCGGCTGCGGCATGGTCGATCCCAACATTTTTGTGAACATCGGGATCGATCCTGAAGAATACAGCGGATATGCGTTCGGTATCGGAATCGAACGTACCGCCATGCTGAGACACGGACTCGATGATATTCGACTTCTTTTCGAAAACGACATGCGCGTCAATCACCAGTTCAACTGATCATGCTGCTCTCCACATCCTGGCTATCGAAATACGTGGAGCTTCCTGAAGACACGCAGGAGCTCGAAACACTCTTAACCAATGTCGGTCTTGAAGTTGAATCCATTGAAGATCGGCGAAATGCATTCAAGAATATTGTCGTGGGTGAAGTGCTCACCTGCGAGAAACATCCCAATGCCGACAAGCTTTCGGTCTGCACCGTACGTGACGGAGAAGGGGAGCATACAGTCGTCTGCGGCGCGCCAAATGTCGCTGTGGGCCAGAAGGTCATCTTCGCGCGTGTCGGCGCTGAAATGGCTGAGCTCGGTTTCACGATCGACCGGCGCAAGCTGCGTGGCGTTGAGTCCGCCGGCATGATCTGTTCAACGGCTGAACTCGGCCTTGACGACCGCGCCGAAGGCATCGCGGTGCTCGAGTCGTCAGCCGAACCGGGGACGCCATTCGCGAGACATCTCGGATATGACGATGTCGTCTTTGGAATCGGGATCACTCCCAACCGCGGTGATGCACTCTCGCATATTGGCAGCGCGCGCGACATCGCAGCCGCGACAAACAGGCCGCTGCATGTCCCCGATCCGGAGCGAAGCGTTCCCGAAGACAGTCCGGAGTTCCGTATCGACATACAGGACTCCATCCGCTGTCCCCGCTACTCCGCGGCCATCGTCGAGGGCGTCACCGTGCAGGAATCTCCCTCCTGGCTGGTGCGCGCACTCTCCTCGGTCGGGATTCGATCGATCAATAATATCGTCGATGTGACCAATTACGTTATGATGGAAATCGGTCAGCCGATGCATGCCTTTGATCTCGCGCAGATCGAAGGGGGGAGCATTGTGGTTCGCAACGCACGCGAAGGCGAGCGTTTCATCACGCTCGATGAGGAAAAGCGCGATTTACGTACATCCGATCTGCTCATCTGTGATGCGCGCAAACCGGTCGCCATCGCGGGTGTCATGGGCGGATTGCACTCTTCGGTGACCGAGCAAACCACGTCGATCCTGCTCGAAAGCGCTCATTTCAACGCGTCCTCCGTACGGAAGACCGCCAAACATCTGCAGTTGTCCACCGATTCGAGTTATCGCTTTGAGCGGGGCTCGGATCCTGAAATCACCGTCTGGGCACTGCATCGCGCCGTCGAGCTCATCCGGGAGACCTGCGGAGGAACGCTGCGCGGAATCTACGACAGCAGGGCGCTGGAAATCGAACAGCGCAGTGTGCGGCTTCGTGCCGCCTTCACCGATCGTATCCTCGGCATTCACATTGATGCAGCCGAGCAGCGGCGGATTCTCGAAGCGCTGGATTTCGCGGTGGAGGAGGAGAGCGACGGTGTTTTTCTCTGCGGCGTCCCGAGTTTCCGCAGCGACATCGAGCGGGAAATCGACCTCGTCGAGGAGATCGCCCGTATTCACGGATATGACAGCATTCCACTTCCGACTCGTATCGAGATGAACGTTGGCGGCGGGTTTGATGACCAGAAATTCCCCTCGCGACTGCGCGAAATTCTTCTCGGTCTCGGGTATGACGAAGTGCTTTCGTCGAGCCTCGTGCCGCGTGCGCATGCTGGGATCGGGGATGACGGCGACAGCGTCGCCGATGTCCTGAATCCCGTCAGCAAGGAGCGGCCCAGTCTCCGCAGCAGTCTCCTTCCGTCCATTCTTGAAGCGGTGGACGTGAATATCAGGAGCGGACTCTCCTCACTGCGTATCTTCGAGATCGGCAGGGTGTTTCGCGGAAAAGAGGGAGGCACGTATGATGAAAAGCAGATGCTGGCCTTCGCGGTGACCGGAAATGCGCGCGAACGTGGATGGTACGGAGATGAGCGTCCGTTTGACTTCCATGATCTGAAAGGCTCGCTGGAGGCGCTCCTTCGCTCCCTGAATCTTGACAATGAGATAATCTTTCAGTATGATAGGCACAGTACTTTAAGTGAGCATGTACTAATGCTTGAAGTCAAAGGCAGATATACGGGTCAAGCTGTTGGAATTTCTGATACGATCCTTGCGAAGTTCAGTATTGACCAGCCTGTCTTTTACGCGGAGCTCGACGTACAGCTGCTTCATGATGCGCTGCCGGATCGGCAGATCTTCACACCCGTCGCCCGATATCCCAGCGTCACGCGGGATCTTGCGGTTCTTGTTTCGAAGGACGTTCGGGCCGGACGGATTGTCGAGACGGTGCGCAAAGCCGATCCCGGTCATCTTCGGGACGTGCGCATCGTGGACGTGTTCACGCATGAGAGTATCGGCACGGACAGAAAGAGCATCGCATTCACGATGACGTTTCAGTCCGATGACCACACGCTCAAAGACAGTGAGGTGAACCAGGCCGTCGGGCAGGTTATGCAGGCAGTACAGCGCGATCTCGGCGCCGAACTGCGCACCTAATGCTTGTTCCATAACAGTCGGATCTTCCCATGGTGCAGAACGACACGCCTCAACCGGGCGGCACCGCCGCGAACGCCATCCAGTCGGCCCTGCAGGGGCTCTGGCAAAAGGCACAGCAGGCTGCGGACCGCATCCGGGAGCTGCGCGAGGAGAATACATCCCTTCGCGGGCGACTGGAGGAACTCGAAGCAACGGTGCGCGAACAGGAGGCGCTTCTCACCGAAAAAGAACAGAAACTCAAGGAGCTGCAGGAAAAATCAGCGACACCGTCGTCTGTTGATGTTGGCGACGGACTTTTATATCTTTCGCCAGACGAAAGAGAGGCTTTGGAGCGTCAGATTACAGATCTGATTGCGCGCATCAACGCGCATCTCGGATCCGACGACAGGTAAGTCTTTTTTCCATGGTCTGAACACGATCGATTGTCATCTTTCAAAGTTCATCACGACCCGAAACAATGGAAGCAAAAAGCATACGCATAAGAATATACGGTACGGAATATCCTCTCAAGGTCGACGACGAGGATCTCACCAAACGTGCCGCCGAACACATTGACCGGATGATGCACGATCTTCACGCACAGATTCCGGATCAACCTCCCGTGACACTTGCCGTGCTTTCTGCTCTCAACGTTTCGGAAGAACTGCATCACGAAAAACAAGACAAAACTCAGCTTACCCGAAAGGTTGAACAGGACCTTCGCTCAATGACCCAGCTTATCGACGGGGCATTGAACGAAGAATAAGATTCGGAAGAGCACGTACCGCACTACAATCCGATCGCTGGCCACGTTAAAAAGAACCAACACTTTTTACCTGGGAATCTGACTCTTCCACATCAATTGCAGGCCTCAATCCTTCGAGATTCAGCCGTTCGCGGCTGACAGTGGAAGCAAAAGATGTGAAGGCATTTACCCACTGTGTCTTGGACGGGTTCTTTTTTAACCCCTCCCCAGCTGATCGGGGTAGTGCGGTATCTATTTTCAGGAGGATAATAAAACATGAATGTTGAATTATACTGGCTGCTGCCAACCGTTGTCGCCCTGTGTGCGGCCTTCCTGTTTCTCGGTTGGTATATCGCTGCCCGCGTCAGCCAGAACAAGATATCCGTCGCCGAAGACCGCGCCCGTGAAATCATTGAGATCGCGGAAAAGGAGGCGGAGAACAGCAAGAAGGAGAAACTGCTCGAGGTCAAAGACGAGTGGTTCCGCAAGAAACAGGACGTCGAAAAGGAACTCAACCGTCAGCGCAACAAACTCCACGCCCGCGAGAAACAGCTCTCCAACCGTGAAGAAAACCTCAACGCGAAATTTGATGTTCTCAATAAGAAAGAGGCCGCCGCAGCGCAAACCGAGAAGGAATTGCAGGAACGCAGGGATGAACTCGATGGGCGCATCGAACGCGTCAATCAGATCATCGCCGAGCAGACCGAGAAACTCGAACGCGTCTCTGGTATGTCGCGCGATGACGCCCGGAACATGCTCATCGAAAACCTCACCAGTGACGCGAAACTCCAGGCCGCGCAGCAGCTCAAGGAAATTCGCGATGAGATGAAGGGCACCGCGAAAAAGGAGGCGCAGCGCGTGATCCTCCAGGCAATCCAGCGCACGGCATCGGATCACTCCGTGGAAACCACGGTCAGCGTGCTCAACCTCGCCAGCGAGGATATGAAAGGCCGCATTATCGGACGCGAGGGACGAAATATTCGTGCGTTCGAAGCGGCTACGGGTATCGACGTCATCGTCGATGACACGCCGGAGGCGGTCATCCTCTCCGGGTTCGATCCGTTCCGCCGCGAAGTGGCGCGTCTGGCCCTCGAGACACTCATGGCGGACGGCCGCATTCATCCCGCGCGCATCGAGGAGGTTGTCGAGAAGGTCCGCAAGGATCTCGAAGAAGAAATCTTCCGCGTCGGCGAAAACACCCTGCTCGACGTCGGCATCCACAATGCGCACAATGAAATCAAACGCCTCGTCGGCAAGATGAAATTCCGCTCCAGCTACGGACAGAACCTCCTGCAGCATAGCATTGAGGTCGCCTGGCTGTGCGGAATCATGGCGACAGAGCTCGGACTCGATCCCAAGATCGCCACTCGGGCAGGACTCCTCCACGACATCGGAAAGTGTGTCGATCGCAACGTCGAAGGACCGCATGCGCTGCTCGGCATGGAGATAACGAAGAAATTCCGCGAGCATCCCATTATCGTCAACGCAGTCGGATCGCATCACGATGATATCGAGATGGAATCGCCCTATGCACCGCTGGTGCAGGCCGCCGACGCCATCAGCGGCGCACGTCCGGGTGCGCGCCGTGAATCGCTCGAGGGATATGTCAAACGCCTCGAGAAACTCGAGAACATCGCCACCGGCTTCGAGGGCGTGGCGAAAACCTATGCCATCCAGGCGGGACGCGAGGTCCGTGTCATGGTTGAACACGATCGCATCGACGACACACTGGCAGATCAGCTCGCCACGGACATTGCGGAGAAAATCCAGGGCGAGATGGAATATCCCGGTCAGATCAAGGTGACCGTGATCCGGGAAAAACGGTCCATCGCATTCGCCAAATAGGAGCATACCCAGCCTCAGCGACAGAGATCAGGCATGGCAGAACAACCGCTTCTCATCGGACTGACCGGCAGCATCGGTGCAGGGAAAAGCACCGTTGCGGAGATCATCGCAGAACAGTACCCCGTTCTCATAGCGGACCGCATCGCACGTGACATCATGGAACAGGACGATGCGGTCCGTTCCGCATTGATCGATGCATTTGGTGTGCAGACATATCTCTCAGACGGCAGCCTCAACCGCAGCTTCATTGCGGAAATCGTTTTCGATGATCCGCAGAAACTCGAATTCCTCAACAGCATCGTGCATCCTCCAACGATCGACCGCATCATGGAGCAGGCCGCAGCCCTGCATGCTAACGGAGCGGACGTCGTTTTCATCGAATCCGCACTGGTCTTCGAGGCGGGAACGCAGGGGTTGTACGATTATGTCATTGCCGTCATCTGTCCGGTGGACAAAGCCGTCGAGCGCATCATGAAGCGTGACGGGCTCAGCGAGCATGACGTCCGCAGACGCATGCGCAGCCAGCTGCCGCCCGATGAAAAAGCGGAACGCGCCGATTTTACCATTCGCAACAACGGCACGCTGGAGGATCTGCGTCGTTCCACGACAGGGGTGGTCGGCATTGTGACCAAACTCGGCGGGCGCCGGAATCCATGAAACCGCCGCAGACAGATTTCCTCGTCATCGGCAGCGGCATCGCCGGACTGTTCTTTTCCCTCAAGGTCGCCGAACACGGCAGCGTCGCGCTCGTCACCAAAAAGCAGACCGTCGAATCCAACACCAATTACGCGCAGGGAGGTATCGCATCGGTATTCGCAGCAGACGATTCGATGCAGCTGCATCGTGATGACACGATTCAGGCGGGCGCCGGTCTCTGCCATCCCGAGATTGTCGATATCGTGGTCCATGAGGGACCCCACCTCGTGCAGCAGCTCTGGGATCTCGGTGTGGATTTCACGCAGGAGGAAGAGAGGCATCTGCATCTCGGAAGGGAGGGCGGTCATTCGCGTCACCGCATTGTGCATGCGCGTGACTATACGGGACGGGAAGTCGAGCGAGTCCTGGTCGAACGTGCCCGAGCCCACCCGCGCATCTCCGTATACGAAGATCATATCGCCATCGATCTGGTTACCGAGCACAACCTGATCGATCGTCCGACACTCGCGCGAGGACAGATTCACTGCTGGGGCGCATTCGTGCTGGATAAAACGACCGGCGAGGTCCATCCCTATTTCGCACGGAACACGATTATTACGGCGGGCGGCTGCGGACAGGTTTATCTGCACACCACCAATCCAGCTATCGCCACGGGGGACGGTATCGCCATGGCATATCGCGCGGGAGCCGATATCGCCAACATGGAGTTCATTCAGTTTCACCCGACCACGCTGTTTCATCCGCAGGCGCGTTCCTTCCTCATCTCCGAAGCCGTACGCGGCCATGGTGCGCATCTGGTCAACAGATCCGGAGAGCGCTTCATGGAGAAGTACGACTCCCGACTCGAACTTGCTCCGCGGGATGTCGTCGCACGCGCCATCGACAGTGAGCTCAAGAGAAGGGGAGAAGAAAGCGTTTTTCTCGATCTGCGCCATCTCGATGCGGATGACGTTCGCCAATCATTCCCGAGTATTTACAAGAGATGCCGTGAGGTAAACATTGATATTACAAGGGATCTGGTCCCGGTCGTTCCGGCAGCACATTATACCTGCGGCGGCGTGGTCAGTGACGCACATGGTCACACAACCATACACGGATTGATGGTCGCAGGCGAGGCGGCGATGACTGGTCTCCACGGCGCGAACCGGCTCGCGAGCAACTCATTACTCGAGGCCCTGGTCTTCGCGAATCGTGCCGCGGATACCGCGCTTGAGGACACGCACTCCGAACCTCCCGTGGAAGACATCGCTCCATGGGACGATACTGATACGTACAATGCGGAAGAATGGGTGCTGATATCCCACAACCGCAGGGAAGTACGGACACTGATGTGGGACTACGTCGGGATCGTCCGCTCCGACCTACGCCTTGCACGCGCAAAGCGGCGCATCGACCTGCTTCGCAGTGAAGTGGAGGATTTTTACAAGCGTACACGTGTTTCCGAACGCCTGATTCAGCTGCGGAACATCACGCTTCTCGGACACCTTATCATCGAGAGCGCGATGCGTCGCAGGGAAAGCCGCGGGCTGCATTACACGACCGATTATCCGGAAACCGACCCCGGGATGGATCAGGCGGATACACTTCTCTCGGTATTTGATGAAATAGAAAGATAGAAAAATGGCAAGATGGCAAGATCGTGCTTGCTCTTGACATCTTTCTATCTTTGCATCCTGTCATTGAACTCCTGATGTCAACGCTTACAGAAAATATTCTCACAATCTCCCAGCTGACGCGCCAGATCAAGGACACCCTTGAGCGCGCGATCGGATCTGTCACGGTCACGGGAGAAATTTCGAACTTCCATCGCCATTCCTCGGGACACCTGTATTTCACGCTGAAGGATGCCGGCGCGCAGCTTTCCGCGGTGATGTTTCGCGGCAACGCGATGGGGACGTTTTTCCGTCCGGAAAACGGAATGGAGGTGATTTGCCGGGGACGGATTACAGTCTATGAGCCCCGCGGGAATTACCAGATCGTCGTCAGCGACATGCAGCCGCGCGGCGAGGGAGCACTCCAGGTTGCCTTTGAAAAACTGAAACGCAAGCTGTATGACGAGGGACTGTTCGATGAGTCCCTTAAAAAATCGCTCCCCGTCTTTCCGGATGTCGTCGCACTCGTCACGTCATCCACGGGCGCAGCCGTGCGCGATATGATAAGTGTCATGCAGCGCAGGAATCCCTCCGTGCAACTGATCATGATGCCGGTCCAGGTGCAGGGTGCCGGCGCGGCCGAGCAGATTGCCGAGGCCCTGGATCACTGCAACGAATACGGTGCAGTCGATATCATCATCACGGGACGGGGTGGAGGATCGATAGAGGACCTGTGGGCATTCAACGAAGAGATCGTCGCTCGGGCAATCGCTCGATCCCGCATCCCTGTTGTCAGCGCCGTGGGACATGAAGTGGATGTCACGATCGCCGATTATGTCGCTGACGTCCGCGCGGCAACGCCGTCGGTTGCCGGTGAAATAGTCGTTCCCGCCCGCGAAGAACTACTGAGCAGGCTCGAGGGCATTGCTTCGGCTGCGGGGAAATTCGTAGATTCCAGCATGCGCGCGCATGAGCAGCGCCTGCGGGTGATGCTTTCCGATCGCGCCTTCTCTCGGCTCGAAGGCCGCCTCCAGGGACTCATGCAGTTCGTGGACGAGCGGCATCAGACCGCGCAGCGCATCATCGAGCATGCCTTCGAGCGGCGACAGCACCGAGTGTCTCTGTTGCGCCATCAGCTCGATGCCCACGCCCCGGATCGTTTTTTCCGGCGCGGTGCTGTGCTGATGCGCCGCGGAACCGACCCGGTCACCTCCGTGCAGCAGCTTCAGCCGGGTGATTTCGTCTCACTGACCCTGCGTGACGGTTCAGCTGAGGCCAGCATTCTGCAGATCAAGGAACATGAGCAAAAAAAAGACTGAAACCTTTGAACAGCAGCTCGAACGACTGAATCAGATCGTTCAGACGCTTGACGATGAAGGCACTCCTCTCGAGGAAAGCATGAAATTATACGAGGAAGGAATCGAAATCGTCGAAAAATGTGTTACATATCTGTCCGAAGCCCAGAAAAAGATAAAGGTCCTGCGAAAGCGCTCGGACGGGGTTTTTGAGACCTTGGACTTCGATGGCGAGTAACCGTTTTCCAACTGCGGATGGACTTCATGTCTGAACACTCAAAAAGCACGCTGCTGAGCAGCATCGACGATCCGGCGGATCTCCGCAGGCTTGATATCAAGGATTTGCGAAAGGTCAGTTCGGAGATTCGGGATTTCCTTATTGATACCGTCTCGCGGACCGGTGGTCATCTTGGCGCCGGGCTCGGTACCGTCGAACTCGCCGTTGCGCTGCACTACGCTTTTCAGACTCCCGAAGACAAGGTCATCTGGGATGTCGGGCACCAGGCGTATCCCCACAAGATTCTTACGGGACGAAAAGACCGCCTTCATACCATCCGGCAGTACGGTGGTATCAGCGGCTTCCTGAAGCGGAAGGAAAGTCCGTACGACGTGTTCGGCGCCGGTCACGCGACAACGTCGATTTCCGCGGCGCTGGGTGTGGCATCCGCCCGGGATTTCGACGAAGCGGACTACAAGGTCGTTGCCGTCATCGGCGATGGTGCGATGACCGGTGGCATGGCCTACGAAGCCATGAATAACTGCGGCCTGCTGAAGAAGAACATGATAGTCGTACTCAACGACAACAACATGTCCATCGCGCCCAACGTCTGGGCGATCTCAAATTATTTCAATGAGCTGATCGCGTCCCCGACCTACAACCGCTTCCGTGCGAACGTCTGGGATCTCGCCGGCAAATTCGAACATATCGGCGATCGCTTCCGCAAGATCGCGGCGCGTCTTGAAGGCGGACTCAAATCCGTTCTGACTCCGGGCATGCTCTTCGAAGCACTCGGATTTCGGTACTTCGGTCCGATCAACGGCCACAATGTCGTATCACTCGTCAAGATCTTCGAGGAAGTGCAGGACTGGTCCGGTCCGGTGCTCGTTCATGTTGTCACGCAGAAGGGTAAGGGATACGCGCCGGCGGAAAATGACAACATGAATCTGCACGGCGTGACGCCGTTTGACAAGATTACCGGCAAGGCGCCGAAGAAAACCGGTGGGATGCCGAGTTATACATCCGTGTTCGCTGACGCCCTGATTGAGATCATCAGGAAAAATCCGAAAGTCGTCGGCATAACTGCGGCGATGTCATCCGGTACAGGACTTGACAAGCTTCAGCGCGAAATTCCGGAGAAATATTTCGATGTTGGAATCGCCGAACAGCACGCGGTGACTTTCGCTGCCGGCATGGCAACGGAAGGATACATCCCCGTGGCCGCCATTTACTCGACATTCCTGCAGCGCGCCTTTGACCAGGTTATCCATGATGTCGCCATCCAGGATCTGCACGTTGTCTTTGCCCTGGATCGCGGCGGGCTCGTCGGCGCGGACGGTCCGACACATCACGGTGCGTATGATCTTTCCTATCTGCGGCATATCCCGAAGATGGTCATCATGGCTCCGGCCGACGAACAGGAACTGCGTGATATGCTCTACACGGCGGTGGAGCATGATGGTCCCGTCGCCTTCCGCTATCCCCGAGGCAACGCCATCGGTCTGCCGTTACGCGAAGAATTCCAGCGCCTGCCGATTGGCAAGGCGGAAATGCGCCGCGAAGGTGATGACATCGCCATCCTGGCCGTCGGCAACATGGTGCAGCATGCAGTCAAAGCGGCGGAGCTGCTCTCCCACAGCGATATTTCAGCCGCCGTATACAACATGCGCTTCATTAAGCCGCTCGATACCGAACTGATCGACGCGCTGGCGCAGCGGTTCAAATACATCCTGACGGTGGAGGACAATTCCGTCGTCGGTGGATTCGGCAGCGCCGTGGCGGAGCATCTCACCACCATCGCGGACGCGCAATGCACGCTTCGCATCCACGGTCTTCCCGACGACTTTATCGATCACGGGAAACAGGAAGAACTGTATCGCAGCCTCAACCTTGATCCCCTCGGCCTCGCGCGCATGGCCGGCGACATGCTCGGCATCACGCTCAGCGCGACCGTGGAAAACATCGCCTAACACCCGGAAGGAATGACTGTCCGCATCCCAGCTCTCGTTACGCTGCTGATACTGATCGGGTTGCTCGCGGGAGCGCCCGCGGGCCTGCGCGCACAGCACGAAACCACTCTCGTCCGGACGACGGATTCGACAGCGGCGACCGGCGGGGAGGAGAAGCCAGAACCGGATCCGCACACCGCATTGCCGCCCGACAGTCTGCGTCAGCTCGCCGACGGTGTCAATTACTTCCACACGTATATTCCCGAAACACGTCTGTCGGTACACACCGTCACCGTCGACCTGCGCAATCCACGGATTGATGTGCGGCTGGGGAAGGGACTCGATCACATGTCCGGTCTCGAGCAGGCGTACAGCATCATGCATCGCTACGACAGCGTGGTGACGCCCATACGTGTTCTCGCCGGCATCAACGCGAATTTCTGGAAAGCCGGGACACTGCATCCGATGGGGCCGACGGTCATTGACGGCGAAATGCTTGTGGCGGACAAGTACCGCAACTGGCCCTCCGTTGCGTTCACGGACCACGGACAGGTGCTCATCGACACATTCGACCTCGCCGTATCACTCGAGACACGGCTCGGCAGTATCCCCATATCGCGCCTGAACCGCCGCGTCGATTCGACGGAAGTGGTGCTTTACACGACATTCGCCGGATCGTCAGTGCCGTTTATTGATACCGTCGGCATCCGTGAGGCTTCACAGGACACCATCACCGATGACTCCGAATCCCGGATCGATACGCTTATCATGGCGCATATGGATTCTGTCTGGTCGGTGAGCCGCGAGAGCGGCACGCTGAAGATGCAGTTCACGTACATCTATCCGCCGCTTGCAAACACGCGCATTCCGTGTCGTGTGACCGCACTGGATACGGGCTTTGTTGCGATCCCGGAAAACGGAGGAGTCATTTCCTTCGGCAGGGGCCCCTTTCCGCTCTTCTCCTCGCTTTTTGTCGGTGACACCTTTTCAATTGCCAGTCGCCTCGATCCCATTGTGGAGGAGCCGGTCGTGCAGATGACCGGAGGAACACCGCGCATCGTGCGTGACGGGAAGGTCAGCGTCGAGTGGAAGGAGGCCGGCCTGACGAAAATCCGATTCGTCGAGGGTCATTACGGGCGTTCGGCCCTCGGCATCAGCAAGGGCAGCGATACGCTCATCATGATGACCGTCGAGCCCTACAACCGGCGGCATCGCAGACGCGGGGTGCCTCTGCAGCAGCTGGCGGAACTCCTGATCGCCCGCGGCGCGTGGCAGGGTACGAACCTTGACGGAGGCAGTTCGGCCACAATGGTTGTCGAGGGGGAGACCCGCGTTCCGCTCGCGGGAAACCGCGGCAGCAGAAAAATTTCCACTGCCTTGATGGTCTTCGAGCGGCTTGGTATTCTTACAAACAGGGATTTTCCCAAGGTCCGCAAAATCATGCGTCTCGAGTAGCACGATGAAAAAAGACAGCCAGTACATGCTCAAATGCCTGCAGCTCGCCGAGCAGGGACGGGGAGAGGTTGAACCCAATCCCATGGTGGGATGTGTCATCGTCGCGGGCGGACGCATTGTCGGCAAGGGGTGGCATCAGCGCTACGGCGGACCGCATGCAGAGGTGGAAGCGCTGCGCGATGCAGGTGCGAATGCCCGCGGGGCGACGCTCTACGTTTCGCTCGAACCCTGCAATCATTTCGGGAAAACGCCGCCGTGTACCGAGGCCATCATCGACGCGGGCATTCGAAAAGTCGTAATCGGCATGCCCGATCCGAATCCCGCCGTCAAGGGAAACGGGGCGCAGCGTCTTCGAGAGGCGGGTGTCACCGTCGTCGAGGATGTGGAACGCGAGCGCTGCGAGGCACTCAACGAGGTCTATATCGTCAATACCGTGCATCGCCGACCCTTCGTGCTGCTCAAGGTCGCGCAGACGCTCGACGGACACGTGGCTGCCCTCAAGGGAACGTCACACTGGATCACATCCGAGGAGTCGCGCACAGAAGTGCATCGTCTGCGCTCCATTTACGACGCCGTGCTTGTCGGGGCGGAGACCGTCCGCAAAGACAATCCCTCGCTGAACGTGCGGCATGTGAAAGGCCGTGATCCCCAGCGCATCATCCTGACACGGTCGTGGCATCTGCCGCTTTCCGCAGCGGTATTCAGCGACGACCTTGTCGATCACACCATCGTCGTCACATCGAAAAAAAGCGCACGCTCGAACGCGTCTCATATCACCAGACTGCGCAAGCGCGGAGTCCGCGTGCTCGACGTCACGACCGACATGATGGAATACGCCTTGCTGAAATCCGCCCTGAAGCAGCTCTATGACGAGTTCGGCATCAGGTCCATTCTCGTGGAAGGCGGCGCGGAGGTGTTTTCCGCGTTTCTGCGCGCGCGGTTTGCCGATCGTCTCGACATCTTCACCGCGCCGAAGATCATCGGGCAGGGACGCGCGGCGTTTTCCGCTCTTCGTCCCCTGCATCTGAGCGACGCCATGCGTTTTCGCGTCGAGGATGTACTGCGCATGGGAGAGGATGTCTACACGATTCTCAGACCGCAACCGGAGGAATGATATGTTTACCGGTATCATCGAGGAAATCGGGAAGCTGAAATCCATGCGTCCGCTCGGAAGAGGACGCCGACTGGACATCACGGCAGACGCGGTGCTCGGCGGTGCAGCCGTGGGCGACAGCATTGCTGTCAACGGGGTCTGTCTGACGGTAATTGCATTCGACGAACGGGGATTCGCCGTCGAAGCGGTCGAGGAGACTATGAAGAAATCGACGCTGGGATTGCTGGATGTCGGGGTGCCGCTGAATCTCGAGCGGGCGCTGCGGGCCGACAGCCGTCTCGGTGGACATTTTGTGCAGGGACATGTGGATTTCACCGCCGAGGTGCGCGGAATCGAGAGGAGGGAGGAGAGCTGGATGGTCGAGATCAGTTATCCGGGATCGGCCTCGCCGAACATCATTCCCGTCGGCAGCATCGGTGTTGACGGCGTCAGCCTCACTGTGGCAGAGAAGCGCGAGGCTTCATTCCGCGTCTCCGTCATTCCACATACCTGGGACGCAACGCTTTTCCACACCTACCGCAAGGGCACGCGCGTCAACATCGAGCTTGACATGCTTGGAAAATACATTCTCAACTATCTGCAAAACGCAAGGGGGGAAGGGGTTACGGAGGGGTATCTGAAGTCGTTGGGATATTGATTCCAAATCGTATTTCAATCCAGAGACCAGCGAATCGAGAGTGCAAAGTACAAAGTACAAAACAGCATTGAACAGTGTTTTGCACTTTTTTCTTTGCACCTTGCATTAAGAATACAATCAGTGCGTACGGCGTTTATTTTTCGATATGGTCTGTTCGATCAACGCCATGGTCTGTGATGCGGCGACTTCCCAGTCGAATTTTGCGGCCCACTCGAGTGCGCGCTCGCGGAAGGTGTTGCGCGTCTCCGGGGAGTCGAGAAAGACCTTCATTTTGGCGATGAGATCGTCGATGTTTCCGAATTCGTAGAGCTGTCCGGTTTCGCCGTCAACGACGGAATCACGGAGTCCGGGCACATTCGCGGCCACGACGGGAGCGCCGCAGGCATTCGCCTCGACAACCGTCAGTCCCCAGCCTTCCTTGGATGACGTATTGACCACGAAATTGGTTTTCTGCAGCATCGGGGCTTTCTGATCTTCATCGATGAAGCCATGGAAGGTGATGCGATCATTCAGCTGAAGTTCTGTTGTCAGATCTTCGAGTCGCTGCTTGTCATCTCCATCGCCGATGATATCGAGATGCAGTTCCGGGTACTCGTTCCGCAGACGATCCATCGCGCGAATCACGTGGTCGACGGACTTGTACTTCTTAAGCCGGCCGAAATACGCGATATGGTTTATGTCATATATATTACTTTCATGACTATAGTATATATCTTTGTTAACACAGTAATTAACCACAGATACCTTATCTTTTGGAAAGCCCCAATCGAGGTATTCGTTCGCCGTGCTCGGTGAGCCGATAATGAAATGGATATTGCGATATACCGGTTTGATCAGGCGCTCAGCCAGATACACGTACGCTGCCAGCGGGAAGATCGTCTCGAGGAATATGCTCTTGCCGAAAAGGTGATGCGTCACACCCTGGACGGGTTCGCGGACGTAGAGGGGAGTGTAGAAGGGTATCTTGTTAACGTCATCAATAACAACGTCATAGCCTTCTTTTCTGAATCTCCTGATGTACTCGAAAAAGACATGGAAATTGAAGAGGAAGCGTCCTCCTTTGCGAATGATGCGGATACCGTTACGCATTTCTTCGCGCGGCGCGTCGTCAAAATGATGACAGAACAGCGTAACTTCATGTCCGCGCGCGGCTAGGCGTTCGAACACCTCATGGAGATGGACCTCGGCTCCGCCGGCGAGCGGGTTTGTGATATCCTGCCAGTTAAATACCAGAATCTTCAATGGTTTGGATGAGGTCATTTAAAGTATAATATTTCAGATTGAAGATTGCTGATTACAGATTGCTAGGCGATAAATTCGAAACAGTCATCAATGTGCAATCTGGAATCCGCAATCTGTTATTTTCGGGCAATCACGCCGATCGACAGCGCGGTATTCAGTTTCACCGCAGTCCCGTCCATTCCGTTGCGGATTTTCTCGCGCAGGCGCGAGACGGGCGGCAGCAGGCGCGGATACAGGGGCAGTTTGACGCCGATCTTGTAGAATGCTTCGCGGAACGTACGGTATACGAGACTCGGATACATCCATTCGCCGTATGCGTCGACGGGCTGTAAGCCGAGATCTTTCAATAGTTTACGTAGTTCAGTGACTGAAAACTCGCGTTCCCAGCCGGCAAACCAGGCATTGAGAGCGATCAGGATGTGTTTGATGACCGTATAGATGTGCCAGCGCTGCGGAACATCGACGATGAGCAGTCCGCCGGGCTTGAGAACGCGGATATTCTCACGAAGCAGATCTTCCGCGATTCCTTTGCGGAAATGCTCGAGGAGTCCCTGGTGAAACACCGCGTCGAACGTTCCGTCCGGAAACGGCAGCGCGAACGCATCGCCGCCGACGGCGGAAATGTGTTCGACGGACGGCAGGTTGTTTCGGATAATCTTCAGGGAATTCATAGAATAGTCGAGAAGCACGAGCTCCGCGCCGTCCTGCGCCATATAGAAGCTGTCGCGTCCCGTTCCGGCGCCGACCTCGAGAATTCTCGCGCCATCGAGCTCGAGATGCTTCGAGAGGTTGCGGCGTATGCGATCGGTATTCGCATAGACTTCCTTGGTATCGGATTTCTGATCCCAGAAATCATCCCAGTTCTTTTTCGTCGATTCTTTCATAGCTGTATTAACAGCCCCTTACTTCCGATAATAAATATTATGTAAAGTCGGTCTGTGTGCTTCCATGCCCTGCTTTCAGAGAGGCTCGTAGAGACACGATGTTTGGACGAATATGATGTACGTCTGTTCCATTCATGCAAATTACGGCGTTTTTGCGTTGGGTCAAAGAGCTGTTGACCGTTAGCCGATAGCCGTTGGCAATTCGCTGTTCGCTACCGTTGCTTTGAGGCGCCGCAAAGGTGTTTTGGCTGTTCGCGTCTGGATCCATGTGTGGAACTGCATGTCCTGTTTGTTGATGACGGATTCCCTGCCTTACGATACATGTCATGGCTAACCGATTGGAATATTAACTTATTTCCAGCGGCGGGAATTCCGTTTCATGGATGCAAGACCGATCGCGGATTCGTGTGTACCGGCTGATTGATGCGTTTTAGGATGGGTTAAAAGAATATTTAACCCGAGTTAAAAATGATTCATGGAATTTTAGGATAACCTAAAACTATTCCTGGACGAGCATTTTCTCGGAAATCCGGCGTTCAGCCGTCCGGAGAACGAGGAAATACACTCCGGGAGACAAGTTCGCATGGGTTTGGAGACGCAGGCTGTGGCGACCGGCTGTGAGCATGCCCTGATACAGTTCACGAACGGGACGGCCGAGCAAGTCATGCAGTACCAGCCGGATGTGCTGCGAGGCCGGGAGCGTGACCGTCACGACTCCGCTGTGCATGCGCGGATCGAGTGGCTGCGGACACACACTCATGGCTATTTCGCGAGGCGACGGCGGCGAGGCGGCTGAGACGACTCCTCCGGATGTCGTCCGGTAGATTACGCCTCCGTCGCCAACGGCCCAGCCGTGAAGCGGATCGCTGAAGGTCATCGCGCGGAACTGCGGTGTCGCGTTTGGATGAGCGGGATCGAGCGTTTCGAGCACATCCCATGTCCATGTGCGACCACGATCCGTCGTGCGCTCGATTCCCCTGTTGCATGCGAAGCCCAGGTCGGGACGGACAAAATAGCTGTCGAAGATGTATCCCCAGTTGTGCCACAGAGTGTCCCAGGTCATCCCGCCGCTCACGGTATTCGGCATCCCGCGGCCCTCGCCATATACAAAACCTTCCGCGCCGGAGAAAAAATGCAGCCCGTACAAATCGATGTGTGACCAGGTGTCGAAATATTCCCAGCTCTCTCCCCCGTCCACCGAGCGCAGGAGCATGGCGTGTTCACCCACGGCCCAGCCCGTGTCACGCGACGGAAACTGGATGTCACGCATGCACACCCCGAGTCCGGGCGCGGTGCGGGACACCTCGTTCGCGACCGTACGCCAGGTCACACCGGCGTCGGTGCTCTTACGGATGACGGCCTGGCGGTCCTGATGCACCCACCCGACGTTTCCTGAATCGCCGATGGCATAGACGGTCGAAGGATCGGTGAAGAGCAGTTCGACGATATCGAACTCCGGCGCCATGGAGATGTCCTCCCAGTTTTCACCCAGGTCGGTGCTGCGCCAGAGCACGCCACCGGAACCGTCGGGCACTCCTCCTCCGCCGACGTATACGTTCCCGGTTTCATCGGATGTCACGGCCCAGAGCTGCGGGGCGGGATCGGGCATGATGGGGATGTCGAGTTTTTCCCAGTGTTCGCCATCGGTCGTGCGCAGCACGGTGCCGTGATAGCCGACGATGAAGCCGGTGAGCCGGTCGACGAAATGCACGTTGAGCAGTGACGTTTCCGTCAGGGGCTGCTCCCCCGGACGCGGATGCATGAGCTGCCAGCCGTGCTGGGCGTGCAGCACGGACGGAACTGTCGCCAGGAATAGGATGGATAAAAGCGCAGCTGCCGCGCCATGCGCGTGCGTACGGTTGATTGCTGTGAAGGACATGGTTTCCCCGCCAGATGAACATGAATCGGTTCAGGAGGAATGTACGGATTCGGGGAACAACATACCATGGAGTTCGGAATGGCGGGATTATGCTTCGTTCGCAGATGCGACCACACCCTGACGGGTGTGGTTACCGGAATGGATTCTGCCGGGAGCGACCACACCCTGACGGGTGTGGTTACCGGAATGGACACTGCCGGGAGCGACCACACGCTGACGGGTGTGGTTACCGGAATGGATTCTGCCGGGAGCGACCACACGCTGACGGGTGTGGTTACCGGCATCGATACTCAGGAACGGTAACCACACGCGTGAGCGTGTGGCAAGCCCACGGCTCACAGCTCAGAGCCTACGGCCAATCACCAGTGCTTCTGTCGTACGGGGATGATATCAAGCGGGAGTGAGACCTGATAATCCTCGGCGGGACTCGCCTGCCAGTACTCGCCAACGATGGCGCCCTCCCCCACCACTTCACAATAGGCGAGGCCGGTCTTGATCAGTCCTTCGTTCTCGGTGTAGGGATTCAGCTCGATCATGCCGTTGGGCGGGATGACATGCTTGTCGCGTGTCAGCTGCTTGCCGTGGTCGAGGTAGAATGTCACGGCGACGGTCACGGCGCTGTCGGCGGCGGGATTGACGAGGACGAGCCGCGCATCGATGTCGGGAGCGGCGACGAAATGCTGGCAGAGCAGCGCGGCCGCGCCGTGCGCGTCCGAGGCGGGGATGGCGGTGTTGAAGGCGGAACGCAGCGGATCCCGGTAAAACTGCCAGTACTGCGCCGAAACGTTTCCGCCGTCGGAGTAAATGCGGATGGTGCCCTTGAAACGGCGTCCGCCGATGTGATCGGCGGGATTGTAGTTGACCTTGCCGAAGATCGGGAGGAAATACGACTGGTCGTCGACAAGCGTGCCGTCCATGTCGTAGAGGAGGACGTTGACAACTGAGCCCGTGCCCTCATGATCGGTAATGACGAGATGGGTCTCGAACATCTCAGGATCGGCTTCGAAATAATTGACGACGAGCTGATCGCCCACGCGCAGCTGCGGTGCGTGTTCTCCCTCAAACGCAAATTGCGCACGTGCCCCGTGGGACACGCACGCAATTGCAAACATGATCGCGATGATGCGGCGATGCATCTGCTGCACGGCGCCTCCTAACGAATCTTGGTGACGCCCTCCAGCGGAAGCGCGACCTGGTACTTCTCGGGCTCGGAGGCCTGCCAGTACTCGCCGGTGATCTTGCCGGCGCCGACGACGACGATGTACGCGGTGCCGGTCATCTGCACGCCCTTGAGAGATTTGTACGGATTGATGCTCACCACGCCGTTGGCAGGAATGACGCGCTTCTCGACACCGACGAGTCCGCCGTTGTCGCTGTAAAATTTCACGTCGATGGTCGTCGGTCGCGCCATCTCCGCATTCGCAACGATGATCTGCGACTTCACCGACTTGTCACTGACAAAGTGCTGGCAGACGAGCTTGTCATAACCCTTGCCGTCCGCTGCGGGCACGGCGATGTTGAGATACGACTGCTCCTCATTGCGGTATTTCTCCCAGTACTGGCCGGCGATGTTGCCGCCGTCGCTTTCGATGCGCACGGTGCCGGAGAACTTGGGATCCTGGTTGTAGCCGTGCTGATACGCATTCAGGTAGGTCAGCGGATCATAGTTGATCTTGCCGAAAGCGTTCAGCGTTTCGTAACGCTCGTACACGAGACGGCCTTCCTCGTTGTAAATGGTGATCTTCAGATTGGGTCCGACGCCGTCGACGTCGCTGATCACCACGTGCGTTTCGATGTTGTCGGGATCGGAAACGAACCGGTTGATGACCAGGTTCTGTCCGACCTGGGCGTCCAGCTGCACGGTGCACAGAAGCAGTGCCGCAGCTGCGACCAGGATGCTCGTAAACGCTTTCGACGATTTCCGCATTGAAATTCCTCCTGGGAACGTATTCAGGGATCTACTTGAGCAAAACTGATATTCCGAGTTCAAGATACGCATCGGCGGGCAATTCGTGAAATGCTTCCGCGTAACGTGCGCCGCGTCCACCGAAGGTCATGGCCCGATAGGCATTGAGTCCTTCAATGTGATGCATGTAATCGATGGCGTCCTGCTGGCTTGCGTAGCAGCGCATTGCCTCGCGCTTGTGTTCGATGTGATGCGTGATGTCGGCGGCAGAAGTGGCCGGGAGCGGACTCCAGACCTCGAATCCTCTGATGATGGGACGGACGCCGGGTATCTCCCGAAGTGTCCGCAGCAACCAGATATTCAGTATCCGATGATCATGATGATTATCGAATAACGAGGGAAGATACAAAACATCGGGTTCTTTCTCAATCAATTGCCGAAGTTCCGACCCGGAATATACGTCTGAATCAAAAGCGCTGTTCCCCAGGCGCAGCAGCAGACGGTCATCGATTCCCAGTACGTCCATCGCCGCATGGAACTCCCGCTCGCGCACGTCCCGCTTTTCCTCTGCTGTCATCCCCTCTCCGTCGATGGATGCGACGTTGTCGGAAAACAGCGCTACGGTGATCACATCGCCCCGGTCACGGTGACGCAGAAGCGCTCCGCCCGCTCCGAAGGTCTCGTCATCCGCGTGCGGCGTCAGCACGAGGACGCGCTGCGATTGACCGTTGAATTCGACGGGACGCGGATATACAGTAGCCTCCGGATCGAATGCCAGCTCGCCGATCTGACGCGCCCGCATGCGAAGGCGGCGCAGGGAGAGATACTCCATCAGCTGGCGCACGCCGGTCATGTCGCGGCTCCCGATCGTCCGAAAACATCCGACCATCGAATCATGTGACTGACGCTCCGGTGTGCATGCTCGCTCACAGGTTCACTCCCGAAATATTCCCGCGTCTGCGCTTCACGCCAAACAAGGCCGATAACCGGATGCTCCCGTGATACTCGAAGTCGGCTTTCGCGATGCCGCGCAGAGAGGATTCATTTTCTTCTTCCGCGTAGATCCAGAGATGGCGGAGTCCTTCTTCGGCAAGCCGGCCGCAGAGGCGGCGCAGCGCATCCGGATAGATGCCGCGGCCGCGGTACTCCGGCATTGTGACGACATCGTAGACGACGGCATCTGGCGGTGCGAGTTTCCAGGTGGAATACAGTTCGTCAATGTACAGACGGTGCTCCTCCACCCAGGAGGAGAATGCGACGCGGTCATCGTCCATGCCAATCCATGCGCGCGCGCCGGAGGCGAAACGCTGCCGGTACTGGTCGCGGAATTCCTGCATGGGATGCTCGCCCCAGGGAAAATCGTGCACATTGACCAGACGGAAATCGATGTCGCCCGTCAGCAGCGTGACGGGGACGCAGGTGCGTCGATAGAAACGGAGATGATGCCGTTCACATATTCTCATTGCAGCTCCCTCCTCTGCTGGCGGGACTGCATGAGCCGCTGTACCGTGCGCGCCGCGCGATACCGCAGCAGACTGCGGGCCGTGTGCAGTGTACAGTGTTCGCTGCGGCGCTGCTGGGGATTGAATTCCCGTTTGTATCGTTCATCCCCGCGCAGAAAATCGAAAAATGTGCATCCCTGCTCCAGCGCGAAACAGATGCTGCGGTCGAGATTCATCGTGCCGGGACTGTAGCGCTTGTACTGTTCATCCATCCCTGAAAGCACGTAGAGCATGCTGCCAGCGTGTATCCACGAGGCCATGACATGCACGATTTCGCCGTCGTGCCGAAGCACGGTGAATACCGCCTCGTGCCCGGCAGCGGCGACGGCGTCATGAAAGAAGGCGCGGTGGGATTCCTGTTCGAACCACGACGCGGTACCGAAGCGCTCACGATTCAGACGGATAAGCGCGTCAACGAGCTGTGCATCCGGAGAACGCACGGCGCTCCATGTCAGCGCTTCCTCGCGATCGAACATCCGCCGCGCGCGGCGCACTTCCCTGCGCATGTGTGCATCCGCGCGCTCGATCAGCGAGTCGGCATCCTCATTCGCGAGGGAAACACGCAGGTACAGTTCCCCCCTGTCATGCCGCGCATGCAAGCCCGTGCCGGCAACGGTGGATTCAGGAAGCACATCGTGCAGCAGCAGCCAGGAGCCCGGATACGTTGTTTCGATCCATGCAAGCAGCGCGCCCCAGACAGCTGTGGTATCCGTGTCGGTGGTGACAAGATCGGTGTACTGCGCGAGCCGGTCGCCGAGAAAGAGCAGATACCGCCATGCCGTCAGCGGTCCTGCACGCCGCATCTGCAGAAACAGCGGGGCCGCCGCGACGATGGATCCCTCCTTTTTCATCATGAGCAGTACCGGTTCGCGGCGTGGATCCGGCTCCACGAAATACGTACTCCACAGCCGGTTCCACTGCCAGGACTGGAAAAAGGTATTGCGCTTCAGACGGTTCTCCTCGTAGGCGCATGTCCACCATGCGCGCAGCGCCGGATCCTCGAATGTCGTTCGGGTCACTTCCACGCGCTCACTCACGACCCCTCCCTCCTGTCGCGCAGGGGACGCGCCGGTGTGCCCGCCGCCACCGCCCAGGCGGGGATGTCGTGCGTGACAGTGGCGTTTGCCGCGATGACGGCATGATCGCCGATACTGACACCGGGAAGAATAACCACGTTGCTGCCGATCCAGACGTCCGCTCCGATATCGATCGGCGCGCTTTCTCCACCCTGTTCGCGCACGGGACGCTCGTTGTCGTCAAAGCGGTGGTTTGAATCGATGATCGTGACGAAACCGCCGATCAGCGTGCCGCGACCGATACGCACCGATCCCGAGACAGTGCAGTGCTGGGAGATGAACACCTGCTCTTCGAGCCGCAGCGTGTCGCCGGGATGCGCGATCAGCCAGCTGTCGTGCAGCACCTGTGCGCCGGCACCGATTTCGAACCGCGCGCCGTCGGCGATGCGCACTTCAACACGGCGGCCAAATGCGGCGGAACCGTCGATACTGTGCTGTCCCGATGCGCGCAGGCGGCGCAGGACAAGATGCAGTTCTGCACCCTCCATTTTCCGGAACAGCCAGGCGGCGATATGAGCGACAAGTGTTTTCATGAGCGATCGGATGCATGCGAACCGGATGCGTGCGGACCGGTCGGTGTGTCCGGCGGAGCGTCGCCGTGATTCGACTTCCGCACCCGCGTGATTTCATGCCGATGAAGATAAATATACGTCATCGAGACGATGCCTGCCGCGAACCAGACGATGACACTGCTCACGGCGGCACCCATCGATCCCATATACGTGATGAACAAATAATGCGACACGACGGTGACGCAAAGCTGTCCGAGTGCCACCCAGGTCGCAATGCGCGCCCGGTCGATACTCAGCATCAGAATGGTAAGCGGATTGCCGATGATGGTCCACGCATACCCGATGAAGAGCACCGCGAACAGCGGCAGTGACGGTGTGTATTTCGGAAAGAATTCCGGTGTCGCGAGGAAGATGACGATGACGTAGGCCAGTCCGATGGCCGTCACGGGCAGTGTGACAGTAAACGTGCGGCGCACGTAGCGGCGCATTTCATCGAGGGAACGCAGTTCCATGGCCTTCGGGAAAAACACGGTGACCACCGAACCGGCGAGCACGATGAGCGGTGTGCAGAGGCGCGCCGCCGCGATGTAGAGCCCTGCCTCGTCGGGACGATCGGACAGCATCGGTGAGATCATGAACACATCGAGGCGCATGAGGAACATCGTGGCGAAAGATGTCAGCATCATCCACTTCGCGAAATGCCAGATTTCCGTACCGATATCGCGCCAGTCGTACCGCATGCGTCCACGCAGGGACGAAAGGAACCACAGTGCAAGCGGAATGACGGCGAATGGCGCGATGGTGTAAGAGAGGTACACGAGGTCGAGTGTGAAGATACCGATGAGGATGCCGGCGTAGATGATGCCGGTCTTGATCGCCGCTTCGGCAATGCGCAGTGCGGTAAATCGCACGAACTGCTGGCGGGCCTGGAGCACGGTGAGCGAGAATTCGATGAGCGCCTCTCCGAGGATTGCGATGGCCATGAGCCGCAGCGGCATGACGAGTTCCGGTGTGCGCAGCGCACGCACGGCGAGGAATTCCGCGGACAGAAACAGCGCGGCAGCCGTAAAGAGAATGATGACGGTCTTTGCCCGCAGTGCGAAATGGAAATGCGCCTGCGCGCGGCGGGGGTCTTCATTCTTGTACAGTGCGAAGAAGCGGATGAAGCTCTGATGCAGTCCCGAATCGGTGAACTGCGTCACGGCGGCGAACACGGTGATAAACAGGCCGTAGAGCTTGTACTCCTCCGGCGTGATCAGCGCAAGGAGGATGACGGTGATCAGGAAGGTCAGGAATTTCGCGATGACATCGCCGGTAAATACGACACCGGCCTCCCGCGCACCGAGCGGCAGGAGTTCACGGATACCGGTAATCATTCGTCGCATGGTCACGCAGCGGCAACGTGTTCGGTGATCGTATCGAGGAGCCGCCGTACACGCCTGTCCCAGGTGTTCTGCCGCGCAAAAGCGCGCAGGCGCACACGCCGTTTTTCATCCGTCTGCTCGACGGCATGCCGGATGCCGGCGAAAAAGCCTTCGCGCGTATCGGCGAGTGTGACGATGTCACTGTAATGCATCAGCTCGGTGACGCCAGTGGCGATGATGGGCAATCCCGCCGCGGCGTATTCGTAGAGTTTGAGCGGATTCACCACGTCGGAGATCGCGTTCGAGAGAAACGGGATGACCGCGGCGTCGAAGCTGCGCAGGAGCGCGGGCAGCTGCCGGTGCGGGACGAATCCGTGCAGCATCACGTTGGGATATGATTCACAGCGGGCGGCGAAATCGCTGGTGACCGGGCCGACGACGGCGAAGTCGTATTCCGGGAAGCGGTTGATGGACTCGAAGAGCAGTTCGCTGTCGAACCATTTTCCGCAGGTCGCGCCCACGTAGCCAATGACGGGTCGCCGGGATGGCTCGTCTCCATTGGATCCACTGTGGTGTTCGAATTGAACCAGCGGCACTGTGGAAGTCGCCCTGCCGCATTGCTTAACGAATTCGGCAGACACGGCATTCGGAAGCAGCAGTGTGCGTGTCTCCGGGAAACGCCGCCGAATGGAGGAGCCCTCTTCGTGCGCGCTGAAGGTGACGAGGTCCGCCTCGGCGGCGAGCTGCGCTTCGTACCGGCGAAGACGGCGCAGTGCCCGATCGGTGCGTCCCTGCACTTCCAGGGCGTCACAGACATCGTACACCAGAAGACGCGGGTTCAGCAGTGTGCGGTCGATCAGGTTGTTCCACCAGAGGGGCAGCATGATCAACGCAATGGACTGCGAGAAATCCATCCCGGAAAAACGGCGGCGAAACCATTGCTGAAAAATCGATCGGTCGAGAGCAGGTGCGAGGCTGCTGCGAAAACCCGTCGGCAGCGTCGGAGGCGTATGAACATGGAGCCGGGGCTGATCGGGATCACGCGTGAAACCGGTTTCCCGCGACAGCGGAGAAAACATGCGCTGCAGAAATGCGTGCGTTTTGCCGGCTGTGGAGGGTGGGATTTCAATGAAGTCGACATGATGCCCCATCCGGGCGCATTCCGTTGCCAGCGCCTGGTCGCGCTGCGGCAGGCTGTCGAACGATGTCAGTCCGAAAAACAGGAAGTGATATGTCGATGTGTCAATCATCTCGTATTGCATTGTTCGTATCTCGTGCCCGGACGGTTCACGTCGCCGCCCGGCGGAACGGCCAGGCGCATCAAGCCGTCCCGCGCCGGTAATGCGATTCGAGCATCACGGCAATATTGTCCCAGGTCTGCTCAGAAACAAACCGCAGGGCGGCCTGCGCGCGCTGCTCGAGCTGTGCTTCCAGCCTTCCCGTGACAATCCCCTCCGACAGCACACGCAGCTCATCCTGCGTCTCCGCGACGGTCATGAGCGTCTCATGCTCCGGAATCGACCGTACATATTGTCCGCGGATATCGCTGAGTGCGGGAACGATGACCGATTTGCCGGTCGTGAATGCCTCGAGAATACCGAGAAATCCCGTGGCGATCAGCCAGCGCGCATCCCGGAGTACAGGAAGAGGATCAACAAGGATTCCGCGGACGTGCACATGGAAGCGCGCATGCGCGAGGTCTTCAATCCGCCCGCGCAGGGATCCGTCCCCGGCGATATCCAGCTGCACGTCGATATCCTGTGCGCGGGAGACCTCCGCAAGCGCCGCCGCAAATGGAAGGATTTCCGTATCCGTCTCAAGTCGTCCCGCGTAGCCGAAGCGTCGTATCTCCGGAAGCGGCAGCTCCGGTCTCCGGTGCACGGGCGCACCGAGGTATACGGCATCGACCGGGTGCCGGTACAGTTCCCGCACGTATGTCCCCACGGCGAAGCGCGATGTGCACATACGCGCCGCAAGCGCGCGCAGCAGCCGGTGCCGCCAGCGGATCGGCCAGTGCTCGTAGCCGTGGAAGGTGATGGCGTAATGCGGTCTACGGACGATCGCCCGCAGCGGCAGGAACCAGTGGATCAGCGGTGTGTAATCGTGAAAATGCAGGATGTCGGCTGAGCTGAATAGGCGTCGATGCCGCCACATCCACCGCCAGTAGAAGAGCCTGGTCAGCGGACGACGAAGAGGCACGCGAAAGCGTATCACGTGAAACGGCAGACTGTCATCCCGCCAATCCTCCCCCGCCGCTGTTTCCGTCAGCACGGTGACGTCATGTCCGCGTGCTGCAAGTGCTTCCGCTGTGCGCAGCACGCTCCACTGCACGCCTCCGGCATCCGGCAGAAAATGATTGGCGATGTGGATGATACGCATGACCGGAATCAGCGGAAGGATCGCTCCACGCGCTGGAAGAATTCATAGCGCGGCGGACGGCCTTCCGTGGGCGTGTATCCGTAATCCTTCACAAAGGTACCGTCCATCAGGTCATCCGATGGATTCCATGGCTTGTCGTAATCGTTTCCTTCACGGAAGACATAGGTGATGCGTTTGAACGCTTCGTGTTTTTTTCGCCGCGCTGATCCACCATCGCGGTCGAGATCGAGAAAGTGCGTGATGCCGTCGCCTATGTTGTATTCCGGGAAGCCGGTGAAGAGCTGCATGCGTCCGCCGGGCGGCACGATCCCGCGCACGAGTTCATTGACGGTTTTGTGCAGATAGTTGCCGTATTCACCCTGCGCGCCGTGCGTCAGCACGACATCGGGCTGCTCACGCCGGATCAGCTCGCGGATGCTGCGCTCGATCGCCTCGCGCATGACGCTGCCGGGACCGAAACTCTTTTTGAAATCCAGTCCGCGGTACTCACCGATCTGCACCACACGGCGGCCACCGAGTTCGAAGACAACGGGCAGGATGCTAATGTCCACGCCAAGCGACGCGCCGTAGCGTTTCGCGATGCGGGGTTTATCAATTCCCTTCAGGTCCGTCGCCACGCGCACCGATCCGTCGGGCATGATGCCGGCACAGTTGAATCCGCCGAGCTGCTCGACGGGATCATCCTCAAAACCGCTGCTGCCGTCGGCGCCGTTGGATACCAGGACGACACGGACATCCTTCCCCATCTCCGCGGCCATGGCGAGCAGTCCGCCCGCGAGCAGCACTTCATCGTCGGGATGTGCGAAGACGGCAAGGATTTTCCCGGCGCGCGAGAGCACCGCGTGCATGTCGCTGAAGCGCTCCGAGAGTGCTTCAGGCGTGCGCAGATAGCCGGTATGGTCATCGGCATCGAATACGCTCAGCCGGTAGTCGATCTTGATCTTCTCTCCCGGCTCGCCGTACATGAAGTCATCGACATACACAACGGGGTGATCCACGCCCGGCCATTCATCGAAATCCCATGTACCGTGCTCGACGCCTGCGGGGATGTCGTACCCCGGACGGAACATCCCGGGCTCGAGCGTATGCGGTACGGTCTGGGAAGCGGCCGTCGCGGGAAGAAGAAGAATGAGCAGGACCAGTGTGGATTTCATGCCATGATTCCTTACATGAGCAGTATGCTGTGCTGAAACGCGAAATCCGCGCCGTGGACATACAACGTATATGCGCCGGCAGGGAGCGGTGTTCCCGTATCGCCGTGGCCGTCCCAGGGCACGAAATGATTGCCTTTCGCGAAAGCATAATATACGATTTTTCGCAGCGCCCGTCCGCGTCCGTCGAATATCGTGATTTGAACAGGCCGGGGACCTGCGACATGGAATGCGATGGTGCAGTGGGACGTATGTCCGGCGCGGAAGGGATTCGGCCAGACGCAGTGCTGCAGAGCGGTGGGGCGTTCGCTCGGCCGCTCGAGCTTCTCCGCCAGCAGCGGTGCGAGGACGGAAGCAATGCGCGCGTGTCCTTCAGGAAGCGGATGCACACCGTCGAATCCCAGCAGGCTCGAATCATTCTGGAACGCATCACGCAGAGAGAGCACGGCGCAGCCCTCCTCCCTGCCCACATCGCGTATGCAGCGATCGTATCGGTCGCGCATGTCGCGGGCGCCGCCGTACGGAATGTATTGCGCACTGTCCGCACCCGCAGCATAAAACCGCCCGGCGATGAGCGGGGGCAAGCCGAGCAGCAGCGGCTGCGCGCCGATGCCGCGCACTTTCTCGACAAGCAGACGGATATTGTCGCGGAAACGCGCGAGCGGGACGCGAGGCGCCGGCGGATCGTCCCACACGTACATGTCATTCGAACCGAATGCGATGACCACGACCGACGGAGCGGCTGCAAGCACATCTGCGTCGACCCGGTCGAGCGCGTCATCCGTCGTCTCACCTCCCGCGCCGCGGTGCAGTGAACGGAACGGTGTGCCGTCCTCACGGAGAATTGAATCAGTTCGCGCTGGATACGCATCCCCGGGACGTCGTTCTCTCTCGATCCATCCCTCCGTAATGGAATCCCCGAAATACACGATCAGCGGCTGGGACGGAAGCCGGATCGGTACCACGCAGAGAACGCAGCACAACAGTGCTATCCGCGGCAAAGGCATGGGCTATTTGAGTGAAATGTTATCCGGTGCGTCGAGCTGGACGATGCGGTGATCGGGCTCTTCGGAAAAATGCGGATGCGGTTGCGCCAGTTCGTGCAGAGCGCGGAGCAGTCGCGCTTCGTACTCGCGCAGTTTCGCTTCAACTGCATCGGCCTTCATTTCGCGCACGGAAAGGGTTTCGCGGTATCGCTTCAGGAAATATGCGATGGTTTCCACACGAATCTTGATGCTTCCCGTGGGACGGTTTTCATCGATATCCTTGAAGCTGAAATACGGCGTGCCGGAGCATTCGACGACTTCCTGTACCGTGGCATAGATCGGTCCGTCATGTCCGCACTTGAAACTGGAGAGTTCGAGAGCGACGAGATTCGGGTGGCGTGCGACGTACTTCGCTGCCCACACCTTGCGGTTCGTGTTTTCACTGTAGGAATTTTTCCACACGTCCGAGATTTCCATGGGATGGGAAATGCGTCCGGCTTCGAGATCCGGACCGAACACCCGGTGGAGGCTTTCCTGATCTGTCGGCAGACTGTCCTGCGTGAACACGGGATATCCCAGCTTCTGGAATTCAGCCAGGATGCCGTGATTGATTCCCGCATCGTTGTGGTACGGGCGCGCGAGGAGGACGATGCCGAGGCGTTTTTCCGCTTCAAGCGAGCGCAGTGTTTCCCGCGCCCGCTCCTGCAGGGACTCGGTAAAACGTCGCAATGCGCTCCATCCCGCATCCATTGCTGCGGTATGTTCGCGTCGTCCGAGATTCAATCTCGTACGGAGTGAGTCGTAGATCTGTCGTGAAGCCAGAGCCGCATCTGCAAGGTTGACAAAGGGATGGACGTATGCGATACCGCGCTGCTCGAAGGTGTTCTGTTCCTTTGTGTATGCCGCCTCGATGGTTTCGACGCTTCCGACAATGGTCGGACAGGCCTTTGATGCCTGCGTACCGACCAGGTCGCTCGGCATGTCGTCGACCATCGGGAAGAAAATCATGTCGAGCGCTTGACGGTCGTGCTTCCGGTAGAGCAGATTGTGCACGTGCGAGAGTGCCAGTTTGCTCGGGAAACAGGGATCGATACTGCCGCGCTTTGATCCTTCACGGAAGAGGTCGTCTGTGGTGTGATCGGAAAACACGATCTGCTCGAACGGGATGCCCAGCGTCTGCAGGTATGCAGTGAAAAAAGGCACATGCGCATACATGTTCAGCGCTCGCGGAATGCCGATCCGCAGGTCGCCACGGCGCATTTGCCGCTGGTTCATGCGCAGGTGCTTTTCTCCCGCCCCGCTCACGGTTTCCGCATGCGGCTGAAACGCTTCTCGCGCGGCAATCTCAGCGTAGTTCGGGTAGTTCTTCCGTATCTGCGCCAGATTGCGCGCGATATCCCGCATCTCATCCGCTTCTTCGACGCAGCCTTTCTCACAGGTCGCGATGATCAGGCGGCGCCGGTCGTCATTTCGATGACTGCCGGCTGTGCCGGTTTCAACATCAATGAACGTCCGCAGACACCTGTTCTTGCAGAAGTTGCAGCGTGTGCTTTCATCCCGTTTCGAGACAAAACGGATATGCGATACCGCATCAAGTCCGATGAATGTTGTTTCTCTTCCGTTCTCATGCAGTCGTGCGGCTTCGACTGCCGCACCAATGGCGCCGGCCTCACCGGTGTGTTCGTGGACGATGATCCGGGGCCGCACGTCGCGGAATTTTCGTTCGATGAAATCCACCTGTGCCTTGACGGCGGCGAGATTCCGCTGTGTGCCACCCTGCAGCACGAACGTTGTGCCGAGCATCTCGAGATTCGTGATCTGGGAGACATACAGCCAGATATTTTTGGGGAGGACACGTGCGAGTCCGGCCATGATCTCCGCGGCATTCCACCCCTGTCTCTGAAAATCGACGATGTCAGACTGCAGAAAGACGGCGCATCCGTAGCCGAATTCCGGGACCTGCTCCGCCTGGAACGCGATATCCGCGAACTGCTCGACATTGTATCCGAAGCCTTCCGCTGTGCTCTGGAGGAAATACCCGTTCCCTGCCGAACACTGCGTATTGAGCTTGAAGTCGACGACTCTATCCTGATGCAGGAGAATGAGTTTGATGTCCTGCCCTCCCACATCGCATATGACATCCACGTTGTTGTAGAAACGCTGTGCAGCCTGTGTATGGGCGACGGTTTCGACGAGGGATACATCGGCGCGCAGCGTATCGCGGAGAATGTCTTTCGCATATCCCGTCGTGCCGACACCGAGTACGTGCAGGGATGCTCCCTGCTCCTCGACCTGGCGGCGGAGGTCGTCGATGATTCGTCGCGTGTCATCGATGGGATTGCCGTCGGAGAGGCGGTAGGATTTGAAAGCGACGTGCAGATCGCGATCGAGCAGGACGCCTTTTGTCGATGTCGAGCCGCCGTCAATGCCGATGTAGGCACTGAGGCGCTGCCCGGGTTCCAGGCGACTCGACCGGAATTCCGGGATGGAATACCGGCGACGGAACTGCTCGAGTTCTTCCCGTGACCCGACGAGCCCCGCCCCCACTTTGCTGCGTCGCAGGGCGCTGCGTCCGTAAGCAATGAAATCCTGAAGGGCATCGAGTCCGCGGAAACGCTCTTCGGCTTGGGTGCGTGCGGCATAGACGAGACAGCCGATCGCGGCGAAATACTGGGCGTTATCGGGAACGTACACACGGTCAGAGGGATGAACGTCATGGCCAACATCGAACCCTCGCTCTTCCCAGATTTTCGGGATGCCGTGCTTCCAGCATTCCACCATCCCGCGGATGTAGGTGTTGGGACCGCCGAGCAGGAGTACATCGGGCTGCAGCGTGTTCCCCCGCGTAAGCACCGAGAGATTCTGCTGGACGATGGATTCGAAAAGCGATGCCATGAGTTCTTCGGGCGGGACGCCCTGCTTCTGCAGACTGTTGATGTCGGTTTCCGCGAATACACCACATTTCCCTGCCACGGGATGGAGACGGACGTCGTCATAGGCGAGATGTGCGAGGCGGTCGGCAGGGATGCGAAGCTTGGCGTTGATCTTATCGATGATCGCTCCTGTACCCCCGGCGCACTTGTCGTTCATCGATGAGAATTTTTTTGTTCTTCCCGTCACGGGATCCCGTTGGAAGATGATTATTTTCGCATCCTGGCCGCCGAGTTCGACGGCGGAACCGGCTTCAGGGTGCAGGGTTTCCACAGCGAGTGACACGGCGTTGACTTCCTGCACATAACGCGCACCGAGAAGCGGGGCAAGCGTCTTGCCACCGGATCCGGTGATGAGAACGCTGTATATGCCGGGATCATCACTGAAGGTATCCATGATACGGTGCATGAAGTCAAGCACCGTCTCCGCCTGGCGGGTTTCGTGGCGCGCGTAGTCTTTCCAGACATGCGTGTCATCCCTGAGATCCTTCACGACCGCCTTGACGGTTGTGCTGCCGACATCGAGTCCGATGATATACCGCTTCCCCGGCATGGCCTAGTTCCTCCCCTGCCTGCGGAGCTGTGCGACATGGCGAACGAAACGGGCAGCCGTCCCGGCATTTCCTTCCGGGAGACGCAGAAACGGATCGAGCAGTTCACCGCGATATTCCATTTCCTTCCGAATATCCTCTTCCGTCACGCGACAGCGATGAAGAGCTGTTCTGAATTCGTCATGAGCGCGTTCGCGTGCGTCGTTGAGCGTCATCTGCACACGGCTCTGGGCGTTTATTTCTCCTTCGCCCGAGGTTTCGATCGGAAGGTAAATGATGTCTTCGTAATGCGCGACGACGGCGGTCTGCACTCCGTCGGACTGCGTACTGGGCAGGCAGCCGAACGGTTTGAGCGAGAGCACCATGTGGCTGAGGCGTTCGCGTGCGTAGTAAATATTCTTGGCGACTTCAAGATGCCCCTCCCCGCCCTCGATGCGGCTGTTGTAGTAAGGATGCGCGATTTTCTGGAAGTGGTACTGATCGGGCATCGCCTGCGGGATGTTACGGAATACGCGCCGCAGCTTGTTGTAGGAACGTGCGTACAGTTTTTCCGCCAGCGTGAGGATACTCCACTTGCGAGCGTAGCGCAGGAAGCTCCGCAGCATGCCGCTTGCGCGGCGCAGTCCGGTGTGTTCATCCGTGATATCGAGGAAACGGCGGTCGCGCATGGCCTGTTTTTCCTGATGAAGGAGGTACATCAGCCACGGAGCGATGGGTTCGATCATGACTTCGGCCCCCTCCTGTTCGAGGAAATCGAACATGCGGAAGTTGCCATCTCCCTCCGTCGTCTGCGCCCAGAATTCCCCGGTGATCTTCACCACCGGGCGAACACGAAGCCGATCGACCCGCACCTGCGAGAAGATGTCGCGGCACTCATGCATCAGCGCCTTCAGATCGCGAGCGTGGAGCTGCTGCATGAACTTGGCGATGTTTTCGATGCGCCGGTACTGATGGCGAAGAAGCGGCAGGCGTCTCCAGCGCAGGGGCAGCGCGAGTACGGGCGCGCTCTCGATACGCGATGCCGCATGCTCCATGGCGCGCTTCAGGGCACGATTCGTGCTTCCCGCCTCGAGCTCGTAGGGACGGAGACGGTATGCCATGTCGTTGAGAAGATCGGCGATGATGAACGCGTTGATGATACCCAGTGTGAAGTCGAGATTCATCTCTAGACCGGCGTTTTCAGCACTCTGATCGAGTCCGCCTTGCTGCTGCAGGATGAGGATGCGGAATCCTTCGAAGCCGGCGTTGCGCAGTGCCAGACGATATTCCGATTCGTACATGCCGAAGCGGCAGGGGCCGCAGGCCCCGGCGGTGAAGAATACGTATCGCTCGATAATCTCGTCGCGGCTGAGTCCCTCCTTCTCGAGATTCTGCAGGTATTTGATCAGCGTGCCGACGGTAAAATAGGTGGGATTGCAGAGCCCGTTGTTGCAGAACTCCTTCCCCGTCTCGAAACAGGTCGTGTCCGGTGCGGGGAGATAATCCGTTGCGTAGCCGAGGCGGTGAAGATTCGCCTGGATAAGGCGTTCGTGTTTCCATGTGAGTCCGCCGAAGAGCACGGTCGTGTGCGCACGCTCACTGCGGAGGAAGGGGCGTTCTTCCGGCCGCGTCCAGTGTCCTTTACGCGGCGTGAGTCCGAATTCACGCTCGAGACGGCCGCGCTCATGGCGCAATGCTTCCTCGATGGACATCGATCCATCGCGCAGTGCGGCGAGCACCCGGGGATCGATTCCGTCACCTTCCTGATGCGTGCCGGCATTCCGTACCGTGTCGTGCATGCGATATCAGCTTTCGTTCAGTGCAGCAAACTGTTGATGAATGGACTCAACGGACAGTGCACGAGGAGGACATCCTGTTTCAATCCTCAAAAATACGCTTTTCTCTGCATTTCCAAAGCATCCAGTCATGTCTCAAACGTCGGTGCCCCGGTCCACTATCCCGATATTTCCATTCCATAATGTATGGTTTTTCACTTTATCACAAACAGTGGATATGCAGAAGGGATCAAGGACTTGCGTCTCAGGGACGGGATCGCTAGTATCGCAGTACCCGTAAAACAATTCTGAGGCAGGCATGCGGGGTCCTTTTCTTGTTGCGATCGCGATATTAATGCTGTGCACCGCGGGAGCACAGGCGCAGCCTCGTGTGATGCGCATCACTGTCAGCGGAAGCATCAATCCGGCATCCGCGAAATACATCCGTGACGCCCTGCGCGAGGCTGCGGATGAGGATGTCCACGCAGTCATTCTGCGGCTGAATACGCCCGGCGGTCTTCTGCAGTCCACCCGCGAAATCGTGGCGGATTTTCTCTCCGCCGAGGTTCCCGTGATCGTCTATGTGGCTCCAGGCGGAGCGCAGGCGGCTTCCGCCGGCGCGTTCATCACCATTGCAGGACATATCGCGGCAATGGCTCCCGGGACGAATATCGGTGCCGCACATCCTGTCACACTCGGTGATGGAGAAAACATCGCCGATTCAACGAATATTCCACTTGCAAAGGCGACAAATGACGCCGCGGCGTTCGCACGGAGTATCGCCGAGCGGCGCGGCCGCAACGTGCAGTGGGCGGAACGAGCCGTGCGTGGCAGTGTCTCCGTTACGGAACGCGAAGCTTTGCGTGACAGCGTCATCGACGTGGTCGCGGAGAGCACTGCGGATCTCCTGCGTCAGATTGACGGCCGTCGTGTGGCGGTTCCGGGAGACACTGTGACATTGCGTACGGTGGATGCGCAGGTGTTTGACCGTGAAATGACCTTTCAGCAGGAAATTCTCGACATCCTCAGCGACCCGAATATCGCCTATATTCTGCTGATGCTCGGCATATACGGACTCTTTTTCGAGTTGTACAATCCGGGGGCAATTTTTCCCGGTGTGGTGGGAGGTATTTGCCTGATTCTCGCGTTTTATTCGATGAATACCCTGCCCGTGAACTATGCGGGTCTGGCGCTAATCATATTCGGCATCATACTCTTTGTGCTCGAAATAAAAGTCGTCAGTCATGGACTGCTGTCGATTGGAGGCATCGTATCGCTGTTCTTTGGTTCACTGATGCTCATCGAGTCACCACCGGGAGTTGAATTCATGGAAGTTTCTCTTTCCGTCATCATCACCGTCACCGCGTGTACCGCGGCGTTCTTCCTGTTTGTTGTCGGCAAGGGCATCGCCATCATGCGGAAACAACCGACGACGGGTCTCGAAGGTCTGGTCGGCGAAACCGGTGTGGTCAGGGACACGCTGGATCCCTCGGGCAGCGTTGCCGTGCATGGTGAGATTTGGAAGGCGCGTTCCGCCAGTGGAGCGCCGATTCCGGAGAAGCGCAGCATCCGCGTCACCGGCGTCAAACAGCTGACTCTTCTCGTCGAAGAGAGTGACGAATAAACTGGAGACAGCATCTGTTCAATCCCATAAAGCGATGGAGGCCGTATGGATCCCGCAAGCAGCATCATAGGTATCATCGTCCTGTTCCTGATCCTCATTCTCGCGAGCGCAATCCGGGTGCTGCGCGAATATGAGCGCGGCGTGATTTTCCGTCTCGGACGCCTCGTCGGCTCGAAAGGTCCCGGACTGATCCTCCTCATTCCCATCGTCGATCGGATGGTCAAGGTCAGCCTTCGCACCATCGTCCTCGACGTGCCCGCGCAGGATGTCATCACGCGCGACAACGTGTCGGTGAAAGTAAGCGCGGTGGTGTATTTCCGTGTACTGGATTCCTCGAAGGCGATCGTCGAAGTGGAGAATTTCCTGTTCGCCACGAGTCAGCTTTCACAGACGACGCTCCGCAGTATTCTCGGTCAGTCGGAGCTCGACGAGCTGCTGGCCGAACGTGACAAGATCAATAAGCAGCTGCAGGAAATCATCGACATGCAGACCGAACCATGGGGCATCAAGGTCAGTCTCGTGGAGGTAAAGCACATCGATCTTCCACAGGAAATGCAGCGCGCCATGGCCAAGCAGGCCGAGGCGGAGCGTGAGCGCCGCGCCAAGGTCATCGCCGCCGAAGGCGAGTTCCAGGCCTCGCAGAAACTCGCAGACGCCGCGAAGGTGCTTTCCACCGATCCGGCCGCCCTGCAGCTCCGCTACCTGCAGACGCTGACCATCGTCGCGGCTGAAAACAACTCGACGACGCTCTTCCCCATTCCGATCGACCTGATGAAACCGTTTCTTGAAAGAATGAGCAAGTGACTTTATGACATCCCATTCTTCCCCGCGCCCCCGATTGTTTCACACCCTGAGAGCAGGCACCTTCGCGTGCCTGCTGTTTCTTTTCATCCCGGTTTCGTCGGTGTTTCCGCAGAACACCGACGGCACGCAGATGCTCGACGATGATCTGCTGATCGGCATATACACAGATTTTCGCGTCGTCGACGGGGACACGTTCCGCATCAAGGGCATGGACCGCGGTGTGCGTTTCCTCAACATCGACACCGAGGAAGTGCCGCGCGGCAGCGACGCCCGCGAAAAGCTCGCCCGGCTGAGAGAGAACTGGCCGGAAGCATACGTCGAGGAACGCGGCAGCAGCCGCTTCCCCGTCAAGATGGCTTCTCCCTACGGATGGGAAACATCCGAGGCGGCGAAGCGCTGGTTCGAGGATGTGGATACGATACGAATCGAGCGTGACAGCGATGACAACGTCTACGGGTTTTTCGATCGCTGGCTTGGATTCGTATTCGCAAGGAAAAATGGACGCTGGATCAATTACAATGTCGAATGCGTGCGCATGGGCTGGTCTCCATACTACGGGAAGTACGGCTACTCCGAACGCTTCCATGACGAATTCGTCGCAGCACAGCAGGAAGCTGAACAGGCGCAGCACGGAATCTGGAATCCCGCCCTGCAGCACTATCCCGATTACGATGAGCGTCTTGAATGGTGGAATGAACGTGGCGACGCGATCCAGACATTCATCAGGCGTTTCCGTGGAGATGAAACATATTATTTCATTGGACGGGACGGCGAATTCGAACGTCTCGCACTCGCGCAGGGTCAACGTGTCGTCGTGTTCGGCGCCATCGGCTGGCTGCCCAGATCCCGTCCCGCTGAAAAGCTGCGTATCTCCCACAAGCGCGGCATGAACGTGACAATCCCTCTTTCCTTCGACGTATCGGAGGAGTGGCTCCTCGACCGTGAACAGCAGTATGTGTATGTGCGCGGCGTCGTGTCGGGCGGAGGAAAAAACATTGTCGTGACTCCGGAGAAAGCGGCGGATGTCAGTCTCGATCCTCTTCAGTGATCTCACGATCGGGACGCCGGCCTCTGCGGCTGCGGGCAGGAGGAACACGCGGGAATTCCAGTGAAGGGGTCTGACTCTGATCAATGACGTCTTTGAGACTATCTCCCGAGAACAGCTTTTTCATTTCACGACGCTCGGCATTCATCTCGGCTACTTCCGCGGCAAAGAGGATGGTCATGCTGGAGTAATACACCCATAGCGCGGTCGCGACGACGATGGCGTACGGACCGTAGATCGAACCGAATCGCCAGAGATTTTCGATGTAATAGGCGAAGATGAATTTCGCGATTCCCCAGAGTACCGCCGCGATTGCGCTGCTGGTGACGATGAGACGAAGCGGCAGCCGTCTGTCCGGTACCAGATAAAACACGATGCAGAACAGCAGAAAGTTCAGCACGAAGGGAGAAAGCACATTGATTACGTCGTTGAAAATCCAGGAATCCAGTTCCAGGCCGAGCACGTCGTGACCAATTCCCTTGATCAGGGAAATACTGTAAAGAAATACGGTTACGACCAGCAGCGCCGCTCCGACGACCGAGAGCATCGCGAAATCCTTGAGCTTCGAGACGACGATATTCTTTGTGTCCTGGATGCTGAATATCTGATTAAGCACGGTGCGCAGAGCCGCGAACAGTGCGCTCGAGAGCCAGATCAGGCCGACAGCGCCGACGATACCGGCAAGCTGCGAACCACTGACGAAATCCTGCACAAGGTTAATGACGAGGCTGCGAATCTGCTCGCGTTGATACGGGAACAGCTCGATCTTCTGCAGCCAGCTTTCGACCGTTGCGAGCGCAGTCTGCGTGTCGAGGTAGAAGCCGAGAACGTAAAATACAAGGAGGAGAAGCGGGATGAAGCAGAGGAACGCGTTGTAGCTCAGTCCCGCTGCGGAAAGGAATATATGGTTGTCCTCCATCCTCTCGAGGATGCGGACGAGATACATCCACGTTTCGCGCACCCAGCGCAGAGACACGAAGTCACGCACTGCGGTGACGGTTCTGTCAAGGATTCGCTGAAGCGGTGTCTGTGTCACCGTGATTCGAGCATGTGTTCGAGCACATCTCCATGTGCCTTTGCGATATCCGACACGGGGAGATTGATGTCATCATTGATCACCAGATGATCACCCCCGGTGCGGCCGATACGCTGGGCGGCGATACCAGCATCCATGGCAGCGGCAAGAACGGCCTCGGTCTGATCCGAAGCGCAGCTGATCACCACCCGCGACTGCGACTCCCCGAAATACAGTGCGTCTTTCCGGATGGTGCCGACCGGGAGTGTCACTTCAGCCCCGATGCGCTTTTCACCGATGAAACAGCATTCGGCGAGGGTCACGGCCAGACCTCCGTCCGAAACATCATGCGCACAGCGGATACGACCCTGTCTGATCTGATCGACGAGCATGCCGTGCAGACGATGTTCTTCGTCGAGATCGAGATGCGGCGCGTCTCCACCGGTGATCCCGTGCCAGCGTGAAAGATACTCGCTGCCATTGATGTCATCGTGGTTCTGTCCGAGAAGCACGATATCGTCTCCCTCCTGCTGGAATGCGGAAGGCGTGATATGATCGATGTCTTCAATGAGACCGAGCATGCCGATCACGGGCGTCGGATAGACTGCGCCGTTCGGATTTTCGTTGTAGAAACTCACGTTCCCGCCCGTGACTGGCGTACCAAACATGCGGCACGCCTCACCCATGCCCGCACAGGCCTCCTTGAACTGGTAATAGACCTCGGGTTTGTACGGATTGCCGAAGTTCAGACAGTTCGTGATGGCCATCGGCTCGGCTCCCGTACAAGCCACGTTGCGCGCGGCTTCCGCAACGGCAATGGAAGCGCCCTTGCGAGGATTCAGATAGACGTACCGGCCGTTGCAATCGGTTTTCACCGAAAGCGCTTTGCGCGTGTCTTTCACGCGGATGACAGCCGCGTCGCCCCCCGGACCATAGGCGGTGTTTGTGCGAACGGACGTGTCGTACTGCTCATAGGCCCACCGCTTGCTGGCGATATTCGGTGATGACAAGAGGTCGATCAGCACACGGGATACGTCCCCGGGCACGGGGACGGAGGAGGGACGAAACGCCATCGTCGTGTCGAGATATTCAGGCCGACGTGTTTCGCGGTGATAGACCGGCGCTCCACCGCCAAGCACAAGGCTGTCCGCCGGAACCACGCCCTTGACTTCGCCGTCCCTGCGCACGGTTACCATGCTGTCGTCGGTCACATGTCCGATGGTCACCGCGTGCAGATCCCACTTTTCAAAAATCTCCTTCACCCGCTGCTCATTTCCCTGTTTCGCAACAACGAGCATGCGCTCCTGTGATTCGGAGAGCAGAATTTCGTACGCGGACATCCCTTCTTCACGAATGGGAACCAGATCGAGGTCAATATCCATGCCGCTCTTGCCCTTCGCCGACATCTCGCAGGAGGAGCAGGTAATGCCCGCGGCACCCATATCCTGGATACCGACGATGAGGTCCTCACGAATGATTTCCAGTGTCGCCTCGAGCAGCAGTTTTTCCGTGAACGGATCGCCCACCTGCACGGAGGGACGCTTGGATTCGGAATCCTCGCTCAGGTCGACTGATGCAAAGGTGGCCCCGTGGATGCCATCGCGTCCGGTGCTGGAACCCACGATCATGACGGGATTCCCCTTGCCATGCGCGGTGGCCGAAGCCGTCTGCTCGTGACGCACGATGCCGACCGCCATGGCATTGACCAGCGGATTGCCTTGGTATGAGCTGTCAAAATACATCTCCCCCGCTACGGTCGGAACGCCGAAGCAGTTCCCGTAATGACCGATGCCACTGACCACACCCTTTACGAGATACTGGACACGTGGATTCGCAGGATCTCCGAAGCGAAGGGAATCACATGCTGCAACAGGACGTGCGCCCATCGTGAATATATCGCGCAGGATGCCGCCGACCCCGGTCGCTGCGCCCTGAAAGGGTTCGATGGCGGATGGGTGGTTGTGACTTTCGATTTTGAACGCTACGGCGAGTCCGTCACCGATATCAACCAGGCCGGCATTCTCCTCCCCGGCCCCGACCAGCAGCTTTCCTCCGCTGCGAGGAAGTGTCTTGAGTACAGCGATGGAATTCTTGTACGAGCAGTGCTCACTCCACATCACACTGTACATCCCGAGCTCGGTGTAGGTCGGCGTGCGGCCGAGATAGTCGAGTACCATCTGATACTCTTCGTCTGTAAGACCGAGTTCGCGGGCAATTTCCTCTGTGACGACAGGTTCGTGCTGCATGTCTGCTCCGGGTAAGGATGGCGTGATACGGATCGCTGGGCGGATGCCCTGTAGCACCGAAAAATACGAAGCGGCGGTGACAATCCCTTACCGGTGTTGAACCGGAGTGTCAGACACACAAGCACCGCCACCCTATCGTCCTCATGGGACATGTCAGGATGGCGGTGCTTTGCAAATTACAGCAGCAGAGCCGCGGTACGAATGTGTATACCGGGCTGCCTGTCAGAATGTGACGAGACGTCCGATATCGACTGCCGGGAAGCGCATGCCGATGTCCCAGACCGGACCGGCAGGACGCTTTCCGACACCGGTCGGCGCGGGGAAGCCGGGAACGTCGTTTGTCGCAGCCAGTCGAATATTTGCTCCGTACGCGCGGTTCATCGCCTCGATGAACGTATTGGCGACTATCACGTTCCCGCGCTGCATGAGATGCACACCGTCGAGACTGAACACCCCGCCGGAAATGTAGTCGCTCGTGTAGGTTTCCCCGGCGATGCTAATACCGCCGTTGTTGAGCTGATTCATCAGCGCGTGCATATCCACGACCGTGTAGCCGTGATCGGCCGCCTGGCGATTGATCGCGGCGTTGAAAGCATCCACGGCATCCTGCGCGATCTGCACCTCGTTCGCATCGAGCACATACTGCGACGGCAGGGGCACGCTGTCAACCAGTCCGGCCCCTGTCGCCAGCGCGCTCTGCGCTGACAGGAGCACGTAGTCCCCTTCCTGCACGGTGCGGACCTGATTGTCGCTCGTCACGAAATGGATGCTCAGCAGCTGCGTCTGGTCAAACGGATTCGGCACCTTCCTCGGTACGGTGTTGAACAGCGGATTTGCCGTGACATCGGGAATGTTGCCGATCAGCACCTCGGTCTCCGGGAGATTCGCCTTGATCAGATCCAGCGCCGTGGCGAGATAGAACTCGAAATTCTGCGGATCCGTGGGGAGCCTGCCGGTCTGATCCGTTCCCCGTACTCCACCGGAGCCGGCATACACGAACACGTCATTATTCCCCAGCCAGAACGTCAGGAGCGTCGGCTGCAGTTTTATCGCCTGCGCGACAAGACTCTTTCCGAAGGCCTCCTGATCGCGCATGATGATGGGATAAAACGGATTGCCGCGTTCTGCCGCCCGCTGCTGAATGTCGGATTCGTCAATGGCGTCCGCCATGACCGCTCCCGGAATGCCGAGGTTGTGGTACGGTGCGGGATGAGTGGCATTTTTCGCCGCCGCGACATTCGCCTCACCGACCGTGATAACAGGTGTCGGCGTGAGCTGACGCAGCACCAACAGCTCCCCCGTACCGGGATATGGAATGAGAGGTTGCACGAAATCGGGTGTCCCGATCTGCTGCGCAATGATATTCGGGTAACTGAAGAGCTGCGCTTCCTCGAACAGGGCACCGGATTGATAGCCGGCCGTGAGGCTGTTTCCTATCGCGACATAGACGTCGGGATTGATGCTTCCGAGCGAAGGATCACCGACCGGTGCGTCCTCGGAGCAGGACACAAACGTCAGGGTCGCGAGAACGGACAGTGCAAGAAGTCTGTAGAGTTTCATGCGTATCCTCCTCTCAGAATAAATAGGTGATGTTGAACGCAAAAAGATCGGCGCTGCCTTCATACTTGCCATTCATGTGCACGCCTTCAGGATAGGTCGTCGCCTCGGTCACCCTGTCCATGAAAAAGATATGCAGCCAGGCCGCGTCGAGACGGATGTTCGGAATGACGTCGAGCCCGATGCCGATGTTGAGTCCGTGCCGGTCGGAATCCGGGAGCAGCGGCTCGAGGCTCTTGTCGGGCACGGGATTATTGTCGTAATAATAGCCGCCGCGAAGGGCGATACCCGACATCGGGATACGGTATTCCGCACCCAGGCGAGCGATATAGGTGTTCTCATAATCCTTCGGAGAACTGACATCCATCTGGTTCACCCCGGGACTGTTTTCCGCGTCCACAGCGAAGTCGATGGCAAGCTTGTCATACGACGACCATCCAATGCCCTGGAAATCAAACTCGAGATCCAGGTTCTCGGTCGGTGTCCATGCGATACCGGCGAACCATGTCTCGGGAAGCGCGATGCCGGTTGTCACGTCGCCACCCGGGAACATCGACCGCAGCGATGCGGGAGGATGAAAATCCGCTTCGCCCTCGAAATCCAACTGCGTTTCTGCGCGGTATGTGAAGCCGAGTGATATCGTTTCCGTCGGCTTGAGCATCAGGCCGGCGTTCCAGCTGAAAGCGAGATCCCCGTCGCCCTCGAGCTCGAGATTCATGACGGGATCGAAATTCGTCACGGCCCGTCGAAGCATGACATTCGAAATGACGACGTTGGCACCGACACCGACGGCGAGCCAGTCGTTGAAGGCATAGGATATCGTCGGCATGACGTAAAACGTCTGCAGCTCGATTTCACGCGTCACCGCGCGTCCGACCCAGTCGTCGTCCCATTCGGTTCCGAGTCCGTACGGTGTTGTGACACCGATACCGATGGCCAGGCCTTTCAGCATGCCGTCGGTCCATGTGTTGGTGATATAGAGGTTGGGAGGATAGAACATATTGTTGTTCATCTCCCATTTTTCGTTACTGTTCAGGTTGCTTGGACCATAGTAGGTGTAGCTGGGTGCAATAAGCGTTGCACCGGCCATGATCTGTGCTCCCCGCTGGAAAGAGAGTCCCGCAGGATTGAAGAAAATGGCGGAAGGGTCGTTCGCGCGAGCGGCGAACGCGCCCGCCTGTGCCATCGCGCGGGCACCATGTTCATTGAGCTGGAATCCACCCGCAATAGCCTCGGACGGCGGGAGCACCATGAAGAGGCAAAGCAGAGCCGAGAGTGTAACACGTTTGTTCACACCGACCTCCGGATTTGTGAATATTGTCAGGAAATCTCTATGAGAATCGCGTTTTTCTCAACGGCATCGGAATCCTTGACATGAATTGTCTTCACAATGCCTGCGGCGGGGGACTTTATTTCATTTTCCATTTTCATGGCTTCGAGGATGAGCACGCCCTGCCCGGCTTCAATCAGTTCGCCCTCGGAGACGAGAACGTTCGTGATCTTGCCCGGCATCGGCGAGCGGAGCAGTGCGGAATGCAGTTTCGTCGCCTTTTCTGATTCGAGCGAGCGCATAAGCGCCGTCTTTTCGTCTTCCAGATCAAGCGGGATGGATGTTCCGTTGACGTTCACGAGATACGTCGTTCCGTCTTTCGGACTGCGTTCGACGTGGACGGTGAAACTGCGATTGTTGAACCGAAGCAGCATGCCTTCGGCGACGGGAACGTGTTCGACAGAAAGGGGGATGTCGTTCACGAAGAGGTTGTTGTCTCTATCCCGTCGAATGAGGTATTCTCTATCATGAATGCGTACAGTATACACGGTACTCATAAGCCGCCCCCTCCTGCACGGAACTGAAGCGCCCAGGGCGAGCATCGCCCCACCGCCCCCGGCTGACCGTTGCGTTCATCAGACGGCCCGGGTGATTTCGACTCGAACGCCGCGATCGCTGCAAGTGCGGCGGCGATTTCATGGTCGGCGTCCGGCTGCACCAGTTCTTCCGGCCTGAAGTGTTTCTGCACAAAGTCGATCTGAAAATCACCGTCGATGAATCGAGGGTGATCCATCACGAAGCGACAGAAAGGGATCGTCGTTTCCACACCTGATATCAGATAGTCGTCGAGTGCGCGTCGCATTTTGCCGATCGCATCAGTGCGGTTCATTCCCCAGACGACGAGTTTGGCGAACATCGGATCGTAATGGATTGAAATCTCGCTCCCTTCCATGATACCGGAATCGTCGCGCACGCCGAAACCCTGCGATGGACGCAGCATGCTGATCACGCCCGTGTCGGGAAGGAAGTTGTTACGGACATCCTCCGCGCAGAGCCGGCACTCGATGGCATGTCCGCGAAACACGACATCATCCTGGGTAAACGGCAGTTTTTTCCCTTCCGCGACGCGTATCTGCATTTTCACCAGATCGATGCCGGTGACGAGCTCGGTCACGGGATGCTCGACCTGAAGACGCGTGTTCATTTCGAGGAAATAGAAATTGCGATCACGATCGACGAGGAATTCGATGGTGCCGGCATTGACATATCCGCAGGCGCGAGCGGCCAGCAGGGCGGCCTCGCCCATGCGTGCACGGAGATCATTGTCAACGATGACCGATGGTGATTCCTCGACCACTTTTTGATGACGGCGTTGAATCGAGCATTCCCGTTCACCGAGATGCACGGCATTTCCGTGGCTGTCAGCAAGCACCTGGATTTCAATATGGCGGGGTTCTATGACGAATTTCTCGATATATACCCGGTCATCGCTGAATGCGGCACGTGCCTCGTTCTGCGCGCTCTCAAGCGAGCGGCGGAGGTCTTCAGGCTTCTCGACAACACGCATCCCCTTTCCTCCTCCGCCTGCTGCCGCTTTGAGGAGAACGGGATAGCCGACTCCGGCGGCGATGCGCTCCGCCTCTTCAGGAGACTGGACGGCACTTTCCGTGCCGGGGACAACGGGGACGCCGCGCTTGATCATCAGGGTGCGCGCCGAGGTCTTATCACCCATTGTCTCAATCGCATCTGCCGGAGGACCGATAAACACAAGTCCCGCCTCAGTCACGGCGCGTGCAAATGAGGCATTTTCCGAGAGAAAACCGTAACCGGGATGGATGGCATCGCAGCCGCTGGATTTCGCCGCTTCGATAATGACATCCTGTTGAAGGTAGCTCCTGCTCGACTCCGCAGGTCCGATGCAGTAGGCTTCGTCGGCAAGCCGCACATGCGGTGATGCGATATCCGGTTCAGAATAGACCGCAACGCTCCGGATGCCGAGTTCGCGGCAAGCCCGGATAATGCGGACGGCAATTTCCCCTCTATTCGCGACGAGAATAGACTGAATATGAGTCACGGTGGATTGCGAAAGGTCCAGATGCTTTTGTCCGCGCCCATAATACGCAATCGGGCATGGAAATCCAACCGGGTGGCCTTCAGGCCTTGAAATCAGTGTGTTGTTGTGATAAGGACATTACGTACCCTCGCAAATATTGCGATCGGACGTGATCGCCCGATGCGAAGCGAATCACTCATCTCTGAACCAGACCTTCGTCATGCCGGACCCACCTTCGTTCCATTCACCCAGTGCATAATTCTCGACGAACGACAGGTCTCGAAGGTAGGAGTGCACGCGTTTGCGCAGCGCGCCGGTTCCCTTACCGTGAATAATATCGATGCGTTTCATCCCCATCGACCAGGCCTGGTAGAGGAAACGGTCGATTTCGCGTATGGCCTCGTCCCCGTACATCCCACGTACATCAATTTCATTGCTTTCGACGGTTTCCGGAAGATGCGCGGTGGAAACGCGTTCGGGTTTTTCCGCGGCACGAAGCCGCGTCAGACCGGCGGCATCCACGTTCATGCGCATTGAGCCGAACGCGACGGTCACCTTGCCTTTCCGTGCATCTTCGAGGGCGATACCTTTCGTTGCCGGATGTTCTTTCATTGCCACCTCATCACCAGCACGGATGATCTCGCTTTCGCCTTCCTGCTCGATGGCAGCCTCCGGACGAATTTCATCGAGCGCATCCTTCACCTGCTTTTTCTGCCGGTCCACATCTTCACGCGCCCTGCGGATTGCCTCCCTGGAGGCCTGCTCTTCCCGTATCGTGCGAATGGCGTCCTCGACCGATGCATTGGCTTCCTCGAGAATCCGCGCAGCTTCGTCGAGCGCCTCCTGCCGAATGCTTTTCGCCTCCTGCTTCATCCCCTTTAATTTGCGCGAGTATTCCTCAACGAGACGCGCATACTCCTCTTCCTCCTGTTCGCTTTTCCGCAACCGGATGCCGAGTTCCTGTGACTGCCGTTCCACCTCGGCGAGAAGATGCTCGAGCGCATCGGACTGCGTTCCAAGAATTTCACGTGCACGTTCGATGATGGAGGGATGCATACCGTGACGCCGTGTGATTTCAAACGCATAGCTGCTGCCGGGAAGTCCCGGGCGGAAGATATACGTTGGCTGCAGGGTATGCAGATCGAACTCCATCGCAGCATTCGCCATGCCGTCCTTTTCGTGAGCGAACGCCTTGAGCATGCCGTGATGCGTCGTGGCGATGACATGGGCTTGCGCGGCGGTGATACGTTCGAGAATCGAGGCACCGAGAGCGCTGCCTTCAGCAGGATCCGTGCCGGTCCCGATTTCATCGATGAGCACGAGAGATGATGCGTCGGCCTGATCGACAATCCGCGCGAGCCGGCTGATATGCGAGCTGAATGTACTGAGGTCGTTTTCAACAGACTGCTCGTCGCCGATGTCGACATAGATACCGCGGTACACCGGAAATTCACTTTCGGCGTCACAGGGTACCGGGATACCGCTCTGCACCATAAGTGCGCATAGTCCGGCCGTCTTCATTGTCACACTTTTGCCGCCGGCGTTTGGTCCGGTGATGATAATCGTGCTGTATTCGTCGCCCAGTTCGAGATCGAGCGGCACCACGTCTTTTCGCTTTTTATGGAGAAGCAACAGCGGATGTCGCGCGTGCTTGAGCACGAGCGGACCGTCGAGTCTCACGTGTGGACAGGCACCGAGGCTCTCCTTTCCATACCGGGCACGGGCGTTGAGACTGTCGAGTTCGGCGATGAGCTCGATGCTTCGCAGCAGATGCTGTACGGCGCTGCGCAGGCGGTCGGTCAGCTCTGTGAGTATCGCGTTCACCTCGCGGATTTCAGCGAATTGCAGATCACGGATTTCGTTGTTGAGTTCGAGTGTTTCGGTCGGTTCAATATAGACCGTCTGTCCCGTGGCGGAGGTGGAATGAATGAATCCCTGAACCTGCCGTTTGTATTCCGCCTTGACGGGCAGGACCATGCGTCCGTCACGCATGGTGACGAGTTCCTCCATCACCATGTCTTCATCCGACGTGCGCTTGAGGATATTTTCCATACGTCGCCGCAGCTGACCGGACTTCTCGATGATCTCCCGCCGGATCGCGCGCAGCTCTTTGCTTGCGGAATCCCTGACACCTCCCTCCTCATCGACGACGCGGTCGATATGGAATTCGAGCATTTTATCATCGAACAGTTCTGCACAGGTCTGATGCAGCAACGGACAGCGGTCTGAGCGCTTGCCGAGAAAGGTTTTCAGTTTTCGGGAAACGATGAGTGTGCGAAGAATGTGTCGAAAATCCTCGGCCGGGAGCATGCTTCCCGTTTTCGACGCCCGGTGCAGTGCGGGACGCGCATCATCGAGTTCTTCGAGCGGCAGGCGTTCGTCTGCATCAAGGAGAGCACGGACCTCGTCGACGCGGACAAGCTCGTCACGTACGATGGCGAACACGTTCGACGGCTCGAGACGCGTGGTAACCTCGACACCGTATCCGGAGGCACAGTAGCCGGTGATATGCGTGATGATGCGTTCGAAGTTCAGTTTCGAGAGCGCATCTGCGTAGGGAGCGAGAGGTGCCGGCACTCAGCTGCCTCCCAGCAGGCGGCGGACGATTGACTGCACCAGCGCTCCGTCCGCGCGTCCCTTGAGCTGCTTCATGAGCGGTCCCATCACCCGGCCCATATCCGACATATCCGTTGCATCCGCCGCTTCGATTGCCTGACGAACCGCAGTCTCGACCTCTTCTTCCGTCAGCTGTGTCGGAAGATATTCTGAAATGACGGCGAGTTCACCTTCTTCCGCTGCGGCGAGGTCTTCGCGCCCTGCGTTGCGATACTGCTCGATGGCCTCCCGGCGTTTTTTAGCGGCTGCGGTGAGAATGCGCAGGGCATCCTCATCGGAAACCACGTTTCCGGCCTTTTCCTTTTCGAATTCGAGTATCGCGGCCCGAAGCGTGCGAAGCGTTTCGAGGCGCTGTCGGTCGCCCTGCTTCATCGCCGTTTTCAAATCCTGCGTGATGCGTTCACTGAAATTCATGAGGTACCTCTCTGTGAAACGAAAAAAGGCAAACATCGCAGGGACGCTTGCCTTTTCCCGAATAAGTCGATCGGTTCAGAGTTTCACAAGCGCCGAATAGTTGATACGCAGCGCATCAGCACGGCGCAGTTCCTGTTGCACATCGCTGACGATACCCATGCGCGATCCCTTGTCGATGCGGAGAGACATGATGACGTTGGGATTGTTCATGCGCTTCTGATAGGCGATGTTGCTGATTGCGCCGACAGGAATGATGCTGTCATCGATCTGAATGCGCTCGTCCTGGCCGATCCAGATGTACGAGAGCAGACGCTTGTTGTCAATTTTTTCCACCATGACGGCTTCCGGCAGCGTATACTGCACCTGCACGTCGACTTCACGCAGCACGGTCGAGACCATGAAGAAAATCAGCAGCATGAAGATGATGTCGGGCAGGGACGACGTCGGAATGTCCTGCTTGGTTGTCGATATTTTTTTCTGAAATTTCATATTCGATACCTCCTACCCTTCTGCCTGAGTCGGTTCGGCAAGGGAGATGCGCTGAGGGATCGCCCTGCGAATTTCCTGGACCTGCTCTTCACTGGCCTTGTCAAGGGGGATGCCGAATTTCTCACGCGCATATTCGCTGCGAAGATCGTCGTAGGCCATCTTCAGCTGATCCATAACGTCGATGTAAATTTTATACGGTGTGTCACGCACGGTCTTGTAAGAGATGATCAGCTTTGGGTTCGCCTTGATACGCGAGACCATCTCATCCTTGATCTGCGGAACGCCGATGATCTTCTCATCGAGCAGCACATCTCCTACTTCATTGACAAGCAGGTTGGCGATATTCTCGGACTTGATCGCAACCTGCTCGGCATTTTCGACCCAGGGCGGCAGCACCAGATCGATGCCGGTGTCGACATCGATCGTCGTGGTCACCAGGAAGAAGAGCAGCATGAGGAAGGCGATATCCGCCAACCCGCTCGAGCTGATCTCTGCGCCTGGTCGCTTTTTCTTTCGAAACATGGATAACTCCTGGTGTTGAAAATGAGACAGAAGCGATGATTAGCTGGAGGCCTTCTTGTTGCGTTCCAGCAGCACGAGCGAATCGATCAGCTCGATAGAGCTCTCTTCCATTTCAACAACAAGCTTGTCGATGCGGGAGATGAAATAGTTGTAAAACACCTGCAGAATCATGGCCACGATAAGGCCGAAGAGTGTCGTGAGCAGTGCCACGGAAATACCGCTTGCGACGATTTCCGGCGAAATGTTCTTGGCCGCGGCGATGGAGTCGAAGGCCTGGATCATACCGGCAACCGTACCGGAGAAACCGAGCAGCGGGGCGATGGAAATGAATGTCGAAATCCAGATCATTCCGCGCTCGAGGAAGGACATCTCGATCGAGCCATAGCTGATCACGGCTTTCTCCGCGGCCTCGATGCCCTCATCCGCGCGCATCAGGCCGGCCTGGAAAACACTGGCGACGGAGCCGCTGTTCTTTGAGCACACTTCGATGGCTTTTTCGACGCCACCATCATCGAGGGCTTTCTTGACCTCAACGATGAACTTCTTGGTATTGACGGAGGCGCGTGCAAGGGAGATGAATTTGAAAATAACAAAAGCCAACCCGAGCACGAGGCTCGCGAGGATCGGCCACATGAAGCCGCCACCCTGGTTGAACTTTTCTACGAGAAAATTGACGATGCCAGTGTCCCCGGCTTCTTGAAGGAGCAGTAGGAAGGTTCCAAGAACATGCTGCATGTTAATATGCCTCCATGATAGAGTATTAAGGGTTCAAAGTGTCAATCGTTGTGTCGAGCTGAACTCCCGCTGCATGTCCTGATGGCAGCGATGCCCGAGATGTGAAAAAGATATGGTCGTTGCGCACAGCACTCACATCATCACTAAAATACGCCTCACATGCGCGAAACTCAAGCAATATTCAAGGGGATTTTGTGAGAATTCCCCTTTCCCCCTCCTCATCAATCCCGGTGCTGCCGGATCTCACTGACGAACATCTGCGTGATGATCTGCGGACGCGTGATCGCCGATCCCACGACAACCGCATGGGCTCCGAGCGAGAGACAGCGGACAGCGTCAGCCGGTGACCAGATGCGACCTTCTGCGATTACCGGATGCGTCAGCGATGATGCCAGCTCGCGTATGAGTGGGTAGTCCGGGGTGCGATAGTCCCCGGTGCTCGTCGTGGGGGTGTAGCCCGCAAGCGTTGTCGCTATGACGTCCGCCCCCATTTCAGCGGCGCGCACGCCTTCTCGAAAACCAGCGACATCAGCCCAGAGCGGAACGTCATACCGCTTGCGCGCCTGCTCGAAAAAGATGAATCCGTCGATATCTCCGGGACGCTTTCGCTTTGTGCTGTCAATGGCGATGATGTCTGCCCCCGCATCAATCAGTCTGGATATGTCGTCCAGCGCGGGTGTGATAAGCGGCGAACCGTTCTCGTATGTGCCGTGGACGAAGCCGATGATTGGTAGCTTTGTAATCGAACGGATGCGTTGAATGCGTTCCGGTCCCTCGATCCGAAGTCCGACTGCTCCTCCCGCGATTGCCGAGCGCACAAAGTACTTGAACGCGCTGAACTGCGGTTCGTCCTCAAACTCATCGGCGTGGCAGGATACGATAAGGCCGCCATGCAGGGATGCGAGCGTCTCTTCGAATGTCATGGTCTCTCTGATAGAGTAGTCACAGTGTTCAAATCAAAACCGTATGGCCGGCAGCAACAGGGCGAACCCTGATGTACAACCGATCAGGTACCCCCAGAACGGCAGGTAAAGCAGCATGCTTCGCCCGAACGGCACGTTGTAGACGGCGAGGGAGCGCGGCAGCAGCAGGCCGCTCCACGCGATGGCGATGCCATCGAGGGAAGTGAGCATCCAGAACGGGAGCGGCTGCACCTGCCAGCCGGGCGGATTCGTGGAGAACAGCGTCAGTCCAAACAATCCGAGCTGCAGCGGAAGCACAATCACGGATGCCCACATCAACGGCGACAGGCCGTACGCGATAAAAGCGGCAACGTCGCGGTAACGCAGTCCTGCCTGCACTGTTCGGCGCAATATGAAGCGTGTCAGCAGTACGCCGAGCGGAAGCAGCATCAGTCCCAGCAGTGGTCCGGCAGCTCCGATGAGAAGCAGCAATATGCCGAAGGGGTAGCCGAGATCACCGGCACGCGCCGCCGACAGCACGATTGCCAGCAGCAGCGGTCCCTGGAGTGCAAAGAGCAGGTGGACATAGTTCTTCTGCTCACTGCGCGCGATGCGAAGAAACGCCTTGGACGGCGATTCGAATATGCCCCAGAGCGCGGAGAACAGGTTCAGCGTGGGGACACGATCACGAATGAACGCACCGCATGCATGGCAGCGGAGATCGAGCACACTGTTCTCCGCGCCGCAGGAAGGACAGGTCAGACCGGCCTTCCTGCGAGAGCCTTCATGTTGCGGGTGGTCGTTCACGTGATCGCTGTTGTCCGCCTACTCTCGTCCATGACAATGCTTGTACTTCTTCCCGCTTCCACAGGGACAGGGATCATTTCTTCCAGGTTTTTTCTCGACGCGGATCGGCTGGCGCTTGCCGCCCGTGGCTTCCTGCGGCGCTTCATGGCCAGGCGCGGCCTGGCGATCGGCCTGATATCCCATCCCCGCCGAGGACTGATGTGTCGTGACCAGATCACTTACGCTTGGTCCCTTCGGCTGGTCGGGCATTTCCTCCCGCATGGGATACAGGCGGAATATCATGCCGAGGACTTCGCGGTTGATCATGCCGAGCATCTGCACGAAGAGTTCGAACGCTTCGCGCTTGTACTCGATGAGCGGATCCTTCTGTCCGTAGGCACGCATATGGATGCCTTCCTTCAGGTCGTCCATCTCGCGCAGATGTTCCTTCCAGCGCATGTCGATGACCTGGAGCATGGCCATGCGCATCAGCTGCTGCATGAGATCCGCCCCGAGATCCTCCTCCTTTCGCCTGAGGAAATCGACGGCCGCTTTCACGATCTGCTCTTTCAGCTCCGGGGCGCCGGAGACGCTGAGACGTTCCTTGTCCAGATCAAGATCGATGACAAGGTTGCGGCGCACTTCCTCACGAAGACCTTCCATATTGCCTTCGTCCCAGTACTGCTCGGCGAGCTCTTCGACGTACTGGTCGAGCATGTCATACACTTCGTCGCGGAGATTCTCGCCGATGAGTGCCTGACGGCGACGCGAGTAAATGACGGTTCGCTGCTGGTTCATGACGTCGTCATATTCGAGGAGACGCTTGCGAATGCCGAAATTATTCTCCTCGACTTTCTTCTGCGCACGTTCCACGGACTTAGTGATCATCTGATGCTTGATCACCTCACCTTCCTCGACGCCAAGCCGTGTCATGATGCTGGCAATGCGGTCGGACTTGAACAGCCGCATCAGGTCATCTTCGAGCGACAGGTAGAATCGTGAAACACCCGGATCGCCCTGACGCCCCGCTCGGCCGCGCAGCTGCCTGTCGATGCGCCGTGCTTCGTGACGCTCCGTGCCGATGATGACAAGTCCCCCGGCATCCTTTACCCCCGGTCCAAGCTTGATGTCCGTGCCGCGTCCCGCCATATTTGTTGCGATGGTCACAGCTCCCGGAAGTCCGGCATTGGCGACGATTTCCGCCTCACGGCGATGGTGTTTCGCATTCAGAACATTGTGCGGAACACCCCGGCGTTTGAGCATGCGCGAAAGCGTCTCCGAGACCTCAACACTGGTTGTGCCGACCAGGGTCGGCTGCCGGTTCTCCCGTGCCTCCTCGATATAATCGATGACCGCGTTGTACTTCTCGCGTTTGGTCTTATAGATGTGATCTTCCTGGTCGTCTCGAACGATCGGTTTGTTCGTCGGGATGACAACGACATCGAGTTTGTAGATTTCATAAAACTCGCCTGCTTCCGTTTCCGCGGTGCCGGTCATGCCGGCAAGCTTGTTGTAGAGACGGAAGTAGTTCTGCAGGGTGATCGTGGCGAGCGTCTGCGTGTCGCCCTCCACCTTGACATTTTCCTTGCTTTCGATCGCCTGATGCAGCCCTTCCGAGTATCGGCGTCCCGGCAGGATGCGCCCGGTGAACGTATCAACGATCATGACCTTGCCTTCCTGCACCACGTACTCGACGTCCTTTTCGTAGAGGCAGTATGCCTTCAGGAGCTGATGCACGGTGTGGATACGGTCACTGCGCTCGGCATAGATCTGCTGGATCCTGTCTTTCTCCCGCTGAAGATCTTTGCTATCGAGTCCCTGATTCTCGAGGGCACTCAGTTCCGCGGCGATATCGGGCAGGACGAAGAAATCCGACTCGTCTTTTGAAGGGGCGAGGAATTCGCGGCCCTTGTCGGTCAGGTCGACGATGTAGGTTTTCTCATCGATGGCGAAGTACAATTCATCGATGATTTCCGGCATGCGACGGGCATTGTCCGCGCGATAGGTGTTTTCCGTGCGTTGCATCAGCGTTTCGTTTTCCGGATCGCTGAGGATTTTCAGCAGCCGCTTGTTTTTCGGCAGTCCCCGCTGGGCGCGGTAGATCAGGACGCCTGCCTCTTCCCGTTTATCCTCTTTGAGGAGACGTTCCGCTTCAGCGAGAATCTTGGCGACATAGGCGGTCTGGGCATTGACCAGCCGCTCCACGCGCGGTTTCATTTCGTCGAACTTGTGATCAGTGTCACCGACGGGACCGCTGATGATCAGCGGTGTGCGAGCTTCATCGATGAGGACGGAATCCACCTCGTCGACGATCGCGTAATTGTGCGGACGCTGCACCATTTCATTGGAGTCGATCACCATATTATCGCGCAGATAATCGAAGCCGAATTCGTTGTTCGTGCCGTAGGTAATGTCCATGTTATAAATTTCACGGCGCTGCTGCGGTCCCATGTCATTCTGAATGCAGCCGACCCTGATCCCGTGGAATTCGAACACGGGAGCCATCCACTCACTGTCGCGGCGGGCAAGGTAGTCGTTGACCGTAACGAGATGCACACCCTTGCCGGGCAGTGCGTTCAGGAACATCGGCAGAGTCGCGACGAGCGTCTTTCCCTCACCGGTCGCCATCTCGGCGATTTTCCCCTGATGCAGAGTGATGCCGCCGATTAGCTGCACGTCGAATGGGATCATGTTCCACGTCATCTTGTTGTCGACGACGACGTACTCGTGTCCCATCAGGCGCCGGCAGGTATCCTTGACAACGGCGAACGCTTCCGGAAGGATCTCATCAAGCACATCTTCGATGGTATCCTTGAGATCCTCCCTGAGTTCCTTCTGCTTCTCATGGAGAGCTTCACGGTCGATATCCTCTTGATCCTCCCGCAGCTTCGCCGAAATTGATTCTATTTCCTTTTCGATCTCCCCTGTCGCTTCCGCAATCTGCGCACGGAAACCGTCGGTTTTCGCGCGCAGTTCGTCATCCGTCAACGACTGGAATGATTCATAGTATTCGTTGATCTCCTCGACGATCGGATACAGATCCTTGAGATCACGCTCATGCTTGCTTCCGCCGAAGACTCGAGATATAAAATTCAGCATGGTACCTCTTCCATGAACATTCGCAAAATTTCAACTTACTTGTTTTGCGAGGTTGAAACAAACCTGCCTCAGGGCAGAACGCCCGCCCGCCGGAGGTGCCGTGTCATTGCCCGCAGATGCAGGTTTTCCCACTCATAACGCTCGCGCGCGTCACGGACGAAATGAAGACGTCCCCAGGTTTCCGGTGCGTCAGATTCAAATGCGCGCGATGTGGCAGCCATCGATACCCACGACAGGTTCGCCGGATAGTCGACATCGTGATACCAGCAGACAAATCCCGCAGGGACGGGTTTGCCGTCGGATTCAAATAGACTGCGCGGGAGGCGCACGGTGAAATGATAGAGGTGGAACTGCGTGGAATCCTCACGCATTGACACCCGGACTTCATGACCGTGGGCGGATGAAAGCTTGCTGCCGCGCAGTTCCACCACCGGAGTTCGCCTCTCTCCGTCTCCCATCACAAGAAGGATATCGAGCCTCGTGTTCGGTGACCATTGCTGGGCGGCACCCCCGGGCCGGACGCGCGTTTTCCTGCTGAAATCAAATGAAAGAGCGGCATAGTCACTGGAATCGAGCACTCCCTCGTAGAGCAGCCGATCATCACGGATTGTAAGATGCAGCTCCACCGAAGAGGAGTCATAGACGCCGCTGCAGAGGATGCTGCAGTCTTCCGGACCATGCCAGCTGCTCCCGCCTCGAACGACCATCAGGGCGGTGCTATCGCCAATCTGCCGCGTAATCGCTGCGGGGATGTCATCATTCTCCCGGAACAGCGGAAGATCGTAGAATGTCTGCCGCAGAAAACTACGGTTGCTGTTCGTTCCGAAATAATGTTCTTCCGCCATGTTGTTCTGCAGATCGTACGAACGCTCGAAACCCACGGCTGTCTGCCGGCCACGGTAACGCATCCGGTCAGTTGTCCATTGAGAGACACGACGAAAAATTCCATCCCTGACAGCGTATCCCGTGATGCGCCATCCGAACTCGGCCGTCTTTTCCGTGACGAATGCCGCGCCCCGTTCGATGGTAAAACCAACCTCGATCGGTTCGAGCACGAATCTGCGCTGCAGGGTCTGCGCATGATGAAAGGCGCTCCCGGCATTTACGAAAAAATGGACATCGATAGTCCGATCACGGGCATCGTCAAGCCTGGTGGACAGCACGACGTCCATGCCGTCATCGCCGGAGAAATCCCCGACGTCGTATCCGAAAATGTTGCAGTTCGGCGGCAGTTTTGATAGTATGCTCTGAATTTTTTCATCGGAGAAGATCTTACCGAGTGCCGATGAAAATTCGGCGAACTTCAGACTGTCCGATTGCAGGATCTGCGTTGCGGACAGCTGTGCCCCCGGGCGGAGGAAAACAAGAACAATGAGCAGTGAGAAGATTCTCATGAATGGTCGCTTAGAAATGTATGCATGTATCGCCCTGCTTGCGCTTTCAACATCGGCGTATGCCCAGAAAGATGCGAAGCATGAGCTGGCGCAGCAACTGGATAGTGAAATCTCCGGGGCGCTGTTCGAACGTACTGTCGCAGCTGTCGAGGTACGCGACTGCGAGAACGGGCAGATTCTCTACAGCAGGAATGCGGATCTGCTGCTGCGTCCTGCCTCAAATGCGAAGTTGTTCACATCCGCTGCTGCGCTTCTGGGCCTTCCGGAGAATGTGCACTTTCGAACAACGCTTTCCGCAGTCGACAGCACCTTGAAATCGATCGTTCTCACCGGCGGAGCCGATCCGCAGCTCGGAGAGAAAGATATTCAAAAACTGGCTGATATCGCGCATGAGGGGGGCGTCAGAGAGATCGATACACTCTTCCTCGACGGGACGCTGCTCGACGATGCTTTTTACGGCCCCGGCTGGATGTGGGACGATGAATCCGATCCGTTCATGCCCTATCTGTCCGCTTTTCCCTTCGGTGGAAATACCGTACGCATCACTTGCGCTGCTTCCACGCAAAAGGGTCTTCCGCTTGAGGTTAGCGTGTTCCCTTCAACCAGATCCATTACCGTAGAGAACCGTGCAGTCAGCGGATCCAGGACCGACCTCGACATCGACAAATTTCCTCGCAGCAACCGCATCGTCATTGAGGGAACACTACGAGCAGGGAGAAAAGCCCACAAACGTCTGAGTCTCTGGCAGCCGGAGACGGTCGTTGCGGAACTTCTCCTGGCTTCCTTTCGTGAGAACGGGATCACCGCGGACTCCGTCGTGATCGTTCACGATGCACCCTGGACCGTGGGTGGCGAACTCGGGAAGGTAACGCATGGGATTGACCGTGTACTCGAGGAACTGAACAAGGAAAGCGACAACCTCAGCGCTGAATCTCTGCTTCGGCTCCTGGCGTCAGAGGTTTCTCCCGGGCGTCACGGTATTTCCGCCGAGGATGGCATAGCGGCGATGAAGCATGTTCTGAAAAAACATGGTTTCCCGGTCGACGATCTGCACCTTCGCGATGGATCCGGGATCTCCTTCTACAATCTCGTCCCGGCATCGTTCATCGGCGCTCTTCTTGCCGGGATGGCGCAGACGTCTCATTTCGAACGGTATGCCGCCTCGCTTGCCGTGGCCGGAAAGGATGGAACGCTGCAGCGCAGGATGCGAAACCTCCGATTCCCGGGAACGTTCCGGGGCAAGACGGGCACTGTGAGCGGCGTTTCGGCCCTCTCAGGATACGCACAGGCGCCCGGGGGGCGCCTGCTCAGTGTGGTTATCCTCATGCAGAATTTTTATGGAAAGCACAGGCCGTACAGGGAGATCCAGGACCGGATCGTGCAGCACTGCCTGCGCTACAGCGGGCGATTGAAAGAAGCTACACCGCCTCGATAAGGGTTTTATATTCCGTTTTTCCATCCTTGATGAATTCATCGACGATGCGGTTGATCAGCATCTCCGTGATTTCATCCGAATCATCCTCGATCGCGTCGTACTCGTCCATCGAATCACAGAAGTATACTTCGTTGAAAGTGTTGGGACGCGTCTTGCTTTCATAAACGGAATACTTTTTTCCCCGCTCGTTCGTCAGGTAGTTTTTAAGCTCCCGAACGGTTTCCAGGTACTCCTCCCGTCTTTCGTCCTTGATCGGGTAGGAAATGGAAAATATCACCTTGGACATGAACGACTCCGTGATGTCAATAGTGGATGAATACTGCTTTAGCCGCGTCCGCCGCCTCCGCGACGATCACCGCCACGTCGGTCACCGCCACGTCGATCTCCGCTGCGTCGATCTCCGCTGCTACGGTCACCACGTGAGCGGCCGCCTCCACCGGAGGATTCACGCTCTTCATATCCCTCGGGCGGTTCCATGAGCGCCTTGCGGCTGAGGACGAGCTTTCCGTTATCCTCGACACGGAGCAGCTTCACCGTCACCATGTCGCCGACTTTCAATACCTCGTCGACAGAATTGATACGACGGAAGTCGATCTGCGAGATATGCAACAGACCTTCCTTGCCGGGAAGAATCTCCACAAAGGCGCCGAATTCCGCGATCCTTTTGACCGGGCCAGTATAGGTCTCACCCGCCTCGGGCACCGCCGTAATTCGCTTGATCATCTCAACGGCACGGTCACTGTCTTCACGGTTCACCGCGGCGACAATCACACGGCCGTCATCTTCGATATTGACTTCCGCGCCGCTTTCCGCGACGATGCTCTTGATCGTCTTTCCGCCCGGACCGATAACGGCACCGATCTGATCGACAGGAATATAAAGTGTCGTCAGACGAGGCGCGTACTTCGACAGATCGGTGCGGGATTCCGTAATGGCTTCGTCCATTTTGTCGAGAATATGCAGACGTGCCTGGCGGGCCTGCTCCAGGGCGCGCTCCATGATTTCGAAGCTGATGCCCTTGATCTTGATATCCATCTGATAGGAATTGATGCCGTCGCGTGTGCCAGCGACCTTGAAATCCATGTCTCCGAGATGATCCTCGTTGCCGAGGATATCGGTCAGGACAGCGACCTGGTCACCCTCCTTGATCAGTCCCATTGCGACACCCGCGACGCCCTGCTTCAGCGGCACACCGGCGTCCATAAGGGCCATGGATCCGGAGCAGACAGTCGCCATCGACGACGAGCCATTCGACTCCAGGATGTCACAGAGCAGACGTATCGTGTACGGGAAATCCTCCTCGGAGGGCATCATGTTTTTCAGCGCACGCTCGGCGAGGTTCCCGTGTCCGATCTCCCGGCGGCTGGTGAAGCCGAAGCGTCCAGCCTCTCCGACGGAGAACGGCGGGAAATTGTAATGAAGCATGAAGCGCTTGCGCGACTCTTCAAGCAGTCCGTCAATGATCTGCTCATCCGACTTGGTTCCGAGCGTGCATGACATCAGGGCCTGGGTTTCGCCGCGCGTGAACAGTGCGGAACCGTGTGCACGTGGGAGGAGTCCTGCCTCAACGGTAATTGGCCGGACATCCGTCAAACCGCGACCGTCGAGCCGCTTGCTCTTCTCGAGGATGGTCTTGCGCATGGCATCCTTTTCGAAGTCATGGATGATACGCTTGATAAGACCCTCCTGCTCGGGATAATCCTCGGCGAGGGCTTCCTGGATTTCATCATATACGGCTTTCGTGGCTTCGGATCGTTCCTCCTTCGCCATGACGGTCTCGGCGAGCTGCAGCAGGCGGTCGTAGGACATCTCACGGATGCGATCCTCGATTCCTTCGGGAAGCTCTTCCGTTTCGACCTCCATGCGGGGCTTGCCTGCTTCCGCGGCAAATTCCTCGATTGCCCTGCAGATGGTTGCGATATGCTTCTGGCCGAATTCCAGCGCATCGAGCATGTCGCGTTCTGAGATCTCGCGCGCTTCGCCCTCGACCATGAGGATAGAATCCAAAGTCCCGGCGACGACCACTTCGAGGTCGGCATCCCTGAGATCGGTAAAGGTGGGATTGATCACGAAGCTGCCATTGACGCGCGCGACGCGGACTTCGGCGATCGGACCGTCGAAGGGAGCCCCGGCCACCATCAGCGCAGCGGATGCCGCGGTAGCGGCCAGCACGTCGCCGTCATTCTCCTGGTCGGAGGAATAGACAGACGCGACGACCTGTACTTCATTGCGGTAGTTGTCCGCGAACATGGGTCTGATGGGACGGTCGATCAGACGCGCGGAAAGGACTTCCTTTTCCGAAGGTTTTCCCTCGCGTTTGAAGAAGCCGCCGGGGATTTTCCCCGCTGCGGACGTTTTCTCCCGGTACTCGCAGCTGAGCGGGAAGAAATCGATTCCCTCACGCGGATCCGCGAGGACAACGGTGGCAAGCACCATGGTTTCACCCAGCGTGATCATGACCGCGCCGCTCGCCTGGCGGGCGAAGCGACCGGTCTCGAGCGTGAGAGTCTTGCCGTCTAAGTCTATCGTTTTTGTAGTAATCATATTGTGTGTTCAGTTACCCTTAGAGTGAGTGAGGCGCACGCCTTATTTACGGAGTTCAAGTTCCTTCACGATGGTGCGGTAGCGCGCGATGTCCACTTTCTGCAGATACGCGAGAAGGCGGCGACGCTTGCCAACCATTTTCAGAAGGCCGCGGCGGCTGTGATGATCTTTCTTGTTCGTCGAGAAGTGCTCGGAAAGGCCATTGATGGTTTCGGTCAGAATGGCGATCTGCACTTCGGGTTTTCCGCTGTTCTTTTCACTGCCGCCGAATTTCTTCACCAGTTCCTGTTTGCGATCCTTTGTCAGAGGCATGGGATGTTTCTCCTTACAGAAATGTACATTGTTCTATGTTGTATTCTCTGTCTTTTGATTCGAACTCTTCCTTCGCAAACGCGATATCCGTTCGAATCTGTGCGATCAGCTGATCGCGATTTTCGAAATGGATCTCGTCCCTAAGACGGTCCAGAAGGGCGATACGCATATGACGTCCGTACAAATCGCCCGAAGTATTAAAAATATGAACTTCTACGGAAATATGCATCTGTTTTGATACGGTCGGCCGTACTCCGACATTCATGATGCCACGGCGGATTTCTCCATCGTACCGTACAAAAACGAGGTACACGCCGTTTTTCGGCAGAAGTTTATTGTTCGTCTCGATTTCGATGTTCGCGGTCGGGAAACCGATCACGGTTCCGACACCTTCTCCGCGCGTGACGATCCCGGAGAGAATATACGGTCGTCCGAGAAACGATGCCGCGCGCTTGGGTTTCCCCTCCAGCAATGCATTTCGAATCGATGTACTGCTGACCTTGACACCATCGATCAGCAGTTCGCCGACCACCGTGACACCGATCCCGAACGCATTTCCATACTCTTCGAGTTTCACTACCGTTCCTGAACGTCCTCGTCCGAATGCATGGTCGATGCCAACGACAACGTGGGAGCTGTGGAGGTTCCGAACGACATACTCCTCGAAAAACACTCCGGCGTCCAGTACGGAGAGGTCCCGTGTAAACGGAAGCACCAGGCAGATATCCAGGCCCGTATGTTCCAACAGCCGGATCCGTTCGTCGATGGTCGTAAGCAGGTACGTCGGTGCGCCATGGCGACCGATGACCTCGCGTGGATGCGGATCAAAGGTCAGCAGAACACTCCGCGTATCGGTCTCGCGCGCGATGGCAACCGTCCGGTCGATGATTTTCCGGTGGCCGCGATGCACACCGTCGAACGTTCCGAGCGTGAGCGTGACAGGGGCACCACGCGAAAATTCTTCAAGACTCCGAAGGACGCGCATGGGAATTCTCCTGTTGCACTTGTTCGGAATCGCGCTTCCGCGCAGCGGTGACGAGCTCATCAATGCTCCACGCATCCGCGACATGAATCGTGCCGATCGCCGTTCTCCGCAGGGATGAGAGGTAGGCGCCGCATCCGAGTGTCTGACCGAGATCGTGCGCGAGTGTGCGCACATAGGTACCCTTCGAACACACCACGGTGAAGCGCACGTCAGGAAGTGTCACATCCTCTATGTCGAACCGTGCGATGTGTACGCGTCGCGGTGCCCGCTCCACCTCCTCCCCCTTTCGTGCGAGCTTGTACAGACGCTGCCCCTTCACCTTCACCGCGGAGTACATCGGCGGCAGCTGTTCGATGTCGCCGGTGAAGCGCTGTGCCGCTTCGCGGATGTCATGCGCCGCAATGTCACCGAGCAGCTGTTCGTTTTCCGCTGGTGTTTCCGCATCATAGCTTGCCGTCACTGCACCAAGTCGCATTGTTCCCTCATACATTTTCACGAGGGCCTGATACCGGTCAATGCTTTTCGTCGAACGTCCCGAGCAGAGAATGAGAAGTCCGGTCGCCATCGGATCCAGTGTGCCGGCGTGGCCGACCTTGCGAACGCGAAGCGTTCTCCGGATCTTGTTGACCACATCGAAGGATGTCCATGACGACGGTTTATCCACCAGGAGAACGCCCCCTTCCGGTGTGCTGAACTGTTCAATGGTATTGAACCCAGGTGCGTTCGTCAACGACTGTTCTCATCCTCGTGAATCTTACGGATCAGTTCTTCGAGGCGTTCCACCCGGTCGAGCGTCTGGTCGATAAAGAACCGGAGCTCGGGAGTAAACTTGAGGCGGACATTCTTCCCCACCGCCATGCGGATGTGTTTTTCATTTTCATCGAGAAAGGACAGAATTTCATCGTCGGTTTTCCCGGATTGAAAATGGCTGATATAGACCTTCGCGATCCGCAGATCCGGGGTCATGATGACATCGGTCACGGTGAGAAGGCCATACCCCTCTGTTTCGATATCGCGCGTGAGGGTCTGGCTGATCTCTTCCTTTATGAGCTGCGCGACGCGTTCGGTGCGAATGGACATTCCTATTTCTGCGTCTGATCCAGAGAACGTTTGACCTCAACCTGCTCGAACGATTCGATCACATCGCCAACCTTGATGTCATTGAATCCCTGCAGACTGAGCCCGCATTCAAACCCGCTGTCCACTTCACGGACGTCGTCCTTGAAGCGCTTCAGCGAATCGATACCGCCCGTGAACATGACGATGCCGTCACGGAGCAGACGCACGCGACTGTTGCGTGTGATCTTGCCGTCCTGCACGTAGCAGCCGGCGATGACACCGACCTTCGAGATCTTGAAGGTCTCGCGGACAAGCACCGTCGCCGTTACGCGCTCGGAGATGTCGGGACGCAGCAATCCCTCCAGGGCATTTTTCACATCTTCGATCGCGTCATAGATAATTTCGTACATGCGGATATCGACGTCCTCGGTCTCGGCAAGCTTGCGTGCGTTGAGATTCGGACGGACACGGAATCCGATGATAATCGCATTCGATGCACTCGCGAGAAGAACGTCAGACTCCGAAATGGCACCGACGCTTTTATGGATCACATCGATGCGCACTTCCTCGTTCGAAAGCTTCTGCAGCGAATCAGAGAGCGCTTCGACCGAACCGTCCACGTCACCCTTGACAACGATCGGCAGATCCTGCACACCGCCGAGCTTGATCTGCTCGGAGATGTCATCAAGCGTCTTCCTGCGAACGCGGCGGAAATCAGATTCGCGTTTGATCTGCTGGCGGTTCGACGCTACCTCGCGGGCCTTACGTTCGCTCTCGACGACGACGAAGCTGTCGCCTGCCTGCGGTGAACCGTTGAACCCGAGCACCTGAACAGGTGTGGCCGGCTCCGCCTCATCGACGCGATTGCCGCGTTCATCGAGAAGCGCCCGCACCTTTCCGAATTCATTGCCGGCAACGAACGAGTCGCCGACAAGAAGGGTACCCTTCTGCACAAGGATCGTTGCGATAATCCCTTTCCCGCGATCGAGCTCGGACTCGATGACTGTTCCGCGCGCTTCACGATCGGGATTCGCTTTCAGTTCGAGAATATCGGCTTCGAGCACGAGACGCTCGAGCAGTTCATCAACGTTCGTTCCCTGCTTCGCGGACAGGTGCACACAGCCGTACTTCCCACCCCAGTCTTCCACAAGGATGTTCCTGTCGGCAAGCTGCTGCTTGATACGATCGGGATTCGCTTCGGGCTTGTCGATTTTATTGATGGCAATGACGATGGGGACATTCGCTGCCTGCGCGTGACTGATGGCCTCGACTGTCTGCGGCATGACGCTGTCGTCGGCGGCAACGACGAGAACCACGATGTCGGTGACCTGGGCGCCACGCGCACGCATGGCGGTAAAGGCCTCATGGCCGGGAGTATCGAGGAACGTGAGCTTGCGCTCGTTTTCCAGAGTCACCGTGTAGGCACCGATATGCTGCGTGATGCCACCACTCTCACCCGCGACGACGTTTGTCTTGCGGATGAAATCGAGGAGCTTTGTCTTTCCGTGGTCGACATGGCCCATGATCGTAACGATCGGCGGCCGCGACTCAAGAGTATCCTCCGGATCTTCTTCATCCTCGAGGACGTCCTCCGTGTATTCCTCGTGCTGACGCACGTCGAAGCCGAATTCGGATGCGACCAGTTCGATGGTTTCCATGTCCAGGCGCTGATTGATCGAGGCCATGATGCCGAGTCCGATCAGGGACTGAATCACCTCGTTGACATTGACATCCATGAGCTGCGCCAGCTCACTGACCGTCGCGTACTCGTAGATTTCAAGCGTCTGCTTCGCGCGCTCCTGCTGTTCAATCTCCCGCGCCTGTTCTTCTTCGCGGCGGGCACGCTTTTTCTTCCGGGAAGCGGCGCGACCGGTGACAGGGCCGTAATCGGACATGGAGGCGATCGTCTTTTTGATCGCGCTGTCGACTTCCGCCTGGTCCACTTCGCGCGCCTTGCTCTTCTTGCCGCGTTTGAACAGCTTTTTCTTGAGCACTTCTGCATCGAGCGTATCCGGAGCGACATCGCTTTTCGCGACTTTCTTCTTTTTCTTCTTCTTTCGCCGGGGACGGTCGCCTTCGGCTTCTTCTCCCTGCTCGCCCTTCTGACGATCAGGAGTTGACTCGAGGTCGATTTTGCCCTTGACGGTCAGCCCGCGCATCTTTGGAAGGCTTGCCTCGATGGAGACATCGACTTCGTCTTTTTTCGCCTTCTTCCGCGGAGCTTTCTCTTCCGCTTCCTCCAAGGGTTTTTCCCCGGCGACTTCCTCGTCGGCGGACTCGACCGGTTCTGCTTTCTCTTTCGTCTTTGCTTCGGGAGCTTTCTCCGCCGGTTCTACGGCGGCCGCTTCGGCCTCCTTCTCGGTTTCAACCGTTTCTTCAGCCTCAGCTTCGACCGTTTCGGATTCGGCGGGTTCTTCCGCTGCCGCGGGCGCCTTTTCCTCTACTTCCGTTTCAGAGGGTGCTTCAGGCTGTTCCTCTTCAGCGACAGGCGCTTCCTCTTCGGCCGATTCAGCGACAGGCGCTTCGGCCTCCTCTGTTTCCGCTACGACCGTTTCGGCTTCGGCTTCCTTTTCGGATGCATCCTCCCCGGCCGACACCTCAGCAGGAGTCTCCTCTTCGGCCTTTGCCGGTTCGGAAGGCTCCGGTGCCTCTTCAGTTTCATCCTCCTTCTTGTCTTCGCCCCGGCGACGTCGGTCCATCTCATCGAATTCCCGGCGCTTGCGTGCATGCCGCTCCGCGTCGGTCTTTTCCTTCTTGTAATGCTTTTCGATGAGGTCGAGCATTTCCTCATCGATGATGGACATGTGGTTCTTGACCTCGTATCCCTTCTTGGTCAGGAAATCCGTCAGCGTGTCATGCGAGAGGTTGAACTCCTTCGCGACTTTGTACAGACGTGTTTTCTTTTTCTTTTGCGTTACAGCCATTTCGCCAGTCATAGTGAGAAATTATGAAACATTGCTGAGCCTTATTCTTCCTCAGCAAAGGCCTTCTTCATTTCGACAACGATATCGTTGATTTGCTCGATGGAGAGGCCGGGTACTTTCGCCAGCAGATCGGAGACCGGGGCGAGAATGACGTCGTTCGCAGTTTTGTATCCTGCCGCGATCAGACTGTTGATCAATTCCTCGCCAAACTCCGGGACGAACTCGTTGATATCGATTTCGTACTCTGCCATAGTCTTGGTGATCTCCTCACCTTCCTTGACAATTTCGATGCGGAAACCGGTCAGCTCGGATGCGAGACGGATATTCTGTCCGTTCCGCCCGATCGCGAGGGAAGCCTGATCGGCATCGACATGCACCTGCGCAGTTTGTGTCGTTCGATCGAGCTTCACGTCGAGCAGCTTAGCCGGCGCAAGCGCGCGCTGGATGAACAGGTGCGAATCGTCGGTCCAGTTGATGACATCGATATTCTCATTGTTCAGCTCACGCACGATGGCATGAATGCGTACGCCTTTCATTCCGACACATGCACCGACGGCGTCGATGCGGTCGTCATGCGATTCGACAGCCACCTTGGCGCGCTCACCGGGCTCACGGGCGATCTTCCGGATGGAAATCACGCCGTCATAGATCTCCGGGATCTCCTGCTCGAAGAGTTTCTGCAGGAAGAGCGCATCGGCGCGGGAGACAATGACCATCGGCATACCGCTGCCCTTGCGCACGACATCCTTGATCACACAGCGGATGACGTCCCCTTTGCGGTAGCGTTCCTTACCGATCTGCTCCTGTTTCGGCAGAATCAGCTCCGTCCGGTTATGATTGATAAGGACATCGTTGCGGCGCACCTGATACACGTCGCCGACGACGATATCGCCGACCTTGTCGGAGTACTCATCGTAGATGAGATCCTTTTCGATCTCCTTGATCCGCTGATTGAGATTCTGCTTGGCAGTCGAGACGAGGCGCCGGCCGAACTCCGCGAGATTGATGATCTCAACATACTCCTCACCGACCTCCAGTTCCTCGCCGGATTTCGCCCGTGCTGTTTCGACGTCGATTTCGAGGGTTTCATCTTCAACCTCTTCGACGACCTCCCGGATCAGGAAGATTTCGATATCGCCTTTATCCATATTGACCACGATCTCGTAATTGGCCTCGAGACCGTAGCGCTTTTTGACCATCATGCCGAAGATGTCCTCGATCACGGAAATAAGGCGATCGCGGTCGATGCCCTTTTCACGGACCATCTGACCAAAGGAATCAACGATTTCGGAGGAATTCATGCTGCGGCTCATGATTATCTTCTGCCTCCAGAAGGGTTCTTGCTGTACATATACATTCGTTTACAGGGTTGCCTGAATAACTGCGCGTTCGATGTTTTCATGCGGGATCGCACGGAGACCTTCGCCATCGCGTACGATCAATTGATCTTCGTCGACATCGACAATCTCGCCGGTATGCACCATCTGTTCGTCAACCTTCCTGTAGGCGACGTTGACCTGCCTGCCCGTATGCCGCCGATACTGCCACGGGAATCGGAGAGGACGTTCGAGACCCGGTGATGACACCTCCAGCGTATATGGAACGCTGAAGACGCTGCGCTTCTCGATTTCCTTTTCGAGACTGCGACTGAATGCCGCGAGCTCATCGGCGGTGATTCCCGTCTCGGTATCGACAAACACCTCGAGCATCTGCTTCCTGCCGCGCGGTGCAACCGACAGGTCAACCAGGCGGATTTCAGAGCCTTCGAGCAGGTGTTCAATGGTATGTTTCAGCGTCTCGTGCATGTTTTTGCGCTATTAATAAAAAATGCGGGGAAGCCCCACATCCAGAACACATAAATATAGAGGTTGCGTCTCTCACTTGCAATTGTCCGCAGGTCTTTTTTCATTAATTCTCTTATTTCTGCCCTGCATCATTTCGTGAATCACTCGAATGCAAACGGACCCTGAAAATCGCAAAATCATCCTCACCAACCGGCGGGCGCGGCACGAATATCATGTGCTTGAAACAGTCGAGGTCGGCATCGTGCTGCGAGGCACTGAGGTAAAATCCGTTCGTGAAGGTAAACTGAACGTACAGGATGCGTATGCCACGGTCCAGGAAGGCGAGCTGCTGCTGCACAACCTTCATATCAGTCCTTTCGAAAAGGGCAACATCCATAACCACGATCCCATCCGCGTTCGAAAACTTCTCGCGCACAAAAAAGAGATTCGCAAGCTCGCGCAGAAAGTTCATGAAAAGGGCTTCACGCTCATTCCCCTGCAGTTCTACTTCTCCGGTCGGCATCTGAAAATCGAGCTCGGCGTCTGCAAGGGGAAAAAGACCTACGATAAACGACATGCGCTCAAGCAGCGCGACATCAAACGAGAAATGGAACGGCACCTGTGAGCAAGACATCCTTCCCCCCTGTCAATGAACAGATGGACATCATCCGTCGCGGCATCTCTGAAATTCTTCCCGAGGAAGAGATGGCCCGGCGTCTTGAAGAATCGCTGAAAACCTCAACGGCGCTGCGCGTCAAGCTTGGCTGCGATCCGAGCCGCCCCGACCTGCATCTCGGCCACGCGGTCGTGCTGCGGAAAATGCGGCAGTTCCAGGATCTCGGGCACCGTGCCGTGCTGATCGTGGGAGATTTCACCGGCATGATCGGCGATCCCACCGGTAAAAGTAAAACCCGTCCTTCGCTTTCGCTGGAGGAAACGCGTAAGAACGGTCAATCCTACTTCGATCAGGCCTCCCACATTCTCGACATCGACCGCGTTGAAATTCGCTACAACTCGGACTGGCTGAGTCCCATGACCTTCGAGGATGTTATCAAGCTTTCGGCCCGCTACACCGTTGCGCGCATGCTCGAGCGGGATGAATTCGAAAAGCGCTACCGGAGCCAGGAGCCGATCAGCATTCATGAATTCCTCTATCCACTCGCCCAGGCCTACGATTCCGTGGCCATCGAATCCGACGTTGAACTCGGCGGCACCGATCAGAAATTCAACCTGCTCGTCGGACGGGAAATCCAGCGGGAATTCGGGCAGCAGCCACAGATCATCCTCACCATGCCGCTGCTGGTCGGCACAGACGGCGAGGAAAAAATGAGCAAGTCGCTCGATAATTACATCGCCTTCAATGACACGGCGGAAGATATGTACGGGAAGACGCTCTCCATTCCCGATCATCTCATCATGCCGTGGTTCCGTCTGGTCACCGACGTTCCGGGAGATCGTCTTGCGGACATCAACGCGGCGATGGAACGTGGTGAAAATCCGCGGGACTTCAAGCGGGAACTCGCGCGCGATATCGTTGCGCAGTTCTACGACACGGAAGCTGCATCCCGGGCGGAGGCACATTTCGATCACGTGATCAAGAATAAGCAGATCCCGGACGACATCGATGTGTTTGCGCTTCCCGGGGACAGTGATACTTTACTGCTGGACGTGCTGCATCAGGCCGGACTCGTTGCATCCAAAAGCGAGGGACGCCGACTCATGCAGCAGAACGCCGTCAGTGCGGGTGACGTGAAAATCACCGACCCTACTGCACCCGTTCCCGCGGGTGATGAAATCGTTGTGAAAGTCGGCAAGCGCCGCTTCGTTAAAATTGTCCGTAACTGATTTCCTTCGTGTCGCATCCTTATTTCCGGAGGTACCACCATTGTTCGTTCCCAAGAAAATCTTTTTCACAAAGGGCGTCGGCAGGCACAAGGACTACCTGCAGTCTTTCGAGCTTGCACTGCGCGACGCGGATCTCGAACAGCAGAACCTTGTGACCGTCTCAAGTATCTATCCCCCGAATTGCAAGCGCATCAGTAAGAAAGTCGGGCTCAACAAGCTCCAGCCCGGCGAAATCACCTTCGTCGTGATGGCACGCAACGCCACGAACGAAGCAAACCGTCTCATCGCCTCCTCCATCGGGGTGGCCATTCCCGCCGACGGAGCGACCTACGGCTACCTGTCCGAGCATCATCCGTTCGGCGAAACTCAAAAAGTGGCTGGAGAATATGCAGAGGATCTGGCCGCCACCATGCTGGCGACAACACTCGGCGTGGATTTCGATCCCGATTCCGCCTGGGATGAGCGCGAACAGGTTTACAAGGCGAGCGGAAAAATTTTCAAGTCCTTCAACCTGACGCAGTCTGCCGAGGGCAAACTCGGAATGTGGACCACGGTGATCTCCTGTGCGGTCCTCCTCCCTGAATAGGGAAAACAGTTTAACTCGCGTGTAAAGGGCTCCAAACAGAGCCCTTTCTCATCTCCGGCATGCTGCTCCCACAAACAGGCGGCGACTGCCTGAAACAATCCGCTGTGAGTCACATGACGACTCAGGTGTCCTGCGCGTGGGCGTTACCGCCGGTAACCTGGATAAAAAGAACGCCCGCGCTGGCAGACGGTTTCGGCCGCGACAGTTCAATCAGTGGCGGAATCGCTCTCCGTGATGAACGCCACATGCTCCCCCTCATATGACCGGATCATATCGCGCAAATCGTCGGGCACGCGGCTCGGACGATCGGTCTTTTCATCGACATGCACGAACACATGCTCGGCTTTCGCCGCGGGTGTGCCGTCCTGTTTCATCGCCCAGTGTTCGAAACCGATGCTGGAATTCCGTACGAATGAGATGCGCGTGAGAATCGTCAGATCCTCGTCGAACAGCGCCGGCGCATAGTAGTCACAGCTGTTGCGAACCACGAAGTACTTGTCATGCGTGATGAACGTCCCCTGGTCGATGGGGAGTCCGACCTGGCGGATGTACTCCACCCTGGCCTCCTCGAAATAAAAGAAATACCAGAGATTGTGCACGACGTTCTGCCGGTCGACGTGATAGGATAGAACGCGGCGTGAATACCGGTGGCGGAATTTTTCGATGGGAATGGTCATGATGCGGGAAAAAGTCTGTGAAACACGTCAACGGCCTGCTGCAGATCATCGTCACTCAAATCAAGATGGGTGACGGCTCGGAGTGCGCGGCCCATGCCCATGCCGATACGGATACCGCTGTCGGCAAGCATCTGCATGGCGTTTTGTGGCGACAGCGCCGACGTCGAGAAATCAAGCAACACCATGTTTGTCTGCACCCGCGATTCGTCCACGAAAAATCCGTCGCAGTGCTGCAGGGCTTCGGCAAGGACGCGAGCGCGCTCGTGGTCCTTTTCCATGAGCGGGAGGTGATGTCTGACCGCATGCTGCGCCGCAGCGGCCATGATGCCGGTCTGGCGCATTCCGCCGCCGAAGATCTTCCGGAATTTGTGTGCACGCGCAATGAAGTCCCGGGGACCAAGCAGCATCGATCCCATCGGTGCACCAAGTCCCTTCGAGAAACAGATGGAAATCGAATCCACCGCCTCTCCGTAGGCACGCAGCTTCGTCCCTGAGGCGACATGTGCGTTCCAGATGCGAGCCCCGTCAAGATGCAGCCGCAGCTTCCGCTCCGCACAGAATCGCTGGAGCTCTCGGATGCGTTCGATGCCGTAGAGAGTGCCACCATAGCGGTTATGCGTATTCTCGATACAGACAAGCGATGTGCGGGGATAGTAATACTCAGACGGACGAATGGCGGCAGCCAGGTCGTCGAGAGCGTAGACTCCTCTTCTCGTCGGAACGGTGTTCAGCTGCAGTGCGGACATCAGTGCAGGGGCGGCGGTTTCATAGTTGAAAATGTGGGATTCACGTTCGACGATAACCTCGTCGCCGGGCTGCGTCCAGGCTTTCAGCGCGAGCTGATTTCCCAGAACGCCGGTGGGAACGAACAGCCCCGCCTCCATGCCGAAGAGCGCCGCCATCTCCTCCTGAAATGCATTGGTTGTTGGGTCCTCGCCATAGACGTCGTCGCCGAGTGGCGCGCTGACCATGGCCTCCTTCATTTCCCCGGTCGGCAGTGTTACCGTGTCACTGCGCAGGTCGATTGTCTTCATGTCTTGTAATAGGGTGCGATGATGGAAAAAAGAATGAAAAATCCCGCGACAACGACGGTACCGAGTGGCAGCCAGTCGCCGTAACGCGTATAGAAGGTCTGCTCCTCTATCAGCGGCACGATACCGATGATGCCGGTTCGCGTATACAGTGCGGTTTCCTGCCGGACGCGTCCATAGGGATCGATGAAACAGCTGATGCCGTTGTTGGCACAGCGTGCCACCGCGCGCCTGTTTTCCACCGCGCGCAGCACCGTGTACTGCTTGAGCTGATAGGGTCCGGATGAGTTTCCGAACCACCCGTCGTTGGTGATGACACCAAAGGCCTGCGCTCCCCGCTTCGCAAAGCCCGCAGCGAAAGAAGGATACAGAGTTTCATAACAGATCATTGCCCAGAAACCGATCATCTTTTCATTGTGCCGCAGGCGGAAAACTGTGGTGTCGTTTCCCAGGCCCCAGTTGCTGATCCCCACGCCCCAGCTCAGCGCGTCCTGCAGAAACGGCAGGGCATCGAGATACGGAATACGCTCACTGAGCGGGGTGAGACGGGATTTATGGTATATCTGCGGTGCGACCTCGCCAGGCTCCATCAGCATCGCGGAATTGAAATCCAGCCAGCGCAGCTGACTGTCGCGAATGCGTCGCGCACTCGCAGGAGCGGTCGCCGGATTCTCATACAGGACCGTATGCGGGAATCCGGTCAGCAGCGGGACGCCGACGCTGTCGACATGCGCGCGCAGCCAGCGCCACTCCTCGTCGAAGCGTGGCTGCAGGATGCGAAACGGAATCGCCGTTTCCGGCAGCAGCATGAGATCGGGATTATACGCGGCGAGGGAATCGTAGATTTCGACAAGACTCCGCAGCTTCTGCATCGGTGTTTCGCCGGCGCCCCACTTGTCGTAGGGATCGATATCGGGCTGAATGATACCAACGCGGAGCGCCGCCGACGCCCGCACCGGATCATCCATAATCAGGGCGGAATGAATCTTTGGCAGCACCAGGGCGAGCACCAGCACGGCGGCAATGACATACATCCGCCTGGAGTGAAGCTGCCAGTGACCGCGCAGGAGCTGCCGAGTCGGAACGAAAATCAGGATGGTGATACCGGTGATCCAGAACGTCAGACCAAACGCTCCTGTCCAGCTGATGAACTGGATATTCATCACATCGTATGTCTGTGTATTGGCGAACAGCAGCCATGGAAAAGAGAGTTCCGGAAGGTGGAGCAGCCATTCCCAGGCCGTCCACAGAAAGGGAAAGGCCGCAGCGGCGGCCGCGAATCCCGTACGCCGCCTGATGACATGGTACACGATCAACGGCGGCGTAAAGAGCAGAGGGTGAATGAGATTGACCACAACACCCGCTGCTTTCAACCAGGGATCCTCTCCCCACCAGCCGCTGATCCACCAGATCGTTCCGGCGTTGCCGACCAGGAACGCGAGATACGAACAGCGAAACACGCCGGCAGCGCTGCCGATCCGTTCGATGAGAAACAGCAGCGGCACAAGTGCAACAAATGCGGTCAGACCGGTCGGAACAGGCGGAAACGCCAGGGCGAAAAGCACACCGGTCGTTACCGCAAGCGCGATACGTACACGGCGCTCTCGCCGGCGATCATCCGGCAGTAGTGATGTCGTCTGAATATGCGGGATATCGTTCATGTGTTCTGTTCTTTCGCTGAACGGCGAGTCTGGTACCACGATGTCACGCGCCGGCTGCCCTGTTCCCACAGGTACGCAACTGCAAGTGCGATGAGCGTACCGAGCACCGCTCCGCCGAGGATGTCTGACGGATAATGCACGCCGACGTACACGCGGGAGAAAGCCACCAGTGACGCGAAAAGCAGCAGCCATGGACGCGCCACGGGGTAAAAGTGTGAAACGAGCACCGCGAGTGTAAAATTATTCGTGGCATGGGACGATGTGAATGATTTCCCCGAACCGCAGCCGACAAGAAGCCTCACATCGTCGAGCACATGACACGGACGCAGTCTGCCCACCCACGGTTTGACGACGAAGCTGCTGATCTGGTCCGCGAGCGTGATCGTCACGATCAGCAGCAGAACGGTAACCGCACCGCGTTTCTTCCCGAAGATAAGCAGTCCGAGCACGAGCAGCGCGTAGGGCACGATCATGTTCCGGAGATTGGTGATGAAGGGGAAAAACCAGTCTCCCGCCGGATTGGCGATCGTCTCGTTGCCGAAGCGAAACAGTGCGACGTCGATGCTGTAGAGCCAGTCGATCATGCGGAGTAATCAATTGACCTTGTTCTTCATGCGCTGTTCCCGCCGCATCTGCCACCAGCGGTATCCCGCCCAGAGCAGAATCAGAAGCGTGATCACGGCGGTCACGATTTTACTGTAGGTGGAAAGATACGCGCCAATGATGCGCCAGTTATCGCCCACCACATATCCGAGATACACGAGGATGGAATTCCACAGCAGAGCGCTGACCGCGGAGAGCAGCGCCGTCACCGTGATGTTCATTTCCGCGATACCGGTGCAGAAACTGATCACGGCGCGCGTGCCCGCGAGGAAGCGGTTGCCGATGACCACCCAGTAGCCGTAGCGGCCGAACCAGGCCTGCACCTTCCGCACGGTTTCGATGGATATAAACGGGATGCGCCCGGTTTCGAGAATCCGTGTGCCGAACTGATCCCCGATCCAGTACATCGACATGAAACCGAGCGTGCTGCCCCCGGTCGCGATAAGGACAGTGATCAGCGCACTGCCCTTCCCGATGGCGATCAGTGAGCCGGCGAACACAACAATCACATCGCTCGGGAACGGAGGAAAAATGTTTTCGATGTAGGCGATGCCGAATACCGCGAGATAAATCCAGACGAAGTCGACGTTCGAGAGTGTGGCGACGATTTCCTCCAGCATGGGCGGTCAGTCCTTCGGCAGCAGGAGAACAACAGCCTGCGCCTCGATACCGGCACCGCGCCCCACGAACCCGATGCCCTCCCCTGTCGTGGCCTTGAGGGATATGTGATCCAGCGGCAGCTGCATGGCCTCGGCGATCCGGCTGCGCATCTCGTGTTTGTGCGGCAGGATTTTTGGACGCTCAAGCATGAGCATGGCATCCAGGTTTCCGGCGCGCCAGCCATGCTCGTCGAGCAGGGCGATGCAGCGGCGCAGGAGTTCGATGCTCGACACGTCGCGATACTGTTCGTCGGTATCCGGAAAATGCTCACCGATGTCACCGAGTGCCGCGGCACCCAGCAAGGCGTCACAGATGGCATGCAGAAGCACGTCGCCGTCGCTGTGCGCGACCGTACCGACGTCCGAGGGAATCGACACTCCGCCGAGCACAAGGGATTCCCCGCGGGCAAGGCGGTGCACATCATAGCCGAGGCCGATGCGGAACGGAAGTCCTGTCATGCGCGTATCTCAAAACTGTCGTACATCTCTTCTTCCTCCTGCCAGTCGACGCGCACCTTGCGTACCTGTGCCGAGCGCGGCCCCGAACGCAGTTCGTCGAGAAAGTCCTGCAGCGCGTCGTCATCACCCTGTGCGGCGATTTCCACGTCACCGTTGTAACGGTTTCGCACCCAGCCGCGCAGTCCAAGTGCACGTGCGCGCACTGAAGCGAAGTAGCGAAAACCAACGCCCTGAACAAGTCCGGATATGGTGCAGTACATCGTACGCATCGTCGCCGGGCAAAATACCAAATGTTTTTACAACTCGCATGCAGTCTCTATCTTCCAGAACGATTTGCTTCACCGGCGCAGACGCGACATGAAACGACGAACATTCCTTCAGGCCTCTGCATTCACCGCCGCCGCGGCGCTCACTCCGCTGGACCTTCGATCACATCGCATTGCACCCGCTGCGCCTGTCGTGAAAACCGACTGGCTGCAGGATGCCGTCCAGAGCGCTCTCGATGCCGGTGCGACCTATGCCGAAGCGCTCTTCCGCCGTGATCGTTCCGAAATGCTGCAGCTGCGGAAAACGGACATTTCCGCTCTTGAGAGCAGTGATGAGGCAGGAATCGCGTTGCGGGTGTTCAGCGGAGGTGCTTGGGGAAGCGCCGCGGTCTCGTCATGGGAGCCGGGTCGTCCCGACGCACTCGCATCCGCCGCAATCGCTTCCGCATCCCAGCTCGCGAAACTTCGCACACAGGATATCGATCTGTCATCACGGGAGCAAGCCGGCCGGCAGGCCTGGGAATCCCCGATGGAAACGGATCCCTTTGCCGTTTCCATCGAGGAGAAAATCGACGTCCTCCGTGGTCTGACGGAAAAAGCTCTGAGCATATCGCAAATCCCCTTCGCCGTCGCCAACCTGTTCTTCCGCCGCATGGAATCGGAACTGGTGACTTCCCGCGACGCAGTCCTCCGGCAGCGAAGCACGTTCACCTATCCGAATTTCGCCGTGACGGCCTTCCATCAGAGACTGCGCCGCATGGATACCCGCAGCAGCAGCCTCGAAGCACAGGCCGCGGGATGGGAAATCGTCAACGCGTCACTCGAAAGCGATCTTGAGACATCGATGCAGGAAGCGCTGAAGCTGCAGACCGCCGATCCCGTTGCGCGCGACAGCTATGACCTCGTCGTGCATCCAACACTTCTTTGGGACCTGCTCTTCGATACCCTCCTTCCCCATCTCGATCCCCGCACCGTGCTCGCGCTCGACGGCAACCGTCCCGGTGATCAGTGGATCGACATCAACAACCTCGCAAACATCACCGTGGGATCCGAGCTGCTGACGCTGCGAGCGGATTCATCGCTCCCGCGCGGTCTCGCAAGCTGCGGCTGGGACGACACAGGACGTCCCTCCCCCTCCGGGACAATCGTCGATGCGGGGCGCGTCGTCCGTCTCCCTTTCGACGAGACACTGCCGCGTCTCGCCGGTTTCGAGACACTCGGATTCACGCGAACCGGCATGTGGAACATCCCCGTCGCCGCCGCGATGCCGAATATTGTCATGAATGCCGGGACCGGAGGAACCGTAACAGAACTCGCAGCGAACGTGGACAACGGCCTGCTCGTCAAAGGCCGATCTCGGGTGATGATGAATCCGGCGAAAACGTTGTTCCGTGTCCGTCCGCAGATGGCCTGGATGATACGCGGCGGAGAGGTCGCTGAGCCTGTCAGGGGTGTGGAAATCGAGACCTCGGTTGAGCAGTTCTGGAAGGCGCTCGATATGCTCAGCTCTGACAACGAACGCATCACGGCGGGTGACCTTTTTCCCGGGCGCAGCAGCGCGTTGTGGGAGGTGCCGTTTTCCGTGTCCGTTCCCGCCGCCGTGTTCCGTCGCATCCCCGTCTATACCGCACAGGAGGCAGGATGAGTTTTCTCTCTCGAAGGCAGGCGGAACGGCTGCTTGCCGGGTTGATGCAGAACGACCGCGTCGATGAAATACATGCCGTGCTTCGCAGTACGGACGGCACCGTATTTCGTATCGCGGAGAACCTGCCCGACGCCCCGCATCGAACGTCCGACAGTTCCCTGCAGATCACTGTCCGGGTCGGAAGACGCTACGGCAGCGCGCGCACAAACGACCTGAGTGAGGAAGGACTGAACGTACTCGTCGAACGTGCGGCACGCCACGCGTCGGTCATGCCGGAATCGCCGCGTGTATTTCCGTTTCCCGGTGCGGATGCAAGCGCACAGCCAGCCGCCGATGACAGCGCACAGATGCGTATCCCCTCCGCCGAAGTCATCCGCGGCGTGATCGGTCAATCCACCGGCGCCGACATGCGGATCTCCGGCAGCATCGCCGCGACACGCTCATCGATCTCTGTCGCGACCTCGAATGGACTGCTGCTTCATCATCCCTCGGACAGAATCCACACACGGTTTCGCGTCTATGCGAGCAACGGGCAGAGCACCGGATTCGGAGAACACTTCTCTTCCTCCCTGGATACGTCCCGCATCGAACGTACGGTACAAACCGCCATCGACAAGTGCGCCGCGTGGCGGAACCCTGTCGAGATCGACCCCACCCGCATCACAACCGTCTTTGAGCCGCGCGCGCTTGCCGACCTGTTCGCTCCCTTCATCCAGCAGTTTTCGCAGCGTGCGATTGAAGAGGACGGCAGCTTCCTGCGGAAACTCGATGGAAGCAGTTTTGTCGGCAGCAAAATGTTCAAGGAAACTGTCACGCTTCGTTCCGATCCCGCTGCACAGGGACTGCTTTCCCTTCCATTCACTCTTGACGGTATTCCCGTCAAACCGGAAACCTGGATTCGGAACGGTGTGATCGAGCAGGTGGCGGTCGATCGCTATACCGCCGACGAACGCGGCATCGAACCCGTCGCTCCGCCGACGAACCTGATGATGGACGGCGGCGAGCAGACGCTCGATGAGCTGATCGCCGGCACTTCGCGGGGACTTCTGGTGAGCGGCTTCGCCGACCTGCGCATGATCGACCCGAAGAACTGCCTGCTCAGCGGTTCCACGCGGGATGGACTCTTCATGATTGAGGACGGAACGATCACCGGCGCGGTACGCAACCTGATGATACGCGAGACACCGGTATACATGCTCAAGGAACTCGAGGATGCCGGCATCCCCGAACATACCTCCACGACAGGAACGTATGTACCCATGCTTCTCCCGCCTCTCCGTGTCAAGGATGCACTCTACGGAGCGTCAAGCGGACTTATCTGATGCGCGCTTCCCGCGGAGCCCGTACAGTTCCGAGAACAGCAGTCCTGCCACCATCACCGCGGCACCGGTGGCTTCGACCACACCCATTGTTTCCCGCAGTGCGAAAAAGGCGATCAGTGCTGCGAACACCGGTTCCATCGTGAATATGATAGCCGCCCGCGTTGGCGTTGTTTCCCGCTGGTACTTCGACTGAACAAAAATCGCAACGGTGGAGGCGAAAAACGCCAGATAGAGCACTGCTCCCATGGCATCGATGGTGAACTCCGGAGCGCCGTATTCGAGGAAGGGTCCGATGGCGAAGGCAACGGCGGCAGTGACGACAAACTGGTAAAAGACGATCTCCCGGCGGAATTCCGCCTTGGTAAATACATCGAGATAGACAATGTAAAATGCGAATGCAACGGCGCAGAGGAGAACGAGGAAATCACCGAGGTTGAAATCTCCGCCCGCAGGTGAGGTGAATATGTAGAGTCCGATGCCCACGATCAGAACTCCTGCGGTATTCCCGAAACTCGGCATGCGCCGTTCAATCAACAGCTGCAGGAGAGGCGTGAACACGACCATGGTCCCGGTGAGGAATCCTGCCTTCGAAGCGGTGGTGTGCACGAGTCCGACAGTCTGAAAAGTGAAGCCGAGTCCGAGAAGCAGTCCCAGGATGAGACCGCTCTTCAATGAGCCGGGCGTAGTTGCTTTGATGTCACGCCAGGTATAGATTCCAACCATGAGCGCCGCAAGCGAGAACCGCATTCCCTGCAGCATGAGGGGCGGCAGGTCGGTCAGCGCAACTTTTGTCACCGAGAACGTGGATCCCCAGATGAGTGTAATCGCGAGAAGATACCGGTCCGCCCGGGGAAAAATGGTCATGAAATTCCCATCGCTGTTTCTGTGCTTGCTGTGTGCCGCCATCACGTTCGTTTTCGTTTCCTGTTCGCGGGACGGCGGTTCCGATGCTCTTTCTGACGGGGAGTTCCGTCATGTATACTCGGAAATCATCTACCTCGGTGAGCTGTACCGTGGAGATACGCTACGTCTGCGCGCGGCGGTTGATTCCCTTCTGGAGGAGCATGACGCCGACACGGCGGCTCTCTTCGCCGCTGCGCGGCGCACGGCGCAGGACAGGGAACTTACCGAAGCCCTCTATCGTGAAACCATTGAGCGTTTCGAGCGTCTGACCACCGCCGATTCCATGCGCGTGGAATCGGATACGACCCGTGCGTCTCAATCCGGCAGATGATCAGGAATCCCGCTCCAGCCCGTACTTGTTGATTTTCTTGTACAGATGACTGCGCTGAATGCCAAGTTCATCTGCCGTCCTGCTGACATTCCAGTCAAAGCGTTCCAGCTGCCGGCGCAGGAAAAGTTCTTCCGCTCTGTCCTTGAATTCCTGAAATGAAAGATCCATCGACAGCGAGTTGTCGAGCGCATTGGGTCCGCCGAGGACGTAGCGTTCGACATCGGTGCTGGTGATGTGGTCGGAGACCATGATGGCCAGGCGCTCGACGGCGTTTCGCAGTTCACGGACATTTCCCGACCACGGCATGCCTCTCAGACGATCGACCGCGTCATCGTCGATTTCCCGGGGCGGCAGCTTGTTCTTGCTGCTGCTCTCGGCGAGGAAAAAGCGGATGAGGTCCGGGATGTCTTCGCGGCGGTCGCGCAGCGGCGGCACGTGAATCGGGATGACATTCAAACGGTGGTAGAGATCCTCGCGGAAATTCCCCTCACTGATTTCCGAGGAGAGATCCTTGTTCGTTGCGGCGATGACGCGCACGTCCACGCTGATGCGCTTGTTTCCGCCGACGCGTTCGATCGCTCCTTCCTCGAGAACGCGCAGCACCTTCGCCTGTGCCGACAGGCTCATATCCCCTATTTCATCGAGAAGGAGCGTGCTGCCGTCCGCCTGCTCGAATTTTCCAATGCGCTGCCCCGTCGCGCCGGTGAACGCGCCCTTCTCATGGCCGAAGAGTTCCGACTCGATCAGTTCATGCGGTATCGCCGCGCAGTTGACTTCGATGAGTTCGCGCGAGGCACGGGAACTCTGGCGATGCAGCGCGCGCGCGACAAGCTCCTTCCCCGTTCCATTTTCACCGGTAATCAGCACAAAGGCCTCGGTGGGAGCCACGCGCGCGATGGTGGCGCGCAGATCCTTCATGACCGCCGACGAGCCGACCATGACGTCGCGTCCCTCGATCTCCTCGCGCATGCGGATGTTTTCACGCAGCAGTGCCGTCTGGCGGATGGCGTTCCGAAGCGTGATGAGAATTTTCTCCCGGTCGGGCGGCTTGGAGAGGAAATCAAACGCGCCTTTCTTCGTGGCCTCCACCGCCGTTTCGATGCTTCCGTGTCCGGTCAGCAGTACGACGGGGATGTGCGGATGCGATTCCCGCAGACGCTCGAGCGTTTCGATGCCGTCAAGTCCCGACATCTTCACATCGAGAATGATCGCGTCGGGGCGAATCTCGTCGATTTTCTCGAGCGCCCTGATGCCGCTGTCGACATCGGCGACCTCGAATCCCTCGTACTCCAGCGTCATGCGGAGCGTGTCGCGGATGCTTTGCTCGTCGTCAACGAGCAGGATCTTGTGCGTTGTTCCTGAGCTCATGCGAATCCAGTTCGAGTTTCAGAATGTCAGACGGCAGTACGTCGCGATGCTGCTGCAGTGCGCGGGCGAATTGCACACCGAGATGATTGACGGCGATGTCACGGGCATCGCGTGATCCTTCCAGCTTGAATATCGATTCCGCCCATTCCAGCGCCTCTCCGGCGAATGTCGCCACACCCGGTCTTCCTGTCAGCAGCTGCAGCCAGGCGGATCCGAAAAAATGCGGCAGCTTGTCACGGTCGAGTGCGCGCGGGGAATCTGAAAACAGCATCCCGGGGATGTTCGCCATGCGTCGCTCGAACGCGTCCCTGCGCTCGGTCGAGACGGGCACGGTGATGCCGACATCGATGAGCGGCACGCGCGCCGGGAACGTGTGATACGGCAGCGTCGCCCAGGCGCAGCCCAGCATCGCCAGCACCGCATCGCCTTCGGCAAGATACACAGCGCGATGGAAAATCTCATCCGTGCGGCGCAGGTCTCCCGCACGCGTCCGGGGATGCAGGGGCTCCTGGCGACTGAGCCACGACCGGAGCTCGTAGATCAGGGTCAGTTCATCGGGAAGAATGAAGCCGCGAAGGAAGAGCCAGATTTTCTTGACGAAATTCTCCTCCCCGGCCTGATCGTCCGTGGGAGGATCGTCCGGATCCACGGAAACGAGGCTGTCTCGACCGGGACAGGACGTTTCAGATGGTGAAGAGGTAGAGCAGTGAATAAGTGAAGTGGGATGGTGCAATCCGGGATCCGGTCTGGATGACGCGGTATCGGAAACATGCAGCGGCTGGCATCCGGCTGCGGACTCCGCGACGCAGGCAGTGAGGATCCCGAACATCAGCACAACGAGGAATCGGCGCATGGCTCATGTCTGGATGACGCCGGGATTGAACTGAGGAACATCGGGATTGTTGTCCGCGATCTCAATGCAGCCGGAGATGACCTCCCTCGTGTGCGCGGGATCGATGATACCGTCCACCCACAGGCGCGCGGCGGCGTAATACGGACTCATCTGACTGTCATAGCGGTCATGAATCTCGCGCAGCATCGCCTCCTGATCTTCCTTGCTGATTTCCTTCCCGGCCTTTTTCATCTGTCCGATGCGGATCTCGAGCAGCGTGCGGCTCGACTGCGCGCCTCCCATCACAGCGATCTGCGCCGTCGGCCAGGCGAAGATGAAGCGCGGATCGTAGGCCTTGCCGCACATGGCGTAGTTGCCGGCCCCGTAGCTGTTGCCGGTGATGATGGTGATTTTCGGAACGACGGAGTTCGCCACGGCGTTGACCATTTTTGCACCGTCCTTGATGATCCCGCCATGTTCGGCGCGGCTGCCGATCATAAAGCCCGTGACATCCTGCAGGAACACCAGCGGGATGCGCTTCTGGTTGCAGTTCAGGATAAAGCGGGTCGCCTTGTCTGCGCTGTCGCTGTAGATCACGCCTCCGATCTGCATTTCCCCCTTTCCGTCCCTGACAATATTCCGCTGATTCGCGACGACGCCCACGGCCCAGCCGTCGATACGGGCGTATGCGCAGACCACAGATCGACCGTAATCCGCTTTGTACTCGACAAACTCGTTGTCGTCGACAATGCAGGAAAGCAGTTCATGGGTGTCGTAGGGCTTCGAGCGATCCTTCGGCATGAGACCGTAGAGGTCTGACGCGGGACGACGTGGCGCGACAGATGCGATGCGGTCAAAGCCGGCATGATCCCGGGCGCCGAGTTTCGAGACGAGGTCACGTATGGTCTGCAGTGCCGTCGGATCGTCGGGCATGCGGTAATCGGTGACGCCGCTGATTTCGCTGTGCACGCGTGCTCCGCCGAGTGCCTCGTTGTCGATGTTTTCACCGATGGCAGCCTTCACCAGGTGCGCCCCGGCGAGGAACACCGTGCCGGTGTTCTCGACGATCAGCGCTTCATCGCTCATGATGGGCAGATACGCTCCGCCGGCGACACAGTACCCCATGATGGCAGCGATCTGGGGGATGCCCATCGAAGACATCACCGCGTTGTTGCGGAAAATTCGGCCGAAATGCTCCTTGTCCGGAAAAATTTCATCCTGCATGGGAAGAAAGACCCCCGCCGAATCCACGAGGTAGATGATCGGCAGACGGTTCTCAATGGCGATTTCCTGCGCTCGGAGATTCTTCTTGCAGGTGATGGGAAACCATGCTCCCGCCTTGACCGTGGCGTCGTTGGCGACAATGACGCAGTCACGGCCGTGGATCTTCCCGATACCGAATACGGTGCCGGCCGACGGCGCCCCGCCATACTCCTCGTACATTTCCCAGGCGGTGAAAAGGCCGATTTCCAGAAACGTGCTGTCCTCATCCAGCAGGGCATCGATGCGCTCACGCGCGGTCAGCTTCCCGCGGTCGTGATGACGGGCGATGGCTTTCTCTCCCCCACCCATTTGCACCTGCTGTTCGCGGGCATGCAGCACGCGAAGCATGTTTTTCATGAAATCCTCGTTGACGAGAAATGCTTCGCTGCGGGTGGAGATCTGATCTGCGCTCATGGAATCGCTGCGGATGTGGAACACAGGAGGAAAATACATCACCCCCGGCGGGGACACAAATCCGGAGACAGAGCTGCAGTTGTCTGTTGCAGGCGATCGCAGTATCTTTCATGATAATTCAATCCTGCCCACCGGATGCATGCATGAAGCAGGAAAACAGCCCGGTTCTCGACGTCCGAAACCTCACCACTACATTCGACACCGACGAAGGCAGCGCCAATGCCGTCGACGGAATCTCCTTCCATCTCCGGAAAGGTGAAACACTCGGACTCGTCGGTGAATCCGGCTGCGGGAAAACGGTAAGTGCGCTTTCCATCATGCGTCTGATTCGTCCCCCCGGAAGCATCACCGGCGGAGAAATCATCTTTGACGGGCGCGACCTTCTCCGGCTCAGCGAGCGCGAAATGCGCGATGTGCGCGGCAATGAGATCGGTATGGTCTTCCAGGAGGCCATGACCTCGCTGAACCCTGTATTCACGATCGGTGACCAGCTGACGGAAACCCTGCTCTACCACCAGGACAAGAGCTGGTCGGATGCCTATGCACAGTCCGTCGACATGCTCGCCCGTGTCGGGATTTCCGATCCGCATGTGACGATGACATCCTACCCGCATCAGCTCTCCGGCGGTATGCGCCAGCGCGCATTGATCGCGATGGGACTGGTGGCCAATCCGAGTATCCTGATTCTCGATGAACCCACGACGGCCATCGACGTGACCGTTCAGGCACAGGTGCTGCGTCTGATAAACAATCTCCGCAAAGACATGGGGATGACTGTCCTTCTCATCACGCACGATCTCGGTGTAGTCGCGGAAGTATGCGACCGCGTCGCCATCATGTACGCGTCGCATATCGTGGAATGCGGTACCGTGCATAACATTTTTCACCACCCCCGTCATCCCTACACGGCGGGACTCCTTGCGTCAATCCCCGCGTTCCATGCGCCGAAAGAACGATTGTCGATCATCCCGGGGCAGGTTCCACGTCCGACACATTACCCGGCCGGCTGCAATTTCCATTCCCGCTGTGCGTATGCGACGGAAACCTGCGTGCTGCACCAACCGCCGCTGAAGCAAGTCCTCGAGCAGCACGCTTCCGCCTGCTGGCACTGGGAGGATGTGGAGTTTTCGCTCTCGTCGCTGCATCAGGCGAATGGACACTTTTCATCCACGCGCCTGAATGGGGATGACTGAATGACTCCTTTTCGCGGAACCGGGACGGACTCCTGACTTGTTTTTGAATCATATTGCGAAGAAATTCATCATATATGTGTAGACGAAAGCCGAGGATTTGCTGAAGACGGTAACCAGACACATGATTTCGGTGTCATTCCCTGCAAGCCCCTGCGGCCCGCCAAAAACCACACGTTCACGAGGATATGTATGCGAAATCTGCTAATGACAGTCCTGTTCACCGCCCTGTTTGCGACGGGCGCTGCAGGACAGCACAATCATCACAGTGACGAAGGAATTGCCGTTCCCCTGCCGGAGGAACAGGTCATCCTCACGCAGCAGAAGCTGCAGGAAAGCATGTCGCTTTCCAAAGCCCATCGCGGATTCAGGAATTTCATCAACGGCAATCCCGACTGGACGTTTCGGTACGACGCCCTGCGCGGAACGCCGCACCGTGCATGGGGGTCAGGTATTCCGATCAGCGGCTACCGGAGCATCAATCTGCTCAATGCCCCGCAGGCCGGAAAGCAGTTCCTCGCGGAACATGCCGGCACGCTGAACATCAGCGAGAAAAACCTGCGTCTGCTCTACTCCGAAATCATCAGGGGCAAGGCCTACCAGAAATACATTCAGGTATATGACGGCATTGACGTGCTGAATTCCTATGTCGATCTGCGCATCAGCGAAGACGGCCGCGTATTCATGTTCGGCAGTGATTTCCATCCCCGCATCGACGTTGAGACCACTCCGACGGTTTCGCGCATGGCCGCGCGGGAGTTCGCCAAAGCCGGTCTTCCCTATACTCCTGCCAACGACAATATCGAAGGCGGTGAGCTTTATATTCTTCCGGTCAAGTACACCGACCACATCACGTACCGTCTCGTCTACAATTTCCAGGTTCGGAACGGACATGATGAGCTCTGGGACACCTACGTCGACGCACACGAAGGAAACATCGTCTGGCGTCATGACCTGATCACGCATTTCCACGGCGGCGGCGGGCCGAACGCGAGCGCAAACGTCGTCGACGGCCGCGTCATGATCAAGGTCTACCCTGAATCATGGACACTCGACGAGCAGACACTGCCTCTGATGAATGCGTACGTGTGGGTGGACGGCAAGATGTACACCACTGACGCTGACGGACGTTTTACCGCAGATCTCGGATCGAACAGTACAGGACAGCTGGTAGCACAGCTAACCGGTCCGTATGCGCGCGTTTTCCGTGATGACACCTCCCGCGGCGGAGACCCGTCGAACGCCTATCTGACGCAGACCGTCGCTGCTGATCAAAACATCGAAATCGTCTGGGACGATTCGAACAGTATCGCATCCGAACGGAATACCTTCTACCACATGAACCTCGTGCGGGATTTCTCGCGCGCACTCGATCCGTCTGCGAACAACAGCCGCCTGGACGCTCAGATCCCCGGACTCGTTGAGATCAACGATCAGTGCAATGCATTTTTCGACGGTCGCGGTGTGAATTTTTTCCGCGAGAGCAGTCAGTGCGGCAACACGGGTGAAATTTCATCGGTGATTCACCATGAGATGGGACACGGCATTCACATCTGGCTGACGCAGAAACTTATCGGACGCGGTCCGGTCAACGGTGCATTGAAGGAAGCCATCGCCGACATGACCACGAATCTGCTGCGTGACGATCCGCGCATCGGCGTTGGTTTCATGAAGGCCGAAGCGCTGCTGAACCCGAACGGCGGCACGATCCGCAACTCCGACAACGAACTGCGCTACCCGGAAAATGTCAGCGGCCAGATCCATACCGACGGCATGATCCTCACCGGCGCGGTGTGGGATGTGCGCGAGGCCATCGGGCTTGAGCGCACCGCTCGCCTCTACCACGACGCCATGTACGGCGTGCCTGATGCCGTCGCCCTTGGCGAGGCGCTTGCGGACTATTTCATCGAGTTTCTCGTCGCGGACGACGACGACGGCGATCTCTCAAACGGAACGCCCAACAGCGAAGCCATCATTGAAGCCTTTCAGGCACATGGGATCCCGGGGTCGGCGATTCTCGTCATCCACAACGGCGTCAGCGACCAGAATTCGGTCACCGAACCGTACGAGGTGACGGGCACGGCGCGCATCTCCGGCAATATCGATGAGGAAAACCTTTTCATCAGTCAGGTGGACGTCATCTACTCCACTGACAACTGGACGACCTCGGAGCGCGTGATCGGGGAGTACGACATTGCAACTGAGACGTTTACCGCGTCCCTGCCGCCGCAGCCGGCCGGTTCGATCGTTCGCTATTACATGGAAGCCTTCGACAATTACGGTTCAAGCCTCCAGGAACCGCTGAACGCTCCGGAAAGTGACTACCTCTTTCTGGTCGGGTTCGAGCGCAAGTACTTCCACGACGCGGAGAACAGTGACGGCTGGCAGGTTGCCAGTGACGGGACCAGCGGCGAATGGGAACGTGACGTTCCCGTCGGCACCTGGAATACCCAGCTCGGAAGTGAAGGCGAAGTGCCGTACGTGCAGCCAAACGAGGACCACACGCCGGGTGAGGGTCTCGATAAATGCTGGGTGACCGGAAACGCCCGCCGGGGTGCCGGGCTCGGCGAGAATGATGTCGATGACGGCATGACGCAGCTGAATACTGCGAATTACGATATCAGTGCCATGACGCAGCCGGTGCTGCGCTACTACCGCTGGTACAGTAACGATGCCGGTGCGGAACCCGGCCAGGATTACTGGCTGGTGCGCGCTTCATCTGACGGAGGTCTCACATGGACCAATCTCGAACGAACCCGTCAGACGGATGCGTCCTGGAAGGCCAAAATATTCATCCTTCGCAGCTACGTCGAGCCAACCGACAAGTTCAAGGTGTTCTTCCGCGCATCCGATGACGAACCGGGCTCACTGGTAGAAGCCGCGCTGGATGATTTCGAGATCCTCGACATCAATCAGTCGCTGGTAAGTGTTGAAGATCGCAGCGCAGTACCGACTGCACTTGCGCTCGATCAGAACTATCCGAATCCCTTCAATCCGAGCACGCGCATCAGCTATACGCTCCCGGAAAGCGGCGACGTCACGCTCACCGTGTACAACAGCCTCGGTGACGTCGTGCGAAGACTGGTCGACGCCCGCATGGATGCCGGCGCCCACACGATTGTCTTCGACGCGTCGGATCTTCCGAGCGGACTCTACCTCTACGAGCTGCGCCACGGCGATCAGCGCCTGACACGCAAGATGATGCTGCTCGAATAACAGCAGCCAGCATTCAGCTGATTTCCGACCGCCGCAGTCAATCCTCCGTGATACGCTGCGGCGGTCGCTTTTTTGTCGCCGAAAGAAACTTCCGTAGTTTTCCGCAATGAGGCGCATGAGCACACAACACCTGGTTGCAACATCGATCATCACCGCGGTTCTTTCATCGATGCTGCTGTGCTCATGCGGAGACAACACTCCGGAAAACCGTACCCCCATGATACCGTCGTATTCCGTTCCCGCTTCAATCCCTTCGTATTCCGGCGACCGCGCCTTCGCCCTGCTCGAGCGTCAGGTCGCCTTCGGACCGCGCGTCCCCGGGACTGAGGCGCACGCGGACTGTCTCCAGTTCTTCCGTTCCTTCTTCGACTCCCTCGGCATCGACACTGAACTGCAGTCCTTCGAATTCCCCGGCTACGAGGGAGAGACACTCCCCCTGACAAATGTCATCGCTCAAATCAATCCCGGCGCGAAGCAGCGGATTCTTCTGGCGGCGCACTGGGATTCACGTCCGACCGCGGACCGCGAACCCGATCCTGACCGCGCGTTACGGCCTGTCCCGGGCGCGAACGACGGTGCGAGCGGCGTCGCGGTGCTGCTGCATCTCGCGGAGGTGCTTGTGGAACATTCCCCTCCCGTCGGTGTCGACATCATCCTGTTCGATGGTGAGGATTACGGCCGCGAAGGCGATGAATCCATGTTCTGTCTCGGTTCGAAGTACTACGCTGCGAGTCTGGATCCTTCTCATCCCCTCCCGATGTTCGGCATCCTGCTTGACCTCGTCGGTGATCGCGAGGCCGTGTTTCCCATGGAGGAATTCTCGCGCCGGTATGCGAGCGATGTGCTGACCATGGTATGGGATGCAGCCGAGCAGCAGGGCCTGACGCGATTCGTGCGGCGGTCGCACTCGGGGATATACGATGACCACGTTCCGCTCAATACCGTGGCGGGAATAAAGACGATCAATATCGTCGATGCGGAGCTTGTCGGGCAGAATACGAGTGATCCCCGCCGTCAGTACTGGCACACGCTCGATGATCTTCCGTCGCAGTGTTCCCCCGCTCCGCTCTCCGACGTGGGGCAGCTCCTTCTCTCCGTCATTTTCGGCATGCATACCACGGAGCATCATGAGATCCAGTGAAATGTTCGTCCGCCTCCGCTTCCCCCAGACAGCAGATGCCTCGGATCTCCAGGCACGCATGATCGCGTATGACCCGCTCGGTTTCCTCGAGGAGGAGCACTGGTGGGAAGTCTATTTTGACCGTGACGCCTGGGAACGCAGCGAGAGCGCCTTCCGCAGTGCCTGTGAACGCGACGGCATCGCCCCGACGTTCGAACGCGAGGAAATCGCGAAGGAAAACTGGAACGAGCTGTGGGAGCAGAGTATCGAGCCCATTCAGGTGAGTGACCACCTGTTCATCGCTCCTTCCTGGAAAACGGTCGACGCACCGTCCGGCAGCATGATCATCACCATCGATCCCAAGATGTCGTTCGGGACAGGGTATCACGCCACGACGCGCCTCATGCTTCGTCTGCTCGAGAGACATGTGCGTGCCGGCGACCGCGTTCTCGACATGGGGACGGGAACGGGTGTGCTCGCCATTGCCGCGGTGCGCCTCGGCGCCATGCTGGCTGAAGGGCTCGACACCGACGAATGGTCCTACGACAACGCACTGGAAAACGCGCAGCGCAACGGTGTGGCCGACCGCGTGCTGCTCGGGCAGGGATCCATCGAAAATGTGGAAGGCACGTTCGATGTCATTCTCTCAAACATCACGAAAATCGACAACCTGCAGATGCTGCCGCGTTTCGATGTCCATCTGAATCCCGGAGGACGGATCATTCTCTCCGGCTTTTACGAATGGGATGCGCGTGACATTCACCTCGCGCTGGAGCAGCTTCGCCTGCACGTCGATGAAGAAATCACCGAGGATGAATGGTCCGCCATCGCGGCCCGCAAGGAGGATATATGAGAGCCGCCAGCATCGATATCGGCACGAACACCATGCTCATGCTCATCGCGGATATCGATGATGACGGTTCACTGCGCGTTGTAACTGACCGGCAGGTCGTGGCCCGCGTCGGACGAGGCGTGGATAAAACGGGAGCGATCGAATGGGACGCATTCACACGCAGTGAGCGCTTCCTCCGCGAGTATCTCGATGTCATCGAGCGGGAGCATGCGGATGTCGTTCTGGCTACGGGCACGAGTGCGCTGCGCGATGCGAAAAATGGCGACGAATACCTCGACTACATGTACAGGCAGTTCGGTCTCGAGATTGAGATCCTGAGTGGAGATGAGGAGGCGCTGTGGACTTATGGTGGAGCGATATCGGGATTCTCGGACCGCTCCGGCCAGTATGCCGTGCTGGATATCGGCGGCGGCAGCACGGAACTGACGCTCGGGAAAGGCTTTCATATTCTCGAACGGAAGAGCGTGGATATCGGCTGTGTGCGTCTGACGGAAAAGTACCTGCATCACACCCCTCCCCGCAACGACGAGCTCGATCGGCTGGTCAGACACATCGACGGTGCGCTGGATGCATATCCGGTGTTCAATCCCGTGGAAACGACCTTCGTCGGTGTTGCCGGCACGGTCACGACACTTGCGGCCGTCGAACAGGAACTCGCGGAATATGACAGGGAAAAAGTCGCCGGATTCGAGCTGACACGGAACATGATCCAGGAGCGCTTTGATCAGTTCAAGCAGCTCAGCCACGATGACATCGTGAACGCAATGCGCGTGGATCCCGGCCGCGCCGATATCATTCTTGTCGGCATCGCCATCCTGAAACGGCTCACGGAAATTCGCAACATCCCGTCCATGACCGTGTCCGAGCGCGGTCTGCGTTACGGAATCGTCATGCGCGAGTGGGAACGGAGACTGGAAGGCCCCGCCATTTCCTGAACAACCCTGATCAGCATCCCGGTGCCGCGCCGCACCTCTTCCCGCGTGGTCATCCCCCCGAACGATATCCGCACGCTCGCCCCTGCTGTTCGCTCATCATGCCCGATCGCGCGCATGACATGCGAGGGAGCCACACTGCCGGCCGTACAGGCGGAGCCGCTCGAGATGGCGAGTCCGGCAAGATCACAGCGCATCGGAAGCATTTCGCCGTCGATGTCATAGTGGGTTGAGGGAAATGAGACGCTGAGGATCGACGGAAGCACTTCCTCCACGTCACCGTTGACGATGAGGTGCTCGAATGCGTCCTGCAGCAGGGTGACGGCTTCCGCCCGGAATTGCATCCAGCGTTCCATGCGTTCCTCGCGCTCGAGAAGCGCGAGGCGCGCCGCCTCCCCGAAACCCACGATGCCGGCTACGTTCTCCGTTCCGCCGCGCCGGCCACGTTCCTGAGCGCCGCCGCGCAGGATGGATTCGACGTCGATACCTCCCCGTACGTAAAGAGCACCGCTTCCCTTTGGGCCGTGCAGCTTGTGTGCCGACAGTGAAGCGAAATCGACAGCCATTGCGTGAATGTCCGTCGCGAGTTTTCCGGCGCTCTGTACCATGTCGCTATGAAACGGGATCTCATGTGCCTCCGCGAGTTTTGCCACATCTGCGAGCGGGAGAATCCCCCCGGTTTCGTTGTTGACATGCATCAGTGTAAGCAGGCGCGTCTCCGGTCCGATATGCCGGACGACGGTCTCGGTCCGCGGCACCGCGGCATGATCGACAGGGAGCCATGCGACGCTGTCTCCGATGTGCGCATGGTGCTCCAGGGGCTTGAGCACTGCCTGATGCTCTGCCTGCGATGAAATGAACCGTGCACCTCCGCTCCTGGAATTCGTTCGGTCGCCGTGAACCTCGCCCGCAGCCATTGCTATGGCGGTGTTGTCGCTCTCCGTGCCGCCGCTCGTAAAGATGATTTCGGAGGGATCGGCGCCGATGAGAGCGGCCACGTTCGCGCGCGCACGTTCGATGGCGATTCTGGCACGCCGACCGTGTGAATGAATGCTCGAGGGATTCCCGAATTCATCCCGCAGCCAGGGGAGCATTGCCTCGAACACGCGCTTGTCGATGGGTGTCGTGGCCGCATTGTCGAGATACATGGAGTGTGTATCCATCGGGATGGTGTTCCTTCGCCGTGTCGGAAATACTGCTGTCTTGTCGGAAATGCCGCTGGCGTTTCACTTCACCGCGATACTGACATCCCCCGCGAAGATCTGCTCGGTTTTCCCGTCATCAGCACGGACGACCAGTGCTCCCTCCCCGCTGATTCCGATCGCGGTGGCGGTACGTATCTGTCCTTCCTCTTCGATATGCACGCGTGCACCGAGCATGCGCGTCTGCTGTTTCCAGAGATCCAGCACGGGCGGATTTCCCTGTTTCTGCCAGAGTTCGTACAGCACATCGAGTTCCTTCGACAGCGCGGTGAGCATATCGTTCGGGTCACACGGTCTGCCGCTTTCCAGCAGCAATGAGGTCGGCGGATGCCGGTACGTGCCATCGAATTCCGTCTGATTGAGGTTAATACCGATGCCGGCAATAATCCAGGATGTTCCCGCGACGGAGACCGATTCAGTGAGAATGCCGGCGATCTTTCGGTCACCGACGAATACGTCATTAGGCCATTTCAGATGGATGTCGAGGGGAACGAAACCGCGAAGCGCGCGCAACGCGGCAAGCCCGGTCATGAGCGGGACGCCACCCCACTCGGCAGGTTCGCGTTTCGGTTTGAGCATATAGCTCGCGAGCAGATTCTGTCCCGGACGGTCGGTCCAGCTGCGGTCCTTGCGGCCGCGTCCTGCAGTCTGATGCAGCGCTGAAACAACGGTGCCTTCCGCTGCGCCCTCACGGAGGAGCTCCCGGGCATGCAGGTTCGTGGAGTCGACGGTATCGAGCGAAATATGGTGTGAACCGATCATCGGAAAAATCCTGTGTGCTTGGGGAAAACTACGACAGCGGGGATATGCGGGACAAGTACATCCCGAGGACCCTCTGGGACAGGCAGATACTAATCCTCACCTTCCCATCCAGATTCACACCGTCTTATCAAAGGCAGCAATCCGGGAGCACCCGCACGGCAAATCACCTTGCTTTTTAGGCATGGAATGAAGTAGTTTCCATGTGATACGGACTTCGACTCTCCTGCTTCTCGCCGGGTGATTCCCCGTCCCATTGAAACAAATTTCCCTTACACGGTTTATTCTCCTGTAGCATACAGCTAACACCATAACTTCGAGGTATTTTGTATGAGAAGAGCTGTTACCGCTTTCCTGCCGGCAGTGCTGTTTCTCCTGCTGCTGGGCGCTCCGCCCGCCGAGGCACAGTTTGTACCCGGTGGCATCATTTACGTCGGTGACAATTCCGCCGATCTTGTCATGTTCAATCTGACGAATACTGATTTTTCAAAAGTTGAGTTCTACCGGGGAGCCAAGCTTCTCGGAACGGTCAGGCTCAATCAGGATGATGGAAAAATCATCACGGACTACGGACTAACCAAGGGGAATCAGTATCAGTACCAGTTCCGTGCGTATCGCACTGCCGGTGGTTTCCTTGATGGAGATTTGCCGGGCGGTGTTTTTCTCGGTGGGGATATTCAGGGGATTCTGACACGTCCCGACACGCTCAGCATGCAGACCGATCTCGTCGATACCGTTGAAGTATGGCCCGGCGGGAACCTGCATTTTGGCAAGGGCGCTGATATCTCGTGGATTCTGGGAAGCGCGGGGACCATCTCCGGCATCAAGGTGTTCGGCAGCAGCAATCCCTCCCAGACCTGGCATGGACAGTTTTCCGCATCCGGCGGACGGATTTACGACATCAACATTGACTGCTCCGGTCAGATGGGTCCGCTCAAGGACTTTACCTTCGTCGGTTCCGATGTGAACATCCGCGAAGACATCGAATCGCGTCTGGACAATGTCACCTTCGACTGGGTGACCGACCAGCAGCGGAACGACTATGCGTACATGAAGCATTTCCACAACAACCTCTACGCGAAAAACTGTCACCTGACGCATGAGGCGCAGCTCGTGGGCGCGAAAGAGGCCGACAACATGCTCATCGACGAAAACTCCACGTTGCGTGCGAGCAAAGTCACCAATACGACGGTGAACATGGGGCAGATCACCATCGAACCGAAGGACGTACCGACTGCCATGGAATACTGCACCATCGAGGATGGGAACGTCACGATCAGCAACGAAACGATCGTCCGCTTCAACACCCTCGAGAGCCGGGCGAGCATCAATATTTCACCTCTTCAGGGAGGTTTCGATCCGAAGGATGTCGGTGGCGTGCACGTCAACTACAATTTCTTCATGCGCGATCAGAACGACGACATCGGCAATATCTCGAATTTCGGTTTCGAGACCGATTCGATTGATGGAACGATGAATTACTGGGGCATCTGCACGGGCCCGAAGCCCGGTGAACGCGCCACGATGGGCAAGGTCAAACTCGATCCTTTCCTCCGTGTTCAGTATCCCGAGGCCAGTTACTGGATGTCGCTCGAACCGAGCAAGACGAAGCTCATTGCAAATTCCGAAGACTCCATCGTGTTCAACGGACATGTGTTCAATGTGCTGACCGGCGTCGACAGTGCGGGTGTCGAAGTGCGTTACCGCCTTGAGATCCTCGGCGAGACGCTGATGCAGGGAACGCTTGTTTCCGATGCGCAGGGAAGGTTTTCACTCGTCATCACCATTCCCCCCGAGTATTCCAACGTGACCGGCTTCTCGATGTTCTTCGAGACAGACCTGCAGTGCATCGAAAAGGCCTTCCTTCTGAGTCTCGAAAAACAGACCGGTCCCGATCTGCAGGTGTACGAACCGGAAATCCTTCAGGGGAACGCGGAGACGAGCGCCATTGTCCCAAACAAGGCGTTCGCCGTCCGCACGACCATCACAACTACCGAAGGGATTTCCACTCCGTTCAAGGTTGTGGTCGAAGCCAACGGAAACACCTACGACAGGTTTTACATCTACGATGAAGATTACATCGGTGTTGATTACACGTTCGAAGATCCGCTGACGGAAATCGCACTTCCGGGCGGACAGCCGGTGCTGCTGTTGTTCTTCGTCGACGAACTCGGCTTCGATGCGGGAACTGTCGAAGTGACCGTCACCGTTGATCCGCCCGAGGCCGGCGACAGCAAGGGCCGCGTGGTCGAAGCCAATGAATTCAATAATTCTACCGTGGTCTACCACGAAGCGAAAAGCACGGCATTCGGCAACGAGGGCGATCCCGAAGTGAACATCTTCGTGCAGGGTGCCGATGGATACCCGCAGGGCGCACTCGGACGCCTTCAGAGCTGGTCTGACAGCGCAAAAACTTTCATGGAGAAGGCCTGGCCGATGAAGTCCGGACAGGCGCAGTTCACGACCGCACCGCAGGTGGCCGATTACAGCTATATGGGCTTCGCCGATACGCTGCTGCAGGAAACCTGGCAGCCGTATCTTGTCAAGGCCTACAAGCAGATGCGTATTGCGGATCCCGCCCAGGACCGCTACCTCATGGCCGTCCAGCCGGGCTGGTTCGGCAATCGCCTCGATAAAGAGGAGTTCAATCATCGCGCTTCTCAGACGCTGAACTGGTCGGGAATCTGGGACTTCGCAGTCGCCAGCGCAGACCACTGGAAGCACGGCGTGCATCTTCTCGGACACTCCTTCGGCCTGCGCCGTGGTGACCTGGATCCCGACAATCCCGATCAGCAGGAGCAGTACCGGAATTACTTTATCGGACTGCCGATCATGGACGGTCTGGACATTGCCGAGGAGCGCATCATTCGCGACCGTGTCCGCAATAAGGTGTCCCGAATGATGAACACCCGCTGCTTCATGGGCGGCAGCCAGCTGCCTGCCGATCAGACTGGCGGATTCAATTATTTCATCTGGATCAGCAAGCTGGAATTCGAGAATCTCTTTACCGCTGTCGAGAATTTCACTGCACGCAAAAAAGCGCTCAGCAAGACTGGCACCGTGGAGAAGGCACTGTTCATCGAGGGCAGTGTCGACAGTACCAACATGATGTTCTCCTTCGGTCCGTGGCTGCGGCTCGATAATGCGACGCCCTCCTCAATGATGGACCCGATGTACGCGACTCACACCTTCAAGGTGCTCGACGCATCGAATCAGGAGCTTGCGAGCTACCTGTACCATCCGACGTTCCGTGCGCAGGGCCTCGATGAGGTCGATGCCATGACGGCGCCGGATCCGAAAATGGAGGCCGAGCACTTTGCATTTGTCGTTCCCTGTCCTGATGACGCACGCCGCGTTGTCGTCGAACACGAGGGCAACATCGTCGCCGAGCGCATTCTATCGCAGAACAAACCTGTTGTCACCATCAATTTCCCGGAGAACAACCAGGACGTCAAGGATGACAGTCTCGTCGCCCGGTGGAGCGCCACTGATGCGGACGGAGATACCGAGTTCTGGTATACCGTATGGTTCAGCAGCGACAACGGCATGAACTGGGAAACATTGCAGTTCGAATCTCAGGCACAGCAGGATTCGATCTTTGGTGAAGCGAACAAGAGCGGATACCGTCTGCGCGTCGTCGCCAACGACGGTGTCAACATCTCCGACACTGTGGAAGTCGCATTCTCCATACTGACTTCCAGCGAGCGTGTCCCGACGCCCTCGGTGTTCAATCTCGAACAGAACTACCCGAATCCGTTCAACCCGTCCACCACGCTCAGCTTCACCCTCCCGGCTTCCGGCGAGGTGTCACTGATCGTGTACGATGCGCTTGGACGCCCTGTAGCGACTGTCGTCGATGGCTACCGTTCCGCCGGAACCCATCGTGTCGGCTTCGACGCATCAGGCCTTGCCAGCGGTACCTATCTCGGCGTGCTCCGCTCCGGCGGAAGAACCGCGAGTATTCGGATGACACTGGCTCGCTGATCTTCAGCGTCCAAATCTGAAAAAGAGGCTGTCCGATTGGACAGCCTCTTTTTCTTTCTCCAGTCATGCTTCCCGATACACACGACGAATTCATTCGTCATCACCTTCGATGAGATCGATGAGAAAGCGAAGAAGCCCCAGCACATTGACCTGGTTTCCGTAATTGGAATTCTGCCTCCAACCGTGGACACCGTCGTAGCTGCGAAAGGCGTGTTCGATGGCACTCCTGTTTTGGAGCCATGACCGATCAAATCGACCGCCGATCATCTGCTCGAGATAGAGACTGATTTTCGGAAGTGTGTCAGGCGCAAACCCGCTTCCCGCAAGCATCTCACGCACTACCATCTCCCGAAATTCCGGATGCTTCTCGAGCAGCTGTCCCAGCTCCGACCAGGCTTCCTCCGGGGTCATTTCCTTCTCAAGCGGACTCGATGGAATTTCGATCACGGTTGGGTCGCGCCGTTCTTCCTCCGGCTCCCGCTCCGGGATATCCGGGAGCTGCGGTGTCTGTGGGGCCGGAACCGAAATGCGACGCTGCTGCAGATGCGTCTTCCTCGCAGTGGCTTCAGGCCCTGAGTCCGTCTGCTGTGGAGCAGTCCTCGGCTCCGGCGATGGCAGTATCCCGAGCTCGATCCGTCGATCCGCTGACGGCGGATCGTGCAGGTGTATCAGCAGGGCTGTCAGCATTCCTGCCGTATGCAACAGCAGACTGAGGATGAGCGCAGCACTGTTTCGCAGTCCCGCGCGTTTCTTCTTCCCGCCATTCACCCTGTCTCCGCTCCCGTTCCGAAAATGCGATCCCCCGCGTCACCCAGTCCCGGCACGATGTATCCCTGATCGTTCAGTCCGTGATCGAGCACGGCCGTATAGATATGCGCCTCCGGGAATGCAGCTTCGAGAGCGGCGACTCCTTCTGGCGCACTGACGAGCGATATGAGACGAATGTCGTTCGCACCCTGGTTGCGCAGGATACGCATGGCAGCGACTGCGCTGCCACCTGTGGCAAGCATCGGATCGAGGAGAAAGACATTGGCCTGCCCGAGTGTCTCCGGATAGCTCGTATAATATTCAACCGGTTCGAGGGTTTCCTCATCACGGTAGAGTCCAATATGACCGACACGTGCACCGGGGAGCATGTCCAGAAAAGCGTCGACCATGCCGAGCCCGGCACGCAGAACGGGGACGAGAATTATCGGGCGCGTCAGCCTCCATCCCGCTGTTTCCTCGAGCGGCGTCTGCACTCTGTACTGTTCGAGGTCCAGGTCCCTGCTGGCTTCGTAGGCAATGAGCTGCGCTATCCTGCGAACCAGCCTTCGAAATTCGTCGGAACCGGTTTCCCGGTTGCGCAGCGCGGTAATATCTTTCTTGATAAGTGGATGATCGGAGATATGTAGCATGAGTCAGTGCGACTGTTTCTGATGGAGGAAACATACGAGATCAACAGCGGGATGACAATACAGGACGGAAATTCACACCTTTTCCTCGACGGCGAAAAGTGCTAGATTTCAGCAATGACCGATCAGCATCATACGATCGCACACAGGGAAATGATCGCGGAGAAGCGCAGGGTGGCAATGACCTCCGTCATTGCTGCGGTATTTCTCACCGGCATGAAACTTGGCGTCGGGTTGTGGACGGGATCTCTTGGCATCCTCTCCGAAGCGCTGCATTCCGGACTCGACCTTCTCGCTGCCACGATCACGTTTTTCGCCGTGCGCGTCGCCGATCGTCCTCCGGATGAGGATCACCAATTCGGCCATGGAAAGATTGAGAATCTCAGCGCACTGTTCGAGACCTTTCTCCTCCTGCTCACATCGGTATGGATTCTCTATGAAGCGTGGGAGCGGCTCACCGGCGAGGCCGTCCACATCCAGGTGAATTTCTGGGCGTTTGCCGTGATCATCATATCCATCGTTGTGGACATCTCCCGTTCCCGGGCGCTGATGCGGATTGCAAAGAAATATGACAGCCAGGCGCTCGAAGCGGATGCACTTCATTTCAGCACGGACATTTTCAGTTCACTGGTCGTCCTTATCGGGCTTATCTCCGTGATGGTGGGTTTTCCGGAAGCGGATTCCATCGCTGCCGCCATCGTCGCGCTTATCGTCATCTGGATCAGCCTGCGCCTCGGCAAGCGCACGGTCGATGGACTGCTCGATCGCGTCCCTCCCGGCATTCAACAGACGGTGACCACCATCGTCGAAGAGATCGACGGCGTCGAGAGCATTCGCAGGATGCGCATTCGTCCATCCGGAGGAACACTCTTTATAAATCTTGTCATCGGGATTCAGCGCACGACGTTTTTCGACCGCGCCCACGGCATCGTCGATGCGGTGGAGGCTGCCGTGCGTGAGGTGCTTCCGCGGGCCGATCTCATTGTCCACCCGGAACCGGTGATTGGAGTGCGGGAAAAACTTGCCGATAAAATCGAATACCTTGTGCGGCAGTCAGGACTGACGGCACACAATGTGCTGCTGCTCTGGGTCAATGACCAGTATTACATTGAATTCGACATTGAGTATCCCCAGGGTACTCCGTTCAGCGAAGCACATGAAATCGCGTCGATCGTGGAAAACCGTATTCTCCGTGAGATTCCGAATGTTTCCGACGTACGGATTCATCTCGAGGAGGATACCACAGCCGTGCTCCCTGCCCGCCCGGCGGCCTCCGCTGAACGGGATCATGTAATACAGCGCGCATCCGATGTTATCGCAGCGCATGCCGGATGCGGTCTACGCGGTATTGATGTCTTCGAGATTGAAGAAGGTTTGAAGCTTTCGATCACGATCACTCTCCCGGCGTCGCTGACGCTGCAGGAAATGCATGCGATTGTGGATCAGATAGAACATGCACTTCTCGCCGGTGAAGAGCGCATATGTAGTGTCTTCATTCACGCCGAACCGCTCGATTGATCCGCTCCGCCTTCGAGCCTCGCATACTTTCCACGGTAGTATATCAGGGGCGGTGCATCCTCCCGCAGATTCCGCATATCTGTCACTTCTCCCAGAAAAATGGTGTGGTCACCGCCGTCATATGTCCTCACCAGTTTGACATCGATAAATGCCAGTGATCCTTCGATCACCGGACCACCTGACTTCGTCTCCCACGTTTCAACATGCTTGAATCGCTCCGCGGGCGGAGCTCCGGAGAATATCGTCGACAGCAGCTGCTGATCTTCCGCGAGGATGTTGACCACAAAGTGACCGGATTCGAGGATATATTCATGCGAGGTCGTGTGCTTCGCGATATTGATCTGTATCAGCATCGGCTCAAGGGAAACCGATGTGAAGGAGTTGATTGTCAGTCCGAAATATTCATCGTCATGCCGTGTAGTGACAATGGCCACACCGGTTGCAAACGAACCGAGGACCTGCCGGAACAGCATATTGCGTTCAGTCATGTTTCGATCATTGATCTGTTCTTGTTGTCGTTTCGCCTGCCATGGGCGACGATCTCCCTATGACTACAAAAAAACGCCGCAGTTGGTTCAACCACGGCGCAAAAACCGTCATCCCCGACCGGAGGATACTCGTCCGGGAATGACGGTTCTCGGAGCGGCTGAAAATCAGGTCTGCAGAGGACGTACTGTCGCTGCCACAGCCGAATCAACGGAATGGTCAGATATCGAACTTGATGCCCTGTGCGAGCGGCAGTTCGCTGCCGAAATTGATGGTGTTCGTCTGCCTGCGCATGTAGGCTTTCCACGCATCGGATCCGGATTCACGCCCGCCACCGGTCTCCTTTTCTCCTCCGAATGCGCCGCCGATTTCCGCACCCGAGGTGCCGATATTGACATTCGCGATGCCGCAGTCGGATCCCGCATGTGAAAGGAACGCTTCGGCTTCCTGCAGCCGGTCGGTGAAAATGGCGGATGAAAGCCCCTGGACGACGCCGTTATGCAGCGCAATCGCCTCGTTCACGCCGCCGCTGTACTTGATCAGGTACAGGATCGGAGCGAATGTTTCCTCCTGCACGATCTCGAAGTGATTCTGCGCTTCCACGATCGCGGGACGCACATAGCAGCCCGACTCGTACTCCTCGCCCTTCAGTACCTCCCCACCATAAAGCAGTGTACCGCCTTCCTTCTCGGCGAGTTCGAGCGCCTTCGTGAACATGGCGACAGCTGCGGTGTCAATCAGTGGACCGACATGATTATTCTGATCGAGCGGATCTCCGATGCGCAGCGATCCGTAGGCGCGCAGAAGCGATTCCTTCACCTGATCGTATATGGATTCATGCACGATCAGACGGCGTGTGGTGGTACATCGCTGCCCCGCTGTTCCAACCGCACCAAACACCACCGCCGGGATTGCCATCCTGAGATTGGCGTCCGGCGTGAGAATGATCGCGTTGTTACCGCCGAGTTCGAGAATGGTCTTCCCGAAGCGGCGTGCGACGAGTTCATTGGCATGACGTCCGACACTGATTGATCCGGTGACGGATACCAGCGGAATGCGTTTGTCATTGAGCATGCGCTCGCCGATGGTGGATCCCTTTCCAACGACAAGAGAGAAAACACCTTCGGGCAGATCGTTCTCCCGAAGCACTTCCGCGATGATATTCTGACAGGCGATGGCGGTCAGCGGAACCTTCGAGGATGGTTTCCAGAGATTGACGTCGCCGCAGACTGCTGCAATCATCGCGTTCCACGACCACACGGCGACCGGGAAATTGAACGCGGAAATCGTCAGTACGATACCAAGCGGATGGTACTGATCATACATGCGGTGCTGCGGCCGTTCCGAATGCATGGTGAATCCGTAGAGCTGCCGGGAAAGACCAACGGCAAAGTCGCAGATATCGATCATTTCCTGCACCTCTCCCCATCCCTCCTGCAGTGATTTCCCCATCTCGTACGATACCAGGCGGCCGAGCGGATCCTTGTACTCGCGCAGACGCAGTCCGATCTGGCGGACGATCTCTCCACGCTTCGGAGCAGGGATTGTCCTCCAGTACCGAAAGGCATCCTCCGCCCGCGTGACGACGGTCTCGTAGTCCTTTCCGGTTGCCTGATAGACGGTTGCGATTGTCTTCCCGTCTGCGGGTGAAGTGATGGTCAGCGCGCCGCCATCCTGCGATTCGAACCAGTCGCTGCCGCTGGATGCACCGTAGTTCACATCCTTAATGCCGAGCTGTTTCAGGAATTCCATTGTGTTCCCTCATTCTGATGATAGTTGGTTTTCGCTTTCTCAAACGATGTATGTCATGCACAGTATGCATCAGAACCACGGCCCGCGCGGCTTCCAGACATCGGACCTGCGGGACAGATGCAAGATACGCAATGCCCGCGAAGGCAACATAATTGTGGAGGAGGGATTTTCAGCGTGGTTGATCAGGCGCCGCAGGAGGAAATTGGAAAAGGGATCAGATGACACCGGCCAGCAATTCTTCCATCGTGCGGAGCAGCTGTGCGTGGTCGACAGGCTTTGAGAAGTATCGGTTGCAGCCGGCAGCGATGCAGCGGTCTCTGTCCGATGCGAATGCATGCGCCGTCACCGCGATGACGGGGATCTTGCTGTAACGAGGAATCTTGCGAATTTCCGAGACGAAATCGAGCCCGGATTCTTCGCCGCCAAGCGAAACGTCGGCGATGACGATCTGCACCTTCTTGTTGTTCACGATTTCATGCGCCTCTGCGACATTTTCAGCCGTAAAGACGTTATAGTGCTTCTTCAGAGTGATTTTCATGAACTGCCTGGTGTCGGCATCATCCTCGATCACGAGCAGATTCGGAAGCGCTCTCCCGCCATGTTCTTTCTGAACATCGTCAGTGATTTTTTCACGCTTGACAAATTTCGAGAGCTTCGGAATATCTTCATGCGAGACGATCAGCTCCTCCGGGAGCGTAATCGTGAATATGGATCCGACGCCGCGCGCGCTTTTGATGGTGATGCGCCCACCAAGCTGCTCGAGGTAACGGCGCACGAGCGCGAGTCCGAGTCCGACACCTTCGAAGGCATGCCCCGCGGCGTCGTTTGCCGGTGTGGAAATCTGGAACATCTTGCTCTGATAGTCCTCGGATATTCCAACGCCGGTATCCTCGACATCAATTGAGATCTCACCCGTATCCCGTGGGTACAGACGCACTTCCACGTATCCCTTTCGAGTGAATTTCACCGCGTTTTCCAGAAGGCTGTGGATGGATTTCGCCAGAAAGCCTTCATCGGCGCGTACGCGGACATCTCCCAGCTGATTGTCGAAGGTGAGGGCAAGATTCTTCTTTGCCGCAATCGACTTGACTTCGAGAATCTGGTCCTCGATGATGCGCCGGAGCGATATCTCGATATCCTGGAATTCGATATTTCCTGTCTGCAGACGAGAGATATCGAGGATGAGATCGATAGATTTCGTGAGGCGGTCGGCCGACTCGAAGACAAATCCGAAATATTTGTCCTGCTCCGGCGTCAACGATGATTTCAGTTCAGAGGAAATATGATTCAGATAGCCGATCATGATATACAGCGGTGTGCGGATACCATGCGAAATATTCGCGATAAAGGCATCCTTGAGCTTGTCAGCAGCCTCAACACTTTCCTTCGCAGCGATCAGAGACTGTTCAATTTTCTTGCGCTCTGAAATATCGCTCTTGATTGCGATGAAATGCGTCACCTCGCCGGCACTGTCCCGAACCGGCGTGACCGTCTGCTCTTCGTAATATGAGCTGCCGTCTTTCTTCCGCATCAGCAGTTCGCCCTGCCACACATTCCCGGATTCAATGGTATTCCACATGGAATCGAGGATATCCTGCTGCTCGACGGCGATATCGATATCGCGCACATTCTTGCCAAATACCTCGGTGAATGAATAGCCGGTCAGATCCGTATAGGCGGGGTTGACCCAGATGATGCTGCCATCCAGATCAAGAATGGCGATGGAATTCGCTGCGGCCTCGAGCGCGGCACTCTGAAGCGTGAGCTGCGATTCCGCTTCTTTCCTGTCGGTGATTTCCCGCACGATGGTAACCGTCTGATCAATACCGCAGGGAGCGATGCGCGCCTCGAAATAACGCGGCATTTCATCGAATGGAATCGAATACTCCTGCACCTGCACTTCCCCCGTCGTAAGCGCTGCTTCAAAGTACGGTTCGAAACGCGCCATCAGGCTCCAGGCGTACTGCTCGCGTGTCATCTCCGATTTCACTTCACCGGGAGGAATCAGCAGGACGGGATCGGGAGAATAAATGCCGCTGCCGTCGCGCAGCAGCATGAGATCGGGCAACGCACTGAGGACGGCCCGCTGACGGGATTCACTTTCGCGCAGCGCTTCCTCGACCCGCTTGCGCTCAACAATTTCCTCATTCAGTTCCTTGGTGCGTTCACCCACGCGCTGCTCGAGTGTCAGGTTGGCATTTTCCAGTTCGTCATACGCTTTCTTGAGATTGCCTACCATCTGATTGAATGAGAAGGCCAGATGCCCCACTTCGTCCTGCGTTGAAACCCGTGCGCGTTTCACGAAATCGCCGCCCGCAATCTGCTCGACGGTCTGCACCATATTGCGGAGCGGATTGGTGATCACCGTCGAAACTCCGATAACGGTGACGACTCCGATGAGAAAGATAATCAGGCTGATCAGCGCGATGGTCGTCTGCATGTCTTCCATCCGCGCATGCACCTGGCTTGTCGACAGCCCGAGATAAATGGTCCCCAGAATCTTCCCGTCGGCTTTGATGGTCTCCTTTGCTTTGCAGACACCGATATCCGAGCCGTACGGATCCTCAACCTCCCTGTAGTCCGCCTGTTCGGCGGTCGGAAGATTGATCGATTCGACGGTATTCCCCTTGTTGTCGACGACGACGGCATACAGCAGCAATGTATCGGCCCCGGCCCGTGCGGCAGAGAGAGCTCGCTGTCGCATGGCATCGTCTGCGACGCCCCCTCCTTCCAACTCAAGAAAGCTCGCTGCATGCCTCGCGGTCATGTTCGCGCGCTCGACCAGCGACTCATAGGCCTGATCACGCTGGCGCGCAGGAAAAAAAATGAAAATGAAAATTGATACCGTCCAGAACAGCAGGGAAATAACCGCTGTCAGCTTGGCGCGAATGGAGAGATTGGAAAACAGTTTCATCTATGTGACCTTCGCGTTGCGTCTGTTCAAAGCATTATCCGTCGCAGATCGGATTCCCGCCTCACTCATTCGAGACCGCTGCGGTCCTTCGCTTCCTCAATCTGACGAACGAGGTCGAGCCGCAGCGTTTCCAGTCGGGTCGACTCCTTTCTGAGCGCATCCTGGCCACGCTCAATTTCATCAAGCTTCTGTGCGACACGTTTTTCGACCGAGGGAACAATGTTGGCCTTCAACAGAATGATCAATTCCTTTTTGTCAATCTGTGTTTCTTCGTACCCGAAGATATACTTCAATCCGAACACCCACCATGGAAGATCTTTCAGGAAGGGGATGCCGCGCCGGACGTGACGAAGCTCATTGGTCACCAGTCCGCCGACCACCGTTTCTTCTCCGTCGATGAGAATTACGGAGGTGTTGGCAACCGTTTTGTTTATGATCGTACTGACGGGATCGGGCTGGGCCGTACTCCGCTCAGCGGAAATGACAAGATTGACAAACTCGATGGAATCTTTTTCGAGAACCGTCGGCGTGACCTCGATGATCGTACCGGTGCTGAAGAACTGCTCGGTCGTGTTGCCGGCAAAATCTTTCATTTTCACCGAGAAATCCTGGCCGACCTGAATGCGACCCGTTTCACCGGACCGCACGGTGATGTTCGGACTGGAGATCAGTTCGCCGAGATTTTCCGACTGGAGTGCCTTCAACGCGGCTAGCACTTCAATGGCACCCTGTCCATAAGCAAGCGTCGTGATGCTGCCGATTTCAATATCAGTTTCGCCTTCGGAATCCTCACCTTGCTGTGTATCGAATGTGGTTGTCCCCGTTGTGGATGTCAGCTGCTGAATGGTATTCGTGGAGGTCTGATGTGTCAGCAGCCAGTCGAGCCCGAGTCGTTCAAGCTCAGTACGGTTGGCTTCGAAAAACACGGCCGATATCTGCACCTCACGTGTCTGAATTGCCTCTTCCGCCTTCGCTTTCGATGTATCTGCTCCCGCGCTCTGCTTCTTCATCTCGAAGAGTCGAATGAAATCCTCCGTCTCCTCAAACCAGTATCCGTTCGCGCGCAGCACCAGTTCAAAAGCATCGCGCCAGTGCATATGGGTGATGTTGATGCCGATGGGCTGCTTGTTGCTCCCGTCGAAAATAATCGGTTTCCCGCGAAAACGTTTGCTGGCATTGTTGAAAATGTCGACGGCCTGCGAGAATCTGGTTGCTGCATCCATGGAAATCAATTCTTCCGGAGCGGTGTACTGCCGGACCGGCAGCCTGTCCTGTGCAAGGCCGCTGATGCTCAGCAGAAGCAGCAGGAAAAGAGTCAATATTGATGCATGTCGGATATTCATGGGAGTGCCCTCAATTCCTTTTCTTTCCGAAGAACTGGTTTTCGAGCCTGAGTGTCAGCATGTATCGTTCAATGATACCGCCCTTGTTGAGGAGGAACAGCACCTGGCGACGTTCAGGCATGATTTTTGAAACGTAGCCGAGATACACCTCGTCACCCTCAGACAACATGATCAGCTGACTGTTTTGATCACTGATGAATGCGCGCCCTTTCATGATCGCAAGCAGTGTTGATTTTTCAACATTGGGCAGATCGAAGGTGTTGGGCGGAATCTCGGGCGTGATAAGTGATGTAAACGGGTCGTATGTGATCGGATCGAAGCGTGTCGTTGCCAGCGAGAGTGACGTGAGTGTGTCGGCAAACGGCGGCTGCTCCGAGTAATAGGAGAGAAGATCAATATCGAACTGCACGGTATGCACGATGCGGCCCTGTTCGTCATCCACCATGTGCACTTCGCGCACATCGAAATTCGTCAGTTTCATCAGACGTGGTCCGAACTCGAGGTACTGGACAAGACGCGCAAAGCTTTCAAACGTCCCCTGCCCTGCAAGATGGTATCGGACATACCCGCACCCATTCTGTTCGACAGTCTCCTGAGTGAATACGTTGAGATCGAGCGCCGAGCTCATGGAGAGGATGTCATTCAGATACGTGTTGGTCGCACTCGCGATCTCCTCACCGGGCATCGTTCTGGGACGCTGTCTCCAGGATGCATTGAGTACCTCGACGCGTTCCTGAACCATGACAAGGCGGTCGAACAGGTCATCGGCGTCACCAAGCTGTTCCTGGATCTGCCTGCGTTCGGCTGCGAGTTCCTCGATGCGCGGCTCCTGATAGAAGAAAATGTACGCGGCGCCGCCGCCGGCGACGAGCACCAGCAGAACGATCAGGATAATGCTGTTCCGTATGGCATATGGCATGGTATCGCTCCTTTACCTGATCTCTTGTTCCGGTGGCGGGAGTTCTCTCCCGGGCGGCAGTGCCCCCGGAGGCTCTTCCCCGGGTGGAACATCACCGGTCGGTGATTCGGCGGACGGAGCAGTCTGCTGTGTGGCTCTCTGTGACTGTTCCGTCGCCATGTTCCCAAGTGCTGTTGAGACCGAATCGTGCCAGCGGGCGGCACGGGAATTGCTGTACGGGTACAGGCTGTCGGGATCAAGGCGGATATCGTAGCGGAAGACCTTCGCCTCCCCGATTTCCTGCACGGTGACTTCACGCAGCCGTGTCGTTCCGATGGCGTCGGAAAAGGTCGGGATGCTGGATCTCTTCAGGGCATACCCGCGCACCGTCATCGCACCGTCCTTTTCCATCTTCAGTTCGCTGACCCATGTATCACGCAGCTGCCCCGTACTGACGGCCAGCGTGTCGAGCGTCTCCGTCCACAGCTCTGAGTTCAGCAGCAGCGTATCGAGTGTCGTGGTGGCCGTACGAATGGCCGTCGAGCGCTTATCGAGTTCCGTAATCTGATCAACGATGATACGCTGCTCTTCGATCTGCTTGCGGTCAAAGGTCAGGGCAGAGGAAAGCGTCTCGAGCTCTGCCTGCCGCTGCAGTCCCATCACCGTCAGTGCCGTCACTGCCAGGAACAGAAGCAGAAGAAGCACATACCCATGCCAGGCGAGCCTGAATCGTTTCTGCTCTTCGCGCACCTTTGCCGGCAGTACGTCGACGCGGTAGAAGTGTTCATTGCGTGGCTGCAGTTCCTGCCACGCAAGTGAAATGGGCACGAGGTAGTTGTTCATGTCGCGAAGAATATCCTTGTCGTCGGAATAACCGACACGGAGTTTCTTCAGCGAGTGGAATACGACTTCAGGATTGTTCTCGAGAATCTCCTCTTTCAGCCCGATTTCCTCGGCTTTTCCGCTGAGTACCACGCGGTCCGGATTGAGATATCCGGCGCTTTCGGCAGTCAGCTCGATGCGGTTGTAGAGGGTCGACACGAGATGCGCGTCATGCGCACCCTGCTGAATCGACGGCGCGATATACTCTATGTCGTGCCCACGCATGACAAAAAAATGCGTGACGTCGTCATCAACATGGATCACATGCACCAGGTCTTCAGGCTCAGCGCGGAAGTGCACACGCACGAGATTGACCAGTGCAATCTCATTGCTCGTGACGAAGTTGATACGCGGTGCACGGCGCTCACCGCCCTGCGGGGAAGCGCAGATGTCGATGAGCGGCGGCTCCTCGACCCGTGCGATGGCCAGCACCTGCTTGTCACTCGCCTTTGTCAGGGAAACGGCGTGTTTGGCGAGTTCGAGATTCAGGGACTTCCCGACTTCTTCGACAACCTTCGCGCGGATTTTCGACGGCGTGTCCTTCTTGTCGACGGGAAGGAGGAACGTCCGCACATATGGCACCTCAAAACCAAGCGATATGGATGCGCGTGGCAGATAATGTGTGGCTACGAATTCCCGTATAGAACCCAGATCGAGGTTGGAATCCGCATCGCTCTCCGTCTCGGGTGAGGCAGCGGACGTATCATCGAAGGGATTGTCGGATTTCTGCTCCTCTTCATCCAGTGAACCGCCCGTGAACTGCTTCACCGGGAGCGGCATGGAAGCCAGGTCGAGCACGTTGAGCCGGTTCCCTGTTCTTCCGAGGGCGGCCAGGCGCAACATGGCTCCTTCGATGGAGAGGCCAATACAGATTTGTTGTGGTCGTACCGCAGTACTCATAGGCAGACTCGGCAGGCGCAGATCAATTGAGCTGCTTGTTGATCAGCTGCCTGATCCGTTTTTTGTTGTTCGCATAGTTTATTGCTTCATCGATGCTGATGACATTGCTGCGGAACAGTCGGTACAGATCCTGCTCCATCGTGATCATACCCAGCTGACCGCCTTCGGTGATCATCTGGTAAATCTCGCCGGTGTTGCCGTTCTTGATCGCCGCACGCACGGAAGGAGTTACAATGAGCACTTCCTTCGCCAGCACGCGCTTTTTATCCAGTGTGGGAACGAGTTTCTGCGAAATCACCAGCTTGAGGACATCCGCGAGACGGTTTCGCACGCGGTCGGCTTCGACTGGCGGCACTTCACCGATGATACGGTCAAGACTTTCAACAGCCGATGAAGTATGCAGCGTAGAAAATACCTTATGCCCTGAGTCGGTAATCTCGAGCGCTGCCATGATCGTCTCCGGATCGCGCATCTCGCCGATCACCACGACATCGGGATCCTGGCGCAGCGCCTGCACGGTGCCGTCTTTGAATGAAAGCACGTCACGCCCCACCTCGCGATGCCGGATGACAGAACGCTCGGGTGAATGAACGTATTCGATCGGGGCCCCGATGAGGATGATATGCGCATCGACGGAATTGTTGTTTGCATCGATGATGGCGTCAAGCGTGGTGCTCTTTCCGGAGCCCGTGATGCCCGTCACCAGGATCAGTCCTTCCTTCGTGTGCTTCAGGTTGACGATGTTCGTGATGTTGGGATGGAACTGATAACTGCTGTAGGGACGAATCTTCGCCGTGATGGCGCGCATGTTCATCCCAACAGCGTCAAGGTCGAAATATGCCGTGCCACGGTACCGGAACCGTTCGCCGTCCTCCTCGACATGATAGGAAAAATCGAGACTGCGCTTTTCAATGAGCACCTGGCGCTGCCGCGGCATGACCAGAGACTGAACAAGAACATCACAATATGGGGACTCAAGTTTCGGCAGGTTTTTCTGAGGCAGCTTGTTCCCGTGTACGCGGAACCAGATTTCGCCGCGTGTCCCGAAGCTCCCGACGTCGATATCCGATGCATCAACTTCCCGCATACGATGGAGAATCCGCTCGTAGAACATACGGAGGACCTGGATGGCTTTGTCATCCAGTGTGTCGAGGCGCTTCGCGATAAATTCCTGCTTTTCCGTGCCGAAATAATGCGGAGGCATGTCCTTGACCACGAAATCAAGCACTTTCATTGCGTTGACGACAAGCCGCTCCGGTATCACGGGGGTTTCAGGGGCACGAGGCTGCGCTTCCCTCCCGACAGAGGGTTTCGACGCTGTGGTAACGGGATCCTGACTCATGATGCTGTTTTTCCAATATTCACAGATTCATTTGCAGTTCCGTGCCGTTTTCTCAACCTGTGCTTGATGTTTTGATCAGGACTCGTTGAAATATAATCATTTAATTCCACGAGGGGAAGCACAGTTCGGAAAAATCGGAAAAATATTTTCGGCGCGGATTTCATGTTTTCAGCCGGGCGTCATCGTGAATGATGCGCTTCCGGTCATTATTCGAAATACTTATAGATTTCTACATCGAGCAGACCGAGATTGCCGAGTACGGTCATCAACGTGAGATAACTGTACTTGATAGACGGGTTACCGGTGATGTTCACGTTGGTGATCCCGGTTGACGAGGTGTTTCCAACCCATACCGTTCCATGGATATGTGGATTTCCCGTTCCTCCGATTTCAATATCGACATCTCCGCTGAGGGAAAGCACGATGCCCTCCCATTCGATATTTCCCTGCAGTTTGAGGGAACCATCCACGACGAGAATACCGGCACCCGCGATCGTTCCTTTCCAGATGAGATCACCGGGGACGTAGACGATTTCAGGATCCGCCATGGAACCGAAGACGCCGTTATAGCTGTACGTACCTGCAGGGAGTGTCCGTGTTGCCCTGTCCTTGTAGAATTTGTGAAGCGTCGTGAGATCCACACTCCCGAAGGCACCCACGGACGGCTCGCCTCCCGCGCCTTTGACGTTCTCGTAGACGTTCGGATCCATGTTCTTTTTGATATCCTCAACGACCTTTGCGGACTGCACACCTATACCGTTTACCGGAGGATAGGATCCCAGCACTGTCCCACCGGGAAGCCAGTCACGTCCGTCCACATCGAATGACTTACCGATGTTTGCGATCTCGACGGAGTCGCCGAACACGGTCAGCGCACTCTCAACCGTCGGGAAAATGGAGCTGAGCTTTGCCTCTACGATAGACTGGTGACTCACGCCGTTGATGGTGCCCACAGAGGTGATTCGGACGGTGTCCGGTCCGAGGTCACGGACGGCGACATCGACCGAGCCGCCGGCCACGCGCAGACCGGTGAATCCAGTGCGCCAGACCTTTTTCTTCCTGAGGATGGACACCGCCTTGTTGACGCCGCTGCGGGAAATATTCAGCGCCTGCTCGCGCTCATACAACGTGGCCGTGGTTTCCGTCGACCAGTTCCACATGCCCATCATCCCAAGGACGGAAATCGAGAGCAAAAGCGATGACATCAATACGATGATCAGTGACTGCTGACCCATGAGTGTCCTCCCGGGTTAAATGAGATTCTTCGGCGAAACGGTGAATTCGTTCAGCGAATACTTGTACTCGCCATCCTGCTTCATTTTGCTGCGCAGACGCAGCACGACACCGATTGCCCGAATGTCTCCGACCGATGTCGTTTCGATCAGCGTGCCGTATTCATTCGTCGTATAAAACTTGAAATGAAATCCCATCATGTCGGCGTCACTCCCCTCCTGCTTTCGACCGTTCACGACACGGTGAAGCAGATACCCCTCGGTGGATACCTTCAGTGTTTCCGTTGAGTACTCACTTGTCGTCACTTCGGACTGCAGGGTGGTTGTTTTCGTGGTGACCGATGCGAGCGTCGCTGCGTCGACCGCGTCGGCGAACGCATATCCGACCGTATCGACCTTTCCGTCATTGTTGATATCGGCACGGAATACGAGCTGTCGCGGCGATGCGTTGATGATCGGAAGAGAATCACAGCCGTATCCGAGCTTGCGAAGATCGTGACGCAGCGTCTGTGTGATGTCGCTCATCTCTGTCTGCGCCGTGACCTTGTTTGTGGATTCGATCTGCGATTCCTGCCGCTCGCCCATGAATACGGCGAAATTCAGGATGATCATTCCTGCAATGAAGACTGAGCCAACGATGTCAAGATAGCTGCTCATGACGGTCTCTCTTTAATGTGTTGCGAGATATTGCATGCGAACGGTGTCTTCGGAAAACTGATTTGTGATCTCCAGGATCACAAGCTTTGACCATGTGCGGTACCATACCGCCTGCGTGGGGTCATCATCACGAACATACGTGACAGCACAGCGCACGGTGTAGCCCCATGTGTCGTGAAGACACTGGGGAGTTTCATCCCCGGGAGTGCTTCCCGCTGTGGGACTTGTGAATATCTGACGATGGAAATCATCAATGTCGTTGAACGGTGTGCTTCCGTGATAGGATTCCCCCGAACCGGGACCACAGGCTGTCAGGTCTTCCAGCTTGACGATTCCTTTCCAGTTGTAGACGGCATCAAACGGCTTGCCCTGTATCTCATCCATCAGGGACCGGCCGATGGCGACGGCTTTCTGCGTATACTCGTTGTTGTCCAGAACATCTTCATTCTGGAAATTGAGTCCGCGAAAGTTCAGCATCACCATTCCCAGCAGCATGAAAGCCCCGATCGTCAGTGCCATCTGTCCTGTGTTCATGTCCTGCCTCTGCAGATAATGGAGTTCATTTCGAAATTATGACGCCCAGTCATGTCTGCTGTCAATCCGACATCGTCGCCGCGATGACTTCCGAAACGCAGCTCACACCTTCCTTGACGCGCTCCCGCGCCGATGCACGCAGTGTCAGCATACCTTCACTGATCGCGATCTGACGAATCTCATCTTCGTCGATATCGTCACCGGATTCAAAAATGGCCTTGCGCACGGCTTTCGAGAAGTACAGCGCCTCGTGGATCGCAGCACGTCCCTTGAACCCTTTCACACACTTCGAACAGCCGACCGGCTCGTAAAACGTCGTCTCCTCAATCTCCTCGTCCGTGAAACCTACGGCGTGCAACTGGTCCATGTTCAAGTCCTTCGCCGGCCGCTTGCACGCATTGCACAGCCTGCGAAGCAGACGCTGGGCGACGACCAGATTAATCGCGTATGCAATGAGGAAGGGTTCAATCCCCATCTTGAAAAGGCGTGTAACCGCACTCGGTGCGTCGTTCGTGTGGAGTGTGGAGAAGGTCAGGTGACCGGTGTTCGCCAGTTTTATGGCGATGTCCGCCGTGGTTTTGTCACGCATCTCGCCGACCATGACGATGTCGGGATCATGACGCAGAATCGCTCTGATGGCCTGTTCGAAATTCACCTTGTGCGAAATCTTGATCTGCCGTGCACCGTCGATGACATACTCGACAGGGTCTTCCACGGTAAGAACGTTTACCTGGGGGGTAATGACGGAATACAGCGCTGCGACGAGTGTCGTACTCTTGCCGCTTCCCGTCGGCCCTGTGAGAATGACCATGCCCTGCGGTTTCGTGATGGAATCCTGGAACCACTCGAAGGCTTTCTTCTGAAAACCGATTTTCGCGATATCCTTGATGACCTTGCGGCTGTCAAGGATGCGGATGACGATGCTCTCGAATTTCTGCTGATATTCACTGCCGGCGATCGGAAGTACTGACACGCGGAAGCGGATCACGGTATTGTCGATCGTGCGCTGAATGAAACCGTCCTGGGCCGCATCGCGTTCGAAGCGGTCAATGTTCATGCTGCGGTCTTTGACAACGGCAAGCACGGCCTCGGGGCGGGTTCCTTCCACCTTGTTCCACAGTGAGAGCTTGCCGTCCACACGGAAATGGAATTCCGTGACCGTACGCGTCGTCGGAAAGATATGCACGTCGCTGACTCCTGTACGAACGGCCTCCACGAGACATCCCTCGAAAAGGTTGACGAGCATCGACTTGTTTATTTCCTGGTCGAGTTCCGCCTCGTCGATCCCGGAATCGACACTGCCTTCTTCCAGTTCGCCTTCCATCTCCTTGATGCTCTCGAGAAACTCGTTGTCACCCTGGAGAAGGTTTTCGATATGCGGATTGAGCTGCTTCTGCTCCGCGTAGTAGACTTCGTACTTGAGAGCACGGAAGAAGTTCGCGATCCGCGGAATCTCCCGGTGAATCGGGATGGCGGACACGAGGATCAGCTTGTCTGGCGTCCGCGCATCAAACTGCAGGGGAAGCGTGCGCGCCTTGAACAGCACGCTGCGCTGTTCCGCCGTGAGCGACTCGACCATCTGCCGGATGAGATTGATGCGCCGCTCGGTCATCGCCTCGTCGATTTTCATCGTCTTGAAGGCATAAATACGAGCGACCTCGGAGAACACCGTGTGGTGGTCGAGACTGTATTCGTCGACGAGAATCTCCGCAAGGCTGCGGTGGCGCCGGCCCGCTTCCTTCTCCTTCGTGGAGATTGCCTTCGAGATCGTTTCGCGATCGACAATCCCCTTGTGCAGAAGGGCTACGCCGACCTTATCGATCTTTCTTTCGAGCAAGGAAGCTGCGGCATCCATGAATCACGTTTTTGATCTGATGAATGAATGGTGATGATACAAGCAGAAGGTGCGGGATGATTTCGCCCAGTCCCGGTGCGGATTTCGGTTTGATGACCGCAGTCTCGGACGACACGATGGTAATGGCCGTCATCACGATCATGATGATCAGTGCCACCCAGAGCTGCATGAAATCCACGACGGATTTCAGTTTGTACGTCGTCTCTCGTTCATAGTAGTTTGCGAGCTGCAGCGACGTCTCGCGCACCATACCTGTTTCCGCTCCGGCATGGAAGCGCGACAGCGCGGTTTTTGTGAATACCTCGGAGGCTTCGAAGGACTCGTGCAGTCCCTTTCCGTGCTTGAGCATCATCGGGATGGTGATATCTTTGATCTGGGATTCGAAGTACTTGTTTCCTGTCGCTTCCGCGGCGGTCTTGATCACGTCGATGTTTTCGCCGGAACCGCTGTAGAGCGAGTAAAACACCCGGCAGAACACCTCGATGGCGGTCTTGTGAATGAGCGCGCCCATCACTGGGATGCGGAAAGAGACTTTGTCCACCCAGATCCGGCTCTTCTCATTGGTAAACAGGACGAAAACACCGGCTGCCATTCCCACCCCGGCGATGATGAAAAACAGGATATTGGCCACGACCCAGTCTGATAACTCGAGCGTCGCCTCCGTCATCGGGGGAAGCTCGATGCCGTACTTGAGAAACATGCGCGCGGTTTCGGGAAAGATATATGCGACGTAGAAAATCGTTGCGAGAAGGAGCAAAATAAGGGTGATCATCGGCATGAGCATGGCGCTTTTCATGCTCTTCTTGAACTCGAGCCTGCGTTCGAGGAACTTGGCGGTCGAATCATACATCTCAGCCATGGCGCCGCTTTTCGATGCGAGCCCGAGCATCTTCGCGGTGAACTTTCCGAGGATATGCTCGTGCTTCAGAAATACCCGCTCACTCTCCGCACCCTTTCTCAGGTCCGTGTTGATGTCTTTGAGCGTTTCGCGCAACGTCTTGTTGTCGATATCATTGGAGAGGAGATTCAGTACTTCGTTAAATGGGAGTTTCTCACGCAGCAGATCCGCACTCAGCCGGACGAAGGTGATGACGTCAGCCACCGGTGGTTTCCCGACCGCAAGCGAGATTTTCTTTCGGACGAAAACGACTTTGTATCCCATCGAAGTAAGAGCATTTTCGACCTCGGTCTTGGAGTAGGCTTTCTGCTCGCCCTCGATGGTCTTCTCGCCTTTCTGCGCCTTGTAAATGAACAGCGTCCGTCTCTCCAGCTTATCAAGCCGGAATGAACGTCCTTTTGCCAGTTCCTGGATTTTCTTCTTGGCTTCCCCCGTATTACCGGCGCTGACGGTGCCGGTGATGATTTTGCCCGAAGGGACAGTCCCCTGAAATCGAAAATCCGCCATGATACACCTTCCAGATGATCCTACTTCCAATCCGAGCTCCTGATGAGAAGCACAACCCAACCTTCTCTTTGGCTCATGACTAAGATAGAGGCTGATTCTTAACAGAGACTTAACTGCGGATTACAAACGCGAAAGAAACTTCTGCAGGTCATTCCCTCCCCGAGCAGCGATTCAGGCATGAAAAAAGCGCCGCTGTCTGGGACAGCGGCGCTCTTCGGAAGAACCGATATGATCATGAACACTGTTTCCGTTACGGCGTCGTTGTGCCAGCGCCATCCCATGCGGAGTAATCAACCTGTACCCGCAGATCGTCATCTGTCTGCGTCATGTCCACGTCAATGGTAACGGCTTTCCCGTCCTCCGTTTTTGATGTTCCGGTAACGGAGAAGGCATCTGCCGCACCGGTGATGGTGTAGGTCGCATTGACATTTTCACCCGCGCCGCTGCCATTGTCGGCCATGCCGCAATCTTCGATGGTGATATCGTCGAACGTATTGTTTCCGCCACCGAGCATGGTCGGCTTGCGGTAGAAGCCCTGGGCTGCCGCGGCGATGCGGAGGCAGTCCTGCGTGATGGCGTCCTTGTTCGCCTGCGCCGCGTTGGTCCCGAAGATATTGATACCGACCACGACCGCGATACCGACGATGATCACACCGAGAACGATGAGAAGAAGCTGTTGCGTACCCATAACATTACTCCTGAAAGTTGGTGAAGAGAGAGAAAGAGATTGAGTTAATACAGCAAACCGTGTTGGTTTCTTTTCTCAGAATGTCTGCAGACAAATCTACAGGGCCATTCTTACAAACGGCTTAATCCACCATTACAAGAGTGAAAGGATGAGTTCAGGCTGGAAAGACAGGATGCAGTTTTTCGTAATAACAGGTATTAATCCCTTTATACCTTCAGTGGCAGGCGCACGGTGAACGTACTTCCCTTCCCTTTCTCGCTCTGGACCGTGATGCTTCCCCCGTGATTCTTCACGATCCACTGTACGAGATACAGCCCCAGTCCCGTGCCTTTCCGGCCTGTCGACGCGCTGTCATCGACGCGATAGAAACGCTCGAACAGCCGCGGAATGGATTCTTCGGGAATCCCGATGCCGGTATCGGCCACTGCGACAGAGACGGTCTCGTCGTTCTTTGTCATCGACAGCCGGACGCTCCCATGCCGGGTATTGTACTTGACGGCGTTGTCGATGAGGTTCAGCAGCACACGCCGGATACGCAACGGCTCCCCCTCGATGAAGGCTTCACATGTTCCCCCGAGTTCGAACGTGATATCGGCCTGTGCGGCGAACATTTCCGCCTCGTCGGCGATTTCCTCGACGATCTCCCCCAGGTCGAGCGGCTGCATCTCAATCGGACGCTCCCCGATCTCCGTCTTGGCGATCAGCAGCAGATCGTCAAGAATGCGTGAGAGGCGCATGATCTCTTCGAGCAGGCTTCCAAGCAGCTGCTGGTATTGCTCCGGCTTCTTCGGATTGCGAAGCGCCAGTTCGATTTCTCCCCGCATGATGGTCAGCGGCGTGCGCAGCTCGTGCGATGCATTGGCGGAGAAGTTCTGGATCTGCTCGTACGCCGTCTGCATGTTTTCAATCGTGCTGTGCACGCTGTGCATTTTCTGCTGGAAATCAAGGTCATCCATCCCACCTTCCTCCAGGCCGATATCAAGCACGTCCTGGTTCTTGCGCGGATGCAGTTCCTGCGAGATAATCCATCCGATGGTGAAGGCGAAGAACAGGCCGGCGGGAATGAACAGAATACCGATACCGGTGAAATTGAAGGTCGGGAACTGGCGGGTGAAGACGGTGATGACCAGCAGCAGAATGAACGCGAACGCACCGAAGATGGTGGAGCCGTACAGCAGCACCGCTTTTTGGCGCGGACCCAGTTTCATTCCTCGTCGTCCTTGAGGATGTAGCCGACGCCGCGAATGGTGTGGATGAGTTTCACATCATAATCGTCATCCACCTTCTTCCGCAGCCGCGTCATGTATACATCAAGCACATTCGTGCCCGTATCAAAGGTGATTTCCCAGATATGCTCGATGATGGCGGAACGGGTCAGCACGGTGTTCTTGTTGCGCAACAGATACTCGAGCAGCTTGAACTCCTTGACGGTGAGATCGATGACCTGATCATCACGCCTGACGACGTGCTGAATCTGATCGAGTTCAAGCGTATCGGCGGTGAGCACGTTTGTCGGTTTGTCCATCTGCGCGCGGCGCAGCAGTGAACGGACGCGCGCGATGCACTCAGCGAGGGCAAAAGGCTTGGTAAGATAGTCATCGGCGCCGATGTTGAGCACCTCGACCTTGTTCTCTAGCTGTCCCTTCGCGGTCAGTACGAGTACCGGCGTGTTCTTTTCCTTCCGCAGCTCCTTGAGGACTTCCACCCCGTTCTTTTTCGGGAGCATGAGATCGAGAATGATGACATCATAGCTCTCGGTCAGGGCCATGAACAGGCCCTTGTCGCCGTCTTCGGCGGTATCAACGGAAAAAAGTTCCTCCTCGAAACCTTTCTGAAGGAACTGGGAAACTTTGAGTTCATCTTCGACGATGAGTAAGCGCATGGCAGCCGAATATGTGTTGCAGAACCAGCGGGCAGTTTAATGCAACGCGGGAAAACTTGCAAATTCCGATGAGGGAGTGTTTACCGGGCTCGCACGGGCGCTGTTTCAGTTCGCGTGACGGGCAGCGAGAAGCTGAAGGTGGAACCCTTGCCCTCTTCACTCTCAACCCATATACGTCCCCGGTGTCTGACAACGATGTTCTGCGCAATCGCGAGTCCCAGACCGGTGCTGCGCTCGTTCCCCGTCGGCTTGACGCTCGTCGTGCTGAACGGACGAAACAGCGAACCGATTTCCTTCTCGGGGATGCCCGGACCATGATCCCGCACGGAAAAAACGAGATCCTGTTCAGTATACTGATAGGAGATCTCGATGACCGAGCCTTTAAATGAGAACTTGATGGCGTTGTCGATGAGATTCGAGATGACCTGCTCGATACGTGCGGGATCGAAGATAAAAGCCGGCAGCGTATCAACACGCTGCACGGAAAGATCGATACCTTTTTTGTCCGCGGTGAACGCGACGCGCTCGAGTACGGTATCCAGCACGGCATTGAAATCCGCCTGCTGCATGTTCAGATCCAGCTTCCCTGTCTCGATCTTCTGCACGTCGAGGAGATCATTGATCATCTGCACCATGAAGCTGCTGCTGGACTGAATGGCTGAAATGATCGTGTGCTGCTCTTCGGTGAGATTGTCCGCATTGTCCTTGCCCAGGAATTCACTGTATCCCTCGATCAGGTAGAGCGGATTTCGGAGATCGTGCGCCGCCATCCCGAGCAGCATATTTTTCTGCTCGTTGAGCAGTTTCAGTTGTTCATTGTTTTTCTCAAGCTCTTCCTGCATGCTGCGAAGCTGCTTGTTGACCTTCTCGAGCTCCGCATTCTTCTCGACGGCATTCTCGTAGGTGGAAAGGAGCAGGTCGATGATCTGAATCCGCTCCGAGGTCAGGTAATGCTTCTTGTTCGCGAAATAAATCTCTATCCCCATCCCCGTGCGCATGCGTGACCGCACATCGAGATTGATGAGGATGTACTTGATGCGCGAAAGAAGCGCCTCCTCGCTGTAGGGCTTGTTGAGGAAGTTGTCGGCTCCGCTTTCAAGGCCGCGAATAATATCCTGCGGGTCTGACAGTGTCGTCAGCAGGATGACGGGAAGATCCTTCAACTCCTCGTCAGTCTTGATCGCCGTGCAGAATTCGTAGCCGTCCATTTCTGGCATGAGGACATCCGAAATAACCAGTGTGGGACGCCGCTGCCTGACTGCCTCAAGGCCTTCCCTGCCGTTGACTGCGAGGCGGACGGTGTACTCCTGCTTCTCGAGGATGTACTTCAGCTTCAGCGCCTGCGTGGGACTGTCTTCAACAACGAGTATTTCTATGCCGGTTGCCATCATCGTTTCTCAGAATGATCCTTATGCGTCGCCGGATATCCGATGCGCGTTCCGTATTCCACCAGCGACGGTCTCGAGTGCAGATCCAATTTCGGGCAGTGGAAGGATGAAACGCGCCGCCCGCAGTTTGATCGCCTCACCCGGAATACCGTGGATCAGCGACGTTCGTTTGTCCTGCGCAATCGTACACGCACCATGATCGAACAGTGTGCGCATTTCCGCCGCACCGTCGTTCCCCATGCCGGAGAGCAGAACAGCAGCGGCGTTGGACTGATACTCATCTGCAACGCTTTGAAAAAGTCGGGCTATGGATGGTCGGAATCCATTTACGGGAGCATCGTGCAATAACAGAATACGACGGTCGGAATCGACAGTCAAGTGTGCGTCATCCGGTGCGAGATACACCGTCCCGGCCTCCGGAATCGTGCCGTTCTCCGCAATGCGGACACGCAGCGGGGTCTGTTCGTCGAGCCAGCGTGTCAATCCGGTAATATATCCCTTGGCAATATGCTGAACAACGAGAATGGGAACGGGAAATGTCTCATGGATCCCGCCGAACACCTGCTGGAGCGCCTGTGTGCCGCCTGCAGATGCGCCGATTGCGACAATATGAACGGGAGGACGGCTCTCCGCATTCTCCTGCGCGGGATGCATGATGCGCTGGAACGATTCGAAGCGCGTGCTGTCCCATCTTCGCACCACTTTTACTTCCGACATAAGACGCAGATTCCTGCACAGCTCGCCCGCACCTGTGGACGATGCTCCCCCGTGATCACTCTCGGGTGGGAGCTCGAGCACGGTCAGCGCACCGTCTTCCAGTGCCTGTATCGAACGTGTACCGGCCTGATCAGCACTTCTCTCCGCGAGGATGACAACGGGCACAGGATGCTTGTGCATGATTTCCTGTGTCATCCGATGCACGTCAGCGGGTCCGCAGGCGGCATCGAGCGCAACGATCTGTGCATTGGAAGTGGAGAGCTGCGACATGAACTCGTCATCATCGAAACTCAGTCGCACCGTGTCGATTTCATGATCGAGCGACAGAACGCTGCGAATTCTCTGGGCACGGGCGGCAGATTGCGCTATGACAAAGACACGTACCATCAGAGCAACCTCGAAATGACCTCGAGGAGGTTGCTCTGATCGAAACTGCTCTTGATGATGTACGCGTTTGCACCAACATCAAAACCGCGTTCACGGTCCTCCTTCGATTCGAGACCTGTGACCAGCACAACGGGCAGTTCGGAGAGTTTATCGTCGCGCCGAATGCTTTCCGTCAATTCGAATCCATTCATACGGGGCATTTCAACATCTGAGACGACGAGATGGAACTCTTCCTCGCGAAGACAGGTCAGCGCATCGATCCCGTCGACTGCGGTGCGGACGCTGTACCCGGTGGAAAGAAGAATATCATGCAGCAGAACACGGGAAGTAATGGAGTCATCCACCACAAGAAGATTTCTGCGTTTTCTGTCATCGGCGAACGACGGATCGGGCGCGTCCCTTTCCTGCGTCTGGCGCGCGCGCTCGAACACATCCTGGATGTGCAGGACGGGAACGAGTTCGCCTGTTCCGAGAAGACTCGCCCCGGCAATGGTCCGGACGCGTGAAACCGGAGCGGGAAGCGGTTTCACCACCACATCCTGCTCCCAGAGGATTTCATCGACTTCCAGCCCGAGCATGTCTCTTCCGTATTTCAGCATCAACAGGATCGCCTGGGTTCCCTCCTCCGCCTTGCTGCCCGACGGCATCTGCAGAATATTTTCAAGACGATGCACCGTCACGCTTCTGTCAGCATAGTCCAAAACCGTTCGGCCATCCAGCGAGGAAAAATCTTCCCGATGAACCATCATGCCGCGCTCGACATGCTGCAGCGGTACGATATACATTCTTCCGGCACTGCGCACAAGTACCCCGCGCGCATTGGAAAGGGACACCGGAAGGGAAAGCAGAAATTCCGTGCCCGCACCCGTTTCGGTACGAACTGCGATATCCCCGCCGAGGGCATGGATATTCTCTCGGACGACGCTCAGACCGACTCCCCGGCCGCTGATATCGGTGATGATATTACTGGTCGACAGACCGGATTTGAAAATCAGATCAAGGATGTGCCGTGTATCGAGGGAATCCGCTTCCTCGGCTTTCAGCAGGCCTTCCTGGACCGCCTTTTTACGGACGCGACCGACATCGATACCGCCGCCGTCATCGCTGACACTGACCTGTATTCGATTGTCCGTTCCGATGCTGATCGCCAGGCGCAGGCTTCCCGCTCCGGATTTTCCCGCCCGCACGCGTCGATCCTCCTCTTCGATACCGTGATCGATACTGTTGCGCAGCAGATGGATGAGGGGATCCTTCAGTTCTTCGAGAATGCGCTTGTCGATGCGGATATCCTCACCGGTGACCGTGAAGTGCACCTTTTTTCCAAGATCCCGTGCCAGCTTGCGCACCATGGGATGCAATGTATCGGTGATGAGGGCGAAGGGCATGAGCAGCAGCTGCTTTACGCGGTCGATCAGGGCTTCGGACATGGAATCCATGATGTACATCGTTCCACGGCCGTCCTCGATGCCCTTGCCGACGGCCGACTCAATGCCTTCCATCTGCCGCGCGGTCCATTTGATGAAATGCAGCAGATTCTCGTACTGCTCAGTGTAATAGGCGGCATCCTTGACTGTTCCCTTGATACTGTCCCATTGTTCAAGTGATTCCTGCCTGTGCTTCTGATATTCGCGCAGCCATTCCCTGCACTGTTCGACGATGAGTTTCATATCAGACGCCGCGCGGCCAATCATGAACTTGACCGAGCTGAGTTCCTCGGCCTGTCGATACAGGGCATCGAGTTCCGAAAGCTGCACGCGAACGGTCTCGCCTGAGGCGCGGACAGATGCAGTGCCGTTGCCACCGGGTTTCGACGCAGATGTTCCGGAGATCTTCTCCTCAGACCGATCCGTTTTCGGCCGCGGCGCATCATCATCGTGCCCTGCTTCCACATCCATCGCCGATTTTGCCGGTTCAGTTTCCGCGGGACGCTCATCGAACTGCACGGATTCGGAGTTCTCCGCCGCATCCACTGGTGGGACTTCTGATCCCGTTGATTCTGCGGGATCACTCTGTTTTGATTGCTCCACACCCTCCCCGGAGGACGGCACGTCGTCGTTCTCAATGTGAAGATCCGGCAGCGGCATGTCGATCAGATCGCCGGGAAGCGAAGCTGAAGCCGTTGTCAGCGTCCCCTGAGATGCACCGTCGGCCGCGACACTGCTTTCACTCTTGATGCGATCCACCAGCGAGGTGAGCGTCTCATCGGAAATCGGGCGCTCCTCATCGGAGGAAAGCAACGCTTCAAGCAGCGTCATCGCCTCGTCGAGCAGGACGAAATGCGTTTCGCGAATTGACCTGGCATCCTTTTTCCAAACAGCGAAGAATCCCTCCATGGCCTGGCAGAGCGCCTCGACATCACTCCGGTTGACCGCGCGCGCGGCTCCTTTCAGGCTGTGCGCCTCTCGGAACACCAGATCGAGCACCGACTGCGCACCGCCCCCGCCCGCCTGCTCGATATCGGCGATTCCCTTGCTGATCGTGCGGAGATGCTCGTCCGCCTCGATCGCAAATGCTTCGCGAAGTTTCTGAAGAAATTCTTCTTCCATCATGGCTGTCAATGAGACCGGGGATTAAAGATTATAGCGTTCGACAAAGCGCTGCAGGCGCGTGCCGAGTTCCTTGAGGTTCTGCGCTGTGAGTTCCACCTGATGGATGGACTCCACATTTTGTTCACTGGCCGACTTGATATGCTGGATCGCCGTATTCACCTGATCGAGTCCGGCAACCTGTTCCTTTGCCGATGCCGAGATCTGTAGCATGGATTCCGCCGTCTCGTTGATCCCGCTCATCACGGTCTGAATCGCTTTTCCGGAAACGGTCGAGAGTTGCGCTCCGTCCTCCGCCAGTTTTGTCCCGCGTTCGGCGACCATGACGGCCGATGCCGTCGCCTTCTGCGTATCTATGAGTATCGAACGCACTTTCGAGGTTGCCTGCTTTGACTGCTCCGAGTGGTTTCGGATTTCCTTCGCGACGACGGTGAATCCCTTGCCGTACTCACCCGCCTTTGCCGCCTCGATCGCCGCATTGACGGCTAGAATATTGGACTGCTCCGCGAGATCATTTACGGATGTGACGATATCCCCGATCGCCTGGCTCTGTTCGCTCAGCTTGATGATGCTTTCCGCGATCCCGCGCATCTGCTCGCGGATGTTCTCCATGCTGGAAATGCTTTTTTCTATGGAGTCCACACCGTCGCGTGACACGCGCAGTGTCTGCTGGGTATCATCGGAGATGGTCTTCGCCTTGTGATTCGACAGCTGGGATGCCTGTTTGACTTCAAGCAGCGTGGCAGCGGTTTCGTTGACAGCGGACGCCGTCTCCCGCGCCCCGGCAGCGATCTGTACCATCGTCGAGGAGAGCTCGGCCGTGGCGGACGCGAGGACGTTGATGCCCTCGATCATCTCTCGGATCTGCGTGCGCAGCCGCTCCACCATTGTCGAGAGCGCCTTTCCGAGCACATCCTTCTCAGACAGCGGGGTGATTTCGACGGTGAGGTCTCCGTCCGCGATCCGTGCGGCGACCTGCGCTTCGTGGTCGCTGTTGGCGCGGAGCTTCTCAAGTGTCTTGAGCAGTTCTCCGACCTCGTCATGCCTGTCAGTGCGAATCGGAACGGTCGTATCTCCCTGGCCGAGTCGATCTGCGATTTCCGTCGCCTCACTCAGAGGACGGGAAATGAGACGCGAGATCATCGTGGCGAAAAAGACAACGAGCGCAATCCCGATGCTGAAAATGATCAGCCGCGCAACCATTGCAGTATTCTCAATGTTTTCCAGCTGCTTTTTCGACGCCTCGAAGAGATTCTTCAGCTCGTAGGCAAACAGATCGATTGAACCATAAAAAGCCATGCTGTTTTCTTCGAGATCGCTGCGAATCCTGTCCAGGGAGACGAGATCTCCGGACTCGATCGCCGCCATTGCCGGAGTAGTCAGATCCTGATATGAATCATGGATGCGGGAGATTTTCAGAAACTGCTTCTGCGCATTGTCCATGCTCGCCGCGACCGACTCTGCATCAATCTGTGAAGTGCTGAGCGTAAACAGATTCTGCGTTCGTTTCAGCGACGCCTGCACTGTTCGCTGCTGATCAAGGAATTGTTCCTTCAGCTCATCGTAGCTGACACCCGGAGCCGGTGAATCCGCGAATGAAAGACACCGGGCAAACAGCACTCGCTCCCGCATCAGGTCATTCATGAGGTCGCTCCCGGCCTGATTCAGCGGGATCTGCGTATTCATGATGGTTTCATACTCGACGAGTGAGCGCGAGGACTGCATGTTTTCAACACCGATCAGCGCCAGCAGAAATGCAATGACGATGCCGAAGCCGATAAGCAGCTTATATTTGGTTTTGAGATTGACGAACCATTTCATGATCGCACCTGTATGGGTGAATTGCGTTCTGTTCCGTTACTGTTCGGCAGTGGCTGCCATTTCGCTGATGACGTCGTCCGCCGAGACAAGGAGAATGCCGTCGGGCGAAAGGCCCTGAAGAAATCGACGTGTCCGCTCACCAATCTCATGCGGGAGTTCTTTGAGTTCCGCTGCATCAATGGTATCCATCCCGTGAACCGCATCGACCAGAATGCCGATCCGGTAATGGTCGTGACGCAGCATGACGACGCGGTGCATCGTGGTCAGCTCGGATGCGGGAATGCTGAGCAGGCGTTTGAGATCAATGACGGCGAAGAGCACTCCGCGATTATTCGAAATACCGAGAACGGCATGACTGCTGTTCGGCAGTGCGACGAGGCTCTGCATCGGAATCACTTCTTCGATATGACTGCACGGAAGGGCATATTTCCTCTCGCCGAGAGAGAACAGAAGAACATCCTTGAGATTGCGTTCACGGTCATGTCCGTTCCCGTTTCGCTGTGCATACTCCTTTGCCCGCCGGCGGAGGATATCCCTGTCAGCAGCCTGCCCTTCCGCTGCATCAGCATTCATGGACTCCGTTACTTTCTGCAGCATTGAATGGATTTCCATCCAGCTCGTATCCGTTTCATCCGCAATCTGTCTGTGATCCTGCTTCATAATTCACTGAGCATGGTGGTAATGATCTCGATCATGCGCCGGACGCTCAAGCCGCCGGGGTCGACAACCGCGTTCTTGTCTTCACAGCTCTCAAGCAGTTCGAGCGCATTGCGAAAGTGCCTCCGTGCCCTGTCATTGCGACCCAGATGACGGTACATGCTGCCGACGGCGAAATGTGCCGGGATGCTCCCGTGATCCAGATACAGTGCGCGGTGAAATTCCTGCATCGCAAGAGATGTCTTTCCGGTTTCACGGAGGATGGTCGCATAGATGATGTGCGCCTGAGAGTTCATTTTTTCGGTTTCCACTGCTCCCCGTGCAGCGGCCAGCGCCTCCGGAAATTCCCCCTGATCCGCATACCGGCGCGCCGTGTCGATGAGTTCTTCCACGTGACGGCTCTCCGCACGCTCGTGTCTCCGTTTCCTGGTGGCCGTGCTGGTGATCCCGGTCTCCGGTTTTGTTGCCGAATGGAATCCCGGCGCCGATATTTCCGCCGCCGTACCGTCGGAAGTGTTCACCTGGCGCTTCTCCGGCAGAACATTCCATTGCCGCATTGCGGATGCGGTTTCCTCTCCCATCGCGGGATACGGATCGGATTCCCCGACCTTCTCTGCCGGCTTCTTTTTCAGCGAAAGGATGTGGCTTACCCTGCCCTGCTTTCTGAACAGCGTCGCGTCCCCGAAGCGCACACCCTCGAAACCGGGATTGTTGATCAGCGTCGTTTCCGTTAGGCTCGGGATGAGCCATCCGTTTTCCAGCACGGACCGCCGGAATCCCTGCACGATGTGCTGGATTTTCGGCCGCGTGAAATACATGAGCACGTTGCGGCAGAGGATGATGTCGAATCCGCATGGATACTCCGCATGAGGAGCTGCGAGATTGAGCATCCGAAACTCCGTCATTACGCGGATTCGATCGCTGATCTGGAGTTTCCCATCCTCCGTTCCGCGGAAGTACTCCTGGATGATCCCCGCGGGAATGTCGCGGAACGACCACTCCCGGTAACGGCCTTCCCGGGCGCGCTCAATTGCCGACGGATTTACATCGGTCCCGAGCACGGAGATATTCCATCCATCTCGCTTGTCGAGCATTGAATCCACCAGTATCGCCACGGAATACACTTCTTCGCCGGAACTGCAGCCGGCGCTCCATATACGCAGTTCCCTGTGGCCCTGTTTTTCCTTCGCCTCGATGATTTCGGGGAGTACATGTTCGCGCATAAGGGAGAAAGCGATGATTTCTCTGAAGAAATATGACTCGCCAATCGTCAGGTGCTTCCCGAGAATCTGCACCTGCATCGGACTGACGTCGCCGCTTCCGAGCCATGCCACACAGGCGGTGACATCATCGAAACCGAGTTCGCGCGCGGCCGGTTTGAGCAAACGCAGCAGGTCACTCCACTGATGCTGCTGATACCGGAGACCGAGCAGCTGCTCGACCCGCTTCAGCGCCGCTTCCAGAATGATATGTTGTTCTTCCTTTTTCAGTGTTCTTCCTGCTTCAATATGGTGATGCAACGGCGTTCGGGTGTACCTCGCGGACCTCCGTGACGGAAGTGCTCACCGACTCTGACCGGTATGACGCGTCATCGATCAGCCGGTCGGTATCGAGTACGAATACCATGGTTTCTTCGTGCATGATGACGCGCTCTATACTACTCTGATTGACTGCCAGGTACCCGGGACGCGCTTCCGCATCGCCATCTCCATCGATTATTTCGCAGACCTGTTCCGCCAGCAGAACGAACGTTCGGCCGCTGCTTCTGACAACGATGAATCTATCCTGCGCCTTCAATGACACCGTGTTGTCAGTCGCGGACGCATCCACCCGTATGACAGGCAGAATGTCCCCGCGCAGGCTGACAAGCCCCACAACACCGCGCTGCAGACCGGGAACGCCGGTCATCTCAAACGCCGGCAGCACCTCATCGACACGCTCAAGGGAAACGCCGAACATGCGGTCTCCCGAGATGTACAGCAGCAGTTTCGGTGCGGTTTGGTTCATGGATTTCCTGTGTGTGCGAGCGAAGCGGATACGGCATCCGCTCGGTTTCGAGGGCATGCCGTGCGAGGACGGCAGCTTTGATGGGATGAAAGATAGCCCCCCATCCTTTCGGCACGCTGAACAGCGCATTAAAAAATATTAATGGGAAAAAGCGCGCCCCATGACTCCACTTGCGGAATAATGGGGCGCAGAAAAGAACGGTCGGGTCGGTGCGGCGTCTGTGCTGCTGCGCACCGAACCGGCTGGCGGGATATGAAAATGTCAGGTCACGCCAGACCCAGGCGCTCGAAAATCATGTCGACATGGCGTGTGCCTCGATCCACGTCGAAACAGGCCGCGATGTCCTCATCCGAGAGCGTCTCGCGAATGCGGCTGTCCGACTCGGCGAGCTCACGCAGGTGCACATCCTCTTTCCAGACGCGCATGGCGTGCTCCTGCACGATTGCGTAAGCGTCCTCGCGCAGCATACCCCTCTTCGTCAGCGCCAGGAGCAGCTGCTGGGAGAATATCAGTCCGCGCGTTCCGTTGAGATTTTTCAGCATGTTTTCGGGATACACGAAAAATTTCTCGACGATGTTCTTCATCTTCGCCAGCATGTAGTCCAGCGCGATCGTCGCGTCGGGCAGAATGACGCGCTCGACCGATGAATGCGTGATGTCGCGCTCGTGCCAGAGGGACTGGTCCTCGAATCCTGCGATCGCATACCCGCGCAGCAGGCGCGACATGCCGGCGACCCGTTCACAGGTAATCGGATTGCGCTTGTGCGGCATCGCCGAGCTGCCCTTCTGTCCCTTGGCGAAAAATTCCTCGACCTCCAGCACTTCGGTTTTCTGCAGATGGCGGATTTCTGTGGCGAACTTCTCCAGCGATCCGCCAATAATGGCAATGGTGGAAAGAAATTCCGCATGGCGGTCGCGCTGCAGAATCTGCGTGCTGATCGGCGACGGCTTCAGTCCCATTTTCTCACAGACATACTTTTCCACGAACGGATCGATGTTGGCGTAGGTGCCGACCGCGCCGGAGATTTTCCCGAAGGAAATCCGTTCGATCGCACGATCGAGTCGTTCGAGATTGCGGCGCATCTCCTCATACCAGAGCGCCATCTTGAGACCGAAAGTCATCGGCTCAGCATGAATGCCGTGCGTGCGTCCGATCATGGGCGTGAACTTGTGCTCCTTCGCGCGGACCGCGATCACGTCCATCAACCCCATCACTCCCTCGCGAAGCAGCAGTCCCGCCCGCCGCGTCACAGCCGCAAGCGCGGTATCGACGACATCGGATGAAGTCAGTCCGAGATGAACATACCGCGATGCTTCGCCGACGTTTTCAGCGACATTTGTCAGGAAGGCGATGACATCGTGGTTGAGCGTTTTTTCGAGCTCGTTGATGCGCTCGACGGAAAAGTCGGAGCGGTCGCGAATGTCGGGCAGGGCTTCCCGCGGAACGAGGCCGAGCTCGGACTGCGCCTCGCATGCGTAGATCTCGATTTCCAGCCAGGTCTGGAATTTCGCCTCGTCGGTCCACAGCGTCCCCATCTCGGGACGCGTATAGCGATGAATCATGGTGCTCCTCTTATTCCAAAGTCAAATCGATGTTTCGGATGGTATTGTTCCTGAGGATTTTCAGGGGAATCGTCTCACCGGTCACCGCATACCGAATCATGCTCTGCAGCACAGTCACCGAGAATACCGGCTCACCGTCCGCCTCGAGAATGATATCAGCGACTTCCAGACCAGATTCCGCGGCAACGCCTCCGGGATCGGTGATCTGCGTGACGATGACACCCTCGATCTTTTCGAGATCATATGCCTGCGCGATGGCCTCGTTCACCGGCTGCACGCGGAAACCGGGATTGAAATTCCGGTTCACCTCGCCCTCGTCGCGGAGCTGCTCGATGATCATCCTCGCACGGTTGATGGGCACCGCGAATCCCAGACCGATATTCCCTTCGTTCGGGGTATAAATGACCGTGTTGATGCCGATCACCTTTCCTTCGCCGTTCACCAGCGGACCGCCGCTGTTACCGTGGTTGATCGCCGCGTCGGTCTGCACCATGTTGCGGTACACCCTGCCCTCACTTCCCTCGAGGTAGATACTCGTGGCGCTTATCACTCCCACGGTGACCGTCGGTTTCGCGCTTGCGGAAAACAGGCCGAAGGGATTGCCGAACGCGATGCTCCATTCCCCGACAATGACGTCGTCGGAGTTGCCGAGTACGAGATACGGAAGATCATCATCGACATCTATCTTGATCAGCGCGACATCCGTAACCGGATCGGTACCGATCAGCTCCGCATCGTGTTTCGTGCCATCGGTCATCGTGACCGAAATCCGCTCCGCACGTCCGACCACATGATCATTCGATACGATATACCCGTCATCGGAGATGATAAAACCGCTCCCGGCAGTCTGCGTTTCATACATCTGGTCGCCGTACCCGAACATCCGCCAGAACGGATGAACCGCGCGCCGGCGAAGCTCGGTGACATTGACGCCGACGACGGCGGGACTGACCGTCTCCACGGCACGGGTGATGGCGTTACGGCGCGAATTGGAGATATCATCTCCTCCTGCCGCGTTTCCGCGGGCGTCTTTCTTCGATTGACCGGAGGATTGCACCGCAGCCGAGCCGTCATCAGCGGCGCCGGGATCCGAGTCGCAGGACTGCAGCGCACCAGGGACAACGAGAATGGAAAGCGTCAGGAGAATGACTCGAAAGGAAGGAAAGCATTTCATGACGGGAAAAACCTCTATTGCGATTTGCGTGAATGCGAATACGTGCCGACGAGCTGCCGCAGCGGTTCGATGTGCTTGATCAGAATGAGCGCAAACAGCACAGTGGCGACTACGGCTACCATGTATTCTTCAGGCGGAGTGAAGAGATTCACCACACACACAAGGTCCATTGCGAGCAGTACCGTGAATGGTGAGAGCAGCGTCGCGGCGATATTTCCGAAATGGACATTCTTTGTCTTCAGGAATCCGGCAAGCCAGAAGGCGCCCCAGATTGCCGGCAAAAGCGGATTGAACACCAGCGCGGCACCGGCGGCGGGAGCGAGTCCGCGCCCTCCCTTCCAGCCGATCCAGGGAGAGTAATTGTGGCCAAGCACGACGCCGATCATCGCGGCGGACGCGGCAAAAAATGCATCGCCGAGTGCTGCATACACGATCAGGACGGGAAACGCGCCCTTGAGCAGATCAATAACGAGCACGGAGGCACCGATGCGCCGCGATCGTGATACTTCAAATGCGTTCAGTGTTCCAACATTTCCGCTGCCCTCCGCGCGTACATCCTTCCCGCTCTGTTTCCGGACGAGGATGTAGGCGGTCGGAAACGACCCCGTGAGAAATGCCAGCAGCCCGCTTGCAGCGGGAATGATAATTTCTTCCATCTTTAAAATATACGATAAAGATTGCAGATAATCTTCGCTTTCATGCCCCGAAAATCGGCGCGAAGCTCCTGTCGGACGCATTGTTCGCGCTAGACACTTTCATAATGCGAAGTTAGAGAGATGATTTTCATTGACAATAGAATATGTTTTTTGTAAGTTAAAGATCCTCAATAAGTTACTGGATATTGAGATCGAATGAGTTCTGCTGGAAAATGGATTATCGGGATTGTGGCCGCCTTTGCGGGAATGGGATTCATCATTCTTGCGATGGCCGTATTCATGCTTGCCACGGCCGTCACGGCCCCCGAGTCGGATACATATGAGGAAAGCTGGGGCGGCACGAGCAGTGACCGCGTTGCGCTTATCGAGATCGAAACGCCGATTTTCGATGCGGATGATGTCGTCCGTCAGCTGCGCAAGTACCGGCAGTGGAACACGGTCAAAGCCATCGTGCTGCGTCTGGACTCCCCCGGAGGAGCAGTCGTCCCGAGCCATGAAATCTACGAGGAAGTGCTCCGCACCGAGAAGCACGGAAAGCCCGTTGTGGTGTCGATGGGATCCGTCGCGGCGAGTGGTGCATATTATATTGCCTGCGGAGCATCACGCATCGTATCGAACCCCGGCACGATCACCGGCAGCATCGGCGTTGTTTCGGAATTCGCCAGTTTCGGTGAACTGCTCGACAAAATCGGCATCGAAACGACGATCATCAAATCCGGTGAATACAAGGATATCGGGAATCCCGCACGGGAAATGCGGGACCGCGAACGGGAACATCTGCAGCGCACCATCGACAACATCTACGATCAGTTCGTTGAGGTTGTTGTGCGGGGACGTCAGCTCTCCGATGATTCGGTGCGCACACTTGCCGATGGCCGCATCTTTACCGGGGAGCAGGCATACGGACTCGGTCTCGTCGACACACTCGGCACACTGCAGACTGCCGTCACCATTGCGGGCACGCTCGGTAAAATAGAGGGCGAACCGCGCATCACACGCGAGCGCGAGGAAGAATCGCTCATGGATATCGTCCTCGGAGCGCAGACACGACAGACGATCGAAGACATGGGCACCCGCCTGCGAAATCAGTCCCCGCTCGAATACAGATTGATATACTAATAACAGCTCTGGAAGGTAGTGTCGTGACAAAAGCAGACATCGTGGACAACATCGCAGCCGCCACCGGTTTGACGAAAGTTGAAACCGAAGCGGTTGTGGACGGATTTCTCGCCACCGTCAGTCAGGCTCTCAAGGAAGGGCACTCAATAGAAATCCGCGGCTTTGGCAGCTTCAAAGTGAAGAAGCGCAAGGCCCGCATGGCACGCAATCCTCGTACCGGCGAAGAGGTCTTTGTCGATGAGCATTACGTCCCGATTTTCAAAGTCTCGAAGGAACTGCGCGCGGGCGTGGATCAGAATCTGAAAGCAAACGAATAATGGCAGAAACGAAACATACATGTCCATCCTGCGGATCGGCCGTCCCCGGAGAAGCCGACGTCTGCGACATCTGTGGAGAGGATCTTCAGGCTGCGGCTGCCCGTGCACGATCAGCTGCGCAGCGGGAGCAGGAAGCGGCAACATCCGAAGCGCCGGCTGTCCAGCGGAAAGAACAGTCCCGCCCGGCGGGGAATGCATCGCGTCCGCCTGCCCGGCGAAAGGCTGCCTCTTCTGCCGGCCGCACGAAGCAGGGCACCGCTCAGGGCAGCGTCCTCTTCTCGACGCCGCAGTGGATCGCCATCGCCGCGAGTTCCTTCCTGCTCGGTGCGGTACTGACAGCGACGCTGCTCCCTTCCGGCAGTCCGCCTGCAGGAGACGTATCCGCGTCGGCACAGTCACAGCAGGCCCCGCAGCAGCAGCCGCAGATCGATCTCGAGCGTCTGGAAAGCATGCGCGCATATATCGAAAATCATCCGGACGACCTGGAGGCACAGCTGCGCTTCGCCAATGAACTGCATGATGCGAAGCTCCTCGACCAGGCGATTGCGCAGTACAAGGACTATCTGGGAAAAGATCCCACCAATCCCGATGCACGGGTTGACCTGGGAATTTGTTATTTTGAACTGCAGCAGTATGATGCTGCGATACAAGAGATGGAGCGCGCCGTCCGCGACGCGCCCGATCATCAGCTGGGACACTACAATCTCGGCATTGTAAATCTCAACGCCGGCAATCCCGAAGCCGCACGCACGTGGTTCGAAAAAGCGCGCGATCTCGATCCGTCGTCGGTTTACGGACGCGATGCTGATCAGATTCTTCAGGAGCGCTTCGGCACGGAAAACTGACACGAGACAGTACACTTTTTTTCACCCTAATCCACTGGAGGAACGCCTATGCCTTGCGGCAAGAAGAGAAAGCGCCATAAAATGGCCACGCACAAGCGCAAGAAGCGTCTGCGTAAGAATCGGCACAAGAAGAAAAACCGCTAGCCGTTGAGCTGATATGGACAGGCTCTGGTCTCCCTGGAGATCACAGTATATTCAGACATTCGGTACTGCCGAGGAAGGCAAGGGCTGCGTCTTCTGTGACGCCCTTGCTTCCCGGCAGGACGATGAGCGGTATCTCGTTCAGCGCCACCGCCATTGCTTCACGATGCTGAATCTCTATCCGTACAACAGCGGACATCTCCTCATCATCCCCAACAGCCATGTCTCGAATTTCCATGATCTGGAAAATGAGACCTATCGGGAAATGACCGAAGTCGTCCGTGACTGGCTGCGCGTGCTCGAGAAGGTCATGCGGCCCCAGGGATTCAATTTTGGATCCAATATCGGGCGCGTCGGGGGAGCGGGGATTGATCAGCATGTTCATATGCATATCGTACCGCGATGGAGCGGTGACGCCAATTTCATGCCCGTTATCGGTGACACGAAAGTGATATCCGAATCCATGAGCGACACGATGCACAAGCTGCGAGAGGGATTTACGGTTCTGAGCGACCGATATTCCGATTCGGCCTGATTCACTCGATTTCTGACAAACTGGAAGGAGCGCATATGTCTGACAATGCATCACGCAACCTGCTGCTCGGATTTCTCTCCGGCGCGCTCGTCGGCGGCGTCTTCGCCCTCCTCTATGCCCCGAAGCCCGGCAGTGAACTGCGCGGCGACATCAAACGGCGGGGCGGAGAATTCGCCGGAGACGTCGACGAGTATCTGCAGGACGCACAGGAAAAAGCAAAGCATCTGATCAACGAGGGCAAGGAAAAATCCTCCGCGATCATCAGCGACGCGAAAAAACGCGCCGATGCCCTCCTCCACGACGCCGAGGACATTCTCAGCGGTGCCCGCGGACGCGTCTCGGAGGAAGGCGACAAGCTGAAAACCGCCTTCAAGGCGGGTATGGATGCCTACAAGGAAGAACGGGACAAAGACACGGACGGGGACACGGAAGCACCAGCTTCCTGAATCCGCCCGTAACTGCGTTTTCAGCTCATTGAATTGATGAGTTCGTTTTTTGAACTCGCAAGTCAGTTTTTTGAACTGCTCGGTCATTCTATTGAACCGTTCCGCGGTTGCCTTTTTCGACATCGGAACGGATTGTTTCATCGAGACACGGGGGTTCCATGGACGCCATCCAGGACATCCTGCTGCTGATTCTCACCATCGGCGGCATCGTGCTTACGATTATTCTCATCACGGTACTGCTGCGTTTCCACAAACTGCTCCAGCAGGCACAGTATGATCTCAAGCGTATCAGCGACGAGGCGGTGCCGGCACTTCGCAAGTCGCAGCAGGTCGCCGCACGCACCGAAGAAGCGCTGACCGTGGTTACGGACAACCGTATGGCCGTCACAAACGCCGTTGAAAACGTGCGTAAGGTGACGGAAAATCTCTACCGCCTGGAGAATATCCTGCAGCAACAGGTTGAGCCCTCTGTTGTCGGACTTGCGAACCGGCTCGCAGGCATTCGCCGGGGTATCGACAGTTTTCTTTCGACATGGCGCAGCAAACGTTAACTCCGACAGATACCACCGACCCGGTGAATGCGCAATCCAGGATCGCCCTGCTTGTCCGCACCATGCGGATTCGGCAATGGGTCAAGAATGTTTTTGTCCTTTCCCCCCTCCTGTTTTCGAAGCATCTTCTCGATGGTGAGATCGTTCTCTATGCGGTTGCAGGATTTTTCCTGTTTTCTCTGATCGCTAGCGCGGTCTATATCCTGAATGACATCGTTGACGCCGCAACCGACCGCCTGCATCCCGTCAAGCGCACGCGGCCGATCGCCTCTGGGGCCCTGCCGGCATCCACCGCCGGCGCCTTCATCGGCGTGCTGGTCCCCGTCGTGCTCATTCTTGCATGGCTGCTGCATCATCATTTCGCCCTCGTGCTTCTGGGATATTTCCTGCTGAATGTCGTGTATTCCTACAGTCTGAAGAAGGCGGTCATCATCGACGTGATGACCATCGCCGCCTCCTTCGTGCTTCGCATCGTTGCCGGCGCTGTCGTCATCGACGTCCCTATTTCCGAGTGGCTGTTGATCTGTACATCCCTGCTGGCCCTCTTTCTCGGGTTCAGCAAACGGCGGCATGAAATTACCATCCTCGTCGACGACGCGCATGTGCACCGTCCCGTGCTGATGGAATACAGCACGTATTTTCTCGACCAGATGATCTCTCTGGTCACGGCGTCGACCCTGATATGCTATATCCTGTATACCGTGGCGGATGAAACGGTGGCGAAGTTCGGGAAGGGACTCATCTATACCGTTCCTTTTGTCCTGTACGGCCTCTTCCGCTACTACTATCTTGTCCACCAGAAACAGACCGGCGGAGATCCGACATCGGAATTCCTCTCCGACAGGCCCCTTCTGGCAAATGTCTTTCTCTGGGGCCTCACCGTCGTTTTCATCATATACATGAGCTAGGAACGTCATGAAAAGCAAAGTCGCAGTTCTTCGAACGACACCGGAAACCGTGCTCGAGGATTACGTGCGCCTGGCCGAGCTGGCCGGCATGGACGAGGCGCTCGACGCCTCCGCAACCACGATTCTCAAGGACAACATTTCATGGCATTTTCCTTTCCCGGGCGCGAACACCACCCCGTGGCAGCTCGAGGCCGTCGTGCTCGCGCTCAAGAAGCACGGCATGAACGACATCACCTGCGTACAGAACAAAACCGTGGTGACCGACGCATTCAAGGGGGAGGATCTCAACGGATACGTGCCCATTTTCCAGGAGCATGACATCCCCGTCCTGTTCAATTTCAAGGACGAGGACATGAAATGGATCAAGTACGAGCCGCGCGCGGAGATGCTCGTGCTGCCGCGTATATATCCGGAAGGCATCTACATCCCTGATTACTTCTTCGGGAAAAACATCATTCATCTCCCCACCGTCAAATGCCATATCTACACGACGACCACCGGAGCGATGAAGAATGCCTTTGGCGGTCTGCTCAACACCAAACGGCATTACACGCACTCATGGATTCATGAAACGCTCGTCGACCTTCTCGCAATTCAGAAGGAAATCCACTCCGGCATATTTGCGGTCATGGACGGTACGACGGCCGGCAATGGACCGGGACCGCGCACGATGTTCCCGGAAATCAAGAATGTCATTCTCGCGAGCGCGGACCAGGTGGCGATCGATGCCGTTGCCGCCAAAATGATGGGCTTCGATCCCCTCGCCGATCTCAAGTATGTCCGCCTCGCACATGACCGCGGCCTCGGCACCGGCGACGTGCGCGATATCGAGATCGTTGGCGATGATGTCAGTAATGAGAACTGGCAGTTCGAGGTCGGCGATAACGGGGCGAGCCGCGTGGGTGACATCCTCTGGTTCGGTCCGCTCAAAGGGATTCAGAAACTGTTTTTTCACACGCCCCTCGTCCACCTCTTCGTGGCGGGATCGGAAGTGTATCACGACTACTACCGCTGGCCGATCAAGGACAGAAAGATATTCGAAGACTGGATGGAAAAGACCGGGTGGGGACAGCTGTTTGCCCGCTATCGTGAGGAAGGAACACTCGCGGACACGGCGAAACCTGCTGCTTCCTGACAGCGGCGGACGGCCGCCAGGTCTTACTGCTGTGAGCTCTCGGCCAATTCAAGGGTGAAGGTAAACGTACTGCCTTCACCCTTTTTCGAATCCGCGGTGAGAGACTGTCCGTGAAGCGACACCAACTCCCTGCAGAGAATCAATCCCAGCCCCGACCCCTTCTCTTTCTCCGTTCCCGGTGTACTTTTTGTCTGTGAGATGTCGAACAGCGTGTCGATCCGGTCTTCATCCATGCCCACACCGCTGTCCTGAACGCTGACATAGACCCTGTTCTCGGCTGCGCGCGCCATTGCTGTCAGGCTGATGCGTCCGCCGCGCGGCGTATACTTGATCGCGTTCGACACGAGGTTCCGCAGAACCGTGGAAATCATGTTCCGGTCACAGATCACCTGCATCGGCTCGACATCCGTGCGCAGCGTGATCTCCTTCTGCTCCGCCTGCGCACGCAGCAGCGTATGCGTGCGCTCGGCGAGCATGGAAAGATCCACGATATCCGGATCGTACTGAATCGTCCCGAGCTGAATGCGTGACCACTCGAGCAGGTTTTCCAGCAGGGCATACACCCCCTTCCCCGTATGCTGCATCTCCTGGAACAGCGGCTTGATGTCTTCGACTGCAAGCTCCTCGATGTTCTCGGCCACGTAATCGGAAATGCTCATGAAGCTGCCGAGCGGACCGCGCAGATCATGGGCGATGATGGAGAAAAACCTGTCCTTGTCGCTGATGGTTTTCTGCAGCTGCTCACGCGACCGCTTCAGCTCGAGATGGATTGCTACACGGGCGAGGAGCTCCTGACGGTTGAACGGTTTGGTGACGTAATCCACGGCACCGAGCTCGAATCCCCGTACGATGTCTTCGGGGGCGGTTTTTGCCGTCAGAAAGATGACGGGGATGTCGCGTGTGGAGGGATCTTCATTCAGCCGGCGGCAGGTCTCGAAACCGTCCATCTCCGGCATCATGATGTCGAGCAGGATGAGGTCGGGATGTGTTTCCGCGGCGATGGACAGCGCCTGCTTCCCGCTGATGGCAGCGGAAATATCGTACTCCTCTTCACGCAGCGCATTGCCAAGAACCTGCAGATTCTGCGACACATCGTCGACAATCAGCAGCAGCGGACGCGGTCGTTGCATGGTCAGTGTGACTGTTTCACGGGCTTGTGGGGGGCGTGGATATCCTCGCCTTCAGTTCGCCGACAAGTTCGCCGAACCTGTGCAATGTACGAGGGACGAGGTCCATATCAAAGTTCCGCGCATGTTTCAGCAGTTCCTCGCTCCAGGCCGTCAGCGGCTCATAAGACACCGCATCCGCGCGATCCCGGACATCGCGCGCGAATTCCTCCATCTCCTGAATATGAAAGCTGCGAGAGACTTTTTTCCAGCGCGGGAGGAGATCGCGCACGAGGGTGTCATGCAGGTCCTGGAGTTCTTCCCGACGCTTCTGCGACAGGTCTTCCGCGTCGGCCGAGCGCAGGGATTCCGGCGCCTTGTCCGGTGGTGGAACATCGCGCGAGACCGGCCTTTTCTCACCGATGTCGGCGGGCTCTCTGATGAAGAGATTAAGCTGTTCCACAACCTCGACGGCGGGGATGACTATATGAAACGTGCTCCCCTGACCGAGTTTACTTTCGAGTCGGATGCTGCCGCCCATCACGGATACCAGACGCTGCGTAATGGCGAGACCGAGTCCGGTACCGCGCGTGTCGGAGGAATTCATCCGCGTTCCCTGACGGAACGGCTCGAATATCACCTTCTGCTGTGACGGCGGAATGCCGATACCGGTATCGCTTACGAGAAGATGCAGCGTGCACCGGTGCTCATCGACATCCGAGCGCCGCACTTCGACGGAAATACTTCCCTGCTCGGTATATTTGACGGCATTCCCGACGAGATTGAACAGGATCTGCCGAACGCGCGTGCGATCGAGCATCATCGCTGAAGGCAGTTCCTCCTGATAGATTGCGTTGAAGGTCAGTCCCTTCTTTTCAATCTGGAAGGCGAACACCTGCTCGAGTTCCCTGAGCACTTCACGCAGATCAACAGGCTGCAGCTCGAGTTCGATGCGTCCTGCCTCGATTTTCGAGAGATCGAGTATGTCGTTGATCAGCGTCAGCAGCGTGGAACCGGAAATCTCGATGGAACGAAGAAATCCGCGAAGCTGCTCGTCTTTAATGCGCGCAGCGAGCAGTTCCGTGAAGCCGAGAATCGCGTTCATGGGCGTTCGAATCTCATGGCTGAGATGCGCGAGGAATTCCGTTTTCGTCGCATTCGCGCGATAGGCCTCCTGCTCGGCCCGTTTCCGTTCTTCGATCTCCTGCAGCAGCGCGACGTTGGCGTGGCGAAGCTCCGCGGTTCGATCCTCCACCGTCTGCCCGAGCGCGATTTCCTGTGAACGCACGATGGCGAGGCGCCAGCGAACGACAGCCGTTCCGATACCGATCAGCATCAGTGCTGCGATGACACGAAACCACCAGGTTCCCCAGAACGGAGGCGCGACCCGGATCAGAACCGTCACACCGTGCTGATTCCACCGGTTGTCATTGTTCGAACCCTTGACATGCAGGGTGTACGTGCCGGGAGGCAGCGTGAGGAATGTGATTGAGCGGTCATCCCCCGCATCGTTCCAGTGGTCGTGCACACCGTCGAGCTTGTAGATGTAACGATTCCGCTCCGGTCGATAGAAATTCAGCGCAGCAAACTCGAAACTTACGATATTGCTGCTGCTCTCGATTTCCAGCAGCTTTCGTCCCTGCTCGTCCGTCTTCAGACCGACATCGTGTCCGTCCACCGTGCACCGCGTCACGTGTACAGGAGGGATGTACGTGTTTTTACCGATGTCCCGCGGGTAGAAATACGTCAGTCCGTTCACCCCGCCGAAAAACAGTTCACCGGAGGGCGAACGAAAACTTGCGCCCATATTGAACTCGTCTCCCTGCAGACCGTCGGAAATGTCATAGACTTCGGTGAACCCACGATACGGGTGGAAACGCGCTATTCCCCTGTTCGTGCTGATCCAGAGATATCCGAGCAGATCTTCTTCGATGGCATAAATCATGTTGTTGGGAAGTCCGTCCTCACGGTTGTATCGGCGGAAGGTGGACTTCCGTCTGTCCATCAGGTTGAGCCCGGTTGCGGTGCCGATCCACAGCATGCCGCGGTTGTCTTCGTAAATGCAGTTGATGCGGTTGCTGCTGATGGACATCACGTCGTCGGGATCATGCTGGAAACGCATGAAATCGCCATTGACCATGTCGAAATAACAGAGTCCTCCGCGATCAGTGCCGATCCAAAGGTGTTCGTTGCTGTCCTGGAAAATAGCGCGCACACTGCCGTCACAAATCGTCGTCGGGTCGTCGGCGTCGTGAGTAAAATGCTCGTAGCTTTTCGTCTGCCGCCGGTACACGCTCAGTCCCGCGCTGGAGCCAATCCACAGATCTCCTTCACTGTCGAGATGAAACGCATATACGGCCCGTCCCATGGGATGACGGGGATCTGTTTCTGATCCGATGGGGAGTCGGACAAACAGGGCTCTGCGCTTGTCGAAGCGATAGATCCCGTCTCCCTCGGTCCCGATCAGCAATCTGCGCGCGGGCGCCTCCGGATCGGGATGTATGGAATACACGTTTGTGTTCAGCAGTCCACGGACCGGAACGCCCCGGGGAGTGCCGAGCGGCAGCCGCGGGTACACCGTGATCGCGCCGGTACGACGGTCAACGCGGTTGAATCCTCCGTATCCTCCGATCCACAGAACGCTGTCGCGGTCCTGATACACTCCGCGGAAACTCCGGATTGAGATGCTCTCCTCTTTGCCGGGAACGACCCGGAGAAGTCCGAAGTTTTTTCGTGCCGGCGACGTGAAACTGACACCTCTGCCATTCGTTCCGACCCAGACGTTGCCCGCACTGTCCTGACAGAGTGAAATCAGGCCGGCATTCGGTATCGAGGATTCCGAGAACGGGGTGTACATGATGCGCCGAACCGTTCCGGACTCCGGATCACGGAGAAAAAGCCCGTTGCTCTCGGTCGCAACCCAGAGCCGGTCCCGTCTGTCCGTCATGATGTCGCGGAAATGCACAAAGTTCTTCCCGGTGCCGCCGGCACGAAGAGACAGGCGTGACATCTGCATGTCGTGACGCGTCACGCGATAGACTCCCTGCGTCGCCAGGGAAGCATACACCGTGTGGGCATGCGCCCCCGCAAGCCTGACAGTGCCAACCGATGCCCCCTTGTCAGTATTCACCGGACGATAGTGGCGGCATTGTCCAGACCGCGTATTCATGAGATCAACGCCTATCCCGGAAATTCCGAGCCAGAGATGCGTCGAATCGGCAATCCTGATATCAGAGACGAAATCGCCCGCGATGGAAAGCGAGTCCCCGGACCGGTGACGAAAAGCGCGGACGGTGCTGTCTGCTGGCCGAAACGCGTACAGACCGTCGCCGTCGGAGGCAATCCATATGGTCCCGGAATGGTCGATACACAGAGCGTTGACGGTGGCCTCGCCGGATCTGCCGTTCTCGGTGGTCAGTCCGGGATAGCGTCGCATTTCATCACGTACGGGATCATACATGTTCAGTCCCCCGCCGGCGGTTCCGATCCATATGCGACCGGATGAATCCTCCGCGAGAGCGGTTATCATACTGCTGCTCAGCGAGTGCACGTTATCGGGATCACTGCGCCAGACCGTGAAGCGATAGCCGTCATAGCGATTCAGTCCGTCATACGTGCCGAACCACATGAATCCTCGGCTGTCCTGCAGCATAGCGAGGACCATGCCCTGCGAAAGCCCGTCCTCGACACGAAGATGGTCGAACTGCGTTTCCTTCTCCATCTGCGCGCGAAGCGACGCCATCGGAGGAAGCGTCAGCAGCACGAACAACAGGCACGGAAATGCGATCAGATATGTGCGGTTGCGTGCGGGCATGGGAAAACGCATCCGCGGGCAGAATCGGATGCAAATCCGCTGCCCGCGGTGAAGCCTGTCAGATAATGAGACTTTTCATGAAATCACGCGCGGAATACTGATCCGCTGCGAAAATCATATCCTTTTTCGCCGCCTGTGCGTCCGCGGTCAGAATTTTCGTCGAGAGCGCATTGAACTTGTTTTCGAGATCTTCCATTGTCATGGGCTCACGCGGATCACCCTTCGGATATTCAAGGTATTCCTCGTACTCCTTTCCGTCCTTCGTTCGAATGATCACGCGCGATGGCTGCTTCTCGGGGAACATGCGTTCGAATTCTTCCGACGCCTCGCCCTTGATCCTGTCGATCACCTCCCAGATGCGGGGGTCCTTGAGTTTCTCGTCGGAAAACGACTGTGTGGTGATCCTGTGATCCACGAGACAGGCGGCGATGCAGTACGGCAGCGAATGATCGGCGGTTTCCCGCGAATCAGGACGGTATTTATGGGGATCAAAGAGGATGTCACAGGCGCGCGCAATCGTCGTGACTGTCACCTCATCGATCTGATCGTATGCGATGTCGTTCTCGGTGACGACCTTCAGCACGCAGCTCAGATGGGTGTGTGTCAGCGCTTCGGTCGGGAATGCCTTCATGCTGCATTGCATGATGCGATACGAATCGCCGAGGCCGCCGAGCAGCTTCTCCTGGTCCCAGTCGGGTCCGTACACATCCATGAATCCTTCCTTGCCCTCGAATACCGCCTCTGTGCCGGAGTATCCCTGCTGTGCCATCAGTGCGGCGAACACACCGGACTGTACGGCCATGGGATCGACGGTGTTTTTCATCATCGTCAGCTTTCCGGCCGTCGGACAGCCAATAGTGTGATTATGGCTGCCGTTGATGCCGATGGCGTTCACCATCTGGTCCTCGTCGAGTCCGAGCAGCTTCCCGGCGACAATGGGGGAAACGAATTGCGTGAGCGTGGCGTGATGCCACTTGCGTTCACGAACACCCGGGACGGCGAATTCGCAGAGGCGCTGCTCGAATTCGTAGGCCAGCACGATCGCCGTGATAACGCTTTTCATTGAGGCATTGACTTTCTCTCCGACGGCCAGCGCCGCGGGAATCAGATCGGACGGGTGTGATGGATCCTCTTTCCAGTAAATGTCGTTGAAGTCCAGCGCACGGATCATCAGCGCGTTCACCAGCGTTGCATTGACGGCGGGCATCTTATCGCCGAAGCCGATGATCGTCGATTCCTCCGCACCGCCCATCTCTCGGCAGATGTCGTGAATGATGGTGACGTCCTTTGTGTGCGTCGCACCATATGCGCAGCCGACGGAATCGTACAGATACCGTTTCACCTCGAAAATGACATCCTCTGGAAGATCTTCGTACCGCAGATCAATGGCGAATTTCGCGATCTGCCTTGAAATACTCTGTTCCATGAATATTTCCCTTCTGTTGATGGATAGACTCGAACAACGCGGGGCGGTCAGGAAATCGACCGTGCAACCCAGGATTCCAGTCCGCCGGTCAGGATGAGCTCCTGTGCGGCGGGACCGACGGGATCGATATCATAGTGTTTCCCATCGCATGTGAGAACGGAGCGCCTGAAATCAATCTTTGCCGGCAGTCCGGTACGGACAGTCGCTGCGGCGTCACCAAAGCGTTCTTTGAGATCGGCGATCAGATCGGGCGCTTCCACGACGAGAAAACCGTTATTGATGGCATTCCGTTTGTAGGTTTCACTGAACGAGCCAGCGACGACGAGACGCATACCGCGATGCTTGAGTGCGGTGGCCGCCTGTTCGCGCGAACTGCCGGTGCCGAAGTTGAATCCGCCTGCCAGGATGTCGCCCTCATGCGCGAGTTCCTGGAATCGCGGATCGTAATTCTCCATTGCAACGGCGGCCTGCTGCTCAGCAGTGAAATCATCAACGTAGGTGTATTTGCCCGGGAAGATACCGTCGGTGTTGAGGTTGTCCTGCGGACAGAACAGCAGCTCACCTTCGATTTCAGGCGGGAAACCATCGATCACCACCGTGGCCGTTTCTTCCTGCACTTCGCGTCTCCGCTCTCTGATTGAGGCGTCCGCTGCTGCAGCAGGATAATCGGCCGTCATGGTGATGTATCCCGCAGCCGCAGACGCCGCGACAACCGCGGGAGATGCGAGATAGGCCTCCGCATTCGGTGAACCCATGCGGCCCTTGAAATTCCGGTTGGTCGCCGAAATCCCTACTTCCCCGTCCTCCAGCAGTCCGGCGCCGAGTCCGATGCACGGTCCGCAGCCCGGGGGCAGCGGAATTGCTCCGGCATCGAGCAGCGCCTGCCAGTCGCCGCGCTTCTCGCTTTCACCCTGCACCTCGCTGGATGCCGCCGCAACGTACAGCTGCACGCCATCGGCCACGCGTTTTCCGCGCAGCACCGCTGCCGCTTCGGCGAGATCGTCGACGCGGCTGTTGACACATGACACGAGATAGGCCTTCTGAATGGGAAGCTTCCGCTCCTGCATCTCGGCGACGGACGTGATGACTTTCACATGATTCGGACCGGACACATGTGGGCGAACGGACGAAAGATCGAGCGTGATTTCCTTCGCATAAAAGGCGCCGGCGTCCGCGGCGGGAGGATCGGCCTCGAGAGCGTCGATGCGGCGCGGATTCATACGCGGATGGGTGCCGCCGCCGTCGGCATCGGAGGGAACACCTTCCAGTCCGCGGCGGGCGACATACGCGGAGCGCTGACGCAGCCATTCAAGGGTCACCATATCGACAGGAAACACACCCGCCAGCGCGCCCCACTCGGTTGTCATGTTTGCGATGGTCAGACGCTGGTCCACATCGAGCTGTGCGACGCCCTCCCCGGTAAACTCGATGGCGTGGTTGAGCACTTCGTCATTATTGAACACGCCACAGAGCGTGATGATGACATCCTTGCCGGTGACGCCTTTCATCAGTTCACCGCGCAGCTCCACGCGCGCGACGGGCGGCACTTTCCACCAGGTGCGCCCCGTGGCCCAGATGGCCGCCGCGTCCGTGCGCACGACCGGTGTACCTAGACAGCCGAGTCCCCCGTACATGTTGCTGTGACTGTCGGATGCGACGACCATGCTGCCCGGCCAGGCGTAGCCTTCCTCGCACATGATCTGATGACCGATGCCGCGCCCGGCGGGATAGAAATCGATGCCCATCTCATGTGCAAAGGCTTCGATGCGCGCGTACTTCTCCATGTTCTTTTCGCCGGTGTCCTGCACGTTGTGATCCAGCGCCGCGATGACCTGGCGTGGATTCGCAATGCGCGTGGCGCCAATCCCGCGGAATTTCGGGATCACCGCGCCCGTGTTGTCATGCGTCATCACGTGCGCGGGCTGGATGTAGATGTAATCTCCGCTGCGCACCGCCTGTCCCTGTTCGAGTCCGACAGCGTACGCCTGCGCGATTTTCTCGATGAGATTCTGTTCCATGATCTGTTCCTCGTGTGCTGTTGCGCGGTTCGCAGAGGATTACTTGACGAGTTCGAAATCGATGAAATCTGCGTGATGGAAAATGATACTCTCCGGGAGGCGCTTTTCACCGACACCTTCCTTCGAATGCGTGGCGATGATGTGCATGACTTCCGAAGGAAGTCCGTGCTTGAAGGCCAGTCCGACGCCACTGAAAGGATGACGAATATGCTTTCCGTAATCGGATTTCACCGGTTTGCCGTCGACGATCTCGTACTCCAGCAGCTTGCCGACGTCCGCCAGCAGCGCGCCGGCGACCAGATAATCGCGGTTGACGAGAGTACGGCGTTCACCGTGCACCTCGATCAGCACGTCGTCGCAGGCGATACACATGCGGCAGACCGCACGGACGTGATCAATGAACGAAATTGAGACGTTGTCCGCCAGGAGCGTGAATGGAATCGACCGGAGGAGATCTTCGGTCCAGCCGCGAAAATCGATGGCCTCCTGCCAGCAGGCGGCAACGCGTGCGCGGAGATCCTGATCCCTGATTTCCGCGATCTCCGGAAGAAGTTTGGTGACGAGTTCACTCATGTCATCCTCTTTATGCTTGGATTACAGTGGCCGGGTCCCGGTGGATGCGTCATCCCGCGCATCCGTGATGAGTACGATCACGAACGTGCGCGGACCATGGACGCCCGTGACAAGAACTTTCTCGATATCCGCGGTCTTGCTCGGACCGTCAATCAGCGTTACGGCACTGGCTCCGCGCTCCATGATCAGGCTGCGCAGCAATGTCGCCGCGGCCGGAAGCGACGGAACGATGTCACTCGCGCGGAGCAGCACAACGTGCGTATGCGGGAGCAAAGATACGGAGCGGCTTTCATATTCCGAAGACGTGATCACGACCGCGCCAGACTCCGCGATTCCCCCCACGGCGCCCGTGATGCCGAGATCCGCGGAGGCGTACCGGTGCTTCCAGTCATCCGTTTCCCTCTGAAGATCCGCATCCGTCACACTGCGTACCTGGCAGGCGTCACCGCGGCCGCGCAGCGTTTCACCCAGTCCGGATGCGCGAACGAGGGCGTCTTCACCCAGAATCACACTGGTGGCGGCACGCAGGTATTCGTCGAGCAGCCCGGGTACATCCGCGGGCGTATGCGCCTGCATCACGACCGCACCCGCAGTCTGTGCGCGAGCACGGAAACGCGCGACGATTTCTTCACCCGCGCTGCTGCCGCCCTGCGCATGCGCGTCGGCACGCTGCAGTCTGTTACGCAGCTGCTGCACCTCCGCGGCGACCACTTCTGATTTCGCCTGCTGTTCCAGCGCGGCAATGATCCGTTCACGAGCGCTGTTCATGGTGCCTCCAGAGCTGCTTGAACGACTTTTTCGGTGGCGCCGGAAAGCTCCGGCTGCCGCGCCAGACCGGCACGCTGATTCCGCCGTCGCCGTCACGGAGCAGTGGTGTGAACAGGCGTGCAATGCGTCCGGCAAGATCAAACAGCGCCGGACGCCGGGAGATCGCGAGGAAGATCCGCATCATGAGACGTTCTGATCGCGGCGCATCCCCGCTGCCGACCATGCTTTTCCGCCACCAGAGCAGATGATGATGGATGTCGATTTTCACCGGACAAATTTCTGCGCAGGCACCGCAGAGTGACGATGCGAAGGGCAGCGCGCGGGAGCGTTTCTCGCCGTAAAACACCGGCGTGATGATACTGCCGATCGGGCCCGAGTACACGCTGCCGTACCCGTGTCCGCCGATGCTCTGATACACCGGACAGACGTTCATGCACGCGCCGCAGCGAATGCAGAACAGCGCCTCACGCAGATGCGGATCACGCATCATGCGGCTGCGCCCGTTGTCGAGAATGACGATATGCACCTCGTCCGGACCGTCCCGCTCATTCGGTCGACGCGGACCGGTAATCAACGATGTGTAACAGGTCAGACGCTGGCCGGTGGCGCTGCGGCCGAGCAGATTGAGAAACAGTCCGAGACTTTCCATATCCGGCAGCAGCTTCTCCATTCCCATAACGGCGATATGCGTCTTCGGCAGTCCCGTGCTCAGGCGCACGTTTCCCTCATTTTCGACGATGCAGAGCGTGCCGCTCTCCGCGATTGCGAAGTTTACTCCGGAAATACCGACATCGGCGGCGAGGAAATCCTCGCGAAGCAGCCGGCGCGCAATCGCTGTCAGTTCTTCCGGGTCATCGGTGTATGCGATGCCGAGCATATCCGCGAACAGACGTCCGATTTCCGCGCGGGATTTATGCAGCGCCGGCGCGGTGATATGCGACGGCGGCTCCTTGGCGAGCTGCACGATGTACTCCCCGAGATCGGTTTCCACCGTTCTGATCCCGGCATCCTCGAGTGCATGCGTCAGTCCGATCTCCTCGGTAGTCATCGACTTGCTCTTGACGATGACCGGACCGCCGCGCTGCACCGCCAGTCCGTGAACGATTTCCCTCGCCTCCGCGGCATCTGTGGCGAAATGCACAACGGCACCTGCGGCCGCCGCTGCATGCTCGAACTTCTTGAGATAGTACGGAAGATGATCAATGACGTGTCTTTTGATGTCGTACCCGAGCGATCGCAGCTCCTCCCAGTCGTCATAGTCGGAAATCACCGCGAGGCGTTTTTCCAGAGACGTGCGGGTGGCACGGCGGATGTTGCCGCGCAGCGCATCGTCATGGATGCGTTCGCCGACGAGCTGCTTGAAATGTTCCGGTACGATGGGAGTGGGCGTGCTCATGCGGCCTCCGAGGCGAGAATATCCGCAATATGCATGGTACGAACAGGCAGTCCCCGGCGGCGCAGCATGCCGTCGATCTGCATCAGGCAGCTCGAGTCCACACCCGTCACCACCGCGGCGCCGCTGCGTTCGATCGAGGCGACTTTCTCCTCGAGCATCGCGGTGGATATGTCGGCATGCTTGACCGAAAAGGTGCCGCCGAAACCGCAGCAGCGTTCCGCTTCATCCATCTCCACGAGCTGCAATCCCCGCACGGCGCGGAGCAGTGTGCGCGGCTGCTGCTTGATGTGCAGTTCCCGCAGCGCGTGACAGGAATCGTGCACGGTCACGCGGGAAGAAAACGCTGCGCCGACATCTTCCACGTGCATGATATCGACGAGAAAGGATGTAAATTCGCGCACGCGCTCACGCACGCGCCCGGCTTTCTCCCGGTATTCCGGGGGCAGGGAGAGCAGATCTCCGTAGAACACCGTCACCATCGTCGCGCAGGAACCCGATGGCGCAACGATGTATTCGGCGCCATCCCCGTCGAAGATGTCGAGGAAGTGCATGGCCAACCGACGGCTCTCATCGTGATATCCCGTGTTGAATGCCGGCTGACCGCAGCAGGTCTGGCGGCGGTCGTAGGTGACACGGACGCCGACGCGCTCGAGCACCCGGACCATATTCATCCCCGTTTCAGGGAACAACTGATCGGTAAGACAGGGAATGAAAAGCGAGACGTGCACGATCCTCACGAAGGTATGGGACATCCCTGCCAAGGTAGCACAAAAAAGAGAAATGCCGAAGCGTACGCTCCCTAGCGTTCGATTGCGGATCCCAGTTTCTTCAGAAGGCGCGCCAGTTCCTCCTGTTCATCAACGGTGAGAACAGCAGCGGTCTGCGTGATGAACTCCGCATGCTGCGGGAAAATCGTCTCGAACAGGTCGCTTCCCTTTTTCGTCAGCACCACGATCACGGAACGGCGATCCTCGTCTGAGTGCCGCCGCAGGACGAGGTCTTCCTTCTCCAGATTGTCGACGACGCAGGTCATGTTTCCGCCACTGACCAGCATTTTTCTTGAGAGCTCACCGATGGACATCGGACCGAGATGGCCGATGCATTCGAGAACTCCGAACTGCGGCTGTGTCAATCCATAGCGACGGATATCCTTTACCGTCGTCTTATTGAAGGTTGCATACGCCCTGGCAAGCTTGACCCACATTCCCAGCGCCCGCTGGGCCTTTTCACCGTATTCGCGTGTTGATTTCGCCATTATATTTTAAATTCAAATATTTTAATTAAACGATATCGATTTTCTTCATCAAAGTCAAATCTGACTGCCTTTGAAATCTTGTTGCGACCGTTCATATTTGGGGATGATCGATACCGAAGCAACGACAGCAATGAAATCAATCCTCCTCTGCTTCATACTGCTTCTCTCATCCGGCAGTGTCGTCGCGCAGGATTTTACCACCCTGGAGGCCAGGATCAACAGCGCCCCCGAGTCTCGGCGGCAGTTCATGGTCGACAGTTTCCTGACGCTCGTCGGCGACTTCCCGCATTTCGAAAACGACACGACGGTGTATCTGCTGTATCACGGAAGCGCGAATGAAGTCTCTGTCGCCGGTGATGCCAATGGCTGGAACGAAGAAAATTCCCCCCTGAAGCGTCTCTCCACGACGGATCTGTGGTACCGTATGGAGCGCTACGAATCCGATGCGCGGCTGGATTACAAACTGGTGGTCGACAAACAGTGGATACTCGATCCCCGCAACCCGTACACGGTTTCCGGCGGTTTCGGACCTAATTCCGAACTGCGCATGCCTGCCTACGAGCCGCCGACGGAAATCATACCGCAAAATGCCATCCCGCACGGCAGGCTCGTCGATACGACGTTCAGCAGCTCCGCGCTCGGGAACAGCCGTCCGGTACGAATCTATCTCCCTCCCGGGTACGATCAGTCAAGCTCCGGCTGTCCGCTGGTGCTGTTTCATGACGGGCTCGACTACATTACACTCGCCCGCGCCACCGACGTGATGGACAATCTCATCCATGACGGTCGCATTCCGCCGTTGATCGCCGTGTTCGTGCCGCCGGTGAACCGCACGGCAGAATATGCCGGAAGCAGCATCGATGATTACGCGCGTTTCATTGCCCGGACAGTGATCCCCGCCATTGATGGAAGCTACCGAACGCTGCAGAACCCGGCATCCCGCGCCGTGATCGGATCCTCCAACGGCGGAAACATCGCGCTGTACCTCGCCATGACATACCCCGATGTATTCGGAAATGCCGGCGCGCAGTCGAGTAATATCATCGGGGATATTTTCATGGGCTTCCGCGACGGCGCGCAACTGCCGCTTCGTCGCATCTATCTGGATCTCGGGACGTATGACATTCCCATCCTCATCCCTCTCGTCCGCAGCTTCATTCCCATTCTGCAGTCCCGCGGATACACGTATCGGTACAATGAAGTCCATGAGGGTCACAGCTGGGGAAGCTGGCGCGCCCGCATCGACGACATGCTGGAGTACTTTTTCGGGGACCTGGTGGATGTGACCTCTCCTCCGCCCCGCCCTGAAGAGGGAATCGATATCCGCGGCATGGCGCCGAATCCCGCCGACGGGCATACCATCCTGACATTCTCCCTCGCCCGCAACAGCCCTGCGCACATCAGGCTCCATGACATGACCGGACGCACGATCCGGCAACTCCTTCACTCGCGGATGGATGCCGGTGAGCAGCGCGTCCGGCTGAACCTCTCAGGGATTCCTGCAGGGACGTATTTCATTTCCGTCATCAGCAGTTTCGGAGCCGTCTCCGCCCTTCTGCGCATCCGCTGACACGGATGCCGATGACACGGATTCGGATCAGAGCGGAATGTTGCCGTGTTTCCTGCGGGGATTGGTGTCCGCCTTGTTCTCCAGGATCTCCAGCGCGCGAATGATGCGCGGACGGGTGTCGTGCGGTTCGAACACATCGTCGATGTACCCTCGCTCCGCCGCGATAAAGGGATTGGCGAATTTGTCCCGGTACTCGGCGATTTTTTCGTCCAGCGCTTTCTCCGGATCCCTCGAGGCCGAGATGTCTTTGCGGAATATAATCTCCACGGCACCCTTCGGCCCCATCACGGCGATCTCGGCCGATGGCCATGCGAAGTTGAAATCCCCGCGGATGTGTTTTGAGTTCATGACATCGTAGGCTCCGCCGTATGCCTTGCGCGTGATGATGGTGATTTTCGGGACGGTCGCCTCGGCGAAGGCATAGAGGAGTTTCGCACCGTGCTTGATGATGCCGCGCCATTCCTGATCCGTTCCCGGAAGGAAACCCGGCACGTCTTCAAACACCACGAGGGGGATGTTGAATGCGTCGCAGAAGCGCACGAAGCGTGCCGCCTTGAGTGAGGCATCGATGTCGAGCACACCCGCAAGCACCGCCGGCTGATTTGCCACGATACCCACCGCGCGTCCGTCATAGCGCGCAAATCCCACGACAATATTCGGTGCGTAATGCTCCTGCACTTCCATGAAATCGCCGTCGTCCACCGTGTGTGTTATGATATCCTTGATATCATAGGGTTTGTTCGGATTGTCCGGAACGATGGTGTCGAGTGCTTCATCGCTCCGTGCAGGATCATCACTGCTGATGCTTCGCGGGGGGCATTCCATGTTGTTCTGCGGGATGAAACCAATCAGCCGGCGCAGCTCGGTCAGCGTTTTCACTTCATTTTCATGCACGAAATGCGCGACACCGCTCTTGCTGGCATGTGTCATGGCGCCGCCGAGATCCTCGGATGAGACGTCCTCGTGCGTGACGGTTTTGACGACATTGGGACCGGTGACGAACATGTAGCTGGTCTGCTCGACCATGAAAATGAAATCGGTAATGGCCGGCGAATAGACCGCCCCACCCGCGCAGGGACCCAGAACGGCGCTGATCTGCGGGATAACGCCCGATACCATGGTGTTGCGCAGGAAAATGTCAGCGTAGCCGCCGAGGCTGACCACGCCCTCCTGAATGCGCGCCCCGCCGCTGTCATTGAGTCCGATCACCGGAGCGCCGACTTTCGCCGCCATGTCCATGACCTTGCAGATTTTTTCCGCATGCGCTTCCGAGAGTGAACCGCCGAAGACCGTGAAATCCTGGCTGAAAACAAAGACCAGCCGGCCGTCGATTCTTCCGCTGCCGGTGACCACGCCGTCACCGAAATAATGCTGTTTGTCCAGACCGAAATCATGGGAGCGATGCTTGACAAACGCGTCGATTTCCTCGAAGCTTCCGCGGTCGAGCAGGATTTCAATACGTTCGCGGGCCGTCAGTTTTCCCTTGTCATGCTGCGCCTTGACGCGTTTCTCTCCTCCGCCCTGCTTCGAAAGTTCACGCAGCTCGCGCAGACGATTTCTGTTTTCTTCTGACATGTCGGTATCGCTCCGTTGCTATTGGTTTGATTCCAGTCGTTTCTGCTCCTCTTCCGCGGCACGCAGTTCGCGGTCGAACAGGCTGTCGAAGGAGGACTCCAGTGCGGTGACCGTGTGTTCGGTCGTTTCGATCTCGCCCATCAGCGTATCGAGCTGGGCATTCATTTCGTCGGGCTCTTTCATCGTGATGGCCTGTTCCCTGAGCAGCTGCATCAGGTCCTCGAGCGTCGTGATCTGCTCCGTCAGCAACGCGCTGTCGCGAGTCGCCTTGGCGAGCTTCTCCTTTCGCTGTTCGAGAATGTGCAGCTGCTTTTCCTTGAGGGGACGGATACGGTCGTCTGCATCCGCCAGCTCCGCCTGCAGGGTATCGATGCGTTGCGTGACCTCCGATTCCGTCGTACCGGAAATATGCTCACCGTAATTATTTTTCGCGATCAGCATACGCAGATAGCGCAGCAGCATGTCATCGAGACGTTCGGAAATCTGATCGAGAAAGGGCTTGCTCGTTTCGTTGTACCGCGCATAGTTCTCGCGGATACTGACCGCGGTCTGCATCATCCCCCGGTACCGCTCCTTGTCCGGCGCGGGGAGGTTGCGCAGAAGTTCCTTCGCGCGGTTCTCGCTTTCGAGTCGCGCGCGGTTCTCCATGCCGGCATCCACACGCTTCCGCCAGGCGGGCACGAGCGGCGCTCCACCGACGAACAGGACTTCCGCACCGAGTCCGATGAACAGCGGAAGCGGATTGCCGGAAACGAGACTGATCATGCCGAGTCCCCCGAGAACGATCAGCGCGACGGGATTGCGCAGGGCATGGAGGAAATAAGTGCCGTAGGATCCCATGAACATACCTTCGAAGAGATGCCGAAACGAGATGAACGCAAAAATATAGGCAAAAGCCGCAGTGGCCGCAAACAGACCGCCGCAGAGCATACCCGAATACGGCGTGTGCATCGCCTCAGCCCGGATCGCATTGCATCAAAGACCGCTTTTCACGTACTTTGCCTGATTGTTGTAGCACTTTCCGCGCATCAGCACCGTGCCATCACTCGACAAGTTCATCATCCGCGGCGGCAACCGTCTCGACGGCACCGTCACCATTTCCGGGGCGAAAAACGCCTCGCTCGCGCTCATGCCCGCCGCGCTGCTGGCCTCCGGCGTGACCCGCCTCGAGAACACGCCGCGTCTGCGTGACATCTCCACGATGTCGGCGCTGCTCGAGCGCATGGGTGTCGTCGTGCGTCACCCGGGTACGTCGCTCGAACTCGACACTTCGAATATCACGAGCTACGAAGCGCCGTATGAGATGGTCAAAAAAATGCGCGCCTCATTCTATGTGCTCGGTCCGCTTGTCGGACGTTTCGGCCAGGCGCGCGTTTCCTATCCCGGCGGCTGCGCCTGGGGTCCGCGTCCGGTAGACCTTCACCTGAAAGCGCTGGAGGCGCTCGGTGCCGATATCCAGATCGAGGCCGGCTATGTCGTGGCGAGCGCGAAACGCCTGCGCGGGGCAGACATCACCTTCGACGTCTCCAGCGTCGGGGCGACAGGCAATACCCTCATGGCCGCCGTGCTCGCCGACGGTACAACAGTGATCCGCAATGCCGCCACCGAACCGGAAATCACGCAGCTCGCCGCCTTTCTCGTGCGAATGGGGGCACGCATCGACGGCATCGGCACGAATCTCCTGACCGTGGAGGGTGTCGATGAACTGCAGTCCGCAAATGACACCAACATTCCCGACCGTATCGAAGCCGGAACGTTTCTTGCCGCCACCGCGGCTGCGGGCGGACGCATTACGCTCGAACACGTCGAACCTCAGCACCTCACCGCGGTGCTCGGGAAATTCCGCGAAGCCGGCTGCACGGTTCTCACCGGTGAAGACAGCATCACGCTTGAATCACCGGAACGGCTTTCACCGGTGGATGTCACCACGGCGATTTATCCCGGTTTCCCGACCGACATGCAGGCGCAGTGGATGGCCCTGATGGCCGTCGCACCCGGCACGTCTGTCGTGACCGATACTGTGTATCTCGACCGTTTCAACCACGTACCGGAACTGCAGCGTCTCGGCGCGCGTATCGAGGTGAACCGCAACGCCGCCGTCATCCGGGGTGTTGAGCGCCTCACCGGCGCCACCGTAATGTCCACCGATCTGCGCGCGAGCGCCTCCCTGATCATCGCCGGACTCATCGCGGATGGCAGCACAGAAGTGCTTCGCGTGTATCATATCGACCGCGGCTACGAGGCGATCGAACTCAAACTCCGCAACCTCGGGGCGGACATTCAGCGCGTCGACAGCGAGGATTATTGACATGCATTTGATGATTTTCATCCTGCTTCCCCTTCTCCTTTCCGGGCTTCCGCCGGGCGAGGCATCCATTCCCCGTCCAACGGGCACGGAGCCCGCACAGCGGAAGCTTCAGGCGAACACCGTCGGTGAACGCCCCCGTGCAGCCGACACGGACATGCCGGATCGCACCTTCTACGTGAGCTTTTATTACGCTCCTCCGCCTGCGAATGTCTCCAAGGCCGCTCCCGTTTACCAGGGATTCGCGATGAGCAGTGACCGGGGGGAACGCTGGGAAAACCGCGGCTGGATCACCAGCGCCGTCAGCGCCATCGCCGTGGATCAGAACGACGCCCGACACGTATTTCTCGCAAGCGACTACGGCGTGCACGTCAGCAGCGATGCCGGTGAGCAGTGGATTCTTGTCAGCGGCTGGGATATGCCCGCGGTGCTCGACATTGCCGTCGAAAACGGAACGATCTGGGCCGCGACCGCCAGAGGTCTCTATAAAAGCAGCGACAGTGGGGGAAGCTGGCATGTCCGCAGCGCCGGCCTCCCTTCACCGAACGGCACCTATACCAGCGCCGTGCTGCTATTGCCCGGCAGCATGATGATTGCCACGGCGGACGGCCTGTTTCGCTCCTCCGATGGCGGGGTGAACTGGATGCGCAGCGGACTCGAGGGTATTGCCCTTGCCGGCATCGCGGCACACCCGACCGATCCTTCGCATCTCGCCGCCTACAGCAACACGCGCGGGATCTGGATCAGCACCGACGGCGGACGGTCGTGGGCTGATCGCAGCGAAGGACTGCAGTTCCCGCAGGTGAAATGCGTGGTGTTCGATCCCCGCGAACGCACCGCACTGCTGATCGGCACACAGCGCACGGGCGTAATCCGCACCAGCGATCTCGGCGCAACCTGGGAGCTGTCGTCCGGCGGACTGACGAACTTCAACATCACCGCGCTGCGCTTCGATCCGGATCAGCCGGACCGCTGCTATGCCGGCGCGGAAAACGGCTCATTCATTTCCTCCAACCGCGGCAAAAGCTGGCAGCCATTTTCCATACGGCTCGGCTATGTCAGCGATATTGTCATTCAATGACCATGCGTTCAATCACCCGTGCAATCACGATAGCAATTATCAGCGCCGCAGGCGTCGTTTCGCTGAGCGTTCCGACGTCCGCGCAGTCCGATGATTACGCCGCGCGCCGCGACACCATCCGCGCGTTTTTCATGCACCCGGACGTTGGAGAGAACTACGCGTCCGCCACTGCGCGCATCCTCAGCGAGGATCATCGCGCAGACGGCATCGCGATGTTCGACCGTCTTTCCCAGGGCACGTCGCCGGAGATCATGGAACGCTTCCGCATGACCGCGGCGTGGGTTCATGCGCGGCGCTTCCTGCCTGACACGCTCAACGAGCGCATCCGCTACATCTGGGAACAGTTTCCGGTGCGTCCCTTTTACGGCGAGCACGAACGCGTTGCGTACTTCAGTGTGCTGTACCTTGCCGTACGCCTCTTCCCGGAGGATGCGGCGTATTTCAACGGACGCAGCCGCGAGGCAAACGAACAGGACGCGCGCGGCTTTCTCCTGCACTGGATGCGTGAGGTGACCGAGAAAGGCCAGCGGGAATTCGACTCGCCCACGTATGCCGCGGTATGCGTTACGAGCATGCTGCTGCTGCGGGATTTCATCCCCGACGATGACATGCGCTCGCGCGCGGAACTGATGGCGCAATGGCTGCTCGCGGATTTCGCGCATGATCATCTCAACGGCAACTACGTCGGTGCACATGGACGCGAGAATCTTCTCTCCGCCATGCAGCCGATATCCTCCGAAATGTCAAGCATCTCCTGGCTGTACTTTGGCGATGGTCCGCGGCTCTATTCGCGCGAGCAGCTCCTCGCTGCGCTCAGCGATTTCCGTCCGCATCCCGCCGTCGTGGAACTCGCCACCAGTAGGCGTGATACATTCGTCTCATGGGAACGCAAGCGGACCGAGGTACGCGTGCGTGATAACGGACTCACGCCCGATGACGAGGATATCATTCGCTACACCTACATGCATCCGCTCTTCGCGATGGGATCGATTCCCGGCGGACTCGTGCAGTCGCGGGAGCAGCACAGCTGGGATGTGACCTGGATTTCCTACGATCCCGATCGTCCCGCCACGCTGTTTTTCATGCAGCCCTACGCCGATCCGGATGCCCTGACCCCCTTCCTCCCGCATTCCGAGGAACTCGCCTTTCGCAACATCGGCAGTCTCGATCCATACTGGGGCGCGCTGACAAAGACCGTCGGCGGTTCGCCGTACGAAGACGTCTTCCAGCACCGCAACACACTGATCGCGCTGTACGACATCGGGGATGTCACCCGTTTCCCCGTCCTCACCGGCTTCCTTCCCCCGAAGGTGGATACCATGATCGTGGATTCGCTCGATAGCGGATGGATCACCATCAATGCGGGGGATGTATATATCGGAGTGTATCCGTTCAGGGAGTACCGGATTTCAGACGGGATGTTCGGCAGGCGCTTCATCAGCAGGGACAGGCGCAACGGCGTGATCGTGCACGCAGCCGGACGCAGCGACGCCGGTGCGTTCGAGGACTTCCAGCGCCGCATCCGCTCAACGAGACCCGCCCTCACCGCATTCGACAGCGACGCTCGCATCACCTACACAACCATCGACGGCGACGTACTCGACTTTACCTTTGGTGGGAAACGGACGGTCAACGGAACAACGCCCCGCATGCCTGCTGACATGCTGTTCTCCAGTCGCTGGCTGACCTCTCGCACGGGCAGCGGCATTCTCACAATTCACGCCTCGTCCGGCGACGTACACATCGATATGAACACTCTGGAAATCCGCAGCGGCGATTAGCAGCACAGTTGCGCTGCATCGAACGGCATGGGAGTGTGCGGTGCGGAAACACTGATCTCCATCGCGGTGGAAATCGTCATCGGCTGTTCCGATTTCTCTTGAAAATACAAGACGAAACAGGGATATTTCTATGATTGACAAAATGTGCGATCTGCCCGTCGCACATCCTGACGAACATATCCCCCACATTTGCGCAGCCGCCATGAAGTTTGCTTCCTTCTCCCTGCTCCTGCTCACCACCTTTTTATTCACCTCGTCGCTTTTCGCGCAGCAGATCCCTTACAATTCCGTCGAACCCGAGGATGCCCTCAGCCTCTACCGTGACAGCGAGGAGTGGATCCGCGCCCGGTACCGCTGGTTCCGCGAGCAGCGCCTTCTGCCCGGCGAGGAAATACCGGAAGGCATACGCGAACAGGCCTGGCGCGAGACGCGGGCGATGTCGATGCACAAGCCGCGCGTGTTTCTCGCCAAAGAGGGACGCTACACGTCGGGCGCATGGACGAACGTTGGTCCGGTCAACATCGGCGGACGTCTGACCGGTATCGCCATTCATCCCACCAATCCCGACATCGTCTATTTCACAGCGGCCGACGGCGGCGTCTGGAAAAGCGATAACGGCATGAGCCTTGCGTATGAATATCGCCCCGTTTCCGACGACCTTCCCACGATGGCCATGGGCAGCATAGACATCGATCCCAACAATCCCGATATCCTGTACGTCGGTACCGGCGAGGCAAACGGCAGCGCGGACTCCTATCCCGGCATCGGCGTGGTGAAATCCACCGATGCCGGCGAGACCTGGTTCCCCATCGGCAGAACCTTCGCGAAAAACATCGGCGCCATCAAGGTACACAAGACCGACGGGAACATCGTCGTTGCCGCCGCGCGACAGGGCCTGTTCCGCACGACCGACGCCGGAGAGAACTGGGAGAAGGTGCGCAGCGGCATCGTGCACGATCTGGTGCTGCATCCGACGATCGATTCCGTCATGTTCGGCGCCGTGCAGGGTGCGGGCGTGATCAAATCAACCGATCACGGCGCGACCTGGGCGGATCTCGAAATGGGTGTCGGCAAGGATTCGATCGGACGCTGCTCTGTCGATCTCTGCATCGAGCAGCCCGACATCATGTACGCGATTCTCGTCGGCTCGAAGGATCCGGTCAAAAACAAAACCTTCGCGCTGATGAAAAGCACCGACGGGGGCGACAGCTGGTTCCGCACCCTGCCCGCCGAAAACCCGCCCAATTTTTTCAATACCTACGGATGGTACAACTGCGAGATCGGCGTGCATCCGACCGATCCCGACAAGCTGCTTGTCGGCGGTGTGCAGCTGTATCTGAGTCTGAACGGCGGTGAGAGCTTCACCCGGCGCGGCGGCGTGCATGTTGATCAGCATGCGATCGAATACTCTCCAACGGCACCCGACATCTGCTATCTCGGCAACGACGGCGGAATGTACATTTCCGGCAACGGAGGCATCACCTTCCAGAGCCAGAACGACAACCTTCCCATCACGCAGTTCTACGAGCTGGGGATGTCACTGCCGAATCCCGACATCATCATGGGCGGCACGCAGGATAACGGCTCGAACCGCCGTCCGATATTCAGCAATCAGTGGGAGCATGAAACCGGCGGCGACGGAGGGTACTGCATCCTCGACTATGCCGACACGCTCGTGATGTACGCCGAATACCAGAACGGCTCGCATCTGCGCAGCACTGACGGCGGACGAAGCTGGAAGCGCATCAACGACGGACTCTGGACGAGTGGTTTGTGGGTCACGCCCGTCGCGCAGCATCCCACCGAGCCCGAGGTCCTGTTCACCGCGACGCGCAAGCAGCTGTACAAAACGACCAACCGGGGCGACATGTGGGTGGCCTTCCACGGCAACATGGACTCCTCCCGGAGCATCAACTACATCGCCATCTCGCCGATCAATCCTGACATCATGTATGTGGGATATCAGCGTGGTGCGATCTGGAAAACCACAGATGCCGGCAGTGAGTGGACCGAGGTGTCGGACGGCATCCCGAGCGGGCGCACGGTCACCGACATCATCTTCGATCCGGAGGATGTGAACACCGTCTACGCATGCGTCTCCGCGTACATCAGCGAGAGCGTTTTCAAGTCCACGAACGGCGGCGAGAGCTGGGAGAGCATTTCCGGCAACCTGCCCGCCATTCCCACCAACGCGCTGGAGATCAATCCCGGCTATCCAAAGAACCTCTTCGTCGGGACGGATTTCGGTGTCTACACCACGTTGGACGGCGGGGAGACCTGGGAGATTCTCGGCGAGGGCATGCCGAAAGTCGTCGTGGTGGATCTCGAACTGCATCCCGCCACGGGCACGCTGTTCGCGGTGACGCACGGACGCAGCATCTTTGCGCTGACCGTGATCACCTCGGTGAAGCTCGTGAATTTTTCGGCGCGTCTCGACGGCGATCGGGTACATCTTGACTGGAGCACGACCTTCGAATCCGGCAACCGCGGATTCAGCATCGAGCGGCGCACCGACTTGGGATCATGGGAGGAGATCGCTTTTGTGGATGGCCATGGCATTTCCGCCGCCGTGCAGCGCTACGCATACACTGACAGCCGTCTGCCCCGCGCACCGCTGCTGCGCTACCGACTCAAACAGATCGATCATGACGGCAGCGTCACGTACTCGAATGAAATCCCCGTGCAGCGGCATAACGCCGTGGCGCGCGATTTCGTACTTGAACAGAATTATCCGAATCCCTTCAATCCCGTCACCACCATCCGCTACACCCTGCCGCAGACCGGCGATGTCGAGCTGATCGTTACCGATGCGCTCGGCAGCCGCATCGCGACGCTGGTCGACCGTGTGCAACACGCCGGCGCGCATCACGTCATCTTCGACGCCGCAGACGTGCCCAGCGGAGCGTACTTCTATCATCTGGTATATGACGGTCGGCGCGTGACGAAAAAGATGGCGGTGCTGAAGTAATTACTCCCCGTACTCCTCCCGATAATCTTCCATGGCGGCTTTGATGACGGCCTCGGCGTCCGCGCTGCCGTACACGCGTTCAATGGAGACATTGTGCGGCTGGCCGTGCACCATCTTGTAGGTGCTGAAGTAATGCCGCAATCGCTCGACGAGCACCGGGGGAAGCTCGTCGAGATCCTTTACGTTTGCCCAGAAGCTGTCCTTGTTGAGGACGGCAATGATCTTGTCGTCCGCTTCACCGTGGTCGTTCATGGCGAGTCCGCCCACGACGCGTGCCTGCAGGACAACGTCTGACCGGTTGATCGGACGCTCGCTGAGCACGCAGATATCGAGTGGGTCCCCGTCACCCCTCTCCGCCGTCGGCATCAGGTCACCGATGCGCCGGCCGCAGAACGTCCGCGGGATGAATCCGTACAGTGTGGGCGGCAGCGCCGAGGATCGCTGCGGCCGGTCGACATGCAGGTAGCCCGTCATCTTGTCGAGCTCATACTTGACCATGTCGAACGGCGTAATTTCGATATAGGCGTTGACAAGCGAGGGCGGTTCGGGACCGACCTCGAGTCCGTGCCACGGATGCGGCCGCCAGCGATAAAATGGTGCGGGGAATGCCATGGGCGTCTCGAATGCTTGGTGATTGACTTCGCCGCCTGCGCAGCTGCCAGTAATGGTACGTCTTCCGGGGATCAAAGACAATACCGCGTCATGCATCGACAGGCTCACGGCAAGACATTTCTTCGTGTCACCCTGCGCCTGTCGAGGGGTGAAAAGAGGAAAGGCGCCACACGGGCGCCTTTCTCATACAGTCAGCAGAAAAAACCTTCGTTGCGCTTTATTCTCCGCCAGCGGCGTGCGCTGCGGCCTGCTTGCCGAGTTCGCGGTCGATGAGATACAGACCGCGACCGTCGTGGCCGATCAGCTCGATCTTGTCGAGCAGCGACGAGAACAGCGTCTCCTCTTCATGCTGCTCGGCGACATACCACTGCAGGAAGTTCAGAGTGGAGTAATCCTTCTCTTCGTAGGCCAGTTCAACCAGCTTGTTGATGCGTCCGGTCACGAAACGCTCGTGTTCGAGGATCTGTTTGAACATGGAGGCCAGCGAATCAAACTCCGATTTCGGCTGCTCCATCGCGCTGATAACGGCCAGCGAACCGGTTTCCCCGACGTAACCGAACAGCTTCATCATGTGCATGCGCTCCTCCTCTGAATGCGCGCGCAGAAAAGCCTCGGCGCCCTCATACCCCTTCCACGCAGCCCACGCGGCCATCTGCAGATAAATGTTCGAGGATTCAAATTCGACTTTGATCTGCTCATTGAGCGCGTCGACCATGGTCTTGCTCAGCATGTATGCTCCTGTGATTCGTGAATGATGAATATGCTCAATTGGATAACATCTTCGCGTTCGGATTGGTTTCTGAATTCCCCTCGTCCATCAGCCGCCGAGTTCTTCGAGAAGCGCCTTGCACGCTTCGACGGCATTCTCCACCGGCACGATCCTGCGCTCGCCGCTGTGGCGGATCTTGATCTCGACGTTGCCGTCCTTGAGATGCTTTTCGCCGACGATCACGTTGAGCGGCATGCCGAGCAGGTCGGCATCCTTGAACTTGAATCCGGGACTGACGCCTGCGCGGTCATCGTACAGCACTTCAATGCCCGCCGCTTCGAGATGGTCATAGAGCTTCTCCGCGCTTTCGCGCACGAGATCGCTCTCCACCTTCACGCCGGTGATATGCACCTGGAACGGCGCGATGGAGGGATGCCACGCGATGCCGTCCTTGTCATGCCGCTGTTCGATGTGGCAGGCCACGATGCGTTCGACACCGATACCGTAGCTGCCCATGATGATGGGCTGCTCCTTGCCGTTCGCATCGAGGAAGTTCGCTTTCAGCGCCTCGGAATACTTCGTGCCCAGCTTGAAAATATGTCCGACCTCGATGGCCTTCTTCACCTTGAGCGGGAGTCCCTTGACCGGATCGGGCTCGCCCTCGAGTACCGTACGCAGGTCATGGTAGGCCTCGATATTCGCGTCGCGGTCGAGGTCGATGTTCCTGTAATGGAACCCGTTCTCATTCGCGCCGCTGACCATGCCGTTCGCATGCTCGAGCCGCATATCGGCGATCTGGCGGATTTTCGTCTTGAGGTTGACCGGACCGATGGAGCCGGCATTGGCGCCGGTGAGCGCGAGAAGCTCCTCGTCGTGGGCGGGACGAATGGTATTGGCCCCCAGCGCGCCCTGCAGCTTGGCCTCGTTGAGCTGGTCGTTGCCGCTCATGAAGATCAGCCATGGTTCCTCATCTGCGAAATACACCAGCGCCTTGGCGCAGCGTTCGGCCGGCAGATCGAACTGCTCGACGAGATCGTCGATGGCCTTTGCGTTCGGTGTGGCGAATTTCTCCACGTCGGGATTTTCGTCCACCCGACCGACCGGCGGCAGCTGCGAGGTGGCAACTTCAATGTTCGCCGCGTAGCCGCTCTCCATGTTGAAGGCGCAGAGGTCTTCGCCGGCGTCGCTTTCCACCATGAATTCCTGTGAGCCGCTGCCTCCCATTGCGCCGGAGGATGCGCCGACGACGAAGTAGTCAAGTCCGCAGCGCTCGTAGATGCGGCAGTAGGCGTCGAAATGCTTCTGATAGCTCTCATCGAGTCCCTCCCAGCTCGTATCCAGCGAGTAGGCATCCTTCATGAGGAACTGCCGGCTGCGGATCACGCCGGACTTCGGCCGCGGTTCGTTGCGGAATTTCGTCTGGATCTGATACCAGATCTGCGGCATGTCCTTGTATGAATGCACGAATGCCTGCGCGATATGCGTGATGATTTCCTCATGCGTCGGCGCCAGCACCAGGTCGCGGTTCTTGATGTGGAACATCGTGTCGCCGAAGGCCTCGACGCGATTGGTCTCCTCCCAGATATCCTTCGGATTCAGCGCCGGCAGATGCAGTTCCATGCCGCCGATGGCGTCCATTTCCTCGCGGATGATCTCCATGACCTTTTTCCAGACGCGATATCCCATCGGGAGCAGCGAATAGATGCCGGACGACAGTCCGCGGATCATGCCTGCACGAAGCATCAGCTGATGGCTGGGAATGACCGCTTCGGCGGGAATTTCCTTGAGTGTGGGAATGAAGTATTTGGAGAGACGCATGAGTGGTTATCTCGCTTTTTGTGCCAAAAACGCAATCAAATAATATAACGTGTGGAGGAGAGTTGAACAACCGGGGGACCGGGAGGGCGTCCCCCCGCCGTCAACTTCGCGCGAACTCCAGCAGCGGAGCGATGTCGCCTTCGTCGGCGGCGCGCAGGGCGGCGAGATACATCGAACGCGCCTCTCCCTTTTTTCGCAGGGAGCCCCTCCCCCAGGTGAACGGCGATCGGTCGTAGATATCCTCCACGATGACATCGGCCATGAGACGCGAGTGGCGTCCGTTGCCGTTCGCAAAGCAATGGATGTGCACCAGCCGGTGCTTGAAGCGCACGGCGATTTCATCCCCGTCATATGTTTCGTGATCGATCCAGTAGCGTGCATCGTCGAGAAGCTTCCGCAGCGCGATGCCGATCTCGAATTTATCCACTCCGATATTCTTGTTCGTGCGACGGAACGAGCCCGCCCAGCTCCAGACATCGCCGAACATGCGCTGGTGAAGGCGTCTGACGAACTGCTCGGTAAAAATTTCATCCGCCGAAGAGGCATGAAACATGGTCCACTGCACGGCGGATTCGATGTTCTGCTGCTCGAATTCATCGAGCTCACCCTGCGTGGAAATCGTGGGAATCAGCAGATCCTGTTTTTCGTCCTCGTCGAGCGGCGTCTGTCCCTCGATGTACGTCAGATTCAATCCCATAACTGCCTCGGCATGGTAATCAGCAGTTCCTGTTTCTTTTCCTCGATGGCGTTTTTCACACGCCGGCTTGATATGGCCTGGTCTTCGAGTTCCATCGATGTCGCCGTGCGCAGTACGATGGACCGCGCCACCTTCTCCGCCTGCCGCTCGACCATATCCTCGAGTGTCCCCTCCTTCGGAACGAATGCATACACCAGCCGCATATCCAGCGCTTCGGCCACATCGCTGAGCGTCCGCAGTGTCACGGCTCCCGCTTCCTCACGTTTCTCGAGTTCGCGGACGCTGGGAGCGGTAATTCCGAGCCGTTCTCCGAGCTGCCTGAGCGACATGCCGATCGCGAGACGCACGGAGCGCACCCAGCCGCCCTCGGGCGGTGCAAGCGTGCGCATGGACCGGATATTCCGGAATTTTCTGTCCAGCTGCTCTATCGCGAGCTGTTTTGCAGCGGTTTTCATGGGATCTCCGCAAATAATATCATATGGTTTCATCCTTACAATACTCTGTGCAATATAAGGTTATAGTATCATATTGTCAATGTTTTTATATGGCTTTATACTGATTATCTGAATTGTTTTTTATGGTTATATCCACTTTTTTCATCCATCATAATATGGACACAGCCATAATCGGGATGCGATTTTTTGTCACCGGTTCCGTCACGTTCGAGGCGATCCCTGTCCGGAATGACATGAAACTTGTTTCCGAAGTATCGTGTTGCAACCTATTATATTGCAACATATTTCAATGACATTCCCTCAAGCACACCGGAGGCCGTAAATGAAAGCACTGTCTGCTGCCATATTCCTGCTGATGATATTCCTTCCGTACGTTTCTTCCGCACAGTGTTCCGATGCCGGCGTATGCTCCATCGGCGGCATGGAGCGCGAGGAACTGCCGATTCATCTTTCGCTGGGATACGGCTTCGGCGCAAGCGGCGATCCGGACGACATCACCTTTCACGGCGTGCAGCTTGAGGCAGGCGCGCTGGTGCTCCCAGGTTCACGGATCAGTGTGCAGGTTCCGTGGGTCGCTGCGGACGGTCCGCTGGGCTCCGTGAGCGGTATCGGTGACGTGACAGTGCTGTGGGATCAGCGCATACTCGGTGACTATCGCGGCTGGCTGAGCCTGCAGGTCGGCGGCAAATTCGCCACGGGCGCGGTGAACGAGGGCGACCTCCCGCAGACGTATCAACCTGGACTGGGAACGAACGACCTCCTGCTCGGGGCGGCGTATACGTATGATTCCTGGCTGGTGGCGGTGGGATATCAGCTCGTGGGCGGACGAAGCGACAATGAGGCCACACGTCTGGAGCGGGGCGACGACCTCCTCGGCAGGATCGGATACAATACCGACTATGACGAGTTTGATCTCGGGCTCGAAATCCTCGCAATCAAGCGGCTAAGTGAATCCTCCGTGCGGGATCCCCTGCGTCCGGGAGAGGATGTTTTTGTCAGCGTCCCCGACAGTGACCATCTCCAGGTCAACATCATGGGCAAGGCCTCCTACCCCCTCAGTCAGCGTCTGCGTCTGAATCTGCTGGCCGCCGTTCCGATCCTCCAGCGCGACGTCAATCTCGACGGACGCAAGCGCGCACTGACGCTCGGCATCGGCGCGCGGTACCGGCTCTGATTCAGCTCGGTATTCCCGAAGAATACGGACGGATGTTCCGCAACTCCCTTCCGATTCGACGCTGGGTGATCTCCAGGTCATACGCCGCCTGCGCGCGCAGCCAGTAGCCGTCTGTCAGACCGAAAAAGCGGCAGAGCCGCAAATCCGTGTCAGCCGTAATCGAACGCTTGCCGGAAACGATCGCACTGATCCGCTGCGCCGGAACACCGATCTCCTTTGCCAGGCGGTACTGGGTCAGTCCCATCGGCTTGAGGAAATCCTCAAGCAAAATTTCTCCGGGAGTGATGGGGGCGAGCTTTCTTGTATCCGCGCATCTGAACGATACGATCATGGCATGCACAGTAACGCAACGCGTGATTATTGTCAAGGCATGTTTTCGGCACGCGCCTGGCTCCCTGCTCACCCGCCACCGAATGATCATAGCTCCCCCGGCATCGATCATGGATCTCTCGGCGTCAGTGTTCTGCGATATCCTGCATGAGCGAGACGCTCTGGCAGTCGAGCCGGATGGTGTGATCATCGACGATGACGAGACGCAGGAAGGCATCACCGCCCTCACCGCCGCTGCGCCATTCCGTCCAGACATGGGAACGGTTTGTGCGGATTGCGTTGAGCTCGTTGCCGTCGCCCCAGCGGTACGGATGACTGAACGCCTTCATGTCATGCAGCGGCGCGCCGAGCCTTCGTTTCAGTCGCTTCTGCACGGTCAGATAATCGCTGACGACTGATTCTGTCGTGCGGGATGCCATCACCGCGGTAATCCGGGCTAGTCGGTCGCCGCTGTAACGAAAACCGACGGCGATGAGCTGCAGCGACTGGTATTTCTGCGTGCCGGATTCATAGATCTCCCAGCCGGGACGCGCATCGGGCACACGGTTGAAGTTCATGCGGCGGAGTTTTTCCTCCACCGATGCCCGTGATTCCCGAAGAGAGAAATCCATCATGCCCATCCTCCCCGCGGTTTCGTCCTGCGCAGGCAATTCCCGCACCGGAAGAAACTGGAACATCGCACCGAAAAGAAAAACGTAGATAAGCTGCTGCATCATGGCACCTCCTCCTGACTGCTGCGGCAAATCGGCGATTACAGGTGTCTGCTGTCCAATGGACACCAATATCCGGGATAGGTTACGGTACGGGATGCACGAGCGGCGCCGGCGCATGTTCTGGCGTTTGAACGTCCCGGCGATCGTTTCAGGAGCTGCGCTCCCGGCCGATTCGTTTCCGTTCCACCGGACTTGAAATTCAGCTGGAATTACTGTATGATGATCCCCGTCTATCCGGACATGTTAATCGATTTTCAGGAGGGGCCATGAGGCACTGCGTCATCATTCTTCTGGTCATCAGCGTCAGCGGCACGGCATTCGCACAGCACAGTGTCTCAGGACCGATCGGGGGTTCGCCTCACGGCGACGCGCTGGACGCCATCAGCAGCCTGATTGCGAATCCGGTGATGGATACGGAACACCTCATTCGCATGCTCGAGGATGCCGCATTCAAGGAGGCCGGCTATGATCCCTACACGGATTCCTGGTTGTGGGGGCATCAGAAGTTCGGGATGACGCAGGCACCAGAAATTCAGCGCGTGATCGACTCCATCGAGGAGGATACGGAGATTCTCGGTCAGGTGTGGTTCTGGAAGCTGGGATTCCGTGGCGTGTCCGTCTCCCTCTCGGAGGATGAATCCATGGCGGGACTCTCAGCCATCGCCGTATCCACGACGTATTTCCCCGACATTTTTCATGCCTGCAGGGAAGCCGGTTTCAGGGTGGATACGACGCTGACGCGGAAAACCGGGGACTACGGTATCGGGAGCGGCAGACAGACAGAAGTGAAATTCCTGATGAGCCGGGAGACCGATAATGACGAAGTGTGGATATGGATATGCAGGGATTACTGCCTGCTCAAATATCGACTTTCGATATGATCATCAGCGGATTTGCCAATGAATTTTCAATCGAAAGCGCAGGCAGTATTGGAGTTATACGTATCCCCGGTATCAGAGTCATCTGCTGCGAGGATTTCCTCACTATTTTCTTTCCGCGTTGAAGCGACGTTCGGAGACAACCTTGCCGGATTCGATGTCGGTCGTGATCATCGTTCCCTCGATCATTGATCCATCGCCACTCAGGGTGCCCCGAAATTCGATGGTTACGGTCTGCTGCTTCCGGTCATCCTTTGCTTTCATGGCGACACCGGCGGGATCGATCTGCTTGAGGAAAATTTCTCCTTCAGCGGAGCAGCTGCCCATCAGTACACCTTCATGATCATCGGAGGTGTACTTTCCCCTGAGGCGATTGCCCTTCTGAACAAGCGCAAATGTGCCGGCAGGCATCAATCCATCGGATTCCGACTCGAAGCTGAGTTCCCAGGAGCCCTTGATTTTCGGCGCATCTCCCGGTTCGTCTGTCTGTGCGGACACGAGCGCGGGGAGGAGAATGATTGAAAACACGAACAGCAGGATTCGAAGCGATATATTCACGAGACCTCCAATGAAAATTCTGTACCGCACCATATTACGGATTCCGGGACGATTGGACAAGAGCATTCGAGCGCCGCATTCCCGGTAAAGGGATCACGTATCACTGAACGAACGCCTGCGATGGAGATCAGCAGAAGAAGCGCAGCGGTGCTGAGACGAATGAAGTGCTCGTTCATGCCTTTGGAAACATCTGGCATTACTACCACAAGACAGAAATGGCATAATACGAGAAAACGATGATGAACGGTTCGAGGA